>Ga0214471_10002447_pt1 | contig 14557 bp, 15 predicted proteins | sample RVTome_5_FD_207665 | JGI IMG/M metagenome (GOLD analysis project Ga0214471, IMG submission 207665) | Soil microbial communities from uranium-contaminated site in the Upper Colorado River Basin, Wyoming, United States - RVT142D155 | ecosystem: Environmental > Terrestrial > Soil > Contaminated >...
ACACGGCGCGCGACGGTCGCAAGGTCATAGACGTCGCGACCGAGCATCGTTCGGCGGAACCGCGACAGCTTCTCGGCGACGGTCTCGAGGAGGTCGGCGACCGGCGGGCTGACGGGTTCGAACCCAAGGAAGCGGCGTTCGATCCCGGGGATCCTTGCGCGCTCGGGATGGGTTGCCGGCAGCAGGAGGGGACGGGGAGAAAAGTCCAGGCTTGCGGGCAGCGACGAGCCGTGCTCGGCCGTCTCCGCATGCCAGGTCCCCTTGCGCGCGGCGGCGTCGTACTTGTCGAGCACGAATGTCACGCCCTCGTGCGTCGTCTGCTGGCCCAGGCGCTCGAGAATGTGGTCGGCGTAGATGGAATCGGCAACCGCGAAGTCGAGGTCGGTTGAGAAGCGGCCCTCATGGCCGAGGACGAACTTGCGGATCGCCGTCCCGGCCCTTGAAGACGACAGCCTCGTCCTCGAAGAGCCCCTCCCGGCGGAGCCAATCGAGGAAGTGCTCCTGGGCGAACTCGAGGTAGGCCTCGTTCCGGCCCCGGCCACGGTAGACGGCTGCCAGCAGATTGATGGCGGCGAGCGGGATCACCGGGTCGCCACCCCCAGCCGATCTTCGACGCCCAGGGTGGCGTCGCGAACAACGACGGCTGCCCCGGCCGGCCCGATCCGGGTGCGTGCGCGCCCAGGGAGCGTTTCGGAAATTGCCGCGGCGACGTCCGAGGCGCCGAAACGGTCTGCGAGATACGCCATCCGGGCTGCCGCCGCATGCCCGACGCGGCCGGCCACGGCCGCCACCTGCTGTGGGCTCGCCACCTCGAGCGCCCGCCGCAGCCAGTGGTCGGCATCCCGAAGGTCACCACAGGCGGATGGCCACAGTCCCGCGTCGGCAAGGAGGTGCGCCGGATCTGATACCGGGACGTCCCGTAGGTCGGGGATGCCCGCAAGCCTGGTCTCGATCGTCTTGATCACGTCGTACGCCGCGGCGAGGGCGACGGAACCGCCCTGCTCGCGGTCGATCGCCACGGCGTACCGGTCCGGCGCGCGCTCGGCGAACCCGCGCAGGAAGGCGGCGCCTGTACCGACGACGGCCAGCCGAAAGTCGGGTCGCCGCGACCGCACGGCGCGAGCCTCGATGAGCGGGTCGCCCGACGGGAATGGCCCCCCTCGCGCGCCGAGGAACTCGTACCACCCGCGTGTCGGCAGCGGCCGAAGCCAGCCGAGCTGAACCAGCGCCTGGATCGCGTTCTTGAGCCGCCGCGAATCGGCGGCGACGCCCAGCGCCGTCGCAACATCGTCAGTCGACACCACATCGCGCCTGAAGATCTCGAAGTCGGCGACGGCCCGCGACACCCACTGGGGGATATGTCGGCTGGTAACTTCGGATTGTGGATCCTGTGTCATGCAGGAGATACTATCCGATCTTGCGCGTCGCGCAAGTGGTCACGTGCTGCATCTCGCAAGGCGTCGGAAAGTGATTTGGGTCGGCCTGGAACGCCAGCGGCCCGTACCGTCGATCTACCGCGGGCAGGCACCCGATTCGAATAGCTGATAAGTGTGCCCGTTTGTATCGGGCCTCCACTCGGGGTAGCGGTCAAGTCGGCTGAAGTGGTGTAAGGAACGCTTCAAAGTCGCAATGGGCCGACCAATGTTGCTACCCGTGCCCTACCGGTGGTAGCATCCCGGTATGAAGGTTAGTGTTAGCCTACCGGGCGAGGACGTCCAATTCCTCGACGAATACGCCAAAGAGCAGGGGCTCGAGTCTCGATCGGCAGCGCTCCATCGAGCGATTCGGCTGCTGCGCACGGCCGAATTGGCCGGGACGTACGAAGCGGCGTGGGAGGAGTGGGCCGCTCACAACGATGGCACCCTCTGGGAATCGACTACAGGTGATGGGCTCGGGTCGTGATGCGGCGCGGCGACATCCATTTCGTCGATCTCGATCCCGCGCGCGGCTCCGAGGCTAACAAGCGCCGGCCGGCCGTCATCGTCAGCAACGACGCGGCCAACGCGACGGCAGGGCGACTGGGTCGCGGCGTCATCACGGTGGTTCCCGTCACATCGAACGTCGAGCGCATCTATCCGTTCCAGGTCCTGCTTCCAGCCGGCGAGACGGGGCTCGACCGCGACTCCAAGGCGCAGGCTGAACAGATCCGCTCGATCTCCGTCGAGCGCGTGGGTGACCGGCTGGGCGTCGTCCCAAACACGATCATGCTCGACATCGATGAGGCCCTGCGCCTGCATCTGGGCCTGTAGCCCGACCGATTTGTGTGACGATTCGGGTGCTCAGGGTCGGTTTGGATGCTACGGGGCCGCAACGTCGATCCTGGGCGGGCATCCCTTCGAAACGAACAGCTGATAAGTGCGACCGTTCGTATCGACCCGCCGAGCACGGTAGCACTGCGCAGAGCGCGGGATACTTACGAAACAGCTGCTCTACCGCTGAGCTATGTCGGCGCGAGAGCGAGTATAGGCGATGCTCTCAGACATCAACTCTTCACTGCACGGGGAGCACGCTCAGGATCCTATTCACCGGGAAGCATAACGCTCGAATAGCTGATGATTGTGAGCATGCAACGCTCGAGGCTGACGGTCTTCCGCTTAGACTTGGAACGGCCGTTCGCTCGAAGGAGCGACCGAATCAGCGGGCTCAGGCCCGAGGTCCAGACAATCACCACTCATCAGGGATCCGGTCGTCGAGGCCGACTGAACCCGTTACACATCAGGCGGGCGGGTCGAGTGGTGGGAGCCACTGGACCCGGTGTCGATTCAGGGTTCGATCTGGATGGACTCGACGATCGCGTGCATCCCGTTCATCCACGTCCGAGCCCCGTCAGCCGAAGACGGCCCCGGTCGCCCGGTCGAGGGACTTGATCCCCCGGATGTCCGAGTCGTACAGGGGAACGACCGCCCGAACCTGGCCCGGGAAGCGCCGGCCGATCTCGTCGAGATGGCCAGCCTGCGACTCGATCCGGTTCCGGACGAAGTCCACCTCGGCCTCGCCCTCCTCCGGTCGGATGACCATGTTCACGAGTACCCCGCCGACCGGGATGCCGAAGTCGGTGAACCAGTCGATGAACCGGCTGATGACCGCGATCGGCAGGGCCTCGGGCAGGGTCACGAAGAAGAACGCCGTCTTCCCCGGGTCGGTCAGGAGCTCCCGGGCGTGCCGGATCCGCTCCCGGAAGTCGACCAGGTAGAGCATCAGCGGGTCCTCTTCCTTCTTCTTCGTGAATGACAGGACTTCGCGGAGTGACTGGGCCTCCTCGCGCGACTTGAGCATCTTCTCAACCCACAGGCCGTAGACCTTCGACATCCCGAGCAGCCGCCGGGCGTTGGCGGTGGGTGCCGTGTCGAAGACGTACACGTCGTACTCGTCCTTGAACATCATGTCGACCATGTTCTCGAACATGGCCGATTCCTCGAACGCCGGGTTCATCGTGGCCGCCTCGACGAACTCGTCCGCCTTGGTCGAGATCTCGGCGAACTTGAGGAACCACTGGATCTTCTCCCGGATCTCGCGCTTCGAGCGCTCGATCGCGTCCCTCGTGTCGATCTCCTGGGCCCACAGGTTGTCGACGCCCTGGATCGGGGTCGCCTTGCCGAACACGTTCTGGTCGAGGGCGCCGGACAGGCTATGGACGGGGTTCGTCGAGGCAAGCAGCGTTCGCTTGCCGCTCCGGGCGAGATGGACCGCGGTCGTCGCGGCCATGACCGTCTTGCCCACTCCCCCCTTGCCGCCGAAGAAGACGTAGCGCAGCCCTTCGTGCTGGCGGAAGTAGTCGGTCATCGACGTGTCGATGCTCGCCCGAGAACGGGCGTCGGCCGTCATCGTCATCGGTCGCTCCTCCCGGTCAATTGCCGTACAGCAGCTCGGCGACGCGCTCGATCATCGGCAGGCCGGTGACGTCCCGCTCGAGCTCGGGTATATAGCCGACGATCTGCGACCCGAGCGTCCGCCGGATCTCCTCGAGCTGGCCGGTCTGCATCTCCATCCGGTTGCGCAGGTAGGCGGGCACGTTCTGGCCCTTGAGCTCCTCGGGCAGCACCCGGTTGACGACGTAGCCACCGATCGGGACGTCGAACTTCGCGAACAGCTCGGCTGCCTTCTTCGTGTCGATGAGGATCATCTGCTCCGGCGTGACGACGAAGAAGAACGCGGTCCGGGTGCGGTCGGTCAGGATCTTCGAGGCGCTGTTGATTCGCGTCCGGATGTACTGGAGCTCGCGGAGGATCTCGTCCTCGTCGACCTCCTTCTGGCGCTTCATCCGCGCCGCGACCTCCTCGTACTCCCGCATCTCCTCGCGAAGCTGGGTGATCTTGCCGATCCACTCGTCGTAAACCTTGGCCATCGACAGGTAGTACAGCGCGTGGCCGAGCGGGACGAGGTCGTAGATGTAGTAGTCGTAGTCGCCCTGGTTGACGATATCTACGACCGAGTCGAAGATCGCCGACTCCTCCATCGCCGGCTCGGCCGACGTCGCCGCGATGTAGTCCTCGATCTCCGAGGGGACCTCGTCTAGCCCGTACATGTCGCGGATCTTCTGGCGGATCTCTTCCTGGTACTCCTTGATGTGGCGGTCGGCGTCGATCTCCTGGGCCCACAGGTTGTCGACGATCTTCACCGGGCCCTTGCCGAAGATGTCCTGCTGGAAGATGTCAGACAGGCTGGCCTGGGGATCAACCGAGAAGACGAGGACCTTCTTGCCCTGCTTGGCGAGCCACCAGGCGGTGGCCGCCGAGAACGTGGTCTTGCCGAGGCCGCCCTTGCCGCCGAACATGACGTACTGGCGCTCGGGGTTGTCGCGGAGGGCCGCCGCCAACTGGGTTGAGCCGGTCAGCGAGGCGTTGTCCCTGGGTGCGCGTTCGGTAACCACGGCTAGAACATCGCGTCCGTGAGGTCCTTCTCACGGAGCATCCTTCGCTTCCACGTGGCGATCTGCGGGACAGCGTAGGGCAGCAGCCGGAGCGAGTAGTAGGGCGGCAGGATCGGCACGCCCAGCATGTCGCCCATCGTCACCAGGATGAACAGGTGCTCCATGCTCGCCCGGGTGCGCAGCGCCGAGCGGGTCATGTCGTGGGCGGCCATCCCGTAAGTGATCTCGCGCAGATGGCCGAGCATGCCTTTCAGGCCGCCCGGCTGTTCGTCGCCCTTCCGTGGATCGTCGGGCACCGGATCCTCCTTCTGCTCTACACGCCGTGCAGGTGGGCGTCGTGCTGGTCGGTGAAGTCGCGCTCGCGCAGGACTCGCCGCTTCCACGTCGCGACCTGGGGGGTCACGAACGGCAGCAGGCGGAGCGAGTAGTAGGGCGGGATGACGGGGAGCCCGATCATGTCGCCGACGACGACGACCATGAACAGGTTCTCGAGGGCCGCCCGGGTCTCGATCGCCTGCCGGGCGAACTCGTAGCCGGTCATGCCGAAGGCAAACTCGGCCAGGGCGGCCCGAATCCCCTTGAACGGCGACCCGGGCATTCCGTGCTCGCTCATCGGGCGTGCTCCTCGTCGCCGAATCTAGCAGAGGGTGGAACAGGCGTCGCCGGGTGGTAGCGTTTCGGGCCATGCCGCCCCTCGAGACGTTCGGCCCGTCGATCGCGATCGCCCTGATCCTGCTTGTGATGCTCTGGTTCGCGCTGGGGACCCAGCGGAACATCCGGAAGGGCAACGAGCTGCTCCGCTGGCTCCAGACGGGGCTGCCGATGCTGGGGCGCAGGACGACGATGCGCTGGCTGGGGTCGTCGGCCGTTGAGCTGGGGATCGCGAAGGCGGAGGCGCCGTTCCGCGAGGCGACGGTCGTCGTCGTCCTCGAGCCTCGTGACGTGAGCTTCCTCTGGGCGTATGCCCGGTCGCGCGGCCGGCGAGACTTCCTTATCGTCCGGGCCAATTTGCGCCGGGCGCCGCGGTTCAGCATGGACGTGGGCGACCCACGCGGGTGGACGGGCCGCCCGGATCCCGCCGAAGAGGGCGTCGGAACCGTCGACTGGCCGGCTGGGTGTATCGCCCTCGCCGGCCCGGGTGCGGACGTGGCGGTGATCCGGTCGACGTGGGACCGGCTCGGCAAGGCGAGCGAGGGCGTCTGGCGCCTGACGGTCCAGCCGGTCGTGCCACACCTCGAGGTCCATCTGCGGCCGCCAGCCTCGGAGCGGGTCGCGTCCGACCAGGTTCTCGGCCCGATCCGGGACCTGGCGGCGACACTGGCGCGCGACTGAGCCTTTCCGAAACACAACCCCTCGACCGATGACCGTCGGCTGCGTACGAGGGGGTGGTTCTGGAAAGGCAGATCCGAAGGGCCCGCGCGAGGCGCGGGCCCTTCAGTGGCTGCGAAATATGGACCTCAGCGGAGCGCGGCTGGCGCCGGCTCCGGGGTGGTCGGAGCGCCACGGTAGCGGTTCCAGGCCTGCCAGGCGTCCCACGCGATGAGCGCTGCGGCGCCGATCAACAAGATGGCCACCGCGATCATCGCCCAGGCACCGGCGACCGAGATGGCCGCCTGACCTGGACGCGTCGCGATCGTCACGAACAGGTTGTAGGCCGTGACGATTGTCGCGGCCATCGTCGTGACGTACATGAAGAGCATCGGGATTCCCGCGTAGGTCGGGTTCTTACCGACCGACTTCAGCCAGACTGTTACGAGTAGCAGGCTGAGCGCCGCCAGGAGCTGGTTCGACGCCCCGAACAGCTGCCACAGGTAGACCCACGTCCCGGAGAGCACGAGGGCCAGGGATAGCACCATCCCCGTGACCGAGGCGATGTGCTGGTTCTTGAAGCCGACCCACCGATCGCCCAGCCATTCGGCAAGCGTCACCCGCATGACGCGGAAGACGAGCTGGACGACGGTCAGGACGATGACCACGAAGGCCCCGAACCCGAGCGCCGTCCCGAATGCGAGCGGGATCGTCTGGAACGATGCGACGTGGATCAAGCGACCGACGCCACCCGCGAATGCGCCGGCGCCGGCCCCTCCGGCGATCGCGACCGCGGTCAGCGACAGGAGCCCGAGCGTGTTCTCGGAGAACATCCCGCCGCCACCCACGGGCAGTGCGTCGGTCTCGTACTCGAGCTGACGAGCCGTCCCGACCGACCCGAACAACGCGTGCCAGCCGGAGATCGCGCCGCAGGCGATCGTGACGAACAGCATCGGCCAGAGGGGCTGCAATGCCCCCCCGGTCCCGGTCTCGAAGCCCTTGAAGGCTCCGAGGGCGAACGTCCCGGCCGACGCCTCCGCCCCAGGGAGGGTAATGAACGGCGCCAGCAGGGCGCCGATCGCACTGATCCCGATGACGATCGCGGTGATCCAGAAGCCGATGTAGTTCACCGGCTGGGCGAATCGCCAGATCGCCATGTTCGCCCCGAGGTAGCTGAACACGAGCAGCAACAGCGCCCAGAACAGGAAGTTCGGCAGGACCGAGATCGCGCCCGTGGCGGGATCGAAGGTCGCCGTCGGCGGACGCGTCCCATCCGCTCCCGGCGGGGGAACGCGCGGGTCTGCGTTCGTGGGGTCGACGACGGTGTACAGCGGGCCGCTGGCGTTCAGGGACCCGTTGAGCGAGTTGACGACACCGCTGATCGGGCCGGTCGTCCAGTCGGTCGGCTGGCCCGGCGTGAACGTTGCCCCGAGGGGCCCGAGCGCCATGGCGCCGATTGTCACGGCGACCGTGAACACGGTCACCCCGATGATGCTCATCCGCATCCGGTAGATCGCGTAGCCCGCGAAGAGACCCATGATCGCGAGGACGAGGATCCCGAACGGGACGTCCGGTCGGGCCGCGAGGATCGCGGCCATGATCCCGACGAAGGCGCCGGCGATCAGCAGCAGATAGAAGAAGATGAACACGAACAGGATCCGCCGCGTGCGCGGCGAGATCAGGCGGTGGGCGATCGCGCTCAGCGAGTTTCCGTCGTTGCGGACGGCCATCATGATCGCGCTGTAGTCGCTGGCCCAGCCGATGAAGGTGACGCCGATCATCAGCCACAGGATCGCGGGCGCCCAACCCCACAGGTTGGCCGCCGTGATGACGCCGACGATCGGCCCGGCTGCTGCGATCGACTTGAAGTGGTAGCCGTACAGGACGAACCGGCTGGTCGGCATGAAGTCCGCGCCGTCCATGTACATGCGTGCCGGCGTAACCCGGCTCGCATCCGACTGGATGACCGTTCGGTCGATCCGCTTGGCGTAGTAGTTGTAGGCGAGATAGATGACGACCACGCCGATGACGACGATCCAGAGTGAGCTCATGAGCACCTCCTCCACTGTCGCGCCCCGAAGGGGGTTGGGCCGCGATCGCGCGAGTCGATTGGGTCTCGGGGCTGGGCCTCCTTTCGAGGTCGGTCAGTGGGTCTTCAGGACCCGGTGGCGGCCACCGCGGCGGCGACCTTGCGGTCGATCACTGGATCGAGCGCACCGAAATCGCTGCCGATCCGCTTCTCCTCGCGGTCGACGATGACGGCCGGATAACGCCCGACCCGGTTGCGGAGGGATCGGACAAAGCCCTCGACCGAAGCCGCGTCGACGACCTTCACGCGAACCCTGCCACCATGACGCTCGAGGAGCGCGTGAACCCAGTCAGACAGGGCCTGGAACTCGCGGGCAAGGTCGTCCGGCAGCGCCTCCGCGGCCTCCTGCCGCCGCAGGCGCTCGCCGATCCCGATCTCCCCAAATGCCAGTTCGCAGTGCTGGCAGTGGGTGAAGACAGTCGGTGCGTATGTGATGACTTCGACGGATACGGGCTTCATCGATCCTGCCCGATCAACTCCGTGCACGCAGGCTTGCCGCCTCGATCGGCGTCCCGAGGATACGCCTGTCGACAAGGTCTCTCAACGGGTTTTCAAGGCGAGGTCCTCACGGAGACGAGAAGGGTCGTTCTACACCGGCACCGCCGGTCCGCCGAGATTCGGACTTGGCCGAACGCGATCCCACTCGCGATAAGCTGCAAGCCCGAGTACAGAACCGCCACCGTGGCTGCCAGCCAGATGACCGGCCTGATCGATACGTCGGTCTCGGCCGTCGTGAAGATGTTGCCGTAGCGGACGTGCCAGCCGAGCTGCAATGCGATGTGGAAGGCCAGGGCGATATCGATCCAACGCGTCAACGCGTCCAGCGCCCCCTTGTCGCGACAACCAGTAGACGAAGGCGTCAGGATCGACCATCCCCGCCGGGAGAATCGCCAGGACCGAGGCAGGCGCGACGCAGAGAGCGAGCCCCGCAACGGCAACCGGCGCGCCGGAATCGTTCAGTGCGGGTAGTCAGGGTCGGTTTGTGACGCTTGCGGCCCCCAGCGTCGATCCTGGACGGGCATTCCCCCGAATCGAATAGCTGATAACTGTGCCCGTTTCTATCGACCCGCCAAGCACGGTAGCACTGCGCATGCGGCGGGAGACTTACGAAACAGCTGCTCTACCGCTGAGCTATGTCGGCGCCGTTCAAGGATAGGTGCTGTCCAAGAACATCAGCTATTTCGCAGGAGGCCGAGCACGCCAGGGATCGTGCTCATTCGGGTAGCACAGCGCTTGAAGAGCTGATGACTGTGAGAACCGGACGGCCGCGGCCGACGTTGAATTATTGCCGCAACCGAGACGATCCCGTCGGTCGCGAAGATCGAGGGCATGGCTGAGGGCGGGTGGCACCATGAGCTTGTATGCAGGGTCGATGATGGTCTCGACATGAAGGATGGCGTGATCTCGGGTCCCAGGGTGCGCTTCGCGGAGGTCGTCGCCTCGTTGTCCCTGGCGACGGACCTTGCCGGTGGGCTGCCGCTCGAGCATGGCCTCCGCCGCAGCTTGCTGGCGGTCTGGCTCGGTGAGGACCTCGGCCTCTCTTCCGATGAGCTCAGCGACGTGTACTACGTCGCCCTCCTGGGGACGGTCGGCTGCAGCGTCGAAGGGACCATCCTCGCAAAGGTCTCACGAGACGAGCTGGCGGTGCTCGGCGATCTCAACACGGTCGATCCTGGGAGTACGCGTGAGATGACCGCCTGGGTCCTCCGGAACTTCGGGGCCGACGAACCACCGCTGCGCCGCCTCGGCATCTTGGCGTCGGCTGTTCGTTCGGGCCAAACGGAGTTCCAGATCGTCTGTCGCGACGTCGCCCTGCAGGTGGGGGAGATGCTGGATGTCGGCCCGACGATCCGCCAAGCCCTCGCCCAGTGCCACGAGCGCTGGGACGGTGCGGGCGGTCCCAAGCGGCTGAAAGGCGAGGACATCAGGCTCCCGGCGCGCGTCTTCAATGTTGCCCATCAGGCCGATCTGTTCAGCCGCCTGGGCGGCATCGACGCCGCCGTGGCCGTGGTGCGCCGCGGCCGCGGGAAGCTCTACGACCCCCAACTTGCGGATCGCTTTTGCCGGCTTGCGCCCCACCTTCTGTCGAGACTCGAGTCGGAACCGACCTGGGACGCCGTGCTCGGGGCCGAGCCTGGTCCGCCGCGGTGGCTCGCGCCAGCTGAGCTCCAAGCCGTGAGCCAGGCAATCGCCAATTTCGCGGACATCCGATCGCCGTTTACCGTCGGCCACTCGTCGGGAGTCGCCGCCATTGCCGAAGCGGCGGCTCGAGGACTCGGTCTCTCCGAGGACGACGCGGCCACGGTCCAGCGCGCCGGACTGCTGCACGACCTGGGACGATCCGGCGTGCCAGCGGCAGTCTGGAACAAGGTGGACCCGCTGACGCCGCGGGAGAGGGAACGGGTGAAGGAGCATCCATCGCTGACGGAGTTGGTCCTCGCCCGCTCCGGGGCCCTCGGTCATCTCGGCACGCTGGGTGGTCTTCATCACGAGCGGCTTGACGGATCGGGCTATCGGGGCGTATCGGCCTCGTTCCTGCCGATCGCCGCCCAGGTCCTCGCTGCAGCGGATGCGTACAAGACGAAGACGGAACCGCGGCCGTATCGCACAGCCCTGCCCAGCGAGGCATCGGCCGAGGGCCTGCGTAATGAGGGCCGGCTCGGAAGGTTCGATTCCGAGGTCGTCGAGGCGGTGCTTGCCGGCGCGGGCCAACCCAGGCACACGGAGCGCCGCTCACGGCCGGCTAGCTTGAGCGACCGTGAGGTCGAGGTGCTCGGTCTAGTGATTCGAGGCATGTCGAACCGCCAGATGGCCGAGGTCATGTTCGTGTCGCCAAAGACGGTGGACCACCACATCCAGCACATCTACGACAAGATCGGAGTGTCGACGCGGGTCGGCGCGACGCTGTTCGCACTCCAGCACGGCATCGTCGAGAACGGCCCGTTGCATTCGGAGCAACGCCGCGCCGCACCCGCCCGGACCTTCTCCTAGCACAGGAAATGGGGCGAACACCCGATGCGCTTCTGTCGGCCTCCTCCCCACACTCCCGGAATTCGCACCGAAGGAGTGACCGATGAGCGCAGTCCAATCCGATGAGTCCACGACGATCACGGAGCAAGGGGAACAGCCCGATCTCGAGGAGATCGGAGAGTTCTGGGTCCGCGAGGCGCATCGGTGGGACGGCACGAGCGGGCTGTTCGGTGAAGCCATGCTCGACGCCGCGGGCCCTGGGCCGGGCCAGAAGGTGCTCGACGTCGGGTGCGGTGCCGGCAGCACGACGATCGATGCCGGACGACTGGTCGCGCCGGTGGGCGCGGCGATCGGCGTCGACATCTCGGCTCCGGCACTCGCGCTCGCGCGGCAGAAGGTCGCCAAGCTCGGCCTCGACAACGTCGACTTCATCGAGGCCGACGCGCAGGTGCATCCATTCGAGGCCGGAGCGTTCGACGCCGTCATCAGCCGATTCGGGACCATGTTTTTCGGTGATCCGGTGGCGGCATTCGCCAACCTGCACCGCGGCCTCCAGCCCGATGGTCGACTGGCAATCGTGGCGTGGCAGGGTCCACTCCAATCCGAGTGGACCGCGGTGGCCGGCAGCGTTGCTGTGGCTCACTTCGGACGCCCCCCGAATCTAGGCGCGCCGGACGGCCCGGGTCCCTTCGCATTTGCGGATGGCGACCGATTCAGAAGCGTCGTCACGGCTGGTGGTTTCCGCGACGTCAGGCTCGAGGCCATCACGAGGCCGATGCTCATGGGGAGCGACGTCGAGGACGTCGTCTCCATGATCGCCTCGATGCCGCCAAGCAAGGACCTCTTCTCCGGTCAGTCCGAGGAGAAGGTTGCAGGGGCGATCGAAGGCTTGCGGAAGGGTTTCACTCCGTACGCCCGACCCGAGGGAGTCATAATGAGCGGGACAGCCTGGCTACTGACGGCGCGCTCTTGATTTGGCGGACTCCGCCGACATCATTGCTCGGCTCGGGCTACCTCAACGGCCTGATCGGCCGCTCTCAATGAGTGTCTGAGTCGTCTTTGACGGAACCGGCGGTCAGCGGCCGTCTACGGCGGTTACACCAGAAATCGAATAGCTGATAAGTGTGCCCGTTTGTATCGGGCCTCCAAGCACCGTAGCACTGCGCATACCGGCGGAGACTTACGAAACAGCTGCTTACCGCTGAGCTATGTCGGCGCGGGTCAAGAATAGCCGATGCTTCCAGACAGCAGCTCTTCGCCCCCTCGCACGATCGAACGGAAACAAGCTCGCCGCGGGCACAACGCTCGAACAGCTGATGACTGAAAGGCCCTGTACGGGCCACGGGCCTACTGGTTTAGAACGGTCGTTCGAGAAACACCGGATGGCGGGTCGCGGCGGCACCCCGACATGGTGATGTGTCGGCGCGTCATGCACAGGCGGGCGTCTTCGCGCTTGGCGTGTGCTGTCATGATCGTGGCTACGGCGTCGACGTCGGCCGCGGAACCCCCTGGCTCGAGGAACGGGGGGATTCGCCGGCACTGATCTGGTCCGGAGGGCTGAGGATGGGCGACCGAATCTGGAGCATCGAGTTCTCAGCGGGGACCATCCTGATCCTGAGCTTCGTCGCCCTCGCCGTCGGCGCCACCATGTATTGGATTCGAGGCGGAACCCGGGGCGGCGCCCCACCGACGCACGCCTACTTCGTTTGGGAACGAAGCTTCATCATGGCAGCCGTAATTCTGACTGCCCTCGGCCTGGCGCTGCTCGATGGCCTCCTGCAGGACTCGGCCGGGCGGGTGCTGGCCCGAGCCGGCGCGAGCGCCTATCTGTTCGGTGGCGTCCTTGTGGTCACCGCGGAAGCGTCGAGCATCAGCCAGGGGCTCCACAAGGACTGGTCAGGCCAGAACTGGGCGCTTGCCATCATCTACGTTGTGCTGGCGTTTCTGGCACAGGCGGCGATCGGTGGCTCTTTGCTTCAGGCCGACTTGCTGCCCCCATGGATCGGTTGGGCCGTCGTCGTTTGGAGCATCGGGTGGCTGCTCGTATTCGCTATCAAGCGGGGCGACATCTACTTTCCCGTCCTGCACCATGTCATGCCACTGTTCATCGGAGTGGCGATGATCCTGCAGCCGAGGTAGCTCATCCAACGCGTCTCGCCGCGGCGACACGACGCAGAGTCTGGGCGAGCAAGGCTGTGAGTTGGCCATGCGGTCACCGGATCTCGACGATCCAAATACCGAACCTCCAATGTCCCCGATCGTCAGAACGGCTTCAGGACCATGTCCACGATGATTGCCGCAAACAACGCTGCGGCGATGACGAAGAGGAGGCCGGCGTGACTGCCGGCCATGTGGCGGACGACCTCCGCGACCGGGCGCTTTCCCGCATCCGCCTCGACCGCCTCGTCCCCAAGCCGCGCCAGGCGCCGCACCCAGGGCGAGCCACCGAAGACAAGGATCGTCGCCGTCAGCACGTAGGCTGCGATCAGCCAGCCGGCGAAGAGGTCGAAGCCGCCAGTCAGTGCGGTCAGCAGTCCAAACACGATTCCGGCGAGGAGGAAGCCGATGGCCACTACCGGGGCGCCTTCGGCCAGATAAAGGGGCGCGACGGAAAGGCGACGAATCGCCGCCAGCGCGCGGACGTCACGTCGCCAAACCGCGGCGGCATAGAAGAGGTGTTCGCCAACGAGGAGCGTGACGGCGGCGAACATCGACAGGATATGCAGCACCTTGAAGATGGGCATGTCGTCGCGTCACCTGTGCTTCGAACAGGCAGGGTGACACACGGTGGGGGTCTGGACAAGAGCCACACCGGTCGATGGGATGCGTCGAGTGACGGGCCGGGCCAGCCGTGTGTGAATTAGGGTCGGCTCGGAGAAGATGCCCTGGACCTGACGACCGATTCGTGCGACGATTTCAGGTAGTCAGGGTCGGTTTGGACGTGAGTGGCCCGCAGCGTCGATTGTAGGCGGGCAACCCCTCAAAACGAACAGCTGATAAGTGTGCCCACTTGTATCGGCCTGCCAAGCACGGTAGCACTGAGCATACCGGCGGAGACTTACGAAACAGCTGCTCTACCGCTGAGCTATGTCGGCGCGAGGCCAAGAATAGCGGATGCTCAAGGACATCAGCTGTTCCTACGCACGAACGCCGAACCTATGCAGCGCCATGTTCGGAGGCACAAGGCTCGAATAGCTGATGATCTGGCAACGCATGCTCACGATCCCGCTCGTGATGCGGGCAAGCTTTCGGGCAGTCAGTCGCGTCGGATGGCGATGACCTCGAGATACTCGGACGGGATCGCGAGCGAGGCCCCGGTC
>Ga0214471_10002448_pt1 | contig 14554 bp, 11 predicted proteins | sample RVTome_5_FD_207665 | JGI IMG/M metagenome (GOLD analysis project Ga0214471, IMG submission 207665) | Soil microbial communities from uranium-contaminated site in the Upper Colorado River Basin, Wyoming, United States - RVT142D155 | ecosystem: Environmental > Terrestrial > Soil > Contaminated >...
AGTACCCCCGTGAGGAGGAATGCCGTGGAGTGCGTCACCGCCGAGCGGACGAACTGGGGAAACAGGACGTACGTCGGATCGAATCCGGGGGGCAGGAGAATGCCGCGCATCTGAAGGTAGACGAGGACCGTGTACGCCGTGGAGGAGAGGAGCGCCCAGCCCACCGCCCCTCGCAGGTGCCGCTCGAGGCTTCCGAGGAGGATCACGATCACGAACATGAAGGAGAAGACGCTGTCGTACAGGCCCGTCGCGAAAACGATGATGGAGATGAACGCGACGTCCGCGACGGCCTGGAGGAAGACGGCGTACGTCGGGAGATCGACGCTCCCCCACGCGGCGTACCGGAGAAGAAGCCATCCGTAGGAGAGAAGGACGGCGAAGTACAGGAGCTGGAATCCGCCCGTGAGCAGCAGTTCCGGCGAGCGGATCTGCACCGAAACCACGGACGCCAGCAGGGCGAACGTGATCCCGGTGCGAATCAGGAGAAGGTTTCTCCCCCCCGCCCGCTTCCCCCCGGTTCCCTCCCCGATGTCGCGGGCCATCCGCGTGGGGCCTGTCCGGGACAGGCCCTACCCCCCGACGGCTCCCGCCAGCTTGAACACCGGCAGGTACATCGCGATGACCAGTCCGCCGATGACCACGCCGAGGAAGACCATGAGCATCGGCTCAAGCAGCGCCGTCATCGCCTCGACGGCCGAGTCGACCTCGTCGTCGTAGAAGTCGGCGATCTTCGTCAGCATCGCGTCGAGCGCTCCCGTGGCCTCGCCCACGGCGACCATCTGGGTCACCATCGGCGGGAACACCTTGCTGTCGGCCAGCGGTTCCGCGATCGTCTTCCCCTCGCTGATGCTCATGCGGGCCTTGAGGATCGCCTCCTCGATGATCTTGTTCCCCGCGGTCTTCGCCACGATGTCCATGCTCTCGAGGATGGGGACGCCGCTGCTGACCATCGTCCCGAGGGTCCGCGAGAACCGCGCGACGGCGATCCGCTGCAGCAGGGAGCCGACGACCGGGAGCCGCAGCAGAAGACGGTCGACGTTCCTCCGGCCCGTCTCCTGCCGGTAATACCAGCGGAACGCCGCCACGGCCAGGAAGACGACAACGATGACGAGGAGGAAATATTTGCGCGTGAAGTCGCTGATCGCCAGGACGAACTGGGTGGGAGCGGGGAGCGCCTGGCCGAAATCCGCGAACATCTTCGCGAAGATCGGGATGACGTACACCAGCAGGACGATCGTGACGACGACGGCGACGGCGAGGATCGTGGACGGATAGACCATCGCCCCCTTGATCTTCTTGGCGAGCTTCATCGACTTCTCGATGTAGTCCGCGAGGCGCGACAGGATCGTGTCGAGCATCCCGCCCACCTCTCCGGCGGCGACGAGGTTGACGAATAGGGAATCGAAGACCTTCGGGTGCTTGGAAAGGGCGTCGGCGAAGGTGGAGCCGCTCTCCACGTCCTCCTTGATCTTCAGGATCACCTTCTTGAACGTCGGGTTCTCCTGCTGCAGCCCGAGGATGTCAAGGCACTGGACAAGCGGGAGACCCGCGTCGATCATGGTGGCGAACTGACGGGTGAAGATGGCCATCTCCTTCCCGCCGACCTTCTTGTCCCCCTTCCACGGGAGCCGGAGCCCCAGGTCCGCGCCTTTCTTCCGGATCTTCAGGGGCTGGATCTGCTCCCGCCGCAACTGCGCGAGAACGAACGGCTCGCCCGGGGCTTCCATCTCCCCCGAGACCGTCCCACCCCCGCGATTCTTCCCTTCCCAGGCGAATTTCGTCATCGTCTCCTCCGTTCATCCTTCCGGAACGGGATCAGGTCCTGCGGACCGGTCCCTGGGGGTGGCTCTGCGCGTTCGTCAGCAGATTGCGGAATTCATCGGGGTCGGAGCTGCGCCCGACCGCGTCGTCCAGCGTGATCTCCCTGCGCAGGTACGTCGCGAGCAGCGACTGGTTCATCGTCTGCATCCCGAACTTCGCCTGCCCCACCTGCATCTGGGAGTAGATCTGGTGAACCTTCTCCTCCCGGATCAGGTTCCGGATCGCCGGGTTCGGGATCATGATCTCGAGAGCGAGGGCGCGCCCGTTCCCGCTCGCCTTCGGGATGAGGATCTGCGAGATGACCCCCTCGAGGACGAAAGAGAGCTGGGCCCGGACCTGCGGCTGCTGGTAGGGAGGGAACACGTCGAGGATCCGGTTGATCGTCTGTACGCAGGAGTTCGTGTGGAGGGTCGCGAACACGAGATGGCCGGTTTCCGCAACGGTAAGCGCCGCCTCGATCGTTTCCAGGTCCCGCATCTCGCCGATGAGGACGATGTCGGGATCCTGCCGAAGGATGTATTTAAGCGCCTTCTTGAATCCCTGCGTATCCGCGTTGACCTCCCGCTGGTTCACGAGGCACTTCTTGTGCGGGTGAAGATACTCGATCGGGTCCTCGATCGTGATGATGTGCTCCTGGCGCTCGTTGTTGATCTTGTCGAGCATCGCCGCGAGAGTGGTCGACTTCCCGGATCCGGTCGGCCCGGTCACCAGAACCAGTCCCCGGGGTTTCTTGCAAAGATCCTTCAGGTGCGGCGGGAGCCCCAGTTCCTCGAAGGGACGGACACGGAACGGGATGGTCCGAAAGGCGCCGGCGACGGCCCCGCGTTGCATGTAGACGTTCGCCCGGAAGCGGGAGAGCCCCTTGACCCCGAAGGAGAGGTCGAGTTCCCACTCCTCCTCGAACCGCTGTTTCTGGACCTCGGTCAGGACGCTGTAGCAAAGCCGCTTGGTGTCCTGCGGCATGAGCGGCTCGTGCGGCAACGGCACCAGGCGGCCGTCCACGCGGATCGTCGGCGCGATCCCCGTCGTGACGTGGAGATCGGACGCCCCCTTCTCGTACATCACGCTGAGAAGTTCCTGCATCGTCACCATGGTCGAGCCTCCTTGTCGGACAGGATGAGGGCTTGTCCGGACTCTTAATCCGGCGCGGTCACCCGCAGCACTTCACTGAGCGTCGTGACCCCCTCCTCCAGCTTCGCGAGACCGGACTGGCGGAGCGTCTTCATCCCGAGGCGGACCGCCTCCCGCTGCAGATCGAGCGCCGAGCCGCCCCGCAGCACGAGATCCTTGATCTCCTCCTTGATCGGCATCACTTCGTAAAGGGCGACCCGCCCGCGGAACCCGGTCCCGCTGCACTCGTCGCATCCCTTCCCTTTTGCCGGTTTGGCGTTCCGGATCCGCTCGGGCTTCATCCCCGCGTCCGCGAGCGCCTTCGCCGGGATCTTGATCTCCTCCCTGCATTTCATGCAGACCCGGCGGGCCAGGCGCTGCGCGACGACGAGGTTCAGCGACGACGACACGAGAAACGGCTCGATCCCCATGTTCAGAAGCCGGGTGATCGTGCTGGGGGCGTCGTTGGTGTGCAACGTGGAGAGGACCAGGTGCCCGGTGAGCGCCGCCTTGACGGCGATCTCCGCGGTCTCGTAATCCCGGATCTCCCCCACCATGATGATGTCGGGGTCCTGCCGCAGGAAGGAGCGCAGGGCCGCGGCGAAGGTGAGGCCGATCTCCTCCTTCGTCTGGACCTGGTTGATCCCCGCGAAGTTGTACTCCACGGGGTCCTCGGCGCTGCAGATGTTGTCGGACACCTTGTTGAGATCCACGAGGGCGGAGTAAAGGGTCGTCGTTTTCCCGGATCCCGTGGGGCCGGTGACGAGGATCATGCCGAAGGGTCGGTGAATCGCATCGTTGAAGTCGACCAACTGCTCGGGCTCGAAGCCCAGCTTCGTCATGTCGAGCTGCAGGTTCGACTTGTCGAGGAGGCGGAGGACGATCTTTTCTCCGTAGATCGTCGGGAGAACGGAGACGCGGAAGTCCATCTCCCGGCCCTTCCCGATCTTCATCTTGATGCGGCCGTCCTGGGGGAGGCGCCGCTCGGCGATGTCGAGGGAGGCCATGATCTTGAGCCGCGACGACAATGCGTTCCGCAGCCGCAGCGGGGGGCGCATCACCTCGAAGAGAACGCCGTCCACCCGGTAGCGGCAACGGAACTCCTTCTCGTACGGCTCGATGTGGATGTCGGACGCGCGGCGCTTGATCGCCTCGGTGAGAAGGTAGTTCGCAAGCTTCACGACCGGGGCGTCGTCGACCCCCCGCGCGAGGTCGGCGGTATCGACCTCCTCCTCGCGGATGACCTCGAGGTCCTCGTCGAGCTCGGAGATGATGTCCTTGAACTCCATCGACCGGTCGAAAAACTTGTTGATCTCGGCCGTGATCGCGCGATCCGAGGCAAGGACCAGCTCGACGGAGTACCCCGTCTTGAACCCTATACCGTCGATGATCGCCATGTTGGAGGGGTCGGCCACCGCGACGATCATCTTCGACCCCACGCGGTTGATCGGAAGGGCGAGGTGCTTCTGGACCATCTCCTCGGGGAGGAGGCGGACGACCTCGGGGTTGATCTCGTATTTCGAAAGGTCGACGACGGGGAGGTTGAACTGGCGGCCGAGGAACGCGAGGAGTTCCTCTTCCTTTATGAAACCGGCCTTCACAAGGACGGTTCCGATCCGTTCGTGCGATTTCTCCTGGGTTTCGAGGGCTCCGCGCAGCTGATCGGCGGTGATCAGATTTCCTTTCAGGAGCATCTCGCCGATCTTGTTGGCCAGTACGGACATGTTCACCCCTGCCTGGGAACTGCCTGCTTAACTCTCGAATTTATCATAATTTCAATTTCAAAGCCGTTACCGCCAACTTCCGGAACGTTTCTCCCGGGACATCCCGCCCGGTCCAAAGGGAGAAACTCCGCGCGGCCTGGTATGCCAGCATCGGGAGTCCTCCCACCGTCCTCACACCCCGGCCCCGAAGCCGCCGGACCAGGTCCGTTCCCCCCGCCCGGTAGACTATATCGGCGAAGCGGGACGATTTCTGTACATCTTTTATCGGAAAATTTTCCCACTCCCCCCGGAGACCGAGGGAGGTGCACTGGACGATGAGATCCGCCCCCCGGAATTCCTCCCGAAGGGTTGGGGGGCGAAGGTCGCCGGCGGCAAAGACGACCGAGGGAAACCGCTTGGAAAGTTGCCGCGCGACGCTCTCCGCCCGGCGGGGGTGCCGGTTCAGCAGCACGATCTCCCGGGATGCCGCCCCCGCGAGGGCGAAGGCGACGCCGCGGGCCGCCCCGCCGGCGCCGAGGAGGACGACGCGGCGGTATCGACGTCCCCATCCCGCCGCTTCGAGGGCATCGAGGAACCCCGCCCCGTCCGTGTTCTCCGCGTGGAGTTTCCCTTCCCGGACCACCAGCGTGTTCGCCGCGCCGCAGACATCCACCGCCTCCGAACGGGTGTCGGCGAGGGCGGCGGCTTCTTCCTTGTAGGGGATCGTGACGTTCCCCCCGAGAAAGTTCCCCGCGCGGACGATCCGGAGAAACCGTCGCAGATGTCCGGGGGGGAGGTCGAGCGGAACATAGTGGAGGGGAAGGCCCAGCCGTGCGATGACGCCGTTGTGCATCGCGGGGCTCAGGGAATGCGAGATCGGGTGCCCGACCACGAAGAGGAGGGAGGAGGTGACCCCGCTCCCCCCCGTTGGAGGTTGCAGGTTCAATCCTTGAGTTCGAGGTTCCAATAGGTGAAGTCGACCACGTTCAGGAACGGAACCCATTCCCGGTGGATGGGAGCCCGAAGGGAGAAGGCGAACTCCGGCGACCAGCGGGGCGCCCTCGGAGCGGAGACCAGCCGCATCCCGGTCTCCTCGGGGCGATTCCCGCCTTTCCTCTTGTTGCAGGGGATGCAACTGCAGACGATGTTCTCCCAGTTGGTCTTTCCCCCCTGGGAGCGAGGCACCACGTGGTCCAGGTTGAGTTCGCTGCTGGGGGACGGCTTCCCGCAATACTGGCAGGTGTTGCGGTCCCGGACGAAGATGTTGCGACGGCTGAACCGGACGTTGCGCCGCGGAACCCGGTCGTACGCGACGAGGACCACCACGCGGGGGATCCGGACCGCCCTCCCCACGACGCCGATCGCGGGATCCCCGGCGGCCACCGCGAGGGCGCTCCACGACGGGTAGTCGAACGTCTCGTATTGCCCGTTGATCGCCCGGGCAAGCCCCGAGTACAGAAGGCAGAAGGCCCGGCGCGCGTTCGTCACGTGGACCGGAAAATACCCCCGGTTGAGGACGAGGACGCTGGAGTTCAGCATCGGGCGGCCCATGGTTTCATGGTGGCTCCTACTCTATCCATCGTACGGAGGTCGGTCAATGGCGGACACGGCCCCGGCAAGCTCCGGAATCTCGTCGTCCCGGACGGTCCGAAGATCGAGGAGCATCTTCCCTCTTCCGACCCGGGCGACCACGCAAGGCGTCCCCCCGCGCAGCCGCTCTTCGAGGACCGCTTCCGGTATCCGCGGGTGCGTAACGGCTACGAGGGCGGTCGGGAGGAGGATGCCGGGAAGGGCGCCGCCGCCGGGAGAGGTCCCGCCCCGCTCGATGGCGAGGGACAGTCCTTTCCCCGAAACGCGAATCGCCCGCACGAGGCGTCGCGCCCGGGCACGCACCCGTTCCTCGGGTTCGAGGAGCATCCGGAGGACGGGAACCCGCTCCCGCGCCCGGCGCTCGTCCGCATAGAGGCGAAGGACCGCCGAGAGGGCGGCGAGGCACATTTTGTCGATCCGGAGCGCCCGGGAGAGCGGGTGCTTCTTCAGCGGCGCGACCAGGTTTTCCTTTCCGAGGAGGATCCCCGCCTGCGGTCCTCCCAGGAGCTTGTCCCCGCTCGCAGTGACGATCCCGGGGCCGGCGGACAATGCCTGCCGCAGGGACACCGCCCCGGAAATGCCGTGGGACGAGAGATCGATCAGCGCCCCCGATCCCTGGTCCTCCATGACGGGGATCCCGGCGCGTTCGCCCAGGCGGGCGAGGTCGGCGGTGCGGACCTCCTCGGTGAACCCCTGAACGGAGAAGTTGGACGGGTGGACCTTGAGCAGGAGCGCGGTCCGACCCGTGATGGCGTTCTCGTAATCGGAAAGGCGCGTCCGGTTCGTGGTCCCCACCTCCACCAAACGGGCGCCGCTCTCGGCCATGATATCGGGGATGCGGAACGATCCGCCGATCTCGACGAGCTCGCCGCGGCTTACGATCACATCCCGCCCCCGGGCGTGGCCCGCGAGACAGAGCAGGACCGCGGCGGCGTTGTTGTTGACGACGTGGGCGCACTCGGCGCCGGTCAGGGCGCGAAGCATCCCCTCGACGTGCGAGAGGCGGGACGATCGTTCCCCCGCCGCGAGATCGAACTCGAGGTTCGAATACCCCCGCGCGGTTTCAAGGACAGCGGCGAGCGCCTCCCCGGGCAACGGCGCACGCCCGAGATTGGTATGGACGACGATCCCGGCGGCGTTGATCACCCGGCGCATCGGGAGGGACTCCCTGGACGCGATCTCTCCCGGCAGCATGGAGAGGATCCGGTCGGTCCACGCCTCGCGCGAGAGCGGAATCCGTTCCCCGTCGACGGCGGCGCGGGCGACGGCGACGATCGCGCGGAGCGCGTCCACCACCACGGCGCGGGGATGGGATCGCAGGAACGAGCGGGCGGCGTCGCTTCCCAGCAGGGAGGCGACCGATGGGAGAGTGCGGAGTCCTCGGGATTCGGGCATCGCCGACGGAGGATCAGGCCTTCGCCAGTTCCCTGAGAAGGATTTTCTTGCCGTAGAGGGCGTTTTTCCGGACCAGTTCCTCGGCGAGGTCCGGGTCGCGCTTTCGGAACGCGTCGATGATCTCCCAATGCTGCCGGATCGACCCTTCGATCTTTCCCGGCATGGCGAGGATCAGGCGGAAGCGCCGGAACTGCATGACCAGGTTCTGCACGAGCGTTTGGAGCTTCTCGTTCCCGCAGGCGCGCAGAAAGATGTCGTGGAACTCGTTGTGCAGGTCGAGCAGCCGGCGAAGGTCCTTTTTCTCCGACGCGGCCTCGATCTGGCGGTTGACCGTCTCCATCTTCGCCAGGTCGGACTCCGTGAGGGTCGTGGCGGCGCACCGCGCCGCGTATCCCTCGAGGACGATCTTCAGGTCGTAGAAATCGGCGATGTCGCGCGGCGACAGGGAAGCGACGATGGCCCCCTTGCGGGGCACCACGGTGATGAAGCCTTCCGACTCCAGCTGACGGAACGCCTCCCGGATCGGCGTACGGCTGATCCCGAACTTGTCGGCCAGTTCCGGTTCCGCGATGCGGGTACCGGGAGCCAGTTGGCCGTTTACGATGGCGTTGCGGATCGTCTCGACGATCCGTTCGCGGAGGGTCATGTGGTTGTCGATCCGGATTTTCAGTTTTTTCAATGGGTTACCCCTGCCTCGGAAAATGAACGGCTTTTTATGTATACAGTATGCGAAAAAAATGTCAACCCCGGAAATCGCGCGGGAGACCGTCGGGATATCCCCCGTTCGGGGAGCGTCGAAGGGCGTCCACTTGCGCGGAAACCCGGGATACGCTAGGGTTTTGGCTTCTCCGGAAATCCCGCCGGGAGGCACGAAATGGCCTGGGTCGTCCACTCCACCGTCCCCTACCCCATGCTGAAGGAGCCGGGCACGCCGCGGATGCTGTCGGACGCCGGCATCGGGCCGGAGATCTACTTCTCGGGGGCGACCCTGGACGCGATCACCCCGGTCGAGGCGGAATCCGTCGCGGAGACGCTACGGAATGCGGGGATCCGCTCCCTTTCATTCCACGCCCCCTTCGAGGACGTGTGGCCCGGCGCGCGCGATGAGGAGGCACGGAGGTTCGCCGTGCGGCGCATCGGGGGCGCGATCGCACTCGCCCCGGTCTTCCGTCCCGCCGGGATCGTTCTCCACGGCGGGTATTTCGACTGGCTCTTCGACTTCCAGCCGGAAAAGTGGTTCGCCCCGGCCCGCCGCTCGTTCGGAGAGCTCGCCGAAGCGGCGGAGAAAGCGGGGACCGACCTGTACGTGGAGAACGTCTTCGATGAGATCCCCGACCACATGCTTCGCCTGCGGGATGCGGTGGGATCTCCCCGCCTCCACTTCTGCTTCGACCCGGGGCACGCGACGCTCTTCTCCCGCCTGCCGGTCCAGAAGTGGGCGGAGGCGTTCGGTGAGGGAATCCGCCTGATGCACGTGCACGACAACCGGGGACTGCGCGACGATCACCTTCCGGTGGGCGAGGGTGGGATCAACTTCCGGGGGGTGCTGCTGGCGGTGCGGGATGCGGGGGCCCGCCCGATCCTCACGGTGGAACCGCACTGCAAGGAACATTTCGCGCGCAGCGTGGCGGGGCTTCGCGCGATCCTCGCGACGATCTGAGCGCTCACGCGTTTCCAGACAGGTAGTCGAGCGCCTCCTTTTCCGTCTCGAAGGAACGGACGTATTTCGCCAGGCCCGTCACGCGGAACAGGTCGCAGTTGATCCGGCTCAACGCGCAGAAGGCCATCCGGCCCTCCTGCTCCATCACCTTTTCGACGATCCCTATGACGAACGAGATCCCGATGCTGTTGACCATCCGCGTACCCTGGAAGTTGATCAGGATCCGGCGGACGCCGTCGTCGAGCTTCGCGCGGACCACCTTCTCGACCTCCTCGCCCAGCAGGTTGTTCAGGTACCCGCCGACGCACACCACAAAAGTGTCTCCCGCCTCGCGGGTCTCGATCGTCCTGTACGGAGACATCAGCGCTCCCCGGGGGACGCGGATCCCCCCTCCTCCTGCTGGTTGGTTCCGGGATTCGCGGAATCCCCCCCGAGATGGATCATCATGCGGACGACGGTGCCGTCGGGCCCCGTGATGATCTCAACGTCGTCGACCAGTTCCCGGATCAGTTTCAGTCCCCATCCCCTGTTCTTCTTCGACTCCTCGGGCGTCATCCCCGTCCGGAACCCCTTGCCGTCGTCCTGCACGAAAAGTTCGATCTTGTCCGGGGAGAGCACATACCGCAGCCGGACCTTCCCCGACTCGGAAGCGCTGTGTTCGAAGGCGTTGATGCACGCTTCGATGATCGCCATCTTGATGCGGTCCACGGTGTCGGCGTCGACGGCGGCGAAGGCCGCCACCTCTTCCGCGACCCGCGCCGCGACCACCTCGGAGTCGGCCTTGATCGGCAGGACCAGTTCGTACTCCAGCGTCTTCCCGGCGCTCGTCGCATCAGGGCCGGGGGAGTGGGCGGACTCCGGCTCCCGATCCGGTTCCTCGAGCCCGAACAGGTTGAGGAAGAGCCGCAACTGCGTCGGATGGGACAGGTGGATGCCGTACCGCGACGCCAGATCGATCGCCGCAGGGTCCGTCGTTTCGTTGATGATCATCCACTTCCGGAGCCGGTCGTGCGGCAGCCCCTTCTCGAGCGCCAGGAGCCGGCACCGATTCTCGAAATGCTCGACGGCGCGCGCGCCGAGGTTCTTCTCGACCGCCGCATCGACCGCCCAGATGACGAGGTTCTCCTCGGAGAAGTCGCTGGCGAGGAACCCGTACGCGACCAGGTCGAAGTCGAAGCGCGGCCCCCCCCGGCTCGCGCGGTACCCCGTCGAGACGGAGGAGACCTTCGGCAGCCGGACTCGAACGGCCTCGCGCTCCATCCCGATGACGACCTCGAGCAGCCCCTTTCCCCCGAACTTTTCGCGGAACATCCCGAAGTCGAGGAGCAGGAGCGGCACCTCCCGCAGGTCCCACTTCCGCATCAACTCCTTCACGATCGCGACGCGCCGCGCGTGGTCGCCGCCCTGCCCCGGCTCCGGCGCCGTGTGGGAGAGCCGCGCCTGCACGATCGCCGCCGCCACCTGCGACGTCCCCTTCCCGAGGACGCCGCGCTCGAACGCCCAGTACAGGAAATCGGCCAGCACCGGGTCCCCCAGGAACGTGAGTTGATCGAGGTCGGCCTTCAGGAGCCCCTTGAATTCGAGGGCGGAAAGGATCGTTTCCCCCTCCTCCTCGGAAGCCCCCATCAGGGAGATCGCGCCCTCCATCGTGTCGAGCGGGAACCGGTCGCAGAGGATGCGCTTGAGGAACCGGATCGCCCGCCCTCGCCGAACACGGTTCGGGAAGGTGTTCTCGAAGAACTCCCTCCAGTACCGGTTGAGCTTCCCCTCCGTGACGGAGACCGCGTACAGGTTCTCGAGGGTGACCGCGTCGGGAACCTTCGCCCCCCGGAAGAAGATCTCTTCCACAAGCATCCGCTGGTAGGTCGGGATCCCGCCGAGCCGTTCGGAGGCTCGGGGAAGGAGAGCCGCCGGGATGTCGACACGGCGCCGTTCGCACAGGTGCCCCCACAGGCGGACGGAGGAGGAGGTCGAGAGCCCGCCCACCTCGATCATCTGGAAGGTGCCGAAGAGCCCCTCGCGCTTGAGGGCAGCGGTGACGCGGCCGGGCGAGGAGCCCGAGAGGAACATCGGGAAGTGACCGGACTTGATGTAGGGGCGAAGGATGGAAAGCATCGCCCCCTCGGGCACGGCCTGGAGTTTCGCCGTATACTGGAAGTCGTCGAAGAGGAATACCGGATAGAAGAGTTCCCCCGACGCCGAGAACGGAAACGAGAGGGCGTTGACGAGCGCGGAGAGGCCGTCCCCCTCGGCGGTGCACCGTTCGTGGGCGGCGAGAACCTCCCGGCACCCCGTGACCCCGAAGGAGGCCAGGCGGTCGCACATCGCCGCGGGGTCGAAGGCCGAAGGCCGCTCGTCCCCGAGGAACCGGAGCAGTTGCGAGAGAAACTCCTGCAGGAAATGCTGGGAGAGCGCCAGCGGGTGCGAAAGGATCTGGCTGAAGGAAAAGTAGAGCGGGAACGGGCGGGGAAGCCCGTTTCCGCCGGCGGATGCCCCCAGCACCTTCGCCAGTTTCAGGAGCAGCGACGTCTTGCCGATGTTCGGCGGTCCGTAGATCATGAAGGAGGAGCCGATTCCCCGGCTTCCCTCCAACGCCGCGCGCGTCAGGGCGGAGAGTTCCTCCTCGCGCCCGAAAAAATCCTCTTCCCGAAAGGACGTCTCCGCCCCCATGGTGCCGAAAAGACGCAAATACCCCGCCCCCCTTCGGGATAATGTAACGTGAATCCGTTGCGTTTTCAAAAATATAATGGGATTTGCTGAAGGATATGCGCGAAATCCCCCCCTCCATCCGGAAGCCGTCGAGATATAGCGGCGGCGAAGTCCGACCTCCCTCCATCGCGTGGGACGCAGCTCGCGTGCGCGTGCTGCTCGCCTTTCCCGACGTGTACGAGATCGGGATGTCGCACCTCGGGATCCTGCTCCTGCGCGAGATCCTCTCGGCGCGGCCCGCTACACTTTGCGATCGCGTCTTCGCCCCCTGGACCGACTACGAGGAGCACCTGCGCGCCGCCGGTCTGCCGCTCACATCGCTCGAATCGGGGCGACCCGCCGGGGCGTTCGACCTCATCGGATTCTCCCTGTGCTACGAACTCACCTACACGAACGTCCTCGCGATGCTCGATCTTTCCGGGATCCCCCTCCTGTCGAAGGACCGATCGGAGGAGCACCCCGTCGTTCTGGCCGGGGGCGTGTGCACCCTGAACCCCGCTCCCGTGGCCCCCTTCTTCGACGCCCTCCTCATCGGGGACGGCGAGGAAGCGGTGCTCGAGATCGTCGCACTCGTCGAGGAACGGAAAAACGGAGGCGGATCCCGGGCGGATCTCCTCTCGCGGCTCTCCCGGATCGAGGGGGTGTACGTCCCGGGGATCTCCCGGCGGGTGGCGCGGCGCGTCCTCGCGGATCTCAACCGTTCTCCCCTGCTGCCGGCGCCGATCCTGCCGGCGATGCGGGTCGTCCACGACCGCCTGGGCGTCGAGATCTCCCGGGGATGCACGAGGGGGTGCCGCTTCTGCCAGGCGGGATACGCCTATCGGCCGGTGCGGGAGCGCGACCCGCTCCTCCTGCTGCGGTATCTCCAGGAGGAGGCGCCCAAGACGGGGTATGACGAGGTGGGGCTCCTGTCGCTGTCCGCCGCCGACTACAGCTGCGTCGACCGTCTCGTCACGGAAGCGATGGAGGCGCTCGCTCCTTCGAACGTGTCGCTCTCCCTCCCCTCGCTTCGCCTGGACGCGTTGCGCGAGAACACGGTCCGGCAGATCCGGAAGGTTCGAAAGTCGGGCTTCACGCTTGCGCCGGAAGCGGGGAGTCCGCTGCTGCGCCGTTCGGTCAACAAGGAGATCCCGGACGACGACGTCCTGAAGACGGCCGAGTGGATCTTCGGGAACGGCTGGCAGACCCTCAAGCTCTACTTCATGGTCGGCCTGCCCGGGGAGACGGCGGACGACGTCCGGGCGATCGGGACGCTGGCCGGCCGGGTCGCCGCGATCGCGCGTCGCCACGGGAAGCGCGCTTCCGTGACGGTCAGCGTCTCCGCCTTCGTCCCCAAGCCGCACACGCCGTTCCAGTGGGAGCGTCAAATCGGCCGCGAGGAGATCCAGGAACGGATTCGCCTCCTGCGGGACGCGCTGGGGCGGAACCGCCACGCGGAAGTGAAGTTCCACTCCCCGGAGACCTCCGCTCTCGAGGGAGTCTTCTCGCGGGGGGACGACCGGCTGCCGGGAGTGATCGCGCGTGCGTTCCGGAACGGCGCGCGGTTCGACGCGTGGACGGAGGCATTCCGGCCCGACGCGTGGAAGCGGGCGTTCGAGGAGGAACGGGTCGATCCGCTGGAATACCTGCGGGAACGCGATCCCCGGGATCCGCTCCCGTGGGATTTCGTGGACACGGGGATCGACAGGGAGTTTCTCCTCTCCGAGCGGGAGAAGGCCCGCACGGGGGAGACGACGCCCGATTGCCGCGCCGCGGGCTGCTCCTCCTGCGGAGCGTGTCCTCCGGGGCTGTCGAACATCACGTACCCCGGACGGCTCGGGGAGCCCGCGGTTACCGGCGGGGAAGTCGAGCGCGCCCCGCACCCGCCGTCGGCCGCACAGCGGCACGTCGTCCGCCTCTCCTACGCCAAGGAGGGTCCCGCGAAATATCTGAGCGGCCTGGAGATCCAGTCGTTGTGGGGACGCGTCTTCCGCCGGGCCGGCCTGCCGCTGGCGTACAGCCGGGGGTTCAACCCTTCCCCGAAACTCTCCCTCTCCCCCGCCCTCGCCGTGGGTGCGGAGAGCGACGTCGAGTTTCTGGAGGCCGAGTTCACTCTCCCCGTCCCGGCCGCGGAGGTGCCGTTAAAGCTTGCCCCGCACGTCCCCGCGGGAATCCGCGTCACCTCTGCTTCGGGCGTTCCGCCGGGCTCCCCCCGCCTGTCGGATTTCGACATCGCCTCCGGCTGGATTCTGCGTCCGGTCCCGCCGTTCCCCTTACCCGAAGAAATCACGCCTTCGCTGGTCGAGGAGCGCCTCGCCGCGTTCCGGGCGTCGGTGCGCCACCCCCTCGTCCTCACACGGGAAGACCGGACCTCCGAGATCGACCTGAAGCCGATCGTTCGCACGTTCGGGGTGAACCCGGACGGCATCTCCATTACAATCATCCAGGGCACAGGTAAGGGCGTCCGTCCGGTGGAGGCCGCGGCCTCCCTGCTCGGGGTGCAGCTCTCCTCCGAACGGTTCCTGCCGAGAAAGGTGTCGGCGGAGTTGATCCCCCGCCGCGGGTAGCGCGATGCAGAAGACCAGCA
>Ga0214471_10002450_pt1 | contig 14550 bp, 11 predicted proteins | sample RVTome_5_FD_207665 | JGI IMG/M metagenome (GOLD analysis project Ga0214471, IMG submission 207665) | Soil microbial communities from uranium-contaminated site in the Upper Colorado River Basin, Wyoming, United States - RVT142D155 | ecosystem: Environmental > Terrestrial > Soil > Contaminated >...
CATGCCCCGGCCGCGGGCCAGCTCGGCGTCGAGGCGGCGCGCCGCCGCGTCGACGCGCTCGGGCAGCGTGGCGGTCGCGGGGACGTCCCACAACGCGAGTTCGGCGGCGGCGCGTTCGGTAGCGACCGGGTCGGCGGCCGTGGCGGCGAGCGAGGCGTATTCGAGCAAGAGGTCGCGGTGGCCGGCCTGGAACGCGCCTTCTTCGAGCAGCGCGAGCGCCGCATCGGAGCGGCCTTGCCAGGCGGCGATGCGGGCGCCGATCTGCAGCCGGAACTCGCGGGCCGCCGGCAGGTCGGCGGCGGCGCGGACGTGGGCGAGCGCCTCGGGCCAGCGCAGTTCGCGGATCGCGATCGAGGCCGCGCCGAGGCGCGACCAGGCGTGGCGCGGATGCGCCGCCACGAGGCGGCGGAACTCCAGTCGCTGGCGGTCGGGATCCTGGAGCAGCCGCGCCTCCAGGTACTCGAGGTCCGCGCCGGCGCCTTCGGCCGCGATCCACTCCCGCACTTCGGCGACCGCTTCGCCGCGCCGGCCTTGGGCGATCAGAAGGTTCTGGCGCAGCCGCTCGCCTTCGACGCCGCCGCCGGCGCTCCAGCCGAGCGACTCCGCCGCGGCAAGCGCCGCGTCCGCTCCGCCGCGCTGCCATGCCTGCCAGATCGGTGCCGGGTCGACGTCGGGCGCGCGCGTCGCCGGCGCCGCGCAGCCGGAAGCAAGGCCGGCGAGCACGAACAAGATCGTGGCGCGGACCCGCGTCAAGCTTCCGCCTCGGGTGCCAGCAACTGGAACGCGCGCCGCAAGTCGGCGCCGAGGTCGGCGCGCTCTTCGTGGCCGAGGCGCGGCGCGCTCGCAGGTGCCGCGGCGCCGCCGCCGAGGACCGCGCCGAGTCCGCCTCCGAGCAGGAGCGGGGCTTCGTAGCGCACGATCGCATCGACCAGGCCGGCGTCGAACAGGGCGCCGTGAAGGCGCGCTCCGCCTTCGACGAGCAAGCGCCGCACGCCGTGCCCGCGGCGCAGATGGCGCAAGAGCACGACGAGATCCAAGCGGCCCGCCGCATCCGGCGACAGGCGCAGCACGGCTTCCTCGGCGTTCGCGGTCGGCGCGGGCACGTCGTCGCGGCAGACCAGCAAGCGCGCCCCGCTGGCCCGGCGAGCGCGGGCGCCGGCGGGCAGCTGCGCGCGAGGGTCGAACAGCACGCGCAAGGGCTGGCGGGCGAGCGGCTCGCCTTCGGGGCGAGCGGTCAGCTCCGGATCGTCGGCGGAAAGCGTGCCGGGTCCGGCCAGCACGGCGTCCGTGCTCGCGCGCAAGCGGTGGACTTCGGCGCGCGAGGCTGAGCCGCTGATCCACTGGCTGACGCCGCCTTGCGCCGCGGTCTTGCCGTCCACGCTCGCCGCCCACTTGAGCAGCACCCACGGCCGCTCGGGATGCGCCTGGCCGCGCAAGAAGGCCGCATTCACCCTGGCAAAGCTGCCGCCCGGATCCTGGCGCACCAACACCTCGACTCCGGCCGCCTGCAGCATCGCGACGCCGCGGCCGTGATGGCGCGGATCGGGATCGAGGGCCCCCACCACCACGCGCCGCACGCCGGCCTGCAGAAGCAGCTCGGCGCACGCCGGCCGCTTCTTGTCGCCGCCGCTGCTCGTGCACGGCTCCAGACTGACCACCATTTCGTCGACCACGCCCGCGCGCGGCGCGACGGCAGCCTGGTCCCAGGCGCCGGCGGCGCGCAAGGCGGCTTCTTCCGCGTGCGGCCCGCCCCACACCCGGTGCGCGCCCTCGCCCACGCGGTGTCCGCCGCGGAAGGCCAGCGCGCCCACGCGCGGATTGGGCGCCGTGAACAGCCATTCCGCCCGCTCGGCTTCGAAGCCGGCGCGCTCGAGGAGAAGGCCGTCGCGGTCGGCGCTCACACTTCGAAGACCGGCGCGGGTTCCGGCTGCCGCGGCGCGGCGTCGAGACCGCGTTCGCCCAAGCGATCGCGCGCCAGCAGTTCCTTGCCGTTCCAGTCTTCGAGGAAGACGTCGTGCAGCTGGCCGGCCGCGAACGCGGCGCGCGCGGGCAGCAGCGCGCGATGGCCGTTGTCGATCCGTCCGAACCAGTGCCCGCGGTGCTGCTCGGACTCGCTCTCGAGCAGCAGGCGCGAGGCCCGGCCCACCATGCGCGGCGTGCGCTCGCGGGCGATCCGGTGCTGCAGGTCGAGCAGGCGGGCGTTGCGCGCTTGCTTGACCACGGCGGGCACGTCGTCCACCAGCGCGTGCGCCGCCGTGCCGGGCCGCGGGCTGTACTGGAAGACGTAGGACTGCAGGAAGCCGAATTCCGTCATGCCCGTTTCGCTGGCCGCGAATTCCGCATCGGTTTCGCCGGGGAAACCGACGATCCAGTCGCTCACCAGCTCGAGGTCGGCCATGTGCTCGCGGAGCAAGTCGACGCGCCGCCGGTACAAGTCGAGCGTGTAGCCGCGTTTCATGCGCTTGAGCACCGCGTCGCTGCCCGACTGCAGCGGGACCGGCAGAAAGCGCAGGAATTGCGGACTGCGTGCCATGGCCGCGGCCAGGTCCGCGTCGACGTAGGCCGGGTGCAATGTGATCAGACGCACGCGCGCCAGATCCTGGATCTCCGCGAGCTCGTCGAGAAGACGGCCGAGCCTGGGCCGCGTGCCCTTGGGCCCGAGATCGGCGCCGTAGGCGTCGATGGTCTGGCCGAGCAGGCTGATCTCGGTGACGCCGCCATCGGCAAGGCGTCGCGCCTCGGCGACGATCTCGGCGACCGGCCGGCTTTCCACGCGGCCGCGCGTGCTTGGCACGATGCAGAAGGTGCAGTTCAGATCGCAGCCGCGCATCACCGCGATCTGCGCGTGGTGCCCTTGCGGTCCGCCCAGGAGGTCGCGCACGGGCGCGTCGACCTTGTCCGGTGCGGGGCCCAGTTCGAGCACGCGTTCCTCGCCGCCGAGGACGCGGTCGACCTGGCTCGGCAGCCCGGGAAAGTGCCGGGTCCCGCACACGATGTCGACGTGCGCCTCGCGTTCGAAGAGCTCGCGGCCTTCGCGTTCCGCCATGCAGCCGACCACGCCGATTACCACGCCGGGATTCTCGCGCTTGTGGCGCTTGAGGTCGCCGAGCAAGGAGTGCACGCGCTCTTCGGCGTGTTCGCGCACCGAACAGGTGTGGAACAGCACCACGTCGGCCTGCTTGGGATCCTCGCCTTCGACGTAGCCGCGGCGCAGGAACGCGGCGCGGATGAGCTCCGCGTCGTAGAAGTTCATCTGACAGCCGAACACCCGCAGATGGAAGCTGCGGGTGCGGATCGCGGCGGCGGCGGTCCCGGCCATGCGACGGGCCCTCGCGGACCTCAGTCGTTGGAGACGGTCTGGAAACGCTCGATCTCCGAACCCGGGCCCATCTGGATGCCGTCCTGTTCCCAGGGGTCGTAGCCGAGTTCCTCTTCGATCTCGGACCGCAGCATGCGGTGCGTCACGCCGTCGGCCGTGAGGTAGATGATGCCGGTCTTGTGGGTCAGGCCCGCATCGGCGATCACCACCAGGTTGCCGTCGCCTTGGCGCGCCTTGCGGCGCAGGTCCCGGTCGCCGCCCGTGGAGAAGCCGGCGTAGCTGGTGCTGCCTGCCGCCAGACCGTCGAAGTCGTCGAGCGCGGCGAACAGCTCCTCTTCGTCGAGGTAGAGCTCCTTCCACGGTTCGGACGGGCAGAAGAACAGCCGCGCCCCCGCAGCGGTGTGGTCGACGTACTTGTCCTTCCAAAGGCGCATGAAGAAGCGCTGGCCTTCGTCCTTGGGGATCGACTGGTGGTCGGTCTGGTACGCGGTCATGTGCTCCCAGATCCGCGCCATGTTGCGCTCGCACGCGGTCATGCGGGCGCGGTCCACCCAGGTCGGCACGTTCACGACCAGGTAGGTGCTGAGAACGCCGATGATCATGAGCACCACCAGCATCTCGAGCAGGGTGAAACCGCCCGAGGCGGCACGGGCGAGTCGGCGGATCCGGGAGCGTGCGTGCATGTCAGGTGCCTTGGGAGTAGTCGGTCGCGTAGGAGGCCTGCTCGGGAGTGAGCGCGTCGATCGTGACACCCATGGCGGCGAGCTTGATGCCGGCGATCTCCTGGTCGAGCTCCACCGGTAGCTCGTGGACGCCCTTGGGCAACGACTTCCCTTCCCGCGCCAGCATCAGCATGGCCTGGAGCTGGTTGGCGAAGGACATGTCCATCACCTCGGAGGGATGGCCCTCGGCGGCCGCCAGGTTGATCAGCCGGCCCCTGGCGAGCAGGTAGATGCGCCGGCCGTCGGCCAGCGTGAACTCTTCGCAGTCGGTGCGGATCGTGCGCTGGGAAGCGGCGAGCTCCTCGAGGTCGGGAATGTTGATCTCGCAGTCGTAGTGGCCGGTGTTGCAGACCACCGCGCCGTCGCGCATGGACTCGAAGTGGCGCTTGACCAGCACGTCCTTCATGCCGGTGGCGGTGATGAACACGTCGCCGATCTTGGCGGCTTCGTCCATCGTCATCGCGCGGTGGCCGTCGAGCGTCGCCTTGAGCGCGGCGGTCGGCTTGATCTCGGTGATGATGGTGTTGGCGCCCTGGCCCTTGGCGCGCAAGGAGCAGCCGCGGCCGCAGTGGCCGTAGCCCGCGGTGACGAAATTCTTGCCGGCGAGCAGGATCGAGGTCGCGCGGAGGATGCCGTCCAGGCTCGACTGGCCGGTGCCGTAGACGTTGTCGAAGTCCCACTTGGTCTCGGCGTCGTTCACCGCGATGACCGGGTACTCGAGCTTGCCGTCGGCGGCCATGGCGCGCAGCCGGTGCACGCCGGTGGTGGTCTCCTCGGAGCCGCCGATGATCCCGGGGATCAGCTCGGGGTGCGACTTGTGCACTCGGAAGATCAAGTCGGCGCCGTCGTCGAGCGTCATGGTCGGCTTGAAGTCGAGCGTGCGGTCGATCGACCAGTAGAAGCCGTCGGTGTCCTGCCCGTACCAGGCGAAGATCTGGATGCCCTCCTCGGCGAGCGCGGCGGCGACCGCGTCGTTGGTCGACAGCGGGTTGCAGCCCGACCACGACACTTCGGCGCCGGCGGCGGCTAGCGTGCGCACCAGCACGGCGGTTTCCTTGGTCACGTGGAGGCAGCCGGCGATGCGCTGGCCCTTGAGCGGCTGCGTCTTGGCGAAGCGCTCCCGCAACGACATGAGCACCGGCATGTGCGCCTCGGCCCATTCGATGAGAAGGCGACCTTCGTCGGCCAGGGAAAGGTCGGCGACCTTGAAGGTCTCGGTCTCGGAGGTGGTGGTCATGCGGTCGGGATGCGGACGGTGGGAGGACGGGGGAAAACGGTGTGCGAACGTGGGAATCAGACCTCGGCCTGCACCGAGGAGACCGAGTGGAGCTCCTCGACCAGGTCGAGCGATTCCCAGGGAAAGAACTCGCGGCCGAAGTGGCCGTGGCGAGCGGTCTGGCGGTAGGTCCAGCCCTTGCCGGGGTCGGTGTAGCCAGTCGGGTGGCGGAGGCCGAGGCGGCCGATGATCCAGTCCGGCGTGAACGCCTTGCGGCCTTTCCATGCCGCCAGCGCGCGCAGGTGTTCTTCGATGTCGCGCTCCGTCATGCCGCCGGCGCAAGTGCCAAAGGTCTCGACGCGGAGCGAAACCGGTTCGGAAACGCCGATCGCGTACGCGAGCTGCACTTCGCAGCGCTCGGCCCAGCCGGCGGCGACCACGTTCTTGGCGACCCAGCGCGACGCGTAGGCGGCCGAACGGTCGACCTTGGTCGCATCCTTGCCGGAGAACGCGCCGCCGCCGTGGCGCGCGTAGCCGCCGTAGGTGTCCACGATGATCTTGCGGCCGGTGAGGCCGGCGTCGCCGTGCGGGCCGCCGACCACGAACTTGCCGGTCGGGTTGACCAGGAAGCGGGTGTCGGCGTCCAGGAACTCCTTGGGCAGCGTGGCGCGCACGATCGCCGATTCGACGCCGCGGCGGATCTCGTCGATCCCGACGCCGTCCTCGGTCTGGGTCGACAGCACCACCGTGTCGATCCGGACGGGGCGGTTGCCGTCGTACTCGAAAGTCACTTGCGACTTGGCGTCCGGGCGCAGCCAGGGCAGCTCGCCGCTGCGCCGCACCGCGGCCTGCTTCTCGACCAGCCGGTGCGCCCAGTGGATGGGAGCCGGCATCAATTGCTCGGTTTCGCGGCAGGCGTAGCCGAACATCATGCCCTGGTCGCCGGCCCCGGTGCCGCCGGCGTCGGCGCCCTGGTCGACGCCCTGCGCGATGTCGGGCGACTGGTTGTGGATCGCCGAGAGCACCGAACAGGAGTCGGCGTCGAAGCCGATGCCGGCGTCGGTGTAGCCGATCTCCCGGATCGTGCCGCGCGCGATCTCCTGGATGTCGACGTAGGCCTCGGTGGTGATTTCCCCGCCGACGATCACCAAGCCCGTGGTGACGAAGGTCTCGCACGCCACCCGCGAGGCCGGATCGGCGGCGAGACAGGCGTCGAGGACGGAGTCGCTGATCTGGTCGCACACCTTGTCAGGGTGGCCCATCGAGACGGACTCCGAAGTGAACAGCTTGCGTTCCATGGTCGGGTGGCGGGAAGACTCGGGCTTCAGGGCGGTCCCACGGGACCAGGGGTGGAGATCGGCGAGGGCAGGAAACCGGCGTGGGAAAGCGCCGCGTAGGTGCTCGCCGCAGCCCCGCGGCGCCCGGCAAGGGCCTCGCGGCCGGCACGGCCGGCGGATCCAGCCGCAGCGGGGTCCGCAAGCCAATCCGCGGCAAACTCTAACAGAACGCCGGCCTCGGAGGCACTCCGCAAGGCCCCGGCGGCCTCGAGGAGTTCCACCTCTTCCTGGAAATTCTCAGTGTGCGGCCCGACCAGCACCGGAACCCCCAAGGCGGCCGCTTCGAGCATGTTCTGGCCGCCGTGGCGGATCAGCGAGCCCCCGAGGAAGGCGACTTGGACCGAACGGTAGGCCGCTTCGAGCTCGCCAAAGCCGTCCACCAGCAGGACCGCTCCAGCCGGGAGCGGCGCGCCTTCGGTGGCCGCGCTGCGCAGCTGCACCGGCCGGCCGGGGAGCGCGGCGCGGAGTTCGCGGAGCAGCCGCGGCGCCCGCTCCGGGTGGCGCGGGACCACCAGAAACAACACGTCGGCGAATTCGGGGCGGCCGGCCGCGGCGGTCAGCAGCTCGAGTTCCTCGGGAGCGTGCGTGGAGCCGAGCGCGAGCGCCGGGCGGCCGCCGGTCCACGCCGGCCAGGGCGAAGCGCGCCAGGCGGCGTCGTCATCGGAGTCGGGCAGCACGTCGAATTTGAGGTTGCCGGTCCGCACGATCCGCTCGGGCGGCACTTCGAGGCGCTCGAAGCGCTTGGCGTAGAGTTCGTTCTGCACGCCGTAGAGCGCGATGCGGTCGAATTGCGGAAGCAAGCTCTGGAAGCGCAGGTAGCCGCTCAAGGATCGCTCGGTGATCCGCCCGTTGACGATCGCCACGGGCACTTGCCGCGCCGAACAGCCGCGCAGGAAGTTCGGCCAGATCTCGAGCTCCATCAGGACCACCGCCGCGGGCCGGACCCGGGCCAGGAACCGGCGGCACGCGCCGCGGAAGTCGATGGGGAACGCCACCACGTCGAGGTCGGGAAACAGGCGCCGCGCGGTCTGCCGCCCGCCGGGAGTGGACGAGCTGACGACCAGGTGGAGATCGGGACGGCGTGCACGCAGTTCGCCAACGAGCGGCCGCATGGCGCTGACTTCGCCGACCGAGACGCCGTGCAGCAGCACGCGCGGCGCGGCGCCCTCGAGCACCGGGCCGCGCCCGAGCCGCGCGGAGAGGTCGCTGCGGTAGCGAAGGGACACCAGGCAGCGCAAGCCGACCCAGGGCAGCGCGAACAGCCCCGACGCGTACAGCAGCACGTCGTAGAGCAGGTAGGCGCCTTCGCGGCCGGAAGCCATCGGCGCCGCCGCGATCAGGTCGCGCGGCCGTGGCAGGCCTTGAACTTCTTGCCCGAGCCGCAAGGACAAGGCTCGTTGCGCCCCACCTTGGGCACGGCCGGAGCACTTGCGGATCCCTGCGCCATCTCGCGCGGCATGCTGGCGGCTTCTTGCGCCGCGCGCTGTTTCGCAAACGCCTGCACCGGATCCTGGCGGGCCCCGCCCGGCGGCTTGTAGCCCACGGCCAGCGGCCGGACCGCGCGGCCGCCGGGCACCGGGCCGCTCGTCGCGGAGTTCGCGTCGGGGTGGAAGGCCTGCTGGCCGGCGTAATTCCGCTCGAGCCGCGCCGCGTCCTCGCTGCGGATCTGCACGCGGAGCACGAAGTTGGTGACCTCGTCGGCGATCGAGAACAGGAGCTGGCCGAAGCTCTCCAGGCCTTCGCGCTTGTACTCGGTCTTGGGATCGACCTGGGCGTAGCTGCGCAGGCCGACGCCCGAGCGCAAGGCGTCCATGGTGGCAAGGTGGTCCTTCCACTTGGAGTCGATGGCGTTGAGGAGCAGGAAGCGCTCCAGTTCGACCACGGGCTGGTCGCCGAGTTCCGCCACGCGGGCGTCGTAGCGCTCGTGCACGTCGGCGAGCAGCAACTCGGGCAGCTGCTCGGGCTCCACCGCCGCGAGGTCGTCTTCGCCGCCTTCCCAGCCCCACTTGCGCTGCGCCCAGAGCGCGAGACCGCTGTGGTCGAAAGGCTCGTCCTCCGAGCTGCCGGCGTACGTGACCAGGGCATCCTCCACGACCTCCTCGAACATCGCAAAGACCTTGTCGCGCAATTGGTCGCCGTCGAGCACCGCCTGGCGGTGCTCGTAGATGAGCTTGCGCTGCTTGTCCATCACCTCGTCGTATTCGAGGAGGTTCTTGCGGATCTCGAAGTGGTGGTTCTCGACCTTCTTCTGCGCCTTCTCGATCGCGCGCGACACCATGCCCGACTCGACCGGCTCGCCGTTCGCCATGCCCGCGCGGGACAAGAAGTTCTTGACCCAGTCGCGGTAGAACTTGCGCATTAGGTCGTCGTCGAGCGACAAGAAGAAGCGCGAGCGGCCCGGATCGCCTTGCCGGCCGCTGCGGCCGCGCAGCTGGTTGTCGATGCGGCGCGCTTCGTGGCGCTCGGTGCCGAGCACGTAGAGGCCGCCGGCTTCGATGACTTCGGCCTTCTCGGCGGCGATGCCTGGAGAAAGCGCTTCGCGGACGCTCGCGCGCGCCGCCTCGTCTTCGGCGTCCGCACCGCGCACGCGGACCTCGCGGTCGAGCAGGAAGTCGAGGTTGCCGCCCAGCACGATGTCGGTGCCGCGGCCCGCCATGTTGGTGGCGACCGTCACGGCGCCCTTGCGGCCCGCCTGGGCGACGATCTCGGCTTCGCGTTCGTGCTGCTTGGCGTTGAGCACCTCGTGCGGAATGCCGCGGCGCTTGAGCATGCCGCCGAGCAGTTCCGACTTTTCGATGCTGGTCGTGCCGACCAGGATCGGCTGGCCGCGGCCGTGCGTCTCTGCGATCTCGGTGGCGATGGACGTCCACTTGTCCTTCTCCTCGAGATAGACCACGTCGGCCTCGTCGCTGCGGATGATCGGCCGGTTGGTGGGGATCGCCACCACGTCCAGGTCGTAGATGCGCGCGAATTCCCCCGCTTCGGTGAGCGCCGTACCGGTCATGCCGGCCAGCTTCTCGAACAGGCGGAAGTAGTTCTGGAACGTGATGGTGGCGAGCGTCTGGTTCTGCGCCCTGGGCCGCAGGCCTTGCGACGCCTCGACGGCCTGGTGCAGACCGTCGCTCCAGCGCCGGCCTTCCATCAGGCGGCCGGTGAATTCGTCGACGATGATGATCTCGCCTTCCTTGACCACGAAGTCGACGTCGACCTTGTACAGGTGCAGCGCGCGCAAGCACTGCTCGAGGACGTGCGGCCATTCCATGTTCTCGGCGCCCGTGTAGAAGTCGTCCACGCCGATCAGCCGCTGCGCTTCGACGATGCCCTCTTCGGTCATCAGGGCCTGCTTCTCCTTCTCCTTGAGCTCGAAGTGCGTCTCGTCGATCAGCTTGCGCGCGACCTGCATGCCGGTGTGGTACTTCTCGGCGCCGCCTTCGGCGGGACCGCTGATGATGAGCGGGGTGCGCGCCTCGTCGATCAGGATCGAGTCGACTTCGTCGATGATCGCGTAGCCCAGGTTCTTCTGGACCTGGTCCTTGGTGCGCGACTTCATGTTGTCGCGCAGGTAATCGAATCCGAATTCGTTGTTGGTGCCGTAGACGAGGTCGCAGGCGTAGATCGGCTTGCGCTCCGCCGGCGACATGTGCGACTGGATCGCGCCCACGGTCAGGCCCAGGTACTCGTAGAGCGGCGCCATCCAGGCCGCGTCGCGGCGCGCCAGGTAGTCGTTGACCGTCACCACGAACACGGGGCCGGCCAGCGCGTTCAAGTACCCGGCGAGCGTGGCGGCCAGCGTCTTGCCCTCGCCCGTCGCCATTTCGGCGATCGATCCCGAGTGCAGGACGTACCCGCCGATCAGCTGGACGTCGTAGTGGCGCAGGCCGAGCGTGCGCTTGGCGCCCACGCGCGTCATAGCGAAGGCTTCGGGCAGGATGTCGTCGAGCGAGCGCCCGCCGGCGACCTCCGCCTTCCAGGCGGCGGTCTGCGCGCGGATCGCCGCGGCGTCGAGGCCCTCCGCCCACTCTTCGAGCGCGTTGACGCGGCCTACCATCGGCGTCATGCGGCGCAGCACCCGCGCGTTCCGCGAACCGAACAGGCGCTGCATGACGCGGCCGAAGCCGTGGCCGAGGCCCGTGAAGGAGTCGCCAATCTGATCGAGATCTACCATTCGCACCGCTCCGACGGCGTTCTTGCGCCTGAATTCCGCATGAGCGGCCGACCAGTATAGCCCTGGGCCGGGCGCATTCTCAGCCCCTCGATCAGCCTTCCGCGCAACCGAGGCGGCGCTGGGCCGGGCTCGCTTGCGGCCAGTCGAGCGTTCCCACGAGGTCGGTCGCGCGCAGGCCCTCGGCGTCCAGCAACTCGCGCAACTCGGCGGTGATCCGGGCGAACAAGTCGGGCCGGCGGAACACGCCGCTGCCGACTTGCACGGCGCTCGCCCCCGCGACCAGGAACTGCAGCACGTCGTCGGCGCAGACCGCCCCGCCGCTGGCGACCACGGGGATCGACACCGCCTTGTGGGCCTCCCACACCATCCGCATGGCGACCGGGCGCACCGCCGGACCCGACAGACCGCCGTAGCCGGCCCCCAGCGCCGGCTTGCGCGTGCGCCAGTCGACCACGAGGCCGAGCAAGGTGTTGCACACGGTGAGCGCGCTCGCTCCGGCCTGCTCCGCCGCCGCGGCGAGCGGCGCGATCCGCGCGACGTTCGGCGAGAGCTTGGCCCAGAGCGGCTTGTCGGTGCGGGCCCGGCATGCGGAAACGACTTCGGCCACCGCATCGGGCGACGACGAGAACGGCAGGCTGCCGCCGCCGACGTTGGGACAGGAGAGGTTGATCTCGATCGCGGCGAACCGCTCCAGGCCGCCGAAAGCTTCGATCATGGTCACGAACTCGGCGACCGACTCGCCGCCGATGTTGGCCACGACCGGCATGGCGAGCGGTTCCAGCAGCGGCAGGGTCTCGCGCAGGAAAGCCTCGACGCCGCGGTTCTCCAGGCCGATGGAGTTGAGCATGCCGGCGGGCGTCTCCACCAGGCGCGGCAGCGGGTTGCCGGGCCGCGGCCGCGGAGTGACCGTCTTGAGCACCAGGCCGCCGAGCTCGCCCGGCCGCAGGAAGGCCGTGGCCTTGCCGTCGTGCCCGAAGGTCCCCGACGCCGTCAGGACCGGAGTTTCGAGCGCGAGATCGCCGATTCGGACGCGCAGCATCGCGCCTTGGATCCTACGCCTGCGGCGCGTCGTCGCCCGCTTCCGCGCCCGCAGCGGCAGCGGCAGCGGCCGGCGCGCCGGTCTCGACGCCGGCGTGCAGACGCACGCGGGCGATCCCGGTCAGCAGCAGCACGAAGCCGAGCGTGATGCAGGAGTCCGCCAAGTTGAAGATCGGCCAGGGATCGAATGGCCACGCCCAATCCGGCAGGAAGCCCGGCGCGGCTCCCAGGTCCACGCGCACGAAGTCGCGCACCAGGCCGTTGCCAGGCCAAGGCGCCCACTTGGAAAGGTTGTCGTAGAGATTGCCGACGGCGCCGGCGATCAGGATCGCCAGGGTGAACACCGGCATCGAGCGGCCCCGGATCTGGCGCGGGACCAGCCAGAACATGAATCCGAGCGCCAGGAAGCGGACCACGACGAACAAGTTGGTCAAGCCCTGGCCGAGGCCGAACAAGCCGCCAGAGTTGTAGACCTTCTGGATCGAAAGCCACTCGCCGAGCACCGGCTGCCACTCGCCCTCGAAGGCCAGCGTGCCGTGCGCCCACGCCTTGCTCCACAAGTCGGCGGTGACCAGGCCGACGACCAGCAGCCAGAAGACCGGGCTGCGGAGGGAGTTGCCGGCCTCGAGAGACCACCAGGATCCGCGTGTCTCGGCGACCGCGCCGGAGTCAGTCTTCGTCAATCTCGTCGCCTTCTTCGACCTTGCGCTGGCATCCGACGCAGTTGCGCGCGTACGGCAGCACTTGCAGTCGCCGCTCGGGAATGGGTTCCGCGCAGCCGTCGCAGTTGCCGAAGGAGCCGTTGGCGATCCGCTCGAGCGCCTCGTGCACGTCTCGGAGGATTTCTTCCTCGTTCTGGATCAAGTCGAGCTGGAACTCGGTGCCGTAGCTGTCGGATCCGAACTCGTCGTACTCGTCGGGCGTGGTGTCGTTGTCGCCGCGCAGAGTGGCCTCTTCCATGGCCTCAAGCTTGACCCCCAGTTCGCTGAGGATGCTGAGAAGCAATTTCTTGTACTTGGCTTGCTTCGCTTTGGGCATGCGAGACATGATCGTATCCTGGTCGCAGGAGGGGACGGATCGCCGGAAGCGATCGGAAAGGGGCAAGATTCTATTGTCGGCGCAAAAAGGTGGTCAAGGACACGCGCTCGACTTGCTGGAGCAAGCCGACGAATACCTGGCGACCCTCGCTGGCGAAGCCGCCCTGTCGCCGCGCACGGTCGAGGCCTACCGCGCCGACCTGGCGCGCGCCGCCGACCACCTGGCGGCTCTCGGTCTGCGCGACTGGGATCGACTCGAACCCGAAGGCGTCGCCGATCTGCTCGCCGCCACTCGCCGGGCCGGCGCGGCTCCCGCCAGCCAGGCGCGGCTGTTGTCCAGCCTGCGAGGGTTCTACCGTTTTCTGCGCCGGGAAGGCCGGCTGCCCGGCCGCGATCCGACGCGCTTCGGCGGCAGCATCCGGTTGTGGCGCAAGCTGCCGGACGTGCTGCACCCGGAAGAAGCGCGCAGCCTCCTCGACGCGCCGCCGCCCACCGGATGGAAGGGCCAGCGCGACCGCGCGCTCCTCGCGCTGCTCTACGGAGGCGGCTTGCGCGTCAGTGAAGCCTGCGACCTCTCGGTCGGCGACCTGAGCCTGCGCATCGCCGGCAGCGCGGTCCCGGGCCTGCTGCGCGTGCTCGGCAAGGGCGGCAAGGAGCGCCTGGTGCCGTTCGGCGGCTTGGGCCGCGAACGCGTCGAAGCCTGGCTGGCGGAGGGGCGCAAGACGCTGCCGGCAGGAGCTTCGCACGTGCTGCTCTCGCGCAGCGGCCGGCGCCTCGACCGCGTGCGCGCGTTCCGGCTGGTGCGCGAGTGGGCGCGCCGGGCGGGCGTCCGCACCGAGGTCCACCCGCACACCTTGCGCCACTCCTGCGCCACGCACCTGCTCGCCGGCGGCGGCGACCTGCGCAGCGTGCAGGAGTTCCTGGGCCACGCCGACTTGCGGACGACCGAGCGCTACACGCACGTCGACGTCGACGAGCTGCAGTCCTTCCACAAGCTCTACCACCCGCGCGGCTGAGCGCGGGGCCGCCGCCGTTCAAGGCAGGACGGTCCGCAAGTGGCGCTGGATGGCGGCCGCGCGTTCGGCGCCGATCCCCGGCAGCGCGGCAAGGCGGTACGGCTCCGCGTCGCGCACGGCTTGCAAGTCGCCGCCGTAGGCGTCGAGCACGATCTTGCGCTTGCTCGGGCCGATCCCCGCGACCTCTTCCAGGATCAAGCGGACGTTGTCGCGCCGCCGGCGGTGGTAGGTGATGGCGAAGCGGTGCGCCTCGTCGCGGATGCGCTCGAAGAACAGCCGTTCGGGGCTCCCACGCTCCAGGATCACCGGATCCTGGCGGCCGGGCAGGAACAGCCTCTCTTCGGCGGCGACCGGCCCGCGGCCGCGGCGCGCCTTGGCAAGCGCGACCAGCGCCACGGCGTGGCCTTGCGCCGAAGCCGCGCGCAGGCCGGCATCGAGCTGCAGGCGGCCCCCGTCGAGCACCACCAGATCGGCCACGCCGTCCTGCTCGGCGCGCGCGAGCACCCGCTCGACCACTTCGTGCATGGCGGCGAAGTCGTCGTTGCCGACCCCGCCGCCCACCAAGTAGCGCTTGTACTGGCTGCGCTCGGCGCGGCCTTCCACGAAGCGGACCTTGCTCGCCACGCGCTCCTTGCCCTGCGAGTGGCTGACGTCGATGCAGTCGACCACCGCCGGAGGATCGACCTGGCACAGCCCAGCG
>Ga0214471_10002452_pt1 | contig 14542 bp, 9 predicted proteins | sample RVTome_5_FD_207665 | JGI IMG/M metagenome (GOLD analysis project Ga0214471, IMG submission 207665) | Soil microbial communities from uranium-contaminated site in the Upper Colorado River Basin, Wyoming, United States - RVT142D155 | ecosystem: Environmental > Terrestrial > Soil > Contaminated >...
CCCATGCTGAAATACAGGAGAACCGCTCGCTCATCTCGATAATCCGACAATGAGATCCGCTGACCGTCTGCCGAGCGAAGCGTGAATCCGGGGGCCTCGTCACCCTCTCTCAGGGTCGACGGGCCCTTGTTGCTCTGACAGGCGGTCGCCACCAGGATCAGCGCAAGGAGCACGGCCTTCATCACACCACTGGTCAGCATATCTCGGTCAGCTTACCTCTCTCATGAGCGTTGTCGTGCTCGTCCCAGCCAGGCCTCGAAGCCTGTCCGGTCCCTTGCGACGGCCCGGGGTGGCTGCAGCAACCGGCGCGCGCTGCCGAAGGTTGACAGACCCGCAGCGGGGAGGGCGCTCGGTGCACGGAGGGGAGTTCGGTAGGCGCTGACCAGCGGGTTCTCGATCGCAAGCCGTCTACCTGCGGCTTTGCGCGCCGCTCGCCATCTTTGACACGGAAGAGGTCAGAGGTTCAAATCCTCTAGCGCCCAACTCTAGCGCCCACTCTAGCGCCCACTGCGAAAGCCCCTGGTCAGGACCGGTGGGTCCCGCAAGCGAGGCTTGGGACGGCCATGGAGACGAGTTCCAGGGATGGTTCTCGTTCGGGTGCCGAATGGCCGCGCGTCTGCGGTGCCATGTCGAGGATGCCCGCTCGCAGCCAGGAGGCCCCCACCCTGACTGGCAAACAGGGATCCCTCTATCCCCGTCGAATACAGATGAGACAAGGGTGCAGACGAACCTGCTTTGGGAGGTCGGTCGACGATGAGGACGGGGAGCTTGGGCGTGACCCAAGGCCGCGTCCGGGCCGGCGTTGTCGTGTGCACCGCCCTGGTGGCAGCGGCGGCCGCCACCCCGTCCGCGGCCTACCCCCGTCCGGGGAGGACCGAGCCCATCTCGGTGGCCTCCGATAGAACCTTCGGCAGCTCCGACTCGCACCGACCCTCGGTGAGCGCCGACGGGACGGTGATCGCCTTCGATGGTCCCGCGTCCAACTTGGTACCCGACGACACCAATGGGGCCTACGACGTGTTCGTGCGCGATATGGTGACCGGCGTCACCACACGGGTGTCGGTCGGCTCCGATGGGGCTCAGGGCAACGGCGCCTCTCGGACCCCTTCGATCAGTGCCGACGGGCGCTACGTTGCGTTCGCCAGCGCGGCCTCGACCCTGGTCCCCGGCGACACGAACGCAGCCGGAGATATCTTCGTCCACGACTTGGGGGCCGGGACCACCCAGCGGGTGTCGGTGGCCACCGGGGGAGCTCAGGCGGACCTTGTCTCAACTTCCCCTGCTCTGAGCGCCGACGGCAGACGCGTCGCGTTCGACAGCGCGGCCTCGACCCTGGTGCCCGGTGACACCAACGCCGTCGAGGACGTGTTCGTCCACGACCGGGACACGGGGATCACCGAGCGGGTCTCCGTGGCGGCCAGCGGTGGGCAGGGGGACGGCGGCTCGCTCCGTCCCTCCATGAGCGCCGACGGCCGGCACGTTGCGTTCTGGAGCAACGCGGCGAACCTGGCCCCCGGTGACACCAACGGGTGGGCGGACGTGTTCGTCCACGACCGGGAGACCGGGGCCACCGAGCGAGTGTCGGTGGCCTCGAGCGGGACGGAGGGACTTGGTCTCGCCCTGTCCGACTACCCCTCGATGAGCGCCGACGGCCGCTTCGTGGCCTTCCAGAGCCAGGCGGCGAACCTGGTGCCGGGTGATACGAACGCGGCCTCCGATGTGTTCGTCCACGACCGGGAAACCGGGGCCACCGAGCGCGTGTCGGTGGCCGCCGAGGGTAGCCAGGGCAACAACCACTCCTACCAACCGTCCGTCAGCGCCGACGGGCGCCACGTCGCTTTCGCCAGCCTGGCGACGAACCTGGTCCCGGGGCTGGGCGCGAGCCGGCGGCACGTGTTCGTGCGTGATCGGGGACCACGCGTGGGGGTGGGCGACCTCTCGGCACTCCGGGAAGGGGACATGATCTCGGTCTCCGGATGGGCCACCTTCTCCGGTAGGGAGGTGACCGCGGCCACAGACCCGTCGGACGACGGCGCGTCTGTCGGCCCGCTCACGGCCCGGGACATGGGGGCGGAGCTCACGGGAAGCAGCCTGACCTACCGACCCGAGGACGAGGACCTGCTCGTGCGACTGGGCCTGGCCGAGCTTCCGGTGTCCTCATCGCGAGCCTGTCTGTTGGCGCAATGCGTGTTCGCCAACGTGGGCGGAGGCGTCCCCGCCGTGATCTACGGGCTGCGGTTCGAACTGGGGGAGGCGCGGTACGAGGTGCGAGCCCTCCGTACGGGGGTCACGGCCAGCGCCCCCGCAGCCCCCTACATGGCGCTGTTCCGCTGCGACCCCGACTGTACCGAGCAGGCCCGGCTGGCCGGGGGGATCGGCACGACCGGGGCCGAGGTTCGGGTCTCGATCCCGCTGACTTCGCTGGGAGCCTCGGGAGGTGGGGAGCTGCGATCCATCGCGGCTTTTACCGCCGTGGGGGAGGCGGGCCTGGGGGCGGTCCACCCGCTGGACCAGGTGGAACTGCCGCAAGCGATCCTTCCGGTGGCGCTGGTTTCGCTGGGCATCGCCCCGGCCGGGACCCCGCAGGGCGAGGTGGTGTTCAGCACCGACGCAGCCATGGAGGCCGGCGCATTCTCGGGCACGGTCGAGGCGTCCTCGCTCCCTGCAGGTGAGTACGAGATATGGGCCCGAGCCTGCCTGGGCGAGGCGTGCGGAACCGCTTCGCGTACCGTGCCCGCGGGTCAAATCCCCTAGCGCTCACCAGGAGAAACCGGAGGGCCGCCGTCGATCGGGTCGGCGTTGCTCACGGTCTCCGCGTTGCCGGCGACCCCGCGGAGCCGGTGGAGCTGTGAGACGGCGACCTTCGGAATGCCGGGGGGCAATCCCTCGGTCTCCAGGCGAGCCGCTTCCACTGAGTCCGGGATCTGGTCCAAGAGGTCATCGATGATCTGGGCGGCCCGCCGGTTGGATATTCCCCAGCGGGCCGCCTCGTTGATGATTCGATCCGTAGTTACCTTGTTGGTTCGGTGGACGTTGTCGATGTACATGGCGAGCCGGTCGTCCCCGTAGACGAGGGTCGAGACGAGGTCGTAGAGAGGCGCGAGTCGGATCCTCCCCGAGGGGTCATGGAGGAGCGAGAAGTTCTTGCCGTGAGCGTCGCCGTTGCCGATAACGACGTTGAGAGTAACCGCCCGCAAGAGCGTCTCCAGGGAATCGGGAGACGCGGTCGCTTGGAGGATCTCCGCTACCCGACGCAGGGATGGTCCTCCGTCCTCCTCATACTTCTTGGCAGGGAGGATGCCGGTCGCCTGGCAGAGGTCCTCCTGATGGATCCGCTCGAGCGATCCGTCCGCATGGACGATCCGGTCGTAGCGCTCGACGACGATGAGCCGTCGTCCGCCGATGGTGGTGGTCTCGACCCTCGGGACCTCAAGGCCGAGGTTTCGGGCGACCCGCATGCAGAACGCCTCGTTCTCCACAGCGTTGGGGAAGCGATCGATCTCGGGCTTGAGGATATGGGTCGAGGGAGTTCCGTCCACGGGGCGTCCCCACCGGCCATCGGGCATGCGCGTCAGGAGAAGCTTCTCCTGTACGCCCGCCAATGAGAGACGGACGCGGTCGCCGATCCCGAGTGGTGCACTCCGGAGGTTGGCCACCAACTCAGCGATCTCCATGTCGCTGAGTGGCTCGGCGGTCAGCGTCGTCGGCTCAGGCGGTGCTGGTTCGCTTGCCGGCTGGATGACGATCGCGCCGGCACAGTCGCGGCCCAGGGCTCGGATCAGTCCGTAGGTGTCCTCCGCCAGCAGGTCGAAGTCATTGGCGACCGCCTGTCGCGATTCGCCCTCCGGCAGCAAGCCGTCGAGGAAGGGCCGGACGAGCCCATGCGTGTATCGCTCCGGAGCAAGAGGAAGTGACAGGGAGAGCAGTGGAACACCGAGGTCATACGTGGCGAGCGCGTCGCCTGTATAGGTGAGACGCAGACGTCCCCGCTCCTGATCGATCTGGGCAACCAGCGTCCCGTACAGCCAGACGGAGAGCTGATCCGCCACTACCAATCCACCTTGTCGAGCGTCACGCGCACCCCGAGCTGCCTGAGCACTCGGAGGAGACGCTTGACCTGCTCCGTTTCCTTCCCCCGCTCGAGCGCCGAGAGGTAGGTTCGGTTCAGACCTGTCCGCTCAGCCAGCTCGGCTTGAGAGAGGCCGGCTTGCCGGCGGTAGTGGCGAAGGGCTGTGCCGAGCGCGGCAGGCGTGTAGATGCGGAACGGTGCGGTTTCCGCTGGGTGGATGGATGGTGTCTTCATTTGCGGTCATACTACCATAGTGAGGATTTCCAGACAACGATACCCCGTCCTAATTTTCAGACACTCACGTCGAGCGATGCCCGCGAATCTGTGCAGGTGCCTAAAGGAAAGCGAGGTCGGCGCGGCGTACTTCTTCCCAGACGCCCCAGGTTCCCGCTCCGAGGAGGATGCCGCATGCGACACGAAAGACACCTTCCGCTTCTCGCGCTCGTCATCGCGCTGATCGGGACCGGCTCGGCGGCCGCTTCCGCCGGACCGAGCCCCCAGCCCGAGCAGTCGGAGGAGAACATGCGGAGCCACCCCTACCTCAGGCCGGCCGGGGACCTCGACGGAGATGGTCTCGCCGACATCCTCAGCACCGAGCGGGCCGCCCCGGACGCGCAGGTTCCCGCCGTGGCATCCGTCGGGGCGATGGAGCAGATCGTGACCGCCCGGCGCGGCCTGGATGGCCAGGTGCTCTGGGAGCGCACCCTCGAGGGCGACCTCTTTCCCGCCGACGTGGGTCCGGGGGGCGCCGCCGGCCTGCTCGCCGTCGACGGCCCAGGAGCCGACGAGATCTGCCCGGGGCAGTGCGCGTGGGCCTATTCCACCATCGGGGAGACCTACGCCGAGCATCCCTTCCTGCCCCGTCCGCTCGCGCTCACGGCGCTCGACGGCGAGGGCGAGCCCGTGTGGGAGCGGACCTTCGAGCCGGTGCCCGGCGGGCACGCGACGGTGCACACACCGAACCTGGAGATCCGGGCGGGACGGGTGGAGGACCAGCCCGCCTTCGCCGGCGTGCTCCAGGCGGCCCCCGGCCCGGCGCTCGACCTGCTCGTCGTCCTGAGCGACCGTCTGGAGGCCGCCGGGGAGGTCACCGCGACCACCACCGCGATGATCCTCGACGGTGCGAACGGTCAGGTGACCACCTCGGTTGAGGTTTCCACCGGTGGGGCCCAGCCCAGCGCCCGCCCGGTGGGTGACCTCGACGGCGACGGACTCGACGACCTGGTGCTGACCGACGCTCCGGAGGATGGCGGTCTCGCCGCGTACGCCGGGGCGGACGGGAGGGCGCTCTGGACCAACAGCGCGTCGGTGGTTCCGGGCGAGTTCTCGGTGACCGACCTCGGGGACGTGAACGGCGACGGGCTCGACGACCTGGCGGTGGGAGGGAAGGACGACATCTTCGACGACTCGGAGGAGCCTCGGGTCAGCCTGGTCGACGGCGCGACCGGCGCCCGGGTCTTCACCCTCTTCGCCAACGCCCTGGTGTCGGTCGGGGACCTCGACGAGGATGGCCGCGACGAGCTGGTGGCCCTGGACACCTCATCGGATTCCTCCGGTCGCACCATCCGCTACCGGCTGCTCGACGGCTCCGGGGTCGAGCTTGCCGGCAGGAGCTACGAGGTTTCCCGCGCCCCGGCGGATCAGTTCCTCCAGCTCAGGATCCGCATGCAGATGGGGGATCTGGACGGGGACGGCATCCAGGATCTCGGGCACTTCGTTACCCACGTGTCCGAGGCCGCTCATATCACGGAGGGAACGGCGGTGAGTGGGGCGACCCTGGCCCCCGTGTTCGAGGGCCCGGCGGGCGATCCGGTGTTCACGCGCCTCGCCGACGATGAGGAGCCCGTCTCCGGACCGGACCTGGTTCGGGTCGTGGGAGAGGCCGACGACACCGTTGCCATCAGCGCCCAGGAGGGCGGCACGGGAACGCTTCTGTGGACCTCTCGATTCGCCCTTGGTCCCGACCTCGAGGGCCGGAAGCTCACGTCCGAGGTCGCGGCGGCCGACGTCAACGGGGACGGGATCTCCGACGTCGTCGTGAACGTCTCGATCCCGCGCCCGGACGAGGTGCTCATCCCGACCGTCTACTCGATACCTCAGGGGAACGCGGTCGTGTCGTGGGTGCTGGACGGGCGCGACGGCGGCCTGCTGTGGGGTCCGTGATCGTTGCGGGCTCCCGAGCCGGATGAGGTCGTTCGCCGCCGCGTTCCTCACCCTGCTCGCCGGCGTGGATCGGGGGCTCCCTGGGTAGCGTCCCCGACTAACTCTTGGGCATTTGCACACAGGTGCAAACGCCCCCTCCGGCGAACCTACCTAGCATGCGACGAACTGCTTCGCCCCTCGCGCTCGCCATCCTGATCGCCACGGCGGCGCCCGGTGCCGCGTATCCGCGGCCGGGCGAGATCGAGCGGCTCTCAGTGCACGCCGACGGGTCGGAGGCGACCTACGACGTGAAGAATCCGCGTGTCTCCCGCGACGGGCGGGTGCTGGTGTTCCAATCCCGCAACGCCTACGTGCCGGAGGACGACAACGTCGAGATCGACGTGTACGCGCGCGACCTCGAGACCGGCGAATACACGCTGGTCTCCTCCGCGGCCGACGGCACCGTGGGTAACGATGGATCGATCAACCCCGAGCCGATCATGAACGGTCGGGCCGTTCTCTTCTGGAGCGTGGCGTCGAACCTCGTGCCGGACGACACGAACGACGATTCCGATGTGTTCATCAAGGATCTCGAGACCGGCGAGGTGGAGCTGGTATCGGTCTCCTCGGCCGGTGAGCAGCAGAACTTCGGCGGGTTTGACATCGACGCGAGCGAGGACGGGCGGTTCGTCACCTGGGACTCGTACGCGAGCAACCTGGTCCCCGGAGACACGAACCTGCGAACCGACATCTTCCTACGGGATCGCGAGGAGGGGACGACGGTGATGGTGTCTCGCCCCCCGGGCGGCGGCCTGACGAACGGGATCAGTGGGGAGGCGAAGATCTCCGCCGACGGCTCGACGGTCGTCTTCATCAGCTTCGCTTCCAACCTGGTGGACCTCGACCTGAACCAGGGACAGGACGTGTTCGCCTATAGCGTGGCGACCGGAGCGATCGAGCGAGTGAACACCGCGAGCGATGGCTCCGAAGCGAATCACTGGGGCTTCGCCGTCGAAGTGGATGCCACGGGACGCCACGTCGTCTTCCAGACCCAGGCCTCGAACCTCGTGCCCACCGACACCAACGGCTCCGAGGACACCTTCGTCAAAGATCGCGAGACCGGTCGGACGGAGCGGATCTCGGTGACCTCGACGGGGACCGAGGCCTCCTCGTTCTCCGACGCCGCGATCAGTGACGACGGCCGCCTGGTGATCTTCAACAGCGTCAGCAGCAGGCTCAACCCCGCGAGCTTCGGGCAGCTCAACGTCTACGTTCACGATCGCGTCTCCGGCTCGACCGAGGTCGTGTCGCGCATGGCGACCGGCGAGCAGGGCGACTTCACCTCCTGGCACGCCGACGTCTCGGGAGACGGCACGATGATGGTCTTCGAGAGCCGGGCCCCGAACCTCCTCCCCGGCGACACGAATCCGGGGGTGTTCGAGGTGCTTGGCTTCCGCTATGGGGACGCCCTCGACGTCACCGCACTCGAGGTCGACGGGACCGGCGTGAGCGGGAGCGCCACCTTCTCCGGCGAGGTGCTCGCCTCGGCCGCCGACCCGGCCGATGCCGCACTTGCCCCCCTCGGACTCGACCTCCTCGGAGCGCGCCTCGTGCACCGGCCCGAGCAAGAGGATCTGCACCTGCGCCTCGACCTCGCCGCCCTGCCGGGGGTCCGCGAGCCCGGCGCGGTGTGCGGCGCCACGCTCAACGCGTGCGTGTCGAGCGTCTCGGCCTCGCCCTTCGTCTACGGCGCGTCGTTCACGGCGGACGGGGCCGCCTACGAGATCCGGGTGCCCGGCACCGCGGTACAGACCCAGACCGTCTCCGTCCGCCCGGGCTCGCTCCTCCGATGCGACCCGGCGTGCGTCGAGGTGGCATCGATCCCGGCGGCCGTCGGCACCGAGGGCGAGATCGTGAGCGCCTCGGTGCCACTTGAGCTCCTCGGCTCGACGCCGATCGCGCTATCGAGCATACGTGCCTTCGCGTCCGTGGGCGATGCGGCGGCGGCCTCGCCGGTGGGAGTGGACGAGGTCGCCCTCGGGCCCGCCACGGCAGGAAGCCCATCGGTCGAGATCGAGGCCCTGGATGGAGCCGGGACGGTGCTCGAGACCCAGATCCTCACCCCCGAAACCGGCGCGTTCGGCGCGACTCTCGACACACCGGCTCCCACGGTGCGCGCTCGCGCCTGCCTGGGATCGACCTGCGGACCCTGGGCGGTCCAGGGGGAGTGAGGCGCCGCCGATCGGCCGCGGCCGAGACGGCGGTTGGGCGGAGGCATCGGAGAGGGGTTCGTGCCGCACCCCCACGTTGATGGGACATAGTCCCCCGCCGGGTCGAGACCGGATCACGATGCTCGGACAGACACCGCCCTGGACGCGGCGACGAAGGGTCAGGAGCGGAATCCCATCGTCAGGTAATCCGTGTAGTTCGAGGTCTCTCCGAACGCGCTGTCGCCGTACGTCCGGCCGAGCGAGGCCGTGACGTAGACGCCGGAGCCGTCCGGCGCGGCGGCGAGTCCCGCGGCGTGGACGGTGGTTCCGTCCGGCGCAGCGGCGATCCGCGACGACCATTCCAGCGCGCCATCCGTCGAATAGGCCAGCGTGGCGATGGAGGTCGTCGAGGTGTTGTAGCTGTGTGAGGTGGAGCCATCCTTGTCGAAGGTCGTCCCGCCGCCCCCTACGGGTCCGTAGTCGGCCAGCGCCGGCGCGCTCCATCCGGTAGCGAACACGCGGCCGTCGGCCGCGACATCGACCGCCAGTGAGCGCTCGTCGGTGAACCCCGGTGCGCCCGAGAGATCGAACCACTCCTGGCTGCCGGTGGTGGTGTCGTAGGCCACCAGCAGGGCATCCCGGCTGCTGATCATGTTGGCGCTCAGCACCATGAGGTCGTGGTCCTCGGCGGTCCCCGCCACGTACACGTGATCGTCCTGGACCGCCAGGTCGTACCCGGCGTCCCAACCGATGGTCTCGAACCGCGACACCCACAGCTCGGCGCCGTCCTGCGCCCCGAACGCGACGGTGGCGGCGTCGGTCCTCCACGCCCCGTCGCTCTCGCCGGTGGCGAATACCGCCGACCCGTCCGTCGCCACCTCCAGCGCATGAAGCAGGTCCCGCTCGTACGGGCCGTCGTAGCGGGCCGTCCAGAGATGCTCCCCGCCGGTCTGGCCCGCCTGGAAGGCGGCCACCAGGTAGTCGGCATCCGCCTCGCTCCGGTAGCCCTCGGTGGCGCCGATGAAGACGCGATCGGTCGAGACGGCCAGGGCGGCACCCAGCGCCTCCTCGGCCAGGGCCTGCCGACCCGACCATTCCTCGGTCCCGGTCCGGGCGTTGAGAGCCCGGACCACGAGATCCGTCGAGTCGTCGGGGCTCGCCTGCTTGGTGACCACGTACACCAGCTCGGAATCGGGGGAGACCTCGATGGCGGCATCATCGCCCGGCAGCGAGATGCCGGGCTGAGTCCTGGTCCAGAGCTGGGCACCCGTGGTGGCGTCGTAGGCGATGACCACCGATCGGACCTTGGAGATGTCCGTGGCGCTTTCCACTCCCGCCACGAACAGGCGGCTCCCGTCGGGGGATACGGCCAGGCTGCTTGCCTCGTCGCGCCCGTCCCCGGGGCCGGCGTGGCGGGCCGCCCATCCTTGGGAGCCCGTGGCGGGGTCGTAGGCGATGGTGACGATGTCCAACCCGGTTTCGTCGTGGGCGCTGTGGCCAGTGACGAACACGGCGCTTCCGTCCGGCGAGGTGGAGACCGCGGCCGGCCGGTCGACGCCGAGGAACTCACCCGGGCCGGTTCCTCCGTCGTAGACGGCGAGCCAGTCGGGACAGCGGTCGGTGGCGGGGGCGATCTCCTGGCACGGTTGCCCCGAAGCCGGCGTGGCCAGCGGCAGAGCCACCATGGCCATCGCGGCCACGATCACCCGGGACGACATCGTTCGCAATGCGGGCCTCCTCCCCATCGGAGTCGCCCGGGGATTCGCCGAGGCCCTCTTGGTTCCCTTTGTGCACCCGCACAGAAACGCTCGACGTCGCACAGCTCGACGTCGAACCCGTAGGGGCCGACTCTATGCACTCGCACAAAGGAAGCTGGAGGGAAGGAAGCGAAGGGTCATCGGATGATGATGCTCAGGTCTCCGCTCTGGCGAGCCTCGGTCCTGTCCGGGCTGCTTGCGCTCTTGGCCGCTTCGATCCCCGCAGCCGCGCAGGAGTCGCCGGCGACCGGCATCTGCACGCTCCCCGAGAGCGAGCGGCCCGACGAGCTCGTGGAGCCCGTGGAGGCCTGCGGCGTGACGACCATCGCCGGCAGCCAGTCCACCTCGGTGGACGTCCACCTGCCCCGGGACGTCACCGTCGCGACGCCGTTCGGCTCGAGCCCCGACCTCGACGTCGAGGGAACGGGACGGTTCGTCGGCTTCGTGCTCACCGGAACCGAGCCCGGGACCGCCGGGCTCACCCTCGTGGGGGGACGCTTCCCAGCCCACGCGAGCCCCGTCGAGTTCATCATGCCGGTGCCGCCCTACCCCGCGACGGGGGGCGGTAGCTTCGAGGTCCTCAAGCTCTACGGCGACGAGGTGACGCTCCCCGCCGGGGACTACCGCCTGTACCTCTTGACCGACGGGGGAGAGGTGGAGGTCACCCTCCGGCTCGACGAGCTCGACGGGTGGGTCGACCTCGCGCCCGAGCGCCCGGCCGACTACCGGCTGTTCTTCCCCGAGTCTCGTCTTCTCGCGGGAGCCGGGGCAACGAGCAACGTCTACTCGGCTGGCCGGTCCGGCAGCCTGGCGACAACGGGGCTGGTGTTCCAGGCCCTGTGGCTCGACACCGACGCCCACGCGGCGGGGCAGTACGTGTTCTGCCACGCGGCGGCGGGGGACCCCGACGTCGATCCCATCGAGCTGGGGCCCGGGTGCCCCGCCTTCTCACAGAAGTTCGAGCTCGCCAACAACCGCTCGCCCACGGCCGAGCCCGACACGAAGCTGTACCTCCAGGCTCTAGACCAGCTCTCGCCCGGCAGGCGTCACTTCGGCTTCTGGTCCTCGACCGAGGCCGTCGTCACGGACCTCCGGTACGCGCAGTTCTGGCTCGCATACGGGGATCCACCGCCCGTCACGGAGAACCCACACATCTCCGACGGCTGCGGCGACGCCGACCGCATGGTTCAGGTCGGTGGCACCGTGGTCCCGACCCCGGACCCCGAACGCGCGGCCGGGTTCGACATCGACGCGGTGTGGTTCGAGGACCTCTACGACGAAGAGGGCACGCACGCGGGCGTGCGCGTCCATCTCCGGATGTGCGGCGACCTGCCCGAGCCGGAGCTGCTCGGGTCCGCGTGGTCCGTCAGCTGGAGCCCTCCAGGGGGCTGCAGCCGGGACCTGTATCTGTACGACAGGGACAACCCCAACCCCACGCTGGGGGAGGTGCGCACCGCGTACATCTACTCCCAATGCAGCCAGCCCGGCCCGATCCCGGGCAGCTCGGAGAGCTACCTCGAGTGGGCCACGCCCCTCGATGAGGACACGTACTCGGTCGACGGGAACCTCATCAGTTGGACGCTGACCCCGGAGATGGTGCCTCCCGAGGACGCGTGGCGGCTCGCCTTCCTCGCGCCGGGGACTCGGTGGTCCCGGCCCATCGGCTACGCGCGGGACGGTCGCCAGCTCATCCTCGCCGATTCGGACGGGCTCTTCGTATCGGGCCCGGGCGCCGGGGACCACGCCGGAAACGGCCGGGACTTCGTCGTGGGAGAAGGGGATGGCTGACCGAAACCGGGTCTTCGGGAGGGTGCTCTTGGGAGCGCTGCTGACGACCGCGCTCTCTCTGCCCGCGATCGCGGCCGCCGCCCTCCAGGCGAGCACTCCTCAGGTCACGGACCCCGTCGGTGACGCGAATGGCTCGGAGAACATCTCTGGGAGTCGGGACACACGCCCGGCCTCCTACGATCCCGCCGACATCGTGGATGTGGCGCTGGAGACGGAGTTCACCTCAACGCCGGTGGGCGATGACGGTATCGACTACGAGCCGACGGCCCTGCTCATCCGCATCCGGACGGTTGCCCCTCCCAAGAGCGACGGGCCCACCATCACCTACATCCTGACCTCCTCTGTCGGGGGATGCTCGGGACGATTCAAGGCCTCCATCCATGGGCCGCTCCCGCTCGCGGTGGACCCACCCGATCGCGTCCTCCAGTGGAACGAGCTCGGACAGAACTGCCCCGACGGAGCATCGACGGTGTCCCATCCCTCGTGGTCCGCCGTCGTCGAGTCCGGCACGTTCGCGTGGAGGATCCCCTTCGCCTCGCTGACCCCAGAGCAGACGGACTTCATCGCTCCCGGGAAGACGATCACGCAGCCCCGTGCTTTCACCCAGACGTTCTTCGCGGGGTTCGCCTCATTCGGTAGCATCGTTCCGGGGCGGATCGACAAGACCGCGAACGGCATCGAATTCGTGATCGGCTCCGACGTCCCCGAGGACATCCTCTGCACGTCCGGTTGCCCCTAGTCCATCGCTTGGATCACGTAGAGCTCGTCGCTTCGACACCGAGCGCGCGAGCCGTGACGAGGCCGGTTTCCCATCCGGGCGCGCGTCCACCGGGCGGGGGACCGATGGCGTCGGTCGGGAGGCCGCTCCGGGCGACGAGCCAGGCGATCACCGAGTTCGAGTTCCACATCTCGCCGGTCCCGGTCGCCTCCCGTCCCCAGACCCGTCTCGGCACGGATCCGACGAGGTCGAGGAGCCGGCGTGCGCGAGACGGGTCGTCGCTCAGGCGTTGCGGACCGCCGACCGCCTGGCCGGCGTCCGCGATGACCCCGTCGCGCCATCGGCGTATCTCGTATCGGAACACTCGGAAGCGCGCGATCCGGCGGCTCGCCACCGGTCCTTCCACGACCACGCCGCGCGATCCACCGTCGGCGTCGGGGATCGGCCATGCGTTCTCGATGACGAAGCGTCCCTCCGGCACGCGCACCTCGAGCGCGGAGTGGTAGAGGTCGAGGGGCCGCCGTCGCTCCCGGCGTGCCCGGATGGCCTCGTAGAGACGCCCGTTCAGCCGCACGAACCAGCCACCGGCACCGAGGGGGATCCAGTACAGATCGATGCCGGCCTCCGAGGGATCTGGGGTCCTCGGCGGCTCCGATGGATGTGTCGAGCGTGTCCCGGCCCCGGTCACCTCGCCTCCCGGCTTCCGTCGTCGTCCCACCGGTCAGGGTAGGGAGCGGCGGGGAGGCCACCTCGGGCCGTTCGGCCCCGGCGATTGAGGTCCAACGCCTCGGCGGCGGCGGACCGCCGGTTGACTTGCTCCGCTTGCATCGGCAACACTCCCGCCACGCCCTACAGCAAAGGAGCCCGATGATGCGCCGCCTCGTCGCCCCCGCCCTCGCCCTCAGCCTCTCCGTCGCCGGCCTCGTCGCGCCCGGCGCGACCGCCGGCCCCGCGCCGTCCAAGCCCTCCACGGATCGGGCGATCCTCTTCGCCTCGGACGGCATGCGCCCCGACCTCGTCGAGGGCTACGCCCACGACGGCGTGATGCCGACGTTCGACGAGCTGATGCGGACCGGGGTCCGCGGCAAGAACGGGCTCCTCCAGGCCTTCCCCCCGAACACCGGCGTGGGCTGGTACACGCTGGCCACCGGGACCTACCCGGGCGAGCACGGCTCCACCAACAACACGTTCCACCGCACGGGCGAGGGGAACTTCAACAACCGGACCTCCTTCGCCACGACGGGGCTCCTCCAGGCCGACACCATCCAGCAGGCGGCCGAGCGCGCGGGGAAGACCGTGGTGTCGATGGAGTGGGTCGGCTCGCGCACCTTGGTCCCGCCGCTGCAGGGCCCCGTCGTCGACTTCCGCTCCTTCTTCTCCAACCGGGGGGTGCTGCTGAACCACGACCTCCCCGGCCAGCCCGCCCGCGCGAACGCGTTCGGCGTGTCCTACCAGCGCGTCGACCTCGACCCCGCGGCCGGATGGACGAACGTCCCCGCCTCGTTCAGTGCCCCGATGCAGGAGCAGCTGAAGGTCACGAACACCGCGTTCCCCGCATCGGACAACGTCGACCGGTTCTACGACCTGTACATCTACGACTCCACCGACGACGCCGCGACGAGCTACGACCGCGTGCTGGCCGTGCCCTCGACCGCCGGCAAGGACGGGTCGGCCGCGGCCGCGGACCTCGGCGCGGGTGACTGGGCCGACGTGAAGGTCACGCTCACCGGGGCGCGCGCGGGACAGACCGCGGGCTTCCACCTGAAGGCCATCGAGATCGCGCCCGACCTCTCCCGGTTCCGGGTCTACTTCACCTCGATCGCGCGCGCGAACGCGACGTACCTCGGCTGCGCGTGCG
>Ga0214471_10002453_pt1 | contig 14540 bp, 17 predicted proteins | sample RVTome_5_FD_207665 | JGI IMG/M metagenome (GOLD analysis project Ga0214471, IMG submission 207665) | Soil microbial communities from uranium-contaminated site in the Upper Colorado River Basin, Wyoming, United States - RVT142D155 | ecosystem: Environmental > Terrestrial > Soil > Contaminated >...
GTGGCCAACGGGCGGGTGGTTAACCGCGCGGAGTACCAGGAGGCCGTGCTGTTCCTGGGGGAAGCGCACCGCGCGGCGGCGGGACTGTCGCCCGACCTTCAGCGACAGGCGCTGCCAAGGCTGGAGGCGATCGCGGCGGGAATCGAGGCGATGCGCGCGCCGCCCGATCTGCGTGTGCTGGTGGATTCCCTGCGAACAACCCTGGCGGAGCGCCTGGGGGTCTCGCTGGATCCCGCGCCGGCGGTCGTTCCCTCGTTCGCCGCCGGACGGGCCGTGTTCCAGGAACGGTGCGCCGGCTGCCATGGCCGCGCCGGCCGGGGTGACGGGCCGCAAAGCCCCGAGCTGGATCCCCCGCCGGCGGACCTCACCGATCCGGCGCTTGCAAACAGCAGCCCGCTGGACTTTTTCCGCAAGATCAATGTGGGGGTCGCGGGCACGGGGATGCCCGCGTTCCAGGACAAGCTCAACGAAGAGCAGCGGTGGGCGGCCGCCCTGTACGCGTCAGCGCTGCGCGCCAGCGAGGCGGACCGCCGCGCCGGCGGCACGATCCTCCAGCGGGACTGCCCGGAGTGTCTCGATCTCGCCAGCAGCTTTGCCGAAACATCGTCGTTGACCGATGACTCGCTCGCTGTCCTGCTGGCCGAGGGTCTAGGTGGGGGCCCCAGGGATCCTATCACCCGGCAGGCGGTGGCCTACACGCGCACGGCCGGGACCGCGGAGGTGCTGGGGCGGGATCGCCGCCGCGAAGTCGCCCGTGTAGTGTCGCGCGTGCGCCAGGGGCTTGCCGCGGCGGAGGCGAGTGGCGCGGCCGGTGACCGCGAGGCCGGAGGCCGGCAGGCCATTGACGCCTATCTGGTCTTTGAGCGGATCGAGGCCATGGTGCGGGCTCGGGACCCGGGTGCCACGGCGGAGGTGGAGGCCAGCGTGGCCGCCTTTCGTGGGGCGCTGGCCGCCGGCAACGCCGCCGCGATCCAGGGCACCGCGCAGCGGACGCGTAGCGCGCTCGACCGGGCGGAGGCCGGATTCCTCAAGGAGCAGGGGTCCGGCCTGCTGTTCGCTCAGTCCCTGGTGATTCTGCTCCGCGAAGGCTTTGAGGCCATCCTCATTGTGGGTGCGCTGATGGCGTTCCTGGTCCGCGCGGGCGCGGCCGAGCGGCGCCGTGACATTGGCTGGGGCGTGCTGTGGGCTGTGGTCGCGAGCCTACTCACCGCGATCGCGTTCGCCACCTTGTTCCGCAGCGCGGCGGCGTCTCAGGAAGCCCTGGAGGGCGCCACCATGCTGGTGGCCGCGGTCGTGCTGTTCTGGGTGTCCTATTGGCTGGTGTCCAAGGTCGAGGTCAAGAAGTGGCAGGCCTTTGTGCGTTCCCGCATGGATCGTGCGCTCACCAGCCGCAAGGCGCTCGCGCTCGCGGCGGTTGCATTCCTGGCGGTGTATCGCGAGGGGTTCGAGACGGTGCTGTTCTACGCCGCCCTCTTCGCCAGCGCCGACCGCGGCACGGGAGCCACGTTCGGCATCGTGGGGGGAATCGCGGTCGGGGCGGTCCTGCTGGGCGGCGTGTATTACCTGATGCAGCGCTACGGGAGCCGGCTGCCACTCAAGCCGTTCTTCGCGGTGACCAGCGCACTGCTCTACCTGATGGCCTTCACCTTTGCGGGACAGGGAGTGGCCGAGCTTCAGGAAGCTGGCTACCTGCCCATGACGCCGCTGAACTGGGTCCCGCGTATCCCGGCGCTGGGGATCTTTCCCACCACGCAGACCATGGTATTGCAGGCCCTGCTCGCCTTCGCGTTGGTCTTCTCGCTGGTGTGGGTGTTCTGGATCGAGCCGAGAAGGCCGGCGAGGATTCAAGCGCCCTAGGATTTCGCAAACCGTGGCTTCACCTCCGCCGGCAGCGTCAGTCCATCGTCGTGGCGCCATCGAGCCATCAAGGCAACACCTAACGTAACCAAAACCAGACTCACGACTTGGGCGATCGTGAGCGGACCGAGAAACCGGTCATCCTTGGCCCTGACGAACTCAATGACAAACCGTTCCATGCCCGCCAGGACGAGGTACACTCCGAACAGCCAGCCGGTCGCGTGCTGGTGTCCGCGCAAGCGCCACAGGAACCAGAACGCCAGCAGCATCAGCCCGGTCTCGTAGAGCTGAGTGGGGTGCACGGCCAGCACTTCCGTGGGTGACGTGCCCGGCGGGAAGCTGAGCCCAAAGTCGCGGGAGAGGTACTGGACGGTTGAAGGCGGCCATCCCTCGGGGAACTTCATGGCCCAGGGCACGCCGCTCGGCACCCCGTAATCATCCTGCACCAGGAAACACCCCACTCGCCCCACCGCGTACCCCACGGCCAGCCCCGGCGCCGTAATCTCCATGGTGAATCGCATGGGCACGCGCCGCCGCCAGCCGTTGAACAGCACGGCGCCCACGCCCCCGAGGAACCCGCCGTACCACACCAACCCACCGCGCGAAAACAGGGAACCAAGGTCCTGGTACAAGGCGGCATAATAGATCTTCCCGCCGACAATCCCCCCGATCACCGCCGCGACCACGATGTCCGCCGCGTAATCCTCCGCCAGCCCGCGCCGCCTGAGCTCCCGCTGAATCACCCACCCGCCCACCAGAAAGGCCATCATCATCATGAGGCCATAGCCCGTTACGGTCAGCGGGCCCAGCCGGATGATCAGGGGGTAAACGGTCATGAACGGGTCGACGTGGGCGGACCAGACGGACCGGGGGACGGACCGGCGAATCCGGGGCGCCGAGAAGGACTCTCACGTCCGTCCCCCGGTCCGTCTTGCCCGCCCCCGTCCGTCTTGTGGAGTCCTGGCCACGCCAACATCGGGTCTGCTTCCAGGTACAAATCGCTGCCTTCTCCGCGTGCCAGCCGAAACCACCCGGCCCGCGCGATCATGGCCGCGTTATCCGCATTGAGCCGGGGCTGCGCCACCGCCAACCGTGCACGGCCACGCAGCGCCGCCACCATGGCCTGTCGCAACGCCGTGTTGCACGCCACGCCGCCGCCCGCCACCACGGTCGAGCGCCCGGTGGCTTCCATTGCGGCTACGGTCTTATGGACCAACACGTCAATGACCGCCGCCTGGAATGAGGCAGCAAGATCGGCCGTATCCCGCTCACTTCGCGGCGGCGACTCGCGCACGGTGTGCAGCACCGCCGTTTTGAGTCCGGAGAAAGAGAAATCGAACCCGTCGTGTTGCATGGGCCGGGGAAACCCGAATCGGTCGTTCCCCTCCTTGGCCAGCCGCTCGATATGTGGGCCGCCGGGAAACTCCAGACCGAGAAGGGTCGCCACCTTGTCAAAGGCCTCGCCCGCCGCGTCGTCACGGGTTTCCCCCAGCACGGCGTAGCGGCCCCATTCCGGAACGTCTAGCAGCAGGGTGTGCCCCCCGGACACGACCAGCGCCACGAAGGGCGGCTTCAGGTCGGGGTCCTCCAACGTTGGCGCAAAGACGTGGCCTTCCAGATGGTGCACCCCCACCAGCCGGCGTCCCCCGGCCGCGGCCAGTGCCTTGGCGTAGCACACTCCGACCAGAAGCGACCCCACCAGTCCCGGCCCCGCCGTCACCGCGATCGCTTCCACCGCCGAGAGAGGTAGGCCCGCCTCCACCAGCGCTCGCTGGACTACGGCGTCCAGCGTCCTGAGGTGCGCCCGGCTGGCCAGCTCGGGCACCACGCCGCCGAAGATCCGGTGCACGTCCTGAGAGAGAATCACCAGGCTCGCCAGCTCCGGCCGGTCCCCCTCGCCGACCAGCACGGCGGCGGAGGTCTCATCGCACGACGTCTCGATGCCCAGTAACACGTCGGTCATGGCGTGGAGCTGGTGTCCGAGCGCGCTGCGGGCAACAGTCGCACCTGAATGCGGCGCGGCTGGAGGTCCTGCACCGCCACGTCGGCGTCCGCCAGCAGGACCAGGTCGTCCGGCGCCAACGCCAGGGTGACCGGTCCCGCGGCGGAGTCCGGCAGGATCTTGGTGATCATGGGCGGGGAATCCAGCAGTTTCAGCAGTTCGCGCGCAGACCCGGCATAGAGAGCCCGGACCTGGGGCAAGGGATCCGCCAGCGACTGTCCCGGCGGCGGCTCCACCACCAGAGCCACGTTAACCAATTGTGTGGTTGGCTCACGGGCCTGCACCGTGGCCCAGAGAAGCACCGCCAGAATGAGCGCCGTGAGCTTGATGGGCCAGTCGGCGAGAAAGGCTCGCCGAGCGGCCGTCATCCGCCGCCCTGACCGGTTGGCTCCGAAGCCTCACCCGCCAACAGCCGCCGGATCAGAGTCTGTTGCGCCGGGTGATCCCATTCCGTGGCGCCAATGATCTTTTTCACGATGACCCCGTGGCGATCAATCACGAAGCTCTCCGGCACGCCGGTGGTCTGATAGAGCCGCTCCACCCGGCCCGACGGATCGTGCCAGATGGCGAAGCTGAGCCCGCGATCGGCGGCCCATTGCCGCACCGCCGCCGCGTCTCCCACGTCCACACTCACCGCGACGACGCGAAGCCCCGAGGGACCGAGCTCTTGAAACAGGCGTTCCATGGACGGCATTTCCTGCTCGCAGGGCAGGCACCACGTGGCCCAGATGTTGAGCAGCACCACTTCGCCACGATGGTCGGCCAGCCCGGCCGGCTGGCCGGCGGCCAGGTCGGTCGCCGTGAAATCCGGCGCCTGGCTGCCGACGCCCACCGGCGCGAGGTCCCCGGTGAACGCCAGGCCGGTGACCAGCAAGGCCGCCAGGGCGCCGATGACGCCCGCCACCGCCAGCCATTGAGTGCGTGTCGACATGCCTCCCGCTCGTGTTCCGTCAGACTTGAGGGTGTGCCCGCCGCCGCAGGTCGCGAACCGCCCCGGCCGGGTCCGGCGCGCCGAACACCGCCGAACCTGCGACGAACGTGTCGGCGCCGGCCGCGGCGGCCGCCCCGATGGTGTCGGGCCCAATGCCGCCGTCCACTTCCAGCGCCGCCGTACTGCCCCGGGCCGCGAGCAAGGCTCGCGCCCGCCGGATCTTGTCCGTCGTCCCCGGAATATACGCCTGCCCCGGGAATCCGGGGTTCACGCTCATGATGAGCAGCAGGTCCAGGTCGTCGAGCACTTCCTCCGCCGCGCTGAGGGGCGTCCCGGGGTTGAGCGCCAGGCCCGCTTTGAGGCCCCGCTCCCTGATGGCCACCAGGTGGCGCTGCGCGTGCACCGTGGCCTCCGGGTGCAATGTCAGCACATTGGCGCCGGCATCCGCGAAGGACGCCACGTACCGCTCAGGCTCGGCCACCATGAGATGCACGTCCAGGGGGAGCTTGGTGGCGCGGCGCAGCGCCGTCACCAACCCCGCGCCGAAGGTCAGAGTCGGCACGAACCGCCCGTCCATCACGTCAACGTGAATCCAATCAGCGCCACCCGCCTCCACGGCGGCGATCTGGTCCTGGAGCCGGAGCAAGTCAGCGCTCAGCACGCTGGGCGCGATGCGCAACCGGTGTTTCTCCTTCATGGGACGCCCTGACGGGCCAGGACCACGTGCACGGCAGTGCCGGGAGCCGCGAGCGTGCCCGCCGCGGGCCGCTGCTCGATCACGGTCCCGGGCCGCGCCGCGCCCGCCGTGCGCCAGAAGTAGGTGCCCAGCGCAAGGCCAGATTGCTCCAGGGCGGTGCCGGCTTCCGCGATGGCGAGGCCCAGCACGCTGGGCACCGTGATAGTCGGGGCGCCGCCGCTCACCACCAGCGTCACCGGGCGGCCCGCGCTGAGCACCGTCCCGGCGGGCGGCCGGGTGTTGACCACGACGCCCCGTGGCGCCGCGGTCTGCGCGGTGTCATAGGCTCCTACCCGCAAGCCGGAGGACTCGATCACCAGCTGGGCGACCGCCCCGGCGTGCCCCGACACGTCCGGTACGGGAATGCGAGGCGGGCCCACGCTCACCGCCAGCGCGACACCGGTACCCTGCGGCACCATCACGTCGGGGGGGGGATCCTGCCACGCCACCACGCCCGCCGCATACGTGGGATGGCGGATCGGCTCGCCCTGCTCGGGTTTCAGCTGCGCCGCCGTGAGCGCCGTTCCCGCCTCTTCCGCCGTGAGACCGATCACCCGCGGGACCCGCTGGCTGGAGGCGAAGATAGGAGCGGGAAACAGAAAAAACGCCGCGGCGCCGTAGCCCACCAGCGCCGCCACCATGAACACCGCGAGGGGGGCCACCAGCCCATGCCCCCGGAACCACCGCGCCCACGGCCCCGTGACGGCGCCCCAGTCCATGCCTGCCGGCAGATGGCGGCGGATGCGCATCACGCGCGCTCCAAAACCGCCAGGTAGCCGCCGTCCGCCCCGGTATCCGGCGGGAACACGAACACGTCCGGCTGGCGGCGTCGAAACGCGTTGTGCCGCTCCAGAAACCGTTCCACCTGGGTTGCGTTCTCCTCCGGCTCGAGCGAGCAGGTGGTATACACCAGGAGCCCGCCCGGAGGAACCACCGCCGCGACCCCGGTGAGCAACGCCTCCTGCAAGTCGGTGAGGGCGGCGAGTCGCCGGGCGGTGAAGCGCCACCGCGCATCCGGGTGCCGCGCCATGGTCCCCGTGGCCGAACAGGGCGCGTCCACCCACACGGCGTCCACGGCGCCCGGGCGGATGGGCGGCTGCCGCGCGTCAGCGGCGACCAGGGTCACGCCGGGGGCGGCGCGCCGGAGCGTCTCCCGCAAGCGCTCCAGGCGAACGCCCGGGCGGTCGGAGGCGATCACGCGCATGGTGCGGGCGAGCCCGACCGTCTTGCCGCCGGGCGCGGCGCACGCGTCCCACACCAGTGATCCCGGGGGGAGACGGGCTTCCTCTATGAACAGCTCCTGCGCCGGGCCCTGCACCACGAACGCTCCGTCCGCGAAGCCGGGCAGCTCGGCAGGACGTCGCGCGCGGGCCACCAGGCCGGCGCCATCACTCGGCGCTTCCATGGTGAATCCTGCGGCCTGCGCGGCGGCAACGATCGCATCGCGGGTCCACCGGGCCGGCTGGAGCCAGAGCGGAGGCCGCGTATTGTTGTGGCGCAGCAGGCGCTCCGTCACCGCCGGGCCCAAGCGCCGGAGCCACCGCCCGACCAACCAGTCGGGGTGGGAGTACTGCGCGGCGAGCGCCTGCCCCGGCGTGAGCGTCCCTGGAACGTCTGCGTCAGCCGTTTCCCGAAGGGTGCGACGGAGCACGGCGTTCACAAAGGCCGCGCTCCGTTGCCCGTGCCGGGCCTTGGCCAGTTCAACCGTGGTGCCCACCGCCGCGTGGGGCGGGACCCGGCTCAGCTGCGTGAGCTGATACAGCCCGATGCGCAGCAGGTCCCGCAAGTCGGCGGACGTTGCTCTCCAGCGCCGGGACACCGTGCGGCGCAACCGCCGGTCCAGGGTCCGCCGATGGCGCAGCACGCCGGCCGCTATCTCCTGAGCCAGCCGCCGGTCCCGCTCGGGCAATCCCAGCACCGCTCGATCGCGGGCGACGTTGAACAGCTCCCCCTTGCGCGTGGCCGCGAGGATCTCGAAAGCCGCTTCGCGTGCCCCGGCGCCGCGCGCGGCCGTGGTCAAGCGATCAGTCCGGTGGTCGGGCTGGATGGAACCGCCACCTCCCGGCGTGGCATGCGGCCCGCCAGAAACGCGGCCCGCCCGGCGTCCACCGCCAGTCGCATGGCGTGCGCCATGAGCACCGGATCGCGGGCGTCCGCCAGGGCGGTATTCATCAGGATGCCGTCCACCCCTTGCTCCATGGTCACGCACGCATCCGACGCCGTGCCCACGCCCGCGTCCACGACCACGGGCACGCTGAGCCGGCGCTTGATCAGTCGCACGGTATAGGGGTTCAGCAATCCCAGGCCGCTCCCAATGGGCGACGCCAGGGGCATGACCGCGGCGCAGCCGGCGTCTTCCAGGCGCAGCGCCGTCACCAGATCGTCGTTGGTATACGCCAGCACGCGGAAGCCTTCGCGCGCCAGGGTCCGCGCGGCCTCCAGTAAGCCCTGGGTGTCCGGTAAGAGCGTTTCTCGGTCGCCGATCACTTCCAGCTTGACGAACTCGTTGAAACCGGCCGCGCGCGCCAGGCGGGCGTAGCGAATGGCATCGTCGGCCGTGTAGCAACCCGCGGTGTTGGCGAGCAGGAAGAACCGCGCGGTATCCAGGTGGTGCAGGATGCCCTGCTCGTTCCGCCGGTCCAGATCCACCCGACGCACCGCGACGGTGACGACCTCCGCGCCGGACGCTTCCAGCGCCTGAGTCATGGTGGCGTGGTCGCGGTACTTCCCGGTGCCCACCATCAGGCGCGACCGAAACTCCCGCCCGCCGACGCTGAGCGGCTGGTCAACCGGAACGGCGACGGTCGCGGTCATCTGAGACACTCGGTCATAGCCTCAGCCGCCGCCCACGAAATGCACCACCTCGATGGCGTCGCCGTCGGACAGGGACGTGGCCTCGAAGTCGGGACGCCGGACGATCCGGCGGTTGTGCTCCACCACCACCAGACGGGGGTCCAGGTCCAGGGATTCGAGCACCGCGAGCAGCGAGGTCTCAGCGTTGACCGGCCGCACCTGGCCGTTCAGCGTAATGCGGATCTGGCTCACGGCCGAAAGGTAACAGCATGGCGCGGACGGCCGAACCAGGATCGTGCGCCCACCAGAGGGCCGAAACCGCCGCCACGCCCCAGGCCCCGGCGTCGCGGCAGCGCGCCGCTCGCTCCGGTGTGACACCCCCGATGGCGATCACCCGGATGCCCGCGGCGCGCTCGATTTCGCGCGGTCCGAGCGGTGCCCGGCCCGGGTGCGACGCCGTTCCCCAGATCGGTCCGAGGAACACGTAGTCGGCGCCCTCCTCCGCGGCGGTGCGCGCGGCGGCGGCGCTGTGCGTCGACCGCCCGATCAGTGGTCCCGGGCCGAGCAGCGCGCGCACCGTGGGGATAGGGAGACCTTCCTCCGGCAGATGTACTCCGCTCGCGCCAATGAGGCGGGCGACGTCCACCCGGTCGTTCACCAGCACGGGCGATCCATGTGCGGCCGCCGCGTCCAGCAGACTGCGTCCCAGCGCCAGCAACGGCTTCGCGTCCCAGCCGGGCGCGCGCGCATGCAGCGCGACCAGGCGCGAGATGGCAAGCGCCGCGCTGCGCGTGGCCAGATCCGGGAGCGCCGCGACGGAGGCGTCGGTGACCGCGTGGACCCGAGGAACTTGCCCTAGGTGAATCTGTCCCCTACCTGCACCGCTCGGCCCCTGACCCACTCGCCGGCTGCCATGCGCGTCCGGCCCGCGGGCTGGACATCGAGAAACTGGAGCGCCCCGTCTCCGGCGGCGACCACCAGCGCCGGGTCCGTCGCGACGATGGTACCGGGCGGGGCGTCCGAGGGGGGATCGTCGGCGCGTTGCGGACCGAAGAGTTTGAGCTCGGCGTGCCCGTGGGTGGTCCAGGTCCCCGGCTTGGGATCAAGGGCGCGTACCTGACGGGAGATCGCCGTGACGGATTCCGTCCATTTGATCCGCGCATGCTCGCGGGTGAGCTTGGCTGCGTAGGTCGCCGCGGCGTGATCCTGCGGCTCAGGTTTCGCGGTCCCGCTGGCCAGCAGCGTGAGCGCCTCCACCAGCGCCAGCGCTCCCAGCTCGGCCAGGCGGGCGGTGAGCTCTCCGCCGGTCTCGTCCGGCGCGATGGGCGTGGCGGCGCGGAGCAACACGGGTCCGGTGTCCAGTCCCCGGTCCATCTGCATGACGGAGATCCCGGTCTGGTCGGATCCCTCCAGAATAGCGTGAACGATCGGCGCGGCGCCTCGGAGTTTGGGCAACAACGAGGCGTGCACGTTGACCATGCCGAGCGTCGGCAGGGCCAGTAACTCCGGCTTGAGAATGTGGCCGTAGGCCACCACGACGCCGAGCGTGGGCATGACCTGCCGGAGTTCCTCCACGAAGCCCCCAAGGTCGGGTCGCTCCGGCTGAAACACCGTGAGGTGATGGTCCAGGGCGACGGTCTTCACGGGCGGTGGAAGGGCCTCGGAGCGCGATCGGCCCTGGGGTCGGTCAGGCTGGGTGACCACGGCCACGACGTCGAACCCTTCGCCGAGCAGGGCTCGGAGGGAGGGCACGGCGAACTCCGGTGTGCCGAAGAAGACGATGCGCACTACGCCTCGGTGGCCGCGGGCAGCTCCTTGAGGTAGCCGGCCTTCCCCTTACGGAGCCGTTCCCATTTGCGCAGCAGCAGCCGGCGTTTGAGTGGGCTCAGGTGATCAATGAAGAGGGTGCCGTTGAGGTGATCAACCTCGTGCTGGATCGCCCGGGCGGCGAGCTCTGTCACTTCCATTCGCCGGCGTTCGCCGCTCTCGGTCAGGGTCTCGACGACCACGCGCGCCGCCCGTTTGACGTCGGCGAAGATCTCCGGGATGGAGAGGCATCCCTCCTCGGCCACGTGGGTCCCCGCCCGCTCGACGATGACCGGGTTGATCAGGACGACAGGGTCCGTGTCCTCGCCGGCGTGGACCACCGCGACTCGGCGCAGCTCGCCGATCTGGTTTGCCGCCAGTCCTATACCCTTATCCGCCCGCATGGTGTCGAACAGGTCCTGTACCAGGCGGCGCGTGTCCTCATCCACGCGCTCCACCTCGGCGGCCCGCTCTCGCAGGGTCGCGGACCCGAGCAGATGGATGGGCCGGACGCTCATGCGGGGTGGGCGCCTTCGCCGGTCTTGGGCGGGCGGACCTCCGCGATGCGGTCGCGCTGGATCACCACCCGTGCCTCCCCGGTCCTCACGGTGACCCGATCATCCTTCAGGTGGACCACTTCGCCCACGATCCCCCCCGCCGTCACCACCTCGTCCCCCCGTTTCAGCTGGCCGAGTCGCTCCTTGTGCTTCTTCTCCTGCTGCACCTTGGGCCGGATGATAAGGAAGTAGAAGATGGCCATGATCGCCACCATCTGGAACAGGAACACCATCAGTCCGGGACCACCGGCGGTGTCGCTCGGCGCGAACAGCGAGTACAGAACGGACAGTCTCACGTGGTGCCTCGTGTGTTGTACCGGGCGAGCCAGTCCCGCTGCCATCCGTTGAACGTGCCAGCCAGGACGTGCGCGCGGGCCTGCTCGGTGAGCCGAATCAGAAACCGGACGTTGTGAAGCGACAGGAGCCGCAAACCCAGCAACTCTTCCGCCGCAAACAGGTGCCGTAGGTAGCCGCGGCTGAACGTCCGGCACGTCTCGCAGTCGCAGGTCTCATCCAACGCCCGGGCATCCCGCCGGTGCGCCGCGTTGCGGATGTTCACCGGTCCATCCGGCGTATAGGCCGAGCCGTTGCGACCGTTGCGGGTCGGCGCCACACAATCGAACAAGTCTATGCCGCGGGCGATGCTCGCGAGCAGGTCGTCCGGAAATCCGACGCCCATAAGATAACGGGGGATCCCCGGGGGCAGCGAAGGCGCCAGACCGTCCAACACCTCGTACATCTGGGGGCGCGGCTCGCCCACGGCGAGCCCCCCGACGGCCACACCGGACCAAGAGCCGAGCGCGGTGACCTGGTCCAGCGCGCGGCGGCGGAGGTCGGGAAACGTTCCTCCCTGGATAATCGGCCAGAGATCCTGGCTGCCCCCGCCGACGGCCGACAGGGCCGCGTGGTGGCGCCGCGCCCGGTCGAGCCAGGTCGTCGTACGCACCAGGGCGTCCTCAGCCGCCGCCCGCGACGCCGTGCCCGCGATCACGTGGTCCAGCGCCATCGCGATATCGGCGCCCAGCGCCCATTGGATCTCCACGACGCGTTCCGGAGTGAGCCGGCGCAGTGCCCCGTCTACGTGGGACTGGAACTCGACTCCGTCGTCGTCCACTCGGCGGAACGCCTTCAACGAAAACACCTGAAACCCGCCGGAATCGGTCAGAATGGAACCTGGCCACCCCATGAAACGGTGGAGTCCGCCCAGCTCCGCGACCACGTCTTCACCCGGCCGCACGTGCAGATGATAGGTATTCGCCAAAACCATCGTGGCTCCCACCGCGTGAAGGTCCGCCGGGGAGAGGGCCCGCACCGTACCCTGGGTGCCCACCGGCATGAAGGCGGGTGTGGCGAGCGGCCCTCGCGCCAGATGGAGCGACCCCGCGCGCGCGGCGCCTTCGGTTCCCTGAACGGTGAACCGGAGCGTCAGAGGATTACCATCGCGTCACCGTAGGAATACAACCGGTACTCCTGCGCTATCGCCTCACGGTACGCGGCCATGGTGGCCTCGTAGCCCGCGAAGGCGGCCACCAGCATGAGGAGCGTGGACCGCGGGAGGTGGAAGTTGGTGAGCAGGGCGTCGGTAGTCTTGAAGTCGTACGGTGGACGGATGAAGAGGTGGGTCCAGCCGGAAACCGCTTGAAGTTCGGCATGGGCGGCAGCGGCGGTTTCTAGGACGCGCACCGCTGTCGTGCCCACGGCCCACACCCGGCCGCCGCCCGCTTTGGCGGCGTTGACGGCCTGGGCCGCCGCGGGTGAGACCTCGTACCACTCGGCGTGCATCAGGTGCGCAGCGGGGTCCTCGGCTTCAACCGGCTTGAAAGTCCCCGGCCCCACGTGCAACAGGACTTGGGCGATGGTAGCGCCGCGCGCGCGCACCGCGTCCAGAGTCGCCTCGGTGAAATGGAGACCGGCGGTGGGCGCCGCCACGCTGCCTTCCGTGATCGCATACACCGTCTGGTAGCGGTCGCGATCCGCCGGCTCCGGCGCCCGGCGGATGTACGGTGGAAGCGGTACCGCGCCCCACCGCGCCATGACTTCGCCCGCCTCCATCCCGTGGAAACACACCCGTCGTAGCCCGCCGCCCATGACCTCGACCATCTCGACCTCTGCCATCCCTGCCACCCTGCCGCCCTGCCACTCCGCGGTGCCAAACCGTACTCGCTTTCCCACCTTGAGCTTGCCCCCCGGGTGCACCATCGCCACCCACGAGCCGTCCGGCTCCGGGCGGATCAACAGGACCTCGGCCGGCCTCCCGTTCTCCCGCCATCCCGCCAACCGCGCCGGAATCACCCGGCTGGCGTTCACCACCACGACGTCGCCGGGCGCCACCAGAGACGGGAAGTCGTGAAACTGCCGGTGCTCCCGCCGCCCGGAAGCGCGGTGTACCACCAACAGCCGGCTGGCGCCGCGGTCGGGCAGGGGCCGTTGGGCGATGAGGTGCTGAGGGAGGGGGTAATCGAATGCCGAGGTAACCAGCTCTTCAAACATCAAGGGTCATTGATCATCGGTCCTCCCCAAAGATGGACCCCTGCGGTCCCGCCGGCCGACCGTACCCGAAATGCTTGTACGCGGCGGGCGTTGCTTGCCGGCCGCGAGGTGTACGGTCCAGGAAGCCCTGTTGCATGAGGTAGGGCTCGTACACTTCCTCCAGGGTTCCGGCGTCTTCCCCGACCGCCGCCGCGACCGTGTTGAGCCCCACGGGCCCGCCGTCGAACTTCTCGATGATGGCGCGGAGAATCCGCGCGTCCATGTCGTCCAGCCCGTACTCGTCCACATTGAGCCGGGCCAGCGCATCGGCTGCGACGCGTGCCGTGACGACGCCGTCGGCCTTCACCTGGGCGTAGTCCCGCACTCGTCGCAGCAGCCGGTTGGCGACCCGCGGCGTGCCCCGGCTCCGGCGCGCCAGCTCGCTGGCCCCCTCGGCGTCGATCGGCACCTCCAGGATGCCGGCGGACCGGATCACGATCCGCTCCAGGTCTTCCGGCGGGTAGTAGCCCAATCGCTCGATGAGCCCGAACCGTGCCCGCATGGGTGGCGTCAACATTCCGTAGCGAGTGGACGCCCCGATCAGCGTGAACGGTTCCAACTTCATGGGGATGGTCTGCGCGTTGGGCCCCTCCGCGATCCGGACGTCTACACGGAAATCCTCCATGGCCGGATACAGGAATTCCTCGAGTTGCGGCCGCAAGCGATGGATCTCGTCAATGAACAGGACGTCTCCCGCCTTCAGCGTGGTCAGCATCCCCACCAGGTCCCCAGGGCGCTCCAGCACCGGACCGCTGGTGGTCCGGATGCCTACGCCCAGCTCTCGCGCCACCAGCAAGCCGAGGGTGGTCTTGCCCAGCCCTGGCGGACCGAAGAAGAGGACGTGGTCCAGCGTCTCTCCCCGCTGCTTGGCCGCGTCAATGGCGATCTGGAGACTCTCCTTGACCCGACCCTGGCCCACGAATTCGTCGAGTCGGGAGGGGCGAAGGCTGGCCTCCGCCGAGGTTTCGTCCGGCAGGGCCTCCGGCGTGGTGACTTGGGTGCGGTTCACGCTGCTGTGGACCGCCACCGAACAGGACGGGCGTCCTCTTCGATCACGTGCCGCGCGCGGCAGGTCACGCAGCGGTCCCGGGTCGCCGTGACGTCGTCCGCCACCAGCTTCCGGTTGGTGGCGTCGCAGGCCGTGCATTGCCATTCCGCGGTCTTCATCGCCCTCCGGTGAGCAGCTGCAGCGATCGTCGAATCAAGTCTACGGGATCGCCGGCGCCGTCCTGCGACAGCACGGTGCGCACCGCCCGATCCGCCTCGGTCGCGGGATATCCCAGGCCCACCAGCGCTTGAACAGCCTGTTCGGCCACCGGGGCTCGCCCC
>Ga0214471_10002454_pt1 | contig 14540 bp, 10 predicted proteins | sample RVTome_5_FD_207665 | JGI IMG/M metagenome (GOLD analysis project Ga0214471, IMG submission 207665) | Soil microbial communities from uranium-contaminated site in the Upper Colorado River Basin, Wyoming, United States - RVT142D155 | ecosystem: Environmental > Terrestrial > Soil > Contaminated >...
ATGGGTAGAAGGGCAAATGCACCGTGCCCGCGCGCAGACCGTGGTCCCTCAAACGCCCGCCGAACTCCTCGAGGGCGTGCGCGTCTCGCCAAGGCACGTGCGGTTCAGCCAGCCAGACCTCGACCGTCGCGTACCCCGACGCCGCCAAGGCCCGCAGGGCGGCGGCGTCCAGGGCTGCGTAGACCAGCAGGTGGGTGGAGAGGGTCAGCTCCATTTTGCGCGATATCCTAGGACCCGATGATTGCCATCGCCCTGCTTCTGGCGCCGGTGCTCGTTCCCATGCAGAACGAGACGGTGCAGGACTTCAAGCGCTATTACAAGAAGTTCGAGGAGACTTGGGAGCGCGTCGAGGCGATCCGGGCCCTCGACGGCATCGACGACCCCGCGGTCCCCGAGGTCTTGTTGCGCTACAAAGTGCTCACCGACCCCGAGCCGCCGATCGCCGCGGCCGGGCTCGAGGTCCTCAAGCGCTTGCCGTCGCTGAGTGCGCGGATGCCGCTCAAGCTGATCCTCGAAGAGGGCAAGCCGGCCGGGGAAGTCGCTCTGATCGCGCGCGCCGCAGGGGAAGGCAAGTGGCAGGAGTTCGCGCCCTTGTTGGCGGCTCAGCTCGCCTCGAACGACGACGACGTCCGCTTGTGGGCGGCGACCTCGTGCGGGCTGCTCGGCGTGGTGGCGTCGATCCCCGCAATCGGCGCCCTGGTGGTCGACGACGCGAACAAATTGGTCCGCGTGGCGGCGATCGACGCGCTGGGCCTCGTCGGCAAGGGCCACGAGGACGCCGCCGGCCCGTCCTTGGTCGCGGCGTTGCGCGACGACGCGCTCGAAGTGCAGACCGCCGCGTGCCTGGCGCTGCGCAAGGTGCGCACCAAGCTCGCGATCGCCGAGCTGATCGACCTCATGGAGAACGGCGAGGGCCGCATTCTCGAGCATATCTACCCCACGCTGCTCGAGATCACGGACATGCAATTCGGCGACCAGCCGGCGCTTTGGCGCAATTGGTGGCAGAAAGCGGAAGCAAGCTATGCGATTCCGAGCGACGCCGAATTGGACAAGCGCCGCGAGGCGCGGGCGCAGACCAACGCAGAATACCGGCCGACCAAGAAATCCGCGACGTTCATGGGGATCGATACGCCCAGCCAAAGGGTCGTGTTCGTGCTCGACGTTTCGGGTTCGATGGAAGACCACGTGGTCGACGAGGAAGCGTTCCGCGAGCGCGGCCACACGAGCTTCTCCAAGCTGGAGATCGTGAAGGAGGAGCTCGCGCGCACGATCGAAGAACTGGGCGGCGACGTCGACTTCAACATCTACGCCTTCGCCGGCAAGGTCTACCAGTGGCGCAACGGCCTGGCCACGGGAAACTCGCTCAACCGCCGGAGCGCGAGCAACTTCGTGCGCAAGCTCAAGGCGATCGGCGGTGCGTCTTCCGGGGCGCTGGCCTCCGCCGGCCTGACCGGCTCGGCGGGGACCGACGACGGCCGCACCAACACCTACGCCGGCCTGCTCGCCGCGCTAGGCATCGAGCTGGACCGCGCCGGCGAGGCCGTCACGCCGTCTTCTTCCGAGGGTGTGCGGTCGCCGGTCGACACCATCTTCTTCCTCTCCGATGGGCGGCCCAGCATCGGCCAGCTGGTCGATCCGGACGACATCCTCGAGAGCATCACCGAGCTCAACCGCTTCCGGCGGATCACGATCCACACCATCGCGATCGGCGAATTCCAGAAAGACTTCATGCTCGATCTGGCCCGCCGCAACGGCGGGGTCTTCGTCGACCTGGGCCGGTAGTCCGGGGGCCGGCGGCGGGCCTGGAATCTCCTTGGCGGGCGGCGCGGCGCGGCCCTAGACTCTTTCGCTCGCTGGCCGCCTTGACTCCCCTCGTGAACGATGGGCATAATGGCAGCTCGCGCCGGGGCGTGGCTCAGTTTGGTAGAGCGCTGCGTTCGGGACGCAGAGGTCGGAGGTTCGAATCCTCTCGCCCCGACCATGTCCCCGGCCTGCGGACCGGAGTGACCGGGTTCTTGGACCCGTTGCCCGATCCGTTTTCCACTTCCCTTCCGAGGGCTCCCCAGCCGGGGAGAGCGATCGCCTTCGCGGGGCGCCGCGACGCGCGCTTCCGCAATTGCCTTCGGAAACTCTGCTGACCTCCAAGACATCGGAGAGTCTGTGACTGAAGACCTGGGTCCTGCCCGGCCCAAGCGTCGCCGTAGGCGGCGCAGGCGCAACGCGCCGGCCGAAATTCGTGCCGTCGACGGGAAGAATTCCGCAATCGAGGCGGATGGAGCTTCCGTTGCGGCCGGAGAACCGTTCGTGCACGCTTCTCCGGCCAGCGCGGACGGGGCGCCGCGCCGCTCGCGGCGCGGTCGAGGCGGGAAGTCCAGGCCGCAGGCCGACTCCGTCCCGAGCGGCGAGTTGGCCGAAGTGCGCGGCCTGTTCGAGCTTCGCAAGGACGGAACCGGTTTCCTCCGCCAGCCTGGTCGCAATCTCGAACCGCACCCCAGCGATCCGGTGGTGCCCTTGGCGACCGTGCGCAAGCTGCAAATCAAGGTCGGCAGCGAAATCGTCGGCCGCGCGGCAGCCGGCGGCAAGGCGCCGCTGGTGCGCTTCGTCGACACGATCGACGGTCTGACGGCGGCCGAACAGCGGCATCGCAACGGCTTCAAGAAGCTCACCGTCATCGATCCCGACTTCCACTACGAGCTGGGAACGCACCCTCAAGACGGCCAGGTTTCGATGCGGATCGTGGACCTGCTGTGTCCGATCGGACGGGGGCAGCGCGCGCTCCTGGTGGCGCCTCCGCGGTCGGGCAAGACGACGATCCTGCAGCAGATCGCGAACGGGATCGAAGCGCTCTACCCCGACGTGCACTTGATCGTGCTGCTCATCGACGAGCGGCCGGAAGAAGGCACGAACTGGCGGCGCACGGTCAAGAACGGCGAGGTCTACGTCAGCACGCTCGACCGGACCGCCAAGGAACACGTCGCGCTGGCCGAGATCGTGCAAGCCCACGCCGAGCGGCTCGTCGAAGCCGGCCGCGAGGTCGTGATCCTGCTCGACTCGATCACGCGCCTCGCGCGCGCCTACAACAACACGATGGGCAGCGGCGGCAAGACGATGTCGGGCGGCCTCGATTCGCGGACGATGGCGCGGCCCAAGGCTTTCTTCGGCGCGGCGCGCAACACCGAGAACGCCGGCTCGTTGACCATCGTCGCGACCTGCCTCGTCGACACCGGATCCCGCATGGACCAGGTGATCTTCGAGGAGTTCAAGGGCACCGGGAACATGGAGCTGGTCCTCGACCGGAAACTCGCCGACCGGCGCGTCTATCCGGCGATCGCGGTCGACCGGAGCGGCACCCGCAAGGAAGAGCGGCTCCTGTCGCGGAACACCTTGCGCAAGGTCAACATCTTGCGCCGCGTGCTGAGCCGCATGCGACCTTTCGAGGCCTTGGAACTGCTGGTCGACCGCCTGCAGCGCTTCCCTTCGAACCAGGAGTTCCTCGCCGCGTTCTCGATGGACGATGTCGAGTGACGCCGGCGGGGGAGCGACGGCTGTCGTCGATGTCCGGGGACTGGAAAAGTCCTACGGGCCCGTGCAGGCACTCCGTGGCATCGACTTCACGGTCGCGGCCGGCTCTGTGGTCGGTTTCCTGGGTCCCAACGGCGCCGGCAAGACCACGGCCATGAAGATCCTGACCGGCTTCCTGGCAGCCGACGCCGGGAGCGCCCGCGTGTGCGGGATTCTGGTCGAGGAACACCCGCTCGAAGCCAAGCGGCGGATCGGCTACCTGCCGGAGAACAACCCGCTCTACCCCGAACAGAAAGTCGCGGACTTCCTCGCCTTCGCCGCGCGCGCGCGCGGCCTGTCGGGTCCGGCGCGCCGTGCGGCGCTGGAACGGGTCGCGGAGCGCACCGGCTTGCAGGCCGTGTGGCGGCGCCCGATCGGCGAGTGCTCCAAGGGTTTCCGGCAGCGCGTCGGGCTGGCGCAGGCGCTGGTGCACGACCCCGACCTGCTGGTGCTCGACGAACCCACCAACGGACTCGATCCGCTCCAAGCCGCCGAAATGCGTGCGCTGGTCCGTGAACTCGGCGAGAGCAAGACGGTGCTCCTGACCAGCCACGTCCTGCCTGAAGTCGAGGCGCTGGCGGAGCGCGCAATACTCATCCATCACGGCCGCAAGGTCGCCGATGCGCCGCTCTCCGAGCTGGGCCTGACCGGCCGCGGCCTCGAAACGCGCGTCGCCGTGCGCGGCGGCCGCGCGGCGCTCGAAGAATTGCTCCAAGAGGCCGGCGCACAGTGGCTCGAAGCCCAGCCGCATCCTTTCGGCGACGAAGGCTGCGCGGCGGCCCTGGCCGAAGTCGATGGCTGCGGCGGCCTGGAAAGGATCGCGGCGACCGCGGCGGCGCGAAGAGTTCCGCTGATCGAACTCGCCCCGCGCGCGGCCGGGCTGGCCTCGCTGTTCCGGCGCCTGCAAGAGGACCAGGATTGAGGTCCTTCGTCATCGCGCGGCGCGAGTGGCGTTCGGCGTTCGACACGCCGGTCGCCTACGTGCTGCTGGCGTTCCTGCCCGCCGTTCTTGCGGCCTTCTTCTTCGTGGTCGGATCCTTCTTCGACGAGCAAACCGCGTCGCTGCGCCGCTTCTTCGAGAACCTGCCCATGCTGATGGTGCTGGCCGCGCCGGCGACCACCATGCGTTTGTGGGCCGAAGAACGCCGCTCCGGCACGGAGGAGCTGCTGATGACCTATCCCTTCCGCGTCCGCGAGCTCGTCTTGGGAAAATTCCTGGGAGCGCTCGGCCTGCTCGCGCTCGCCTTGACGTTCACGCTAGGAGTTCCGTTCACGGTAGCGTTCCTTGGCGACCTCGACTGGGGGCCGGTGATCGGCGGCTACTTGGGCGCGCTCCTGCTCGGTGCGGCAAGCGTGGCCGTGGGGCTGTTCTTCTCGGCGCTGACGCGCAACCAGATCGTCGCCTGGCTGCTCGGCGTGACGGTGCTGCTCGCATTCAACTTGATCGGCATCGCGGCGACGGCCACCGCGGTCCCGCCTTGGTTGTCGGCGCTGTTCCTCGACCTGGATTTCGGCGCGCGCTTTGCGAGCATCGCCCGCGGCGTCCTCGACCTCCAGGACGCGGCCTTCTTCGGCGGCGTGGCGGCGGTCTTCCTGTGCTGGAACGGGCTCGTCATCGAAGCCCGGCGCTGGAGCTAGGCCTTGGGCTCGCGCACCCGTGAAGTCCGCGCCCAAGCCTGGCTCAGCGCCGTGCTGGGTGCCGGTATCGCCGTTGCTGCCCTGCTCCTCATCGGCGCGGTGCGCGCCCGGATCGACTTGAGCGGCGACCGCGAGTACAGCCTTTCGCCGGCCACCGAAGCCCTGCTCGGGCGCCTCGAGGACCGCTTGCAGCTCAAGCTCTATTTCAATCGCGACGTGGAAGGCGCCGAAGCCCTTCTTCCGGCGCGTGCGGCGATCGAGGACTTTCTCGAGGAATTGCGCGCCCACGCCCCGGGCATGGTTTCGCTCGAGATCGTCGATCCCACGGCCGACGCGCTCGCCGCGAGCCACGCCGAGCTCGTCGGAATCGTTCCGCTGCCGCTGACCAACCAGGAAGTCGGCAGCATGAGCTACCTCGAGGTCTACCAAGGTCTGGAGATGCGCTACCAGGACCGCAACGAGGTCGTGCCTTTCCTGGTGCCGGCCGAACTCGAATTCGCCGTGACGGTTCGGCTCGCCAACCTGTTGCGCGGCGTGCGTCCGGTGATCGGGTTCCATTCCCGCGAGCCGCGGCTCCCGCCGCTCGTTCCGGGCATGGAGTTGCCGGTTCCGGAAGGCCGGATCTTCGAGAATTTCCGGGAGTTGCTCGGCCGGCGCTACGGGATCCGCGATCTGGACTTGACGACCGGGGAGCCGATCGGCGCCGACGTCGCCGCACTGGTGGTGGCACGGCCCGAAGACCTGAGCGAGGTGGAAGTCTTCGAGATCGACCAATTCCTGGCGCGGGGCGGGCACGTGCTGGCGCTCGTCGACCGGTCCGATTTCGATCCGCGCAGCTTGGAGCGGCGCGTGGTGCACACCGGCCTGGACGACTGGCTCGCCGCCTACGGCGTCGGCGTGCCCGAGCAGCTGGTCTGGGACCAGAAAGCCAATGCGGTGCGGGTCGGCACGCGCACCGTCGAGCTGCCCGATGGCCGCCGGATGCCGACCCCCGTCGTGCTCGATTACGGGCTCTGGCCGCTGCTCGGCGATGGCGCATTCTCGCGCGAGCACGCGGCGACCGGCAGCATCGACCAGGTGAAGATCTACTGGGCGCAGCCCGTGGTCGTCACGCGCCCGCCCGCGGGTGTGGCCGCCGAGACCTTGATGCGCACTTCCGCGCAGTCGTGGCTGCTCGCGCCGGACACCTCGGTCGCGCTGAGTCCGGGCAACGTCGAGCGTCTGCGGGCGCTGGCCGTGTCGAGCGGACCGCCCGGCTCGATCGGCGTGGGAGCAGTTCTGCAAGGCGCCTTCCCGAGCACGTTCTCGTCGCCGCCGGCGGGGCTCGAGTCCCGCGAAGTCGTCTCGGCCGCAGCTCCCGGCCTGCTGATCGTGATCGGCGATGCGGACTTGTTCCGCAACGGCCTGGTCATGGATGCGAACAGCCAGAACGCCGACCTCGCGCTCAACCTGATCGACTGGCTCGCACAGGACGAATCGCTCATCGGCTTGCGGTCCCGTGGCAAGACCGAGCGCCGGCTGCGCGACTTCTACGGCGAGTGGATCGAAGCTCGCGGTGGCTTCACCACCAGCGACGCGGACAACCAGGAACTCGACCGCGCGGCCAAGCGCCACGTTCGGCACCGACGCCTCGCCTACGGCTGGGCGAACGTGCTCGCCCCGGCCTTGCTCGTGCTGTTCGGAGGCCTGTTCCACGTCTTGCGCAGCCGCGGTGCGGCCCGGCGGGGCCGCCAGGAGGCGGCGGCGCGATGAGCCCGCGCAACCGCGTCCTCCTGGTCGTCTTCGTCCTGCTCGGTGCGGCGGCGCTAGCCGTTCTCCAGCCTTGGCGCGGGGACGCCTTCGCGCGCACGGCGGCGCGCGTGCGGCCCCTGTTTCCCGAGCTCGACGAACGGCGCCAGACGATCGCACGCATCGAAATCGATAGCGGCGCGGCCAGCACCCGGCTCGAATTGACGGATGCCGGCTGGATCGTGCGCGACCGCTTCGACCATCCGGCGGACGGGACGCGCCTTGCGGACCTCGTCGACGTTCTGGCAGCGCTCGACGATCGCGAGATCGTGGCGACCGAACCCGCGAGTTTCGCCACCTACGAAGTGCGCGAAGGCGACGGCACGCGAGTCCGCGTGTGGGACCGCGAAGGCCGGCTGCTCGCCGACCTGATCGGCGGCGCGCTGCGCCACCAAGACGTCCTGCCGGGCGGGCCCGCCTTGTTCGAGTTCTACGTCCGGCCCGCGGCCCGCGACCTCGTGCTGCTGACCCAGGAATGGCACGTGCCCAGCGCCAGGCCCGAAGACTGGATCCTGGGCCGCTTCCTGCCGCCCGATGCCGTGAGCAAGATCCGTTGGATCCAGCGCGACGACCGCCAGTCGGATCAGGACTGGCGCGTGGTCCGCGACGAGACCACAGGCGCCGCGGCCCCGGAAGGCGGGGCGCCGCACTGGCGAATGGTGGCTCCCGAGGACCGCCCGGCGCTGGACTACGCCGCCGAGTCGACCGCTTTCACCTTGAGCTCGATGCGCGCCGCCGACGCCGCCGGCCGGCTCGCCGAAGGCGCCACCGAGCCGGCGGCGGAATTCGGTTTCAGCACCGACGTCTTCCGTGCCGGCATGGGCGAGGGCAGTTTCGAAATCCATCTCGGCGCGCCCGCCGGCGACGGGGGACATTACGCGTGGGTGCCCGGCAACCCCTTCGTCTACGTGCTGGGAGACTTCGAAGTCGGGCAGCTGCGGCAGCCCGTCGCGGCGATGCTCCCGGGCGGAGACTGAAGGCCCCCTGGATCACGGCCCGATATCATGCGCTCCCGAGCGCGCGTGCCGTGCGCACCGCCATGCCGCATCCTCGTTCCGCCGCCGGCGTCGACCCAGGGCTGGTGCCCCAGGTCCGGGGCCTCGAATCCCAATGGCTTGAGATCCGTGCGGAGATGGAGGCGCTGCCGGCTGGTAGCTTCAAGCCCTGGCCGCAGCACGACCACCGCTTCATGAGCGGAGTGCTGCTGTCGCACTACGGGCGCGACCTGCCGGTCGCCGCGCGCTGCCCGCGCACCATGGCGGCGCTGCGCAAGCTGCCGAACTTCGTGAACGCGGGCTTCCAGTCCGTCGCGGCGGGCGGCCATCTGCTGCCGCACCACGGTTCGACCGCCGGCATCCTGCGCGGCCTGCTGCCGCTCACGATGTCGGCTGACGGCGACAACTGGATCAAGGTCGCCGGACAGAAGCACGTCTATCGCGAGGGCGAGGTGTTCCTCCTGCTCGACACTTCCCTGCACGAAGTCCGCAACGAGAGCTCGGTTTCGCGCACGGTGCTGGCGTTCGACCTGTGGCTGCCGATGCGCGTGCCCGGCGACCGCTTGCGCCGCATCAAGCACCGGATCGCCGCGCGCTTCCTGCGCAAGCGCAGCGCGGTCATGGAATTCAAGAAACAGCACTACGAAGACGGCGACGGCCGCGCGCCGGACGACCGCTAGTCCTGGCGCCGAGAGGGGGGCCGCTTCGCGGGCGACTTCTTGGCCGCCTTCTTCTTGCGCGTCGTCGCCTTGGCCTTGAGGCCCGCGACGTAGTCGCAGCTCGCGGCGAAATACTTGCGCCACAAGGCCGGCTTGGCCCATACCGTTTCCGGCACCAGCGCGTATTCCTTCATCACCGTGCCGTATTGGACGCACTCCCGGGCCCGGTGCTTCTGCATGAACTCGGCGCGGTCGGCCGCGGACAGGCGCAGCGCCAGCGCACTGGTCTTGGTGAGGAAGTTCGCCATGTTCCCCTTCATCGAGGAGTAGGGATTCATGGCGCCTTTCACGACCAGGCCGGCGCGCGTGGCGATCAGCTTCTCGTAGCACGCGAGCTTGGCCTTGGGAACAGGGCAGTCCTTGGAAACCATCAGGATCGCTCGGGAGCTAGCGCAATCCGGCGAGATCCTGCAGCTGGCGCCAGTTGCGGCGCCGGTCCTCGCAGCCTTGGAGCAGGGTCTCGCTCGGTTCGCCGTCGGCGCCGAAGTTCTTGGCGAAGCGCCCTTCGGTGCGGGCGAAATCGACGAAGGTCAACGGCTCCTCGCTCTTCGGATTGACGTACCAGTCCTCCTTGAGCGCCGGGTTGCCCTTCAGGTCGAGGCGCTCGGCGAAAGTCTCGCCCTTGCGCGGATCGTAGACCAGCAGCGGGAACGCGCGGCTTTCGACGGCCAGTTTCGCCTGGTGGGACGCCATGTCGTCGCCGACGCCGTGCTCGGGCTGGCAAGTGGTGAACACGTTCACCACGGCGGGACCCGGGTACTCGTTGGCGGCCAGGATCGCGCGGTAGAAGTGGTTGTAGTGCGCGGCCGTCGTCTGCGCGACGAAGACTTCCGGGTGCATCATGCAGATCTGCGCCAACTCCTTGCGGCGCTCCGACTTGCCCGCGTGCGCCTTGCCGTGAGCGGCGAGCTTGGCTTCCTGGCCGGTGAACGAGGAGCTCGAGGCCTGGCCGCCCGTGTTGGAGTAGACCTGCGTGTCGAGCACCAGGAACTTGATGTCGAGGCCGGCTGCGAGGACCCGCGACAGCGCCTGGAAACCGATGTCCATCATGGCGCCGTCGCCGCCGATGACCCACAGCCGCTTGTCCGTCCAGCCCATCTGGTTCCAGCGCAGCCGCACGCCCGCCGCGGTGGTCGCCGCGTTCTCGAACAAGGAATTGAGCCAGGGGATGCTGTACGGATTGAACGGATAGGTCGAGGCGTAGACCGTGTTGCAGCCGGTTGCCGCGACCAGGCCGATGTTCTCCTTGCCGTGAACGAAAGAGGTCGCCGCCAGCATCATCCGCAGCGCGCTCGCCTCGCCGCAGCCCATGCACGAGCCGGCGCCGCCGACGAAAGTCTCCAGGCTGCGCTCGGCGAGCATCATGTCGGAGAGCACGCGTTCGTTGACGAATTCGGCAGGCGTTTCGGGCAGCGACTTGTAGAAGTCGAAGTCGGCCTGGTGGACGTTCAAGCCCTGGACCGATTTGGGCTCCATGGTGAGCGCGGCGCGGTCGCCGCAGACTTCGACGCATTCGCCGCAGCCCTTGCACTTGGTGGGGTCGATGAAGATCCCGAACATCCCGGGCGTGGCGGCCTTCTTCTTGGGAATGTCGAAGAACTTGCGGGTCGAGGCGAAGTGCGCGCCGAGGCGCGTCGCGGTGGCGTCGTCCTGCATGCCGAGCCGTGTTGCCAGCTGGTCGTCGGGCACCACCTTGGCGAGGATCGCGGTGTCGGGGCACTCGATCACGCACTCCATGCAGCCCACGCAGTTTTCGGCGAGCAGGATGGGGATGTCGGGCGCGATATGGGAGAAGTCCCGCAGCGCGGCCGTCGCCGCGGGAATGATCGAGCGGGCCACGAAAATGTCCGCGGGCAGCTCGTCTTCGGCGCAGCCGCGGTTGTAGCAACCGACGACGCGCTCCTCGAAGTCCGCGACGTCGAGGTGCGGCGTGACGGCGGGGTCCCAGTCGAACAGCCGCAGGTCGGCCGCTTCGGCGCCGGTACTGTTGCCCGAACGCGCGGAATCTTGGGTCGGTTCGGTGCGGCTCATGACAACAGTACGCTCTTGGCGCCTTCCATCACGCTACGGGGAATCTCCAGGGCGCCGGCGTAGCCGCGGCGCACGCACTCCAGGTTCTCGGCGACGACCTTGTCGCCGCGCTTGCCGAAGTACTTGTGCAGGCTTCGCTCCACGCCCTCGTGGAGCGCCTCGAAATCCATGCCGGCCTCGCCGGCGAACGGCGCGACCTTGAGGAAGACGCCGAGCAGCACGATGCCCTGCATCCGCTGCACCAGGTCGGGCTTGCTCGCGATCTCGCGGGCTACGGCCACGGTGTCGAGAAAGTAGACCCGCGCTTCGAGTTCGAGGAGGCGCGCGCGCGCGGGCTCGGGGATCTGCTGCCAGACGTCCTCCGGGTCCGCGCTCTCCGATTGCAGGAACACCCTCCCGTGCGGTTGCAAGCCCAGGAGCGGGTCGCCTTGGTGAAATGCGTGCACGTCGTTGAGCGGGATGAAGTCGACTTCGTGCAGCTCGCAGTGGCTGCGGATGTGGTCGCTGGCGATCGTCAGGTAGTAGGTGGTCGGCAGGCCCTTCTTCTCGCTGCCGTATTTGGGATAGGCCTGGACTTCGAGGTCGAAGATCTCGGCGACCAGGCTCGCGATCACCTTGTTGGTGGTGACGGAGCCGTAACCGCCGATGGAATGGCCGCGCATGCTGAACGCGCCCGCGGGGCGCACGTCGGGGTCGCCGTGCGGCTCGATCGCGGTGGGGTGGTGGATCCCCAGCGTGAAATAGCGGCCGGCGGCGGTCACACGGCCCTTGAGGCAGTGCTCGAACAGCGCCAGGAATTGGCCGGGCCGGACGTCGCGCGAACCGAGGCCCGCTGCACCGGCGTAGAAGACCGGGATCCTGGCGAGCGGCGGATAGCCGGGCTTGCCGCTCGCGGCGTCGAACAGCGCGCCCTTCACCTCGAGCGCCAGCGGGTTGTCCTGCGCCGGGGGGTTGTCCATGCGCTCGACCACCGCGATCGCGCGCGCGCGCTGCAGAGCGCGCACGACTTCCGGGCCGGGGAAGGGGCGGAAGGCGGTGATGTTCAAGCAGCCGACCTTGGTGCCGAGCCGTTCGCGCGCCCAGTCGACCGTCGCCGCGCAGGTCTCCATCAGGCTGCCCATGCCGACGATCACCAGTTCGGCGTCCTCGCAGCGGTAGGCGTCGATGAGGCCGCGCTTGCGGCCGGTGAGCCGTTCGAATTCGTCGAAAGCGTCTTGCAGGGCCGGCTGCATGCGGTCGTAGAACGCGCGTTGCGCGATCTTGCCCTTCATGTAGCTGTCCTGGTTCTGGACCACGCCGGTCATCATGGGGTTCGCCGGGTCCATCAAATTCATCAGGTGCTTGCGCGGGTCGCCGACGAAGCGCTTCATCAATTCCGGTTCGAGCAGGAGCACGTTCTCGACCGTGTGGGTGGTCAAGAATCCGTCCATCGCGTTCATGAACGGGGTCTCGCAGGCTTCGGCCGCGCGCCGTGCGATCAAGGCTAGGTCACCGGCCTCTTGCGCGTTGCGGCCGAACAGGATGCCCCAGCCGCAGTCGGCGACCGCCATCACGTCGTCGTGGCCGGCGTGCACGTTGAGCGCCTGGCTGGTGAGCGCCCGCGCTCCGATGTGGAACACGGCGGGCAAACGCTTGCCCGCGATCGTGTAGAGCACCTCCTTCATCAGGACCAGGCCCTGGCCCGACGTGAAGTTGGTGACCCTTCCGCCGGCCGCCGCAAAGCCCTCGCAGGCCGAAGCGGCGCTGTGTTCGCTTTCCGGTTCGAAGAACGCGAGCGGCGTGCCCCAGAGATTCTTCTTGCCCGCCGAGACGGCGTTCTCGAAGCCCTGGCCCATGGTGGTGGACGAGGTGATCGGATAACCGCACGCAGCTTCCGAAACATGGGTCTCGACCCAGGCGACCATCGCCGCGGCATCCGCCGTGGTGGGCTCGCCGGGGAATTCGGCTTTCGATTGGAGCATCGGCCCTCGGGAAACAGCAGGGCGGGGAGGCGAAGCGCCGACCCCGTCGGGAGCACGGATCCCTTGCACCGCTGACGTCTCGGAGGGCCAGCCGGGGCCGTGGATCCGTACCGCCACGCTATCAGAATCCGTGGCGGGGACTTCGTCCATCCGGATCTAAGCCCTGGCGCTTCGGGGAGAAACCCCAAGCACCGCGACGCGGGCCTGCGTGCCCCGGAACCGTGGGCTCAGGCGTCCGAACCGAATTGGTGCGGCCACAACTCGCGCCAGGCCGGCGCGGGCCTGCCGTCGATCATGCTTCCGGCGAGCCGTTCGTACGCGGCGCGGCCCAGGCGTACTTCTCCGAGTGCGGTTTCGGCGAGCACCTTGCCGACAGCGTCGAAGATCGCGGCGGCGTCGAGCGCCTGGTACCGGAAGATGTCGGTGGGGGTGCCCGACTTGCTGAATTTGCGGACGGCGAGGGCTTCCTGGCGGACGCCGAGGATAGAGCCGGCGTTGTCGAGCAGGCCTTCTTCGCCGTCGGCGACCGAAACGATCGGCACGTGGCGCGCGGCCAGCAGAGCGGCGCCGGCGCCGTCGAGTTCGCCTGTGGCCTCGAGGTGCAGCGCGCCGTCGATGCCGAGTCTGCGGAGCTGGGCATAGCCGTCGCGCTGTGCGAAGCGGCCGACCAGCAAGTCGGCGCACGTGACCACGACCACGTCGGCGTGGACGCCCTTCTCCAGCAACGCGTCGCTGGCTTCGATCGCCTGGTCGACGAGCGATCCCATGGCCAGGACCACCACCACGTTCTCGCCGGGCCGGTAGCCCGGCTCGCCGCTCCGGTCGACCAGCTTGTAGCCGCCGGCGAGCACGTCCTTGCGGACCGCAGCCTCGAGTTCGGGCTTGGCGACGCCTTGGAATCGCGGCTGCGCCCGCAAGCGGCCCAGGAACTGCTTCTGGTTGATGCCGCGCGTCACCGCGCGCACCAGCACTCCGTTGCGATCCACGATGTCGCCTTCGACGTGGCGGCGGATCGCGTCGGCGAGGATCCATTCCATCTCGCGCGCGAAGCACGGCTCCCAAGTGATGAGCCCGGGCATCTGGATGTCGCTCTTCCAGGAGTGCTGCGCGCCTTCGGGCGACAAGGTCACGCCCGAGGGCGTGCCCAGCAGCAGAAACGAGCTTCCCCAGTAGAGGTTGTAGTAGAGCTGGTCGAGCGCGCGCTTGATGAAGAAGTCGTAGACCGTCATCATCGGCAGGAAGGGCACGCCGGTGAGCGCCGCCATCTTGCCGAAAGCGCCGAGCGCCGACATGCAGTTGGCTTCGGCGATCTCGAAACGGATGTGCCGCGTCCACGGATCCGCGCGCATGAACAGTTCCGGCCGCCCGCGCTGCTTGAAGTCGGACTCGGTCTCCAAGTTCTCTTCGTGCTCGGGACCGTAGATCTTGGCGTCCATCGCCGGATTGATGTTCGTGCTCGTGCCGACGTCGGGGGAGAGCGTCATGCACAAGTCGGCGACCTCGGACCAGCGCAGGTCGCTCTCGTCCAAGTCGCGGCCGGGGTCGCGGCCGGCCGCGGCGAGTTCGTCCCACGTTCCGACGCGGACCAGCTTGCCGGCGACCTGGCCCCACAGCCACTGCGTGTGCGCCATCGGCACCAGGTCGAGGTTGATGCCGAACTCGTCGGGCAGCGGCAGCGTGGGGGCGAGCTTGGCGGCGACGCTGGCGCGGTTCTCGGCGATCCGCTGTTCGCTGGCCTCGACGCCGGCGCGCAATTCGCGACGCCGTGCGGCCAGGAAGGCGAGTTCGGGGCCCTTGGCTTTCCAGTTGCCGCGGGGGTCGTACGGCGCGTCCATTGCAAGGCCCTG
>Ga0214471_10002455_pt1 | contig 14538 bp, 12 predicted proteins | sample RVTome_5_FD_207665 | JGI IMG/M metagenome (GOLD analysis project Ga0214471, IMG submission 207665) | Soil microbial communities from uranium-contaminated site in the Upper Colorado River Basin, Wyoming, United States - RVT142D155 | ecosystem: Environmental > Terrestrial > Soil > Contaminated >...
ACACCCCAGCGCGGGATCGCGACGGCCGATCGGATGTCCAGCCCGCCGTCGACGAGCGCCGACACGAACTGGGCGTGGATCTGCGGCTGGATGTCGCCGCCCATCGACCCGGCGACGACCCAGGGGTCGCGGACGCCGTCACGGAACAGCATGCCCGGCAGAAGCGTGTGGAGCGTGCGCTTGCGCGGCGCGAGCACGTTCGCATGACCCGGTTCGAGGCTGAAGAACGACCCGCGGTTCTGGTAGTGGACGCCGGTGTCCGGGCAGACCACGCCGGACCCGAAGCCGCTCCAGTTCGACTCGATCAGGCTGACCGCGTTGCCGTCCCCATCGACCGTCGCGAGGTAGATGGTCCCGCCTCCCGGCGGCATGGTCGACGGGGGCGGCACGGAGGCCCGGACCGGGTCGATGCTTCGAGCCCGGTCGGCCGCGAAGGCCGTGTCGAGCAGCCGGTCGACCGGGACATCCACGTGCGCGGGATCGGACAGCCAGCGGTTCCGGTCGGTCATCGCGAGCTTCGCCGCCTCGATGCCGAGGTGGATCCAGCGCGGGTCGGTTGGCCCGGCAGCGGTGAACGCATCGGCGGGTGGCGGCTCGAAACGCTCGAGGATGTTGAGCAGCTCGAGCGCGACGACCCCGGAGCTGTTCGGCGGATGGCTCGTGACGCGCACCCCACGGTACGTCGTCGCGATCGGCTCGGTCCAGTCGGCGGTGTGAGTGCGCAGGTCGTCGGCCGTGATCGGCGAGCCGGCGTCGGCCAGCGTGCGCGCCTGGCGGTCGGCCAGGTCGCCGTCGTAGAAGTCGTCGAAGCCTTCCTCGGCGAGGCGCTCGAGGGTCGCCGCGAGGGCGGGCAACCGGACCCGTTCGCCGGGTCGCCACGGCCGACCGTGGGGTCGGAAGACGGCGAAGAACTCGGCATCCGCGCCGACGGCCGCCTCAACGAGCGGGGTCGTCCGTTCGACGCTGGCGATGAACCCGTCCCAGGCGGGGAAGCCGTCGCGGGCCAGCTCGATTGCGGGGGCGAGGATCTCGGCGCGCGACACACGCCCAAACCTGGCGTGCGCCACCGCCCACGAACGCACCGCACCGGGCACGGTGATCGACAGCGGCCCTCGGAACGGCACCGTCGCAAGGCCGCGCGCCCGCCAGCTCGCCGCGTCTGCCGCGGCCGCGGATCGCCCGGACCCGTTCAGCGCCCACTGGCGGCCCGCGCCGCGATCCCAGCCGAGCCAGAACGCATCGCCGCCGATGCCGCAGCTGTTCGGGACTACGACGGCGACGACCGCGTTCGTCGCAATCGCGGCGTCGACGGCGTGCCCGCCGGCGCGCAGCACACCGAGGCCGGCCGCGGTCGCGAGGTGGTGCGGCGCGACGACCGCGCCGCGTGCCCCGCGGACGAGCGGCGCCGGGACGAGCGGCAAGCTCACGTCGGTCACGGCTGCATCCCGTCACCGTCGAGGACGGCCGGCGCCGCCGGGCCGCCGACGTAATGCTCGTGACGACGCAGCTGGGCGAGCGGCAGCAGCGCGAGGAGCAGGAGGCCCATCGTGGCGACGAGCAGGCCGTCGACCCCGCGCCAGTTCGCGGCAAACCCGCCGATCAGGCTGCCGGCGATCTGGCCCAGGCCCAGGAAGACCGAGTAGAGACCCATGATCGCGCCGCGATCGGCCGGGAACCGTTCCGAGATGTCGGCCAGGAGCCCGAGGGCGGCGGGGGTTGCGCCGGCCAGCACGAACAGGCCGAACGCGGCCGTCCCGACGGCCGCAAGCGTGACCAGGAGCGCGAGGCCGGCCCCATGGTTGATCACGAGCCCGGCTGCCACGAGCGCACCGCCGCCGAGGATGCCGTACAGGATGATCGTCGTCCGGCGCAGGTTCCTGAACCGTTCGCCCCAGTACAGCAGGCCGGCCCCGAACAGGAGGCCGATCACGACCGCCCCGATCGTGATCTCGAGCGCGCTGAACCCGCGCATGAGGGCCTGGTCCGGGAAGCGCGAGTCCGCCCTCGCGAACTGGAAGATCGATTGTGAGAACCACAGGCCGATCGACGCGTTGACCGCGATCCACGTCGGGGCAAGCAGCCAGACGTGGGAGGTCGACAGGAGGTTCGCGTACCGGCGCCAGCCGAAGTGCGGAGCCGTCAGCGTCTCGCGCTCGCCGGCCGGGTCCTCGACGCCGCGCCAGTAGATGAGGAACGAACCGCCGTAGATCACCGCGTTGAGAAAGAACGCGTTCGCGCCGAGCAACTCGAATAGGAGTGGCGCCACGGCGAACCCGACGCCGAGCCCGGCCAGCGTGGCACCCTCGAAGCGCGCCGCGGCCCGGCCGCGGAGCGCCTCGTCGTTGGCCGTGACCATCGCGATGTAGCCGAGGATCGACGGCACGCTGGCCGCCGTTGACGCCCCCTCGAGCCAGCGCGTTCCCCCGAGGATCACGAGGTTCGTCGTGAGCCCGGTCATGATCACCGCGACCCCGCCGAAGATCGGGCCGTAGAGCATGACCCGGTGGTGGCCGATTCGGTCGGACAGGATCCCGAAGAACGGCGACAGGACGAGTTCCGCGGCGTAGAACGTCGCAGAGAAGATCCCGACGACGACCGCGTCGACCGGGTGGCCGTCCGCGGCAAGCGAGGCGAGGTAGAAGCCGAGCATCGCACCGGTCAGGCCGGTGCTGAATCGGAGCGTGAAGGTGCCGGCCAGGACGGCGAGGAGCGAACGGTCCATGCCTGCCGAAGCGTAGCGGGGCCGCGGGCTCCTGCGCGGGCCGTATGATCGGTGCCGAACCGCAACCGTCGACGGGGAGTCCCCGGGCCCCAACCCCGCCGGTCGTCGGTCGTGCGAGCAGGAGGGAGCGATCACGTGAGCCCCGTTGCCGTCGTCACCGATTCAGCGGCCGACCTCGCGCCGGCGGTCGCGCAGGAGTATGGGATCACCGTCGTCCCGCTCGTCGTGACGTTCGGGTCTCAGACGTTCAAGGCCGGGGTCGACCTGTCGACCGAGCAGTTCTGGGAGCGGATGACGGCGGCCGACGCGCCCTTTCCGACGACCGCGGCGTCGGCGCCCGGTGACTTCAAGGCAGCCTACGACGCGTGCTTCGCCGACGGGGCCGACGCGATCGTGTCGATCCACGTGGCCGGATCGCTGTCGGGGACGATCAAGAGCGCGCAGATCGCGCGCGACCTGCTGCCCGATCGGGAGATTCACATCATCGACTCGCAGGGCGCGTCGATGGCCGAGGCGATCCTCGCCCAGATGGCGGTCGAGATGGCGCGCATGGGGGTCGCGGCGGCGGAGATCGCGCGGGTCCTGGAGACTCGCGTCCCGGACCTGCGCATGTTCGTCGTGCTCGAGACGCTCGAGTACCTCAAGAAGGGTGGGCGCATCTCGGGAACGCAGGCCGCGATCGGGACGTTCCTGTCGGTCAAGCCGATCATCCGGGTCATCGCCGGTGTCGTCGAGACTGCCGACCGGGTGCGGACTCGATCGAAGGCCCGCGAACGGTGCATCGAGCTGATCTGCGAGCGCCCGATCGAGCGGATCGCGATCCTCCACACGATCAGCCCGGACGTCGACGCGTTCCGCGCGGAGGTGCTCGGCCGCGCGCCGGGCGGGATCGATCCGGCCCAGGTCCAGGTGGGGCTGGTCGGGCCATCCGTGGGGCCGCACCTCGGACCGGGCTGCCTCGGCGCGGCGGTGCTCTACAGGGCGGGCTGACGGCGGGAGTTCCGGACCCTGCCGTCAACGGGTCATTCGGCTGGTACCGGACGGGCCATTCGGCGCAGGGCCGGGTCGCCACAGGTTGCAGTACGGTTGCGACATCGTTGCGCGCCGGGGTCGTCGCGACCCTCGAACGGCGACCGACGGGCTATACTCTCGGCCGATTCAAGACGCGCGAAGACCACCGCCCACGCCCCGATCGGACGCGTGCATCGGTGGTCGCCGCGCCCCGTGGGGTCGTCCGGGAGACGGCTCGACAGGAGGGCGACCCGCGGAGCGGGCGCCCGAAACGGAGGATCGTCCCTTCATGACGACCGAGCACGTCGCTGTTGCGATCAACCCCTGGCAGGTCGCGCAGCGGCAGTTCGACCTTGCCGCCGACCGGCTCAGCCTCGACCCCGGACTCCGCCGGGTGTTGCGCGAGCCGCGTCGCGAACTGACCGTCCACTTCCCGGTCAAGATGGACGACGGGAGCGTCCAGGTCTTCACCGGCTACCGGGTCCAGCACAACCTGGGGCGCGGTCCGGCCAAGGGTGGCATCCGCTACCACCAGGACGTCTCGCTCGACGAGGTCAAGGCCCTCGCGATGTGGATGACCTGGAAGTGCGCCGTCGTCGGCATTCCGTACGGCGGCGGCAAGGGCGGGGTTATCGTCGATCCCAAGAAGCTCAGCCAGAAGGAGCTCGAGGGCCTGACCCGCCGCTACGCAACGGAGATCAGCATCATCATCGGCCCGGAGAAGGACATCCCGGCGCCCGACGTGAACACGAACGCCCAGACGATGGCCTGGATCATGGACACGTACTCGATGCACGTCGGGTACACCGTGCCGGGCGTCATCACCGGCAAGCCGATCGCCCTCGGCGGCTCGGAAGGCCGAAACGAGGCGACCGCCCGCGGCACGGTCTTCTGCATCATGGAGGCCGTCGCCGAGCTGGGGACCGACATCACGCGATCGCGCGTCGCGGTCCAGGGCTTCGGCAACGCCGGGTCCATTGCCGCTCGCCTGATCAGCGACGAGGGCGCCACCGTCGTGGCCGTGTCGGACTCGACCGGCGGCATCCACAACCCGTCCGGGCTCGACATCGCCAGGGTCACCGCCTGGAAGAAGGAGCACGGGACCGTCCAGGGCTTCCCGGGATCGATCGACGTGACGAACGAGGAGCTCCTCGAGGTCGACTGCGACATCCTCATCCCGGCCGCCCTCGAGAACCAGATCACGCGACGCAACGCGGACCGGATCAAGGCGCGGATCGTGGCCGAGGCCGCCAACGGGCCGACGACCCCTGATGCGGACATCGAGCTCCGTCGCCGCGGCGTGTTCATGATCCCGGACATCCTGTGCAACGCGGGCGGTGTCACCGTCAGCTACTTCGAGTGGGTCCAGGACCTCAACCGCGACCACTGGAGCGAGGCCATCGTCAACGCCAAGCTCAAGGAGATCATGGTCCGCTCGTTCAACGAGGTCGTCGACATGGCCACCCGCGAGGGGTGCGACAACCGGACGGCGGCCTACCTGCTCGCCGTCCAGCGCGTCGCCGACGCGACCGCCATGCGCGGCCTCTACCCGTAGGGCAACCGTCCCGGAGGAGCACCGAGGCCCCGGCCGCCACTCCGGCGGCCGGGGCCTCGAGATTTGGGCGCGTCCCGATCCGGGGGAGATCAGGCGGGGGCGCCGGCGACGGCCGCCTCCTCGCCGATCGACACGCGCCGTTTCAGCGTCGCGACCGTGACGGCCGTCACGATCGTCCCGGCGGCGATCGCGACGAGGTAGATCGGCAGGCTCGTCAGCACGTTCGGGATGGCCAGAACGAACACGCCGCCGTGCGGGGCATTGAGCTCGACCCCCGCCGTCATGCTGATCGCGCCGGCAACAGCGGAGCCGGCGATGATGCTCGGCAGGACCCGCAGGGGGTCGGCCGCGGCGAACGGGATGGCGCCCTCGGTGATGAACGAGGCGCCGAGCACCCACGCAGCGCGACCGGCCTCGTGCTCCTCCTCGGTGAACCGGCGTGGCCAGAGCGTCGTCGCGAGGGCGAGCCCGAGCGGCGGGGTCATCCCGGCGGCCATGACTGCCGCCATCGGCTCGTTGACACCCGAACCGAGCAGGCCCACGGAGAACGTGTAGGCGGCCTTGTTGACCGGGCCGCCCATGTCGAACGCCATCATCACGCCGAGGATGACGCCGAGGATGAGCGCGCTGCCGCCGGACAGGCCCTGGAGGAACTCGGTCAGCCGGGCGTTGATGAACTGGACCGGCTCGCCGACGACGTAGATCATCGCCAGGCCCACGACGGCCGTCGAGATGAGCGGGACGATGAGCACCGGCATGAGGCCCTGGGCGGCCTTCGGAAGCTTGATCGAGCGAACCAGCCAGAGGGCCACGTAGCCCGCGAGGAAGCCGGAGATGATCCCGCCGAGGAACCCGGCGCCGATCGTCCCGGCGATGACGCCGCCGATCATGCCGGGCGCGAGCCCGGGCCGGTCGGCGATCGAGAAGGCGATGTAGCCCGACAGGATCGGGACCATCAGGGCGAACGCCGAGCGGGCGCCGATCTCGAACAGGGCCGCGGCGAGCGTACCCTCCTCCTCGAAGGCGGTGATGCCGAAGGCGAACGACAGGGCGATAAGGATTCCGCCGGCGACGACGAACGGGATCATGAACGAGACGCCGGTCAGAAGGTGCCGGTAGGCACCCTTCTGACGTGACTTCTGCGCTGCCTTGGCCGCCGCGACCTGGTCGAGGTAGCCCCCGCCCGCGGCGCTGCCCGACGTCGCGGCTGCCGCGGCCGATCCGCCGGACGCAGCCGCGGCATCGGCGCCGGCCAGCGCGCGGGCCACGAGCGACGCCGAGTCCTTGATCGCGTCCCCGGTGCTCGCGTGGACGATCGGCTTGCCGGCGAAGCGCTCCTCCGGCACTGCCGTGTCGGCCGCCACGATGACCGCGTCGGCTGCCGCGATGTCGGCCGCGGTCAGCTCGTTCTCGGCTCCGATGCTGCCGCGGGTCTCGACCTTGACCTCCGCGCCGGCCGCGGCGCCGGCCTTCGACAGGGCTTCCGCGGCCATGTACGTGTGGGCGATTCCTGTCGGGCACGACGTGACCGCCACGATTCTCCGTTCGGCCATGGTTCCTGTTCCTCCACTGTGCTCTCGGGTGGATGGGTCTCGGAATGGCTCAGCCGGACAGCCGTTCGGCAAGGAGCGAGAGCGTTTCCTCTGCCGTGCCGGTGCCGCGCAGCGCGTCGCGAAACTCCTCGTGCATGAGCGCACGCGCGAGCGTCGCGAGGATGCGCAGGTGGTCATCGCTCGCCTTGGCCGGGCTCGCGATGAGGAAGACGAGGTCGACGTCGTGGTCGCCCGTGGATTCACCTCCGGCGTCGGCGACGGCCTCGCCCGCCCAGCGGATGCCGCCGGCACGGCGGCCGAACGCGAAGCCGGCCCGCGCGACGTGCTCGCTCTTGGCGTGCGGGATCGCGACGCCGAAGCCGACGTTCGTGCTGCCCATCGCCTCCCGCTCCAGGGCCGCCACGGTGACCGCGTCGGCGTCGATCACGCGGCCCGTCGCCTGGAGCCGGCGGGCCAGTGCGAGGATCGCCCCATCCCGCTCGGCGGGCTCGACCGCGAGGTCGATCGCCGCGACGTCGATGAGTTCGAGGACGGTTGCCGAATCTGCCATCACGCTCCTCCACGGATCTGCTCTGACGCTGCCCCGACGGCGAGCCGGCACAGCTCGAAGAATTCGGCCGCGCCCAGCGCGCCGGCCGGTGTGTCCGACTCGACGAGACCGCCCGCGACACGGGCCACCATCGCGTCGCCCGCCCCGACGGTGCTGGTCAGGCGGCCGTCCCCGGTCCGGATCGGCTCCGGGTCGATCACGGTCGCCGAGTCGGCGAGGGCTGCGACCGCCCCGTCCGCGCCGAGCGACATGAGGACCGCGCGTGGACCGCACCGGGCGATGTCCCGGGCCGCCTCGACGGCCGCCGCCTGGTCCGGGATGGGCCGCCCGAGGAGCGTCTCCGCTTCGACCCGGTTCGGCTTGACGAGAAACGGCCCGGCGGCGACAGCCGCAGCGAGAGCCGCGTCACTCGCGTCGACGAGAACCGGCGGCGCCCCGGCCCGGCCCGCGATGCGGGTCACCCACCGCGCATAGATCGAGGCGTCGGCGCCCTGGGGCAGGCTGCCGGCCATGACGACGGCACCGACGTCACCGGAGGCAATCGCCTCGATGATCGTCGCCTCGACCGCGGCGAGATCGGCCGCGCCGACGGTCGGGCCGAGCTCGTTCACCTCGGTCATGCGGCTTGTCGAGCGCTCGATGAGCTTGAGGTTCGTGCGCGTCTCGCCAGGCACGCGGGTAAAGCGGGCGACGACGCCGTCCGCGCGCAGTGCTCGCTCGATCGGCGACGCCTGGTCCTCGCCGGCGATGCCCACCGCGATCGCCGGCAGGCCGCGGGCCGCGATGGCGCGGGCGACGTTGATGCCCTTGCCGCCGACGCGCAGCGAACTCGTCAACGCCCGGTTCGTCTCGCCGGTCACCAGTCGCTCGAGCCAGACCGTCCGGTCGAAGGCGGGGTTGAGCGTGACTGTCAGGACGGCGCGCACGTCAGGCGACCTCGCCGCTGCCGGTCGCAACGGCCGGCCCGTCGGGTGTGACGGCCCGCCCGTCGGCCGCGACGATCCGCGGTGCGACCTCGATCCGCAGGCCGGCCGTCCGCAGGGCGGCCAGCTCCGCCGGCGGGGCCGACGCGTCGGTCAGGAGAAGGTCGACGTCACCGAGGTCGCAGATGCGTGCGAACGTGATCTCACCGACCTTCGACCCGTCGGCGACGACGACGGCGGTCGTGGCGGCGCCGATCATGCGCGCCTTGACCGAGGCCTCCTCCCAGGTCGGCGTCGTGAACCCGGCGCCCACCGCGACGCCGTTCGTGCCGACGAACGCGACGTCGACATGGAGCTGGTCGATCGCGCGCTCCGCCAGCGGCCCGACCAGCGCCACCGTGCGGTCGCGCAGCGTGCCACCGACGACGATGACCCGGGCTCGATCGGCCAGCTCGAGCGCGATCGGCAGGGACGTCGTCGCGACGGTCAGGTCGCGCACGCCGCGCAGCGCCCGGGCGACCGACAGCGTGGTCGTTCCTGAATCGAGCAGGACGGACGCGCCCGGCTCGACGAGTCGTGCCGCGGCCCGCGCGATGGCGAGCTTCTCGACCTCGTGCGAGCGGCGCTTCTGCGCGTACGACGGCTCGAGCCGCAGGGCCGGCACCGCGCCGCCTCGTGTGCGCTCGAGCGCGCCGCTCCGGGCGAGCGACTCGAGGTCGCGCCGGATCGTCGACTCCGAGACGTCGAAGCGGGCGGCGAGATCCACGACCTCTGCCCGCTCGTCGGTGGCGAGGATCTCGAGGATGTGCCGGCGGCGTTCCGCGGTGAGCATCCGGGTGGTCGCTCCTCGGTTGCAGAATGGGGCTTGTCGGCGCCCCGTGCGCGGTGCTAAATTGCGCATAACCGCTCGATAGCGCGCACACTAGGCAGTAGAACGCGCGTTGTCAAGCGAAATCGCGCAGGTTCACGCAATTTCCGCCGAGCCTGTCGGCGGTGGACCGGGCACCATGGAGGGATCGAATGCGCACCGACGAGATGGAGATCCGCAACCCGTCCGGCCTGCATGCCAGGCCCGCGGCGCTGTTCGTCAAGACGGCCTCCGGGTTCGCCTCGTCGATTCGCCTCGAGAACGTCACGACCGGATCGCCGGCCGTCGACGCCAAGAGCATCCTCGGAGTCATGAGCAGCGGGGCCGCCCGGGGCCACCAGATCCGGGTGACGACGGACGGGCCCGACGAAGCGGCCGCCCTTAACACGATCCGCGATCTCGTGGCCGCCGGAATCGGCGAGGAAATCGACGGATGACGAGCTCCGTCCGGCTGAGCGGCGTGGCCGGCTCGCCCGGCATCGCGATCGGCCCGGTCTGGCGCTTCGACTCGAACTCGACCGGCGGAGTTGCCTCCGGTGGTCCCGTCGCAGCCGGTTCGCCGGAGGCCGCAATCCGCGCCGCGGCGGCCGAGACCGCCCGCCAGCTCGAGGCGCTCGGTGACCGGCTGCGGGGGCTGGGCCGGGACGCCGAGGCGGCGATCTTCGACGCCCAGGGCCTCATGGCGACCGACCCGATGCTCCTCGACGACGCGATCCGCCGGGCGGCGGAGTCGGGCGACCCGGTCGAGGCGGTGCGACAGGCCGCGACGACGGTGGCGAACATGCTCGCCGCCCTCGATGATGAGATCCTGTCGGCCCGGGCGGCGGACGTGCGCGACGTCGGAGCCCGGATCACCCGCGTGCTGCGCGGCGAGGCCCTCCATCTGCCGGTCGTCCCGTCGATCGCCGTCGCCGAGGACCTGCCGCCGTCGGTCACCGCTGAGATCCCGCCCGGGTTCCTTCTGGGGATCGCCCTGTCCGGCGGCTCGCGGACGGCGCACGCCGTGATCCTCGCCCGGAGCCTCGGCATTCCGGCCATCGTCGGGATCGACGGCCTGCTCGACGCGGTCGACGGTTCGGCGCCGTCCGGCGGAGCCCCCGTCGCGATCGCCATGGACGGCGAGACCGGCGAGGCGGTAGTGCGGCCCTCACACCGGCTCGAGGCGGACTTCCGGCGGCGCGACGCGGACCTCGCGATCCGCCGCGCGGACGCGGCCCGGTTGCGCGACCGTCCGGCGGCGACCGCCGACGGCGAGCGGGTCATGGTCGTCGCCAACATCGGGACGCCGGCCGATTCCGGACGCGCGCTCGCCGCCGGGGCGGAGGGTGTCGGCCTGTTCCGGACCGAGTTCCTGTTCATGAGCCGCCAGACGCCGCCGACCGAGAACGAACAGGTCGAGGCCTACCGCCGGGTGCTCGAGGCGTTCGGGCCGGAGCGGCCGGTCGTCATCCGCCTCGCCGACATCGGCGGCGACAAGGCCATCCCGTACCTCCGCCTGGCCGCCGAGCAGAACCCGTTCCTCGGCGTCCGGGCGATCCGGTTGGCCTACGCGAACCCGGACCTGCTGCTCACCCAGCTCCGCGCAATCTGGCGGGCCGGCGCGGCGGCCGGCGTCATGCCCCACGTCATGGCGCCCATGGTTGCCACCGCCGCCGACGTCGAGCTGCTCCTGTCACTCCGCGACCAGGCCCGCGAGACGCTCGTCGGCAAGGGCCTGCCGGTCGCCGAGCGGATGGTGACCGGGATCATGGTCGAGGTGCCGTCCGCGGCGTTCCTCGCCCCCGAGCTCGCCCGGCTGATCGACTTCTTCAGCATCGGCACGAACGACCTGACCCAGTACGTGCTCGCCGCCGACCGGGGCAACGCGGCGCTCGCCGGCCTCCAGGACGCGCTCCATCCGGCCGTCCTGCGGGCCGTCGCCGGGGTCGTCGCCGGGGCCGACGCGGCGGGCATCCCGGTCGCCGTGTGCGGCGAGCTGGCCGGCGATCCGCTCGGGGTACTGGTGCTGGTGGGACTCGGCGTCGACGAGCTGTCGGCCGATGCGGGGTCGCTCGATGGGATCCGGGCGGCCCTGGCCGGGGCGACGCGGCCGCAACTCGACGAGCTGGCGCGCCGCGCGCTCGCGGCACCGGACGCGGAGGCGGTCCGCGAGCTGGCCGCCGCCGTCCTGGCCGGCACGGCGGCCTGACCGGAACCGCGATCGGCGGGATCGGCGAGGCCGTGTGGCGCGCGCCGTCGGACCGCGCGGACCCACGGTGTACCATCGCCGCCATGCTCGATCACGAAGAGAAGTTCCTGTTCAAGGAGGAGATCCTCCACCTCGCCAATTCGGTGGCAGAACCCGGCGTGCTCGACAACGTCGAGGACCTCCTGACCGACGTCATCACGAGCCCGCGTTTCGACTCCGAGGTGTTCACGCTCGAGCGGAGTCTCCAGGTCATGCTCGGCTCGCGTGCCGGCACGACCCTCGTCGGGCTGCTGACGATCGCGCCCGAGGTGTTCGACGAGGTGGCCGAGGTGCGGATCCCGTCCGAGGTCCACGAGCGGCTCGTGGCCTGGCGGGCGCGCTTTGGCCTTGCGATCGACAACGCCCTCAACTTCCTCAACAACCCGGACGGCATCCAGGGCCACAACTTCGCGACGCAGATCGCTCACGTCGAGGAGCGCCGGGTGCTCCAGGGGCGGCTGACCCTCGTGCGCTACAACAACGAGCCCCAGTTCTTCGTCGCGGACGCGTCCGTGTTCCTCGGGCTCGTGGCGGACATCATGGAGCGCCTGGGGCCCTATCTCGAGCCCGACGCGGTCGACGCGGAGACGATCACGCGCCTGCGGGACGCCCTCCAGCTCGTCGAGCGCAAGACCACCGCGCGCGGGTAGAAGGGGCGCTGCGTCGGCGCCGATGAGGCAGCTCTATCTCGCCGCGACGGGCCAGAACCGCGGCAAGACCACGGCCGCGCTCGGCTTGCTCGACGGGTTCCTCGCCCGCGGCCTCCGGACGGGGTTCATGAAGCCGGTCGGGCAGCGGACCGTCATCGACCATGGGCAGCCGGCCGACGAGGACGCCGTGCTCATGCACGAGGTCTTCGGGCTGACCGAGCCATATGCGGCGATGAGTCCGGTCCACATCCCGCGCGGGTTCACCAAAGCCTACATCGCGGGAGAGGTCGTAGAGGACCTCGGCGCAAGGATCGTCGACGCCCACCGGACGTTCGCCGAGCACGACGTCCTGCTCGTCGAAGGGACCGGGCACGCGGGCGTGGGCGCGGTGATCGGCCTGTCGAACGCGCGGGTGGCGGCCCTTCTCGACGCGCCCGCGGTCATCGTCAGCGAGGGCGGCGTCGGCCGGCCGATCGACGAGATCGTCCTCAATGCGTCGCTGTTCGAGAGCGCCGGCGTGCCCGTCGCCGGGGCGATCGTCAACAAGGTCGACCTCGCCGCCCAGCCCGGCCTGGCCACCGTCCTCGAGCGTGGGCTCGCGCCCTACGGAATCTCGCTGCTCGGCGTCCTCCCCGTCCGCCCGATCCTGTCGAACCCCACCCTCGGGATGATCCTCGAGGGTGTCCGCGGCGAGACGCTCGACCCGGGTCCCGACCTCGATCGGGTCATCGACGACGTCGCGATCGGTGCGATGGAGCCGGGCCACATGCTCGACCGGGTCGGGCCCGGCACCCTCGTCATCGTGCCCGGCGATCGCGAGGACGTGATCCTCACGCTCACCACCGCTCACCTCGCCCGCCGCCTGCCCCATGCGACCGCGGCCGAGGCAGCGCGCATCGCCGCCATCGCGGCCGACGCGACGAACGAGCGGACCGCGTCGGTGGCCGGTCACGAGGGAGCGGCCATCGGGCTCGTCCTGACCGGTGGCTACCGGCCACGCGAGTCCGTGCTCGCGGCAATCCGCGAGGCCGGCATCTTCGCCACGCTCGTGCCGGAGGACACGTATTCGGTCGCCTCGGAGGTCCACGATCTGCTCGTCAAGACCCATCCGGCGGATCGCGAGAAGATCGAACTCATCAAGTCGCTCGTCGCCGAACACCTCGATATCGAGCGCATCCTCGCCGTGGCGCGCCCGGCCTACCGCTGAGTCCGCCGCGCCGTAGGCGTGGATCGGCCTGACGACCGTCCTACGGCAGTGGCTCGTTGTCGATGAGCCGGGTGCCGCCGAAGCGCACGGCGAGTGACAGCAGCGCGGGTCCCTCGACCCGCTCGAGTTCGGCGAGCGTCTCGCCGTCCGCGACCGACACGTACTCGACTGCCGCGAGCGGCTCGGCCGCGAGCGTGTCGCGCATGACCGCGCGAAGCGCCTCGGCCGACCGCTCACCGGCCGTCCATCGGTCGCGAGCGGCGACCAGGGCGCGCCGGAGGACCGATGCCGCCGCGCGCTCGGCCGGTCCGAGGTGGACGTTGCGCGACGAGAGCGCAAGCCCATCCGGTTCGCGGATCGTCGGGCAGGCGATCACCTCCGTCGGGATCGCGAGGTCGCGCGCCATCTGCCGGATGACCATGACCTGCTGGGCGTCCTTCTGCCCGAAGTACGCCCGATCCGCGCCGACCACGTTGAACAGGATCGCCACGACCGTCGCGACGCCGTCGAAGTGCCCGGGCCGCGCGGCTCCCTCGAGCGGCTGCGCAACCGCGCCCACGGACACCTGCGTATCGAAACCCGGCGGGTAGACCTCGTCGCCCGGCGGTACCCACACGAGGTCCACACCCTCCTCCCGGCAGATCGCAAGGTCGCGCGGCTCGTCGCGCGGGTAGCGGGTGTAGTCGGCCGCCTCGGTGAACTGGCGCGGGTTGACGAAGATCGTCACGACAGTCGTCGCGTTCTCGTCCCGGGCGTGCGCCATGAGCGCCCGATGGCCGTCGTGGAGCCAGCCCATCGTCGGCACGAGCCCCACCGGCCGCGGGGCACCGGCCAGCGCCGCCCGCAACTCCGCGCGGGTGCGGGCAACTTCAGTCACGGGCGGACCTCCGCGACGCCATTCAGCCCCGAAGGTCAGAGGTCGCGGTCGAGCGGGATCCCGCCGGCGGGAGCATCGGTCCCCACGGCGTCGCGATCGAGCGCGGACCGACCGAGCACCTCGTCGAGCACCCCGTCGTCCATCCGGACCGTCTCGTCCGGGCCCGGAAACGTGCCCGCCAACACGTCCGCGGCGTACGCCCGGGCCGCCTCGAGGATCGTCGCCCGCAGGTTCGCGTACGGCCGGGCGTGCTTCGGCTGCCAGTCGTCGAGGCCGAGCAGGTCGGTCACGACCTGGACCTGGCCGCTGCAACCGGCCCCGGCGCCGATCCCGATCGTCGGGATCCGGAGGCGTTCCGTGATTGCCCGGGCCAGCTGCTCGGGAACGAGCTCGAG
>Ga0214471_10002456_pt1 | contig 14538 bp, 15 predicted proteins | sample RVTome_5_FD_207665 | JGI IMG/M metagenome (GOLD analysis project Ga0214471, IMG submission 207665) | Soil microbial communities from uranium-contaminated site in the Upper Colorado River Basin, Wyoming, United States - RVT142D155 | ecosystem: Environmental > Terrestrial > Soil > Contaminated >...
AAAAGCGGCTCGCGGCGCTGCCCTCGATCGCCGGCGCCTTCGACGCCGGCAGGCTGTCGTGGAGCAAGCTCGAGATCCTGGTGGCGATCGCGGCCCCAGACAGCGGGGCCGAGCTGGTCCGGTTCGCCGAGCGCGCGACGGTCCGCCAGCTCGAGCAGGAGCTGCGCCGGACCCGCAGCGCTTGTGTGGACGACACCCAAGACCGGGGCGAGCCGTGGCAGAATTTCTCGCGCCGGGTTCAGCCCCAGGTGCGGGCCAAGTTCGAGCGCGCGATCGAGCACTGCCGCAAGACCGCGGGCGAGCGGCTCGCGCGCTGGCGCGCGATCGACTGGATCGCCGCCGACTTTCTCGCCGGCGTTCATCCGCTGCGCGGCAGCGAGTGGACCGAACGGCTCGAAGAGTACGACTGGAAGCAAGGCCTCCACGGAGCGGCGCAGCCCCTCACCCCGGCTCTCCCCTCGCAGGCCCCGCGGGCCCCTTCTGAAGGGCGGGGACAAGCCCCGCCCCTACAGTTTGTGCATGACCACCGTGAGCTCTCCGACGAAGAGACCTTCTACGACTTCGCCCGCCGCGACCTCGAAGAGACCTCCGGCGGCTGGAGCTTGCTCGACTGGGCGATCCCTCGGGCCGAGCTGCCGCCCGAGATCACAGAGCTGGGCGAGGGTGTCGACGAAGCGACGCCCCACGAGCTGCATGCGCGGATCCTCAAGGTCCTGCGCTATCTCCAGCAGGTCGAATCGGAGACGGCGCCGCTGCTGCGGCGCTTTCACGCCGCCGGCGGCACCGAGGCGCTGGCCTTCTTCGACTGCCGCCACTACCTCGAGCAGCGCGCCGGGCTGCCCGCGCGCGCCTTCTGGCGCTTCGCTCAGCTCAGCCGCTGGGCCCGGCGCTCGCCGGAGCTGAGCTCCGCCTGGGCTCGTGGCGAGATCCACGCCGGTCACGCCAAGCAGATCGACCGGGTGCTCGGGACGCTGCCCGAACAGCCTTGGATCCGGCGTGCGCAGCAGACCCATCTGCCGCGCTTCGAGCTCGAGCTCATCTTGGCCTTGTGTGGACGGCTCGAGGCGATGCGCTGCTCCACCAAGATCGAGCTGCTCTGGTTTCGCGCCCCCGAGTCGGTCATTTGGCACTGGATGGCGGCGCTGAAGGAGGCCGAGTACATCGCGCCGCCGGGAGCCTGCGCCGTCGAGCTGGTTTTGGACAGCTTCCTCAGCCAGCCGCTCGAAAAGATCGGCCGCGAGCACCGGATCTTCGAGCGCGACGACTGGCGCTGCCAGGCGCCGAACTGTTTCGCCCGCGCCAATTTGCAGGCTCACCATGTCGTGTTCAGAAGCCGCGGGGGCGGCGATGAGCCGGACAACCTCGTGAGCCTCTGCTGGTCCTGTCATTCGCACGGCATTCACGAGGGCCGGCTCAAGGTCAGCGGCAAAGCTCCCGCCGACCTGACCTGGGAGGTCGGATGCCGCCCGGAGGGCCCACCGCTCCAGGTCTACAGCGGGTTCTCGCTTGCGGCTCCCGCAGGGCTGGAATCACTCCTTGACCGAGTTTGCGGAGTGGAGACAGAACGCGGCTAGTGCTACTCTTGGCGGGACGCTTGAAGGGGGTTCTATGAGCCGTCAACTATCCTGGATTTTGGCAGCGGGCTTGGCGCTTGGGCTCGCGGTCGGACTTCCCACCCGGTTGGGCGCCGCGGCCACCAGCTACCGCGCCGAGCTGCAGAACGTGATGGCCGACTTCGAGCGCGGCGAGGCGCTGCGCTTGGAGGGCCGCTCCGGCGACGGGCGCAAGATCAGCGACGCGGCGGCCAAGCGTCTCAACGTGGCCGCATTCGGCATCTTCAGCAGCTACACCTTGGTCTGGTCGGGGCTGCTCTTGGGCTCGGAGTCGCCCGAATCGCTGCGCAGCGTGTTCGACGAGATTCTGCTGGTCGGCGTGGTGGCGCAAAAGGCGGTCGACTATCTGCGGGCGCTGGGCAACGAGCGCTACGCGACGGTGGCGCAGTATCTCTACGACTACTGGATCAACACCTACCAGACCGACCTGCAGCAGAAGAAACAGCTCCTCGCCAGCGCGCCGCTGGCCAAGGACAAAGAGAAGATCATCGAAATGGTCGATCAACAGCTCGACGTGTTCAGCACCGTCAAGAGCCTGCCGCCCGAGGATCTCGAGATGATGCGCTACCAGCTGTTGGAGCAGCTCAAAGGAGGCTAAAGGGATGGCGGGACTCGCTGGGGCGCTGCTGGCGCTGCTCCAACTCGGGCTCAGCGACCTTTCCGGCCCGCGCTCGCTGCTGCAGGAAGTCGAGCAGCGGCTGGCCGCGGCGGAAGCCCGATTCGCGGCCGGCGACTCGGCCGGCGCCGACGCCGAATACGAGGCGGCCCGCAGCGCGCTGATGGCGCGCCGCGCCGAGCTCTCGCTCGGCTACCTGCAGGCCTCGGCCAATCTCTATGCCGGTCTGGTTGCGGTTGAAGATCTGCGGGAAAGCCTGGACCTGACCTCGCGGCTCTTGCAGGCCCTGGCCCAGCTCGCCGAGCACTACGCCGCCAAGGGGATGAGCGCGGAGTCGGCGCTGCTGCTTTACGAGAACCTGTCGCAAAACGTCACCGTCTACTCCGATCTCCAGCTCAAAGCCCAAATGCTGCCGTTGATGCTGCAGATACCGCAGGACAAACGCGAGGCCTATCTCGAGGTGGTCCGCACCCACCTCGCCGCCACCCAGCAAAGCATGCAGGCCAGTCAGAAGCGCTACTTCGAGCTCGGCAGCTCGATGGGCGGAGCGTTCGCCGCGTACCGGCCTCAGCTCGACGCGCTGACCGCCCAGCTGCCGCCGGATCTGCGCAACTACTACCAGGGACTCTCCACCCAGTACCCATTGAGCGCGGAGCCGGCCGCCGCCGCGAGCGAAGCCGAGTCCCAACCGCGCCCGCCCCCGGAGCGCTGACGCTCCTGGGTCGATTGCCCTTTCGCGCAACGGAACCGCCAGCGTGACCCGATACGAGATTCACTTTCTTTCTGGACCGCTGCAAGGGCAGCGCCGTGAGATCCCGAGCGGCGGACTGGTCCTGGGTCGCGATTACGGCAGCTGCCAGGTGGTGTTTCCGGCCGATGCCAGCGGCATATCGCGGCGCCACGCGCAGCTCGAGCCGCGCCCGGGCGGCGGAATCGAGTTGCGCGACCTGGACAGCGCTAACGGCACCTTCGTCAACCGGCGCCGGGTCCAGAGCGCCGCGCTGCAGCCGGGCGATGTGGTCGATTTGGGCGGAGCGGCCAGCTTCGAGCTGGTGCAGGTCGCCGCGGCGCAAGCGGCGCCCGGCCGGACGACGTCGGCTCCGCCCGCCCCAAGGCCTCCGACTCAGCCGCAGCGGGTGGTGTCGCCCCGTGCCCCGGAGCCGGAACCCGACGACCATCCACGGCTCGAGCTGCTCGGCGAGCCGGGCGCTTCGCGCTTCTACGCCATTCCGCCCCAGGGCTTCGCCATCGGGCGCGATCCTGAGACCTGCGCGGTGGTGCTGCACCACGATTCGGTGTCGCGCGTGCATGCGCGGATCGCGGTGCTGCCCGACCGGCGGGTGCGTCTGGTCGACAGCTCGACCAACGGCACTTACGTCAACGGCCGGCGGATCCAAGAGGCCTTCCTGGAAAGCGGCGACGAGATCGTCTTCGGCCTCGACTCCGAGCACCTGGTCCGGCTGACCCGCGCGCTGCCCGCCGCGCCGGACCGGCGCGACCTGGTGTTCGATCGAACCGTGACTCGGATCGGGCGGGCAGCGGACAACGACGTCGTGATCGCCCACCCGGCGGTGTCGAACTATCACGCGCGCATCGACCGGCAGGGGCAGCTCTGGGTGATCACCGACTTGGGCAGCACCAACGGCACCTACCTCAACGGGCGCCGGGTCGATCAACCGACCCAGTTCCAGCCCGACGATCGGATCCAGATCGGCACCACCGTGATCACGGTCGGCGCCGAAGCCCGGGCCGAGGCCCGCGCCGGCGGTCTCGAGCTCGGCGGTCGCGATCTGACCGTTCGGGTCGGCAGCCTGACCATCCTCGACCAGGTCTCGCTCAGCATTCGCGGCGGCGAGTTCGTCGCCATCCTCGGGCCCAGCGGCGCTGGCAAGACCACCTTGCTCAACGCGCTCGACGGCTTCCGCCCGGCCCACAGCGGCAAGGTCTACCTCGGCGGCGCCGATCTCTACCGCGCCTTCGAATCGCTCAAGAACCTGATCGGGTTCGTGCCCCAGGACGACATCATCCACGAGGACCTGACCGTCTATCGGGCGCTGTTCTACGCCGCCCGGCTGCGCCTCTCCAGCGAGCTGTCCGATACCGAGATCGACGCGATCGTGCTCGAGGTGATCGATACCCTCGAGCTCCACGAGCGCCGCGATACCCTGATCCGCCGGCTCAGCGGCGGCCAGCGCAAGCGGGTCAACATCGGCGTCGAGCTGGTCACCAAACCGGCGGTGCTGTTTCTCGACGAACCGACCTCGGGGCTCGATCCGCGTACCGAAGCGCTGATGATGAACCTGTTTCGCCGCCTGGCCGACGCCGGCACCACCGTGATCTGCACCACCCATCTGATGTCGAGCCTCAATCTGGTCGACAAGCTGGTGCTGCTGGTCAAGGGACGACTAGCGTTCGCCGGCGCCGCCAGCGACGCGCTGCGCTATTTCGAAGTCGACCAGATCGATGACATTTACTACAAGCTCGAAACCCGCGCGCCCGAGGAGTGGAAGGAGAGCTACCGCAGCTCGCCCTACGCCATGCCGCCCCCGGCCCGCCGCGCCGCCGAGCAGAAGGCCACCCAGATGCGGCTCGAGGCCCAGGGGCGGCGCAGCTCGATCCAGCAGGCCTGGGGCCTGACCCGCCGCTATCTCGAGATCAAGCTCAACGATCGAGCCTACTCGGCGCTGCTGATCGTCCAGGCGCCGTTCATCGGCATCACCGACGCGCTGCTGTTCAACGGCCCCAACCATCCGCTGATGTTTTTCCTGGTCATTTTCGCGGCGCTCTGGTTCGGCTGCACCAATTCGCTGCGCGAGATCGTCGGCGAGCGCTCGATCTACCACCGCGAACGCCAGACGTTTCTGCGCCTGCTGCCTTATATCTTCAGCAAGATCGTGGTCCTGAGCGGCTTCGGCGCGCTGCAGAGCTTCCTGATCCTGATGACGCTCTATGCCACCGGGCGGATCGATGGACCGCTCGGGCTCAGCTTCGGCATCGTGTTTCTGGCCACCTGGACCGGCATCCTGATGGCGCTGGTGGTGTCGGCGCTGGTCAAAACCACCGAAACCTCGCTCGCGCTCGGCGTGATGGTGCTGTTCCCGCAAATTCTGTTTGCCGGCGCGATCACGCCGCTGCGCGGCATCCACACCCAGGTCACCATCCCGGTGACGGTCGCGGATCTCAAAGAGCTGGGGCTCGAGACCCCGCCCGGGGATTGGAGCGGACAGGTGGTCCGCGAGTATCTGCGGAAGATCGACTACCGCCCCGGCATGTCCGCGATATCGCGCGGCATTTCCTACGGCATCGTGGCGCGCTGGGGCCTGGAGGCGATGGCCGATCTCTATGCGCGCCTATCCGAAGAGCAAGACGAGTTCGTTCGCAACTATCTCACGCTCGAGTATCCGTATCCGGTGGCGCTCGCGATCGTGGCCGGAATCGGTCTGTTCGAGCTGCTGCTGCTGCTTGCTATAATGGGATGGCAAGACCGGCGTTTGCACAAGTCGTGAAGTGAACGTCACCATCAAGTATCGTGGCGATCAAGGCGAGTCGGCGCTCGAGCTGGCTCCGGGCCGCTCGCTGGTGATCGGACGCGACCAGAGCTGCGACCTCGTGATTCCGCATTCCGAGGTCTCGCGCCGCCATCTGCGCCTGACCGCCGGCCCGGCGGCGGTGGTGGCGGAGGATCTTCAGAGCAGCAACGGCAGCTACCGCGATTCGCGTCGCTTCCAGCGCGCCGAGCTGACCGACAGCGCGTCGCTGCGGCTGGGCGAGACCGGGCCGGAGATCCGGGTCGAGATCGCGCATCCCCAACCCGAAACCGCCGGCCGCGCTCCGATCGACACCACCTCCAAGTACTCGCGCGAACAGCTCGGTGCCCAGCTCGATCGCGGCCGCGACGAGAGCCGCAGCACCCCGGGCCGAGGGCCGACTGGCGCGCCGCCGCCGCCGCCCGCGGTCGATCCGAGGCATTCAACCGATCCGCGCGTTCCCGCGGCCTTCGACGAGCCCGCCGGGCCTCGGAGCCGGCCCTCGGCCGCCGACGTCTCCGCCACCCGGCTCTATTTCAACGAAGAGGCCGCCATACCGCCGAGCCGGCCGGATCAAACCCAACTGTACGAGGCAGAAAGCGTCCGCCCGAGACCGGATCCGCGCCCGGCGCCGCCGAGCCCCGCTCCGGCTCCACCGGATCATCCCGGCGCCCCCAAAGCTCCGGCCTCCACCCGCATGCTCGACCCCGAACAGCTCGGCGTCCGACCCGCCCCGGTGCCGCCGCCGGCCGGGCGCCGGCCGCCGGCCGCCCACCCCCCGCCATCGAGCCGGCCGCCGGTTGCCGCCCCACCGACTCCGCACCCGCCCGAACCCCCCGCCGCAGGCAAATCCCGCGCCGCGGCCGGCGAGGTCGCGCTGCGCCGGCAGATCGATCGCTTGAGAACCCTGCTGTTCGTGATCGCCGCAGCCGGCTTGGTGTTGCTGATCGGGATCGGCGCCGCGATCTATCGGCTGCAGGATCGGGCGCAGGTCGCGCTCGCGCGCATCGATCGGATGGACGGCCAGCTGTCCGAGCTGCTCAAGTGGCTCAACGACCAGAAGAAAGAGGCGCGCGGCGAGATCAGCGGGGCGCTGCAAGCGTCCAAAGACGAGTTCCAGCGCCAGTTCGACCTCGAGCTGCAGGCCACTCGAGCCGAGTTCGAGCAGCGCGTCGCCAGCATGCGCCAGGAGTTCGAATCGGCCCGCGCCAACATCGAACGCGATCTCGGCGGCGTGAAATCGCTGCGCGAGACCGCGCAGGCCGAGGCCCAGGCGGGCACCGCGGCCCGCGCTTCGGCCCAAGAAGCAAGTGCCTCGGTGGTGCTGATCTACACCAGCTATGTGCTGGCGAACGGCGACGAAGTGCCCCAGTGGCAGACCGCTTCGGGCTTCTACCTGGGCAATCGGACCCGCCTGATCACGACCAAGGCCGCGGTGCAGCCGTGGAAATTCCTCGACCCCGATATGCTGGCCACCGTGCAGACCGGCGGCTACAAGATCCAGGAGGCGCGGACCAACATCGCCTTGCTGCGATCGGGAAGCTCCCTGACCAAGGCCGCCGGCGGCGACGAGCTCGACCCGCAGCGGCTCGCGCTCAGCAGCCAGCGCGGCAAGGTCAAACTGGTCTACGTGCCGCGCGACGATTGGAGCTCCGCGACCGGTGAATCCAGCGACGGCGATCGAGTCACGGTCCAGGTCCACCGCGTCGACAGCCCCTTGAACTTCGCCGTGCTCGAGGTTGCGTCCGACGCCGCCGGTCCGCCGCTCCCGGTTCGCACCACCAGCCTGGTGGGGGCGCTCGGCGCCAAGTTCACCGTGCTCGGCTTTCCGGGCGGCATCACCGGCGGCCGCGCCGAAGCGAGCCCGGACGTGGTTTCCCTGCGCCAGCGCGACAAGGGTTTCGAGTTGGACAAGACCATCGGGCACCCGCAGCTCGGCAGCCCGGTGCTGGATCCCAACGGCCGGGTGGTCGCCATGGCGGTTTCCGGCAAAAGCTGTATTGCGATTGAGCAGATCCTGCCCTATGTCTCACGCTAAGCATGGACTGCTGATAGCGGCCGCCATCCTGCTCTGCGGCCCGGCGAGCCCGGCGCAGGAGCAGCCCGGCAGCGAGCCGGCGTTCGAGGGAGTCAAGGTCTACAACCCCAAGCCCGGACAGATCCGAACCCCCAAGCTCACGATCGTGAACGTCGGCATCGGGCACTACGATCCCGGCAAGAGCATCACCTTGCTGCTCGACACGATCCTGTTCAATCCCAATCCGTTCAACGCCAACGTGCGCGAGCTGCGCTATACGCCGATCCTCAACGGCGTCAACGCCGGCAGCGGGGTCTACGCCGAGAAATTCAAGCTGCCCAAGAACGGCCAAATCGCGCTGACCCTGCCGGTCGAGGTCCGCGCGGCCAACTTCCAGAATGTGGAGCAGATTACCAAGCTGATCAGCGAGATCTTCATCGAAAAGAAGCTCAAGATGGAGATCGACTGCTGGCTGATGGTCACCTGGGCGTTGTTCAAACGCCAGCTTTACATTCACTTCGCCGACGAGGACATCGTGATCCAGAGCTTCGATCCGCGCCGCCTGGCGGCCGCGGGCGCGCAGCCGCAGGACATCAGCGCCGCAGTGCAGGCCAGCGCCCAAGGCGGCGGCGGCGACGCGGCCAAGCAGCTCGAGGCGCTGGCCAAAGCCGCGCAGGAAAAGCTGCAGGGCGGCGCGGTGGGCGGCGCGCCCGCCGGCGGAGAAGCTTCATCACCCGCCGTCGAGCCCGAACCCGAGCCGCCGCCCGCAGCCGCTCCCGAGCCGGAGCCGGCCGCCGCTTCACCCCCGGGCGCCGCGGCCGGCACGCCGGTGATCTCGTCGCCCGAGCAGCTCAAGGCGCTGCTGCCTTCCGGCTGGGTGGGCGAGCAGCCGTCCGCAGGAGAAGCCAGCCACCTCACCGAGAAGCTCTCGGAGTTCGCGCCCGGCTCCAGCGCGGCGGTCGAGTTCGTCGAGTTTCAGGACGGCGCTCGGGTCGAGCCCGCCGTGGGCCCGGACGGAGGCGAGGGCTGGCGCTTCGTGTTCAGCTTCACGGCCGAAGGTTTGCGCGGCAAGCGCTGCCGGGTCCTGATCCAGTTCAGCAACGAGTATTGGACCCCGGTGCCGGCGCAGCGCAAAGGCTTCAGCTTGCTGGGCAAGGCGGCCGCGCAATCCGAATTCACCCCCGATCTCGACTCCGGTCTTTACGAGGGCTACAGCATCTTCGTGCCCAAGGATGCGCTGCCGCGCGGCAAGATCAACGCCCGCGTGATGGTGCTCAACGATCAGGCGATGACCTTGGCGGCGCACCGGCTCGAGCTGGTCAACTAGGCGGCGGATCTGCCGCCTGTCATTCCGGCGCAAGCCGAAAATCCAGGGCGGCTGTACCGGCGCCCCTCTGGCTTGACCTGACAGGGCCGGTGAGTCCATAGTGGAGTGAACCTAGCTCTTCGAAGGAGGCGTGTCATGGCCCAGGAACGCTCGTCGACAGTGGAGATCCTCACGGGAATCTCGCGAACTTTGGAGTCCCTGACTGATCCCAACCGGCTGCTGGGCAGCCCGGTTTCGGTTCAGGGTCGGACGCTGGTTCCGGTGGCGATGATCGCCTTCGGCCTCGGCGGCGGCGGCGGGGCCGGCGAGGGCCGGATCAGCAGCAAGCTGCTGACCCTGAATCCCGCCTCCGGGTCGGGTTTCGGAGACGGCGGCGGCGGCGGCGCCAGCCTCTCCCCGGTCGGCGTGATCGAGATCGGCGAGTCGGAGTCGAAACTCTACCCGGTCTAGCCCGCCTGGATATTACGGCGTTTCGCTCTGCTTCCAGCAGATGGTCTCTTCGATCGAGCTTACGCCGGCGGGCAGCTCGGCCTCGTCGATCAGCATCACCGGGATGCCGTCGCGGATCGGATAACGCAGCCCGCACTGGGTGCAAACCAGGTAGTCCCCTTCCAGCTTCACTGGGGTCTTGCCCAGCGGGCAGGCCAAGATCTCGAGCAGATCTGGGTCGATCGCAGCGCTGGTCTCGGGTTTTTCGCTCATGTCGATTTCCTCAGCCGGGCGGCCAACTCATTTGCCGGCCGCCCAGCAGATGAACGTGAAAGTGGGGCACGGTCTGCTGGCCGTGCGCCCCGCAGTTGATCACCAAGCGATAGCCTTGGCTCAAGCCCTCCTGGGTTGCGACCTGATCGGCGACTCGGAGCAGGTGCCCCAGCAGACCCTCCTCCTCGGTGGCGCTGGCCCCGATCGTGTCGAAAACCTTTCGCGGAATCACCAAGATGTGGGTCGGCGCCTGCGGGTTGAGGTCCCGAATCGCCACCGCATGCTCGTCCTGGTAGACGAACTGACCCGGGATCTCGCCGTCGATGATCTTCGCAAAAAGGGTCTTGGCCGCCATCGTTTGGGATAGTATCAGAATGCGACGGGGCGCGCAGGCACAGCCTGTTGACACCGCTGCTAGCGCACCGGTTCGCTACCACCGCAGCAGCATTTCGCGCACCAGCTTGGCGGCGGCGACCGCCGAGCAGCCGCTGGGATCGAGCTGCGGGGCCAGCTCGACCACGTCGGCGGCGACCACCCGCAGCTCACCGAGCTCGCCGAGCACCTGCAGCAGCTGCGCCGCGCTCCAGCCGCCGGCTTCCGGAGTGCCGGTGCCGGGAAGGTAGGCCGGATCGAGGACATCCAGATCCAAGGTCAAATAGACCGGCGCGAGACCGATGCGCCGCCGCAGCGCCGCGAGACCGGCGGCGTCGATCGAGCCAAGGGTGCCGTTGTGCTCGGCAAACGAGTGCTCCTCGCCGGTCCCCGAGCGAATCCCGAGCTGGACCAGCCGCTCGGCTCCGATCTGCTCGACCACGCGCCGCATCACGCAGGCGTGAGAGAGGCGTTGGCCGAGATAGTCCGCGCGCAGATCCGCGTGGGCGTCGAGCTGCACCACCACCAAATCCGCGTGGCGCTCGAGCGCCGCCTGCACCAGCGGCAGCGTCACCAGGTGCTCGCCGCCGAGCCCGAAGACCCGCGCACCGCCGCGCCAGATCTCGCGCGCCTGGGCGTGGATCCGCTCGAGCGCGCGCTCCGCCGCGCCCAGCGGCAGCTCGACGTCGCCGCGATCGGTGAACTCGAGCGACTCCAGATCGCTCCGCTGCGACCACGAGTAGAGCTCGATTCCGCCTGAAGCCGCGCGAATCGCCGCCGGGCCGAAACGCGCACCGGGCCGAAACGAGACCGTCCCGTCGTACGGACAACCGAGCAGCGCCCAAGCCCCGGCCGGCGCCGCCGCCTTCGCCGCATCGAACCGCTCGCCGCTCAAAGCACCCTCCCGGGCTACCGGCGCCGGCTTGAGTCGCTGCGGCGGTGCTTACCCTGAAAGCCGAGCCGCACGCCGCGGTAGGCCTCGCGCAGCTGCTCGTGCAGCTCCGCCAGGCGCCGCATCAGGCGGCGCGGCTTGCGCGGCTTGGCGCGCGCCAGCACATAGGCGGTCAGCAGCGGGGCGGCGATGGTCGAATCGAGATAGCAGACCACGGTGCTCGCGAGCTGGTCGGGATCGACCTTGCCCCAGGTCATGGCCTCGCTGGGCGTCGCACCCGACAGCCCGCCGGTATCGCTGCGGGCGTCGGTGAACTGGATGTAGTAGTCGTGGCCCTTCTCCTCGAGGCCGAGGATCTCCTGGATCTGCGGCTCGGTTTGAAGCACGAAGTTCTTCGGCGAGCCGCCGCCCAGGATCAAGACGCCGCTGCGGCCGCCGCCGGTCTTGGCCTGATAGACGATCGCGGTCGAGAGATTGACGTCGGCCAGCACGTCGAAATCGAAGCGGTTGCCGCGCAGCGCCAAGGCCGCCGCGTTGAGCCCCAAGGTGCTGTCGCCTGGGGAGGAGGTGAACAGCGGCACGTCGTAGCGGTAGGCGGCCGACAAGAAGCAGGTCGTGCCGCTGCCGGCGGCCTCCTCGCGCTCGGCGATCTTGCGCCCCAACCGCCAGTGGAACTCGGGGGTCGAGAGCTTGTCCTGAAAGTCCCGCTCGCCCATCAAATCGTAGACGAAGCGGTCGGTGCGCAACAGCACCTCTTGATCGAACAAGATGTCGTAGATGCGGATCACGCGGTTCTCATACAGCGTCAGGTCGTTCTGGCCCAGCCCGCCTTGATGCATCGTGAACCCGAGATGGTGGTGGATGTCGTGGTAGAGATTGGCGCCGGTGGAGCAGACCCAATCGACGAAGCCGTTCTCGATCAGCGGAATCAGGCAGGAGAAGCCCAGCCCGGCCGGCGTCAGCGCCCCGGATATCGACAATCCCACGGTGCAATCGCGCCGCGCCATGCGCTCGGCGAACAGCCGGCTGGCCTCCATCAATCGGCCCGCGTTGTAGGACAGGAACGCATTCTCCATCAGCGCGGCCACGTCTTTGGAGCCGCGTACGGCGTGGGGCCGGATGATCCGTCCCTTGAGCTGGGGTTTCTTCTTCATGCCCGCCTCGACACCGAGGAGCCGCCCATCTTAACATCTCGGGGGGCTGCGGCTCCAAGAGCGCGGAGGCAACCGAATCGATGGCCAAGTGCAAACAAGCCTTCACCCGACTCTACGCCAGCACCGCCAGCGACGAGCCCACCGAGGTCCAGTTTCAGGCCGGGGACGAAGTCAAGGTGATCCATGCCTTCGACGAGGTGCTCTTGATCCGCAACGCCGACGGCAAGGTATTCAACGTGCCCAAGGAATGGATCGAACAGTGAGCGAGCGCCGCGACCAGTCATGCTACAATAGCGCGGGTCGTGACGATGTCGTGGTGGCTGTACGCACTGTTTGCCGCCGGCGCCGTGGTGCTGCTGGCCTGGTGGATCCGGCGGCGCATCCAAAACCAGATCGATGCGGTGCTGCGGCATAAGCGCCTACCATGAGCGAAGCACCGGATCCAGCACGAAACAGCGCTCAACCAGGGCATTGCCTGGACTGCTGCTACTTCCATCATGGCGATGCCGAGCCGATCGAGCAGCTGCTCGCACCCTGCCTCCATTCCCAGCTGATCGACTACCAGCTCACGGTTTGGGGCGGCGGCGGCTGCAACAAGTTCAAAGCCCGCCCCTGAACGCGGCGGACGCGCGCTCAACGATAACGGGCTGAAGCCCATAATCGAGGAAACGCCATGGTCAGAATCCAGCATCAGATGGGGCCGTGCCACCTCTGTAAGCACTTTGCGCAGCCCGGCAAGCCGATGGCGGTCGCGCGCTGTCTGCGGCCCGAGCTCAAGCCCTACGGCTTGACGGTCGCGGGGCTGTGTAGCTGCAACTATCACGAACCGAGGCGGCGCTGATGGATCGCGGACGTCCGGCGCGGCTGGCGGCGCTGCTGGCGTTGGCCCTGTCCCTGCCGCTTTGGGGCCAAGCCGCAGAGCCCAGCAGCGCCTCACTGCGGCGCCGGCTGCAGTCGCTGATCGATCATCCCGGCTGGCGCCGGGCCCAGGTCGGAGCGCAGGTCCAGTCGCTGGCAAGCGGAGAGGTCCTGTACAGCGTCCGGGCCGACGTGCCGCTGATGGCCGCTTCGCTGACCAAGCTGGGCACTGCGCTGGCCGCGCTCAAACGCTGGGGGCCGGCCCACACCTTCCGCACCGAGATCTACGGCCGCCCGCCCGATGCCAACGGCACCGTCAGCGGCGATCTGGTGATCAAGGCGTATGGCGATCCGTCGATGGTGCAGGAACGCCTGTGGACGATCGCGCGCGAGCTGCGCCAACGCGGGGTCGAGCGAATCGCCGGCGACCTGGTGTTCGACGGCAGCTATCTCGAGCCGGCGCCGTTTCCGTCCGGATGGCGCAACGTGCCCAGCACCAAGTCCTACTACGCACCGCTCTCGCCGTTCGCGCTCAACTTCAACCTGGTCGCGGTCAAGGTGGCCCCCGGCCCCGCCCCCGGCGCGCCCGCGGCGGTCGCCTCGGAGCCGGAGTCGAGCTACATCCAGATCCGCAACAGCGCCCGAACCAGCTCCCGCGCCGGCCGCGCTTCGATCGCCGCCCTGTCCCAATCGATCGACGGTCACACCCAACTGACCGTACGCGGCATCATCCCGTCCGCGATCCCGCAGCCCGAAGTGCGCTATTTCGCGGTGGTCGATCCGCTGCGCAACTATCAGGCCGCGCTGCTGCGCCTGCTGCAGGAGCAAGGTATCGAGATGCAAGGCCAGCTGCGCGAAGGGCCGGCGCCGCCCGGCGCGCCGCTGTGCAGCTTCGAAGGCCGCAGTTTGGCTTGGATCCTGCGGTTGATGAACAAGTTCAGCAACAACTTCATCGCCGATCAGCTCCTGCGCCTGCTCAGCGCCGAGACCGCCGGTCCGCCGGGCACCACCGAGAAAGGCGCCGCCTTTGTGCGCCAGACCTTGATCGAAGCCGGGCTCGATCCGAATGCGTTTCAAGTGCTGGACGGCAGCGGGCTGACCTACGAAAACCGCTACTCCGCGGCGGCGATGGTCCGCTTGCTCCAAGCGGCCTACTCGGATTTTCGACTCCGCACCGAATTCATCGGCTCGCTCGGCATCAACGGCTACGACGGCTCGATTGACGATCGCATGCTGGCCGAGCATGTGGTCGGCCTGGTGCGGGCCAAGACCGGCCATCTCAACTCGGTGACCAATATCGCCGGCTATGTCGCCAGCCGCGACGGTGAGGTGTTCGCCTTTGCGATCCTGGCCAACAACTACTCGGCCGGCACCGGCACCATCCATCGGCTGCAGGATCAGATGGTATCCGCCCTAGCTGAATTCTCCCGCTAGTGCCCGGCGGCGGGTCTGGCGCCCAC
>Ga0214471_10002457_pt1 | contig 14538 bp, 18 predicted proteins | sample RVTome_5_FD_207665 | JGI IMG/M metagenome (GOLD analysis project Ga0214471, IMG submission 207665) | Soil microbial communities from uranium-contaminated site in the Upper Colorado River Basin, Wyoming, United States - RVT142D155 | ecosystem: Environmental > Terrestrial > Soil > Contaminated >...
TGGGCCAATGAAGCCCGTCTCGCCGGCCGATGTCGCCGAAGCCCTCAGAAATATCGCCTACCGCCTCGATATCGACCCTGAGCGCCGCCACCAGGCTCGCGCCTTCGGCCGCGCTGCACGCATCATCAAGGATGTTCCGGCATCCGAACTCGAGACCCGCGCCCGAAAAGGCACGCTGACCGAGCTTCCCGCCGTCGGCAAGACCATCGCGGGGGTTGTCGCCGATCTCGTGCAGGGCAAGGACCCCGGCTACGTCAAAAGCCTGCCGCCCGTCATTGAGCGCACCGCCGGCCTCTCAGAAGCAGGCGCAGCGATCCTGCGCGCCCTCAGAGGCGACTGTCACGTCCACTCCGAGTGGTCCGATGGCGCGGCGCCGATCCAAGACATGGCGCGGGCGGCAATGGACCTCGGCCACGAATACATGGTGCTCACCGACCACTCGCCAACGCTGACCATCGCTCACGGCCTCGATGCGGACCGGCTGCGTTCGCAGATCGAGGTCGTGCGCCGCCTCAACGAGACGCTGGCGCCGTTTCGTATCCTCACCGGCATTGAGGTCGGACCCCGGCGTCCTCGCTGAGCTCGATGTCGTGGTCGCCAGCGTGCACAGCAAGCTGCGTCAGCCGGCCTCCGAGCTCACGCCTCGTCTCCTCAAAGCCATCGCCGACCCCAATATGGACATCCTCGGCCACTGCACCGGCCGCATCGTCACAGGTCGCGGCCGTCCCCAGTCGACCTTCGACGCCGCGGCCGTCTTCGCCGCCTGCGCCGAACACGGCGTCGCCGTCGAGATCAACTCCCGCCCCGAACGCCTCGACCCGCCGGACGACCTCCTGGCGATCGCCATCGAAGCCGGCTGCCGCTTCTCGATCGACAGCGACGCGCACACGCCCGGCCAGCTTGCCTGGCAGGACAACGGCGCAGAGATTGCGGCACGCAACAGCCTCTCCGCCGACCGCATCATCGACACATTGTCCGCCGATGATCTTCTCGCGCTGGTCAACCAACGTTACTCGTCGTAATCTCCCTCCTGTTCCCTGTTCCATGTTCCTTGTTCCGGAGCGGGGTGGACTGGAGGAGTCATGCGCCGCGTCAGCGCCAACGTCTACGCCGAAATCTACTTCTGGGGCTGCAACCCCGGTTTCCTCGCCACCAGCGATGGCGTGCTCCTCATCGACACGCCGCAGCAGCCGATCGACGCGCTGCGTTGGAAGGAACGCATCAACGAGCACGGCCGTCCGCGCTACCTGATCAACACGGAGCCGCACCAGGACCACATCCGCGGCAACGCCTTCTACCCTGAGGTCGAGGTCCTCGGCCAGACCGGCCTGCAGGCCCGCTACGACCAGATGTCGCCCGGTTTCTTCTCGGAAGAGCTGCTCGAGCGCACGAAGACCGACGACCCGGACAGCGTCCACCTCATCGGCCACCCGGACTATCCCGCAAACCCGATCACGCGGACCTTTGAAAGCAGCCTGGACCTGCAAATCGGCAACCACACGGTGCATTTCATCCACATGCCCGGCCACACGGCGCCCCAGACCAGCGTCTACATCCCGCAGGAAGGCATCGTCTTCACCGGCGACAACATCTTCCACAAGTGCCGCACCTTCATCCAGGAAGGCAACCCCTGGGAGTGGCTCGAAGCGCTGGAGAGCATCCGCGCCCTCGACGTCGAGACCATCGTCCCCGGCCACGGTGAGCCATGCGACAAGGGCTACCTTGACGCCCAGGGCCAGCTGATCAAGGACTGGATCGGCGCGATCGAGACGTTTATAGAGAAGGGCATGACCGAAGAGGAGGCCGTCGCGCAGCCCTGCCCCGCGGTCGACCCCTACCCCATCGGCCAGAGGCTGCACCCACGCAACGCCTGGGTCGACGAGGCCAACGTCCGCAACGTCTACAAGCAGGTCACGGCGAGGAAGGCCGCTTCGGTCTAGCCGAGCGTCTTTAGCTCTTCCTGAGCTTGTCGAAGGCGCGCCGCTTCGACACGAGGACGCCGGATCCATTAGCTCGGAACGCTAGCTTAAGTGCGCCCGGATCCGCTCCGCCGCCTCCCGCCGCGCCTCCAGTGTGACTGCCCGCTGCCGGGCAAGCCGGGCTTCGTCTCCAGACGCGTCATGCACAGTCCCAGGCGCCCGTCCCGCATCCTCAAACCGCGTGAAATGCGGCGGCCCAACACCCCAATCGCTGCCAGGCTGACGGGGCACGACATGCATGTGGTAGTGCGGCGTCATCTGCCCGCTGTAAACGCCATTGTTCTGGTAGATGAACACCCCAAGCGGCTCGAATCCGGCGACGATCGCCCGCATTACCTTCCGTGCCGCCGACATGATCGCTACGCTCTCCTCGTCCGTCAGGTCGGTGAGCAGGGCAACGTGGCGCTTTGGAACAATCAAGCACTGCCCAACCTCGAACTGAATGTCCGGGATCAGGCTCAGCGTCAGCTCGCTCTCCTCGATCGGGACCCACTCACTGAGATGGCCCGCGAGGCCCTCGCAGATCACACAGGGGTCCTGTTGCGGCAACTCGATCGGCATTAGCTCTGCGCCTTGAAACCCCGCTCCGCCATCCCCCGCGCCGCTTCTTCGATCAGCCGCGCCTGCTCGCCCGTCGCCCGGAACATCAGCCCCTTCGACTCCGCCAGCAGCTTGCCGTCGTTGTCGCGCAGCTCGGCGATAACGTCCAGGGTGCGCCCGCGGTCGTTCTCGATCTTGCCGCGTACTGTCAGCAGCTCATTCGTCGGCACGATGCCGCGAAAGCGCGTCTCCAGTTTGCCGGTCAGGGCCCAGATCTCGCGCCCATACGTCGCCCACCCCATCGCCTCGTCCAGCAGCGACGAGACGATGCCGCCGTGCACGTAGCCGGGGTAACCCTGGTGCTCCTGCATCGCGACGAACTGCGCTTCCGCCCACTCCCCGTCCATCTTGAACTCGAGGTGCAGGCCGATCGGGTTGAGGTCGCCGCAGGCATAGCAGTAGCGCGCCAGGTCTGGCTCGCGCGCCCACGGCCGCCCGCCGTTTTCAGGTTCAGTCGTCATGGTTAGAGCATAGGCCAGGAGACCGTTATACTGCACACCAGCGAGCCGATTCGCATAGCTGCGGGATTCATCCTGCAGGGTCCGTCTTCTGCTACGCCGCGTCGACCTCTGCCGCCCCTGTGATCAGCGCCTCGCCAGTCTGGCTGACGCACTCGACGGCGTAACGCAGCCGCCCGTCCTTCGGCTCCTGCTGAGTCGCGCGCGCCGTCACGGTGTCCCCAGGACGCGCCGGCGCCCGAAAGCGCACGTCCAGCGACCCCGAGGCCAGCCAGCGCTCGCCGAACGCCCCCGCCATCATCTCCGAGATGAACGACAGCACCAGCATCCCGTGCGCGATTGTCCCGCCCATCGGCGTCGTCCTTGCGAAGGCCTCATCGATGTGGATCGGATTATGGTCGCCGCTCGCCTCCGCGTACGCGTTGAGCATCGGCTGGGTCAGCAGACGCGTCACGGCCGCGACCTCCGGCCCCTTCACGACGCCTCAGCCTCGCACAGCACCGTCGCGCGGGTCGTCACCGCCGGCGCACCGTCCAGCCTGATCTCGGACTCGAGTACGACGAAGACGCGCCCGGCCCGAAGCGACCGCTGCGCCACGCGCGCCCGGCACTCGACGGTCGAGCCCGCCGGCACCGGCTGATGCGCGCGGACGTACTCGTTGGCGTGCAGCGTGCCCGGTGGCAGGCCCACGCTCTCCAGCAGCGCGCCCAGCGCGAAAGCCGCGACGGCCAACGGCGGCACAGCGGACTGCTCGTCATAGACCGGCAGCGTATCGCCGGTCGCGTCTCGATACGCGCGCGAGCGCGCGTCGTCCAGGACGATGCTCATCGCTTTGAATTCGTGTCCGGCCGGGATATTGGTGAGGGTGACCGCCACGCTAGACGATCGGTTCGGCCATGTGGGAGCGGCCCCACTCCTCCAGCTTGAGCAGCGCGGAGCCGAGCTCGTGCCCCTTCGACGTCAGACCGTATTCGACCCACGGCGGCATCACGGCGATGACCTCGCGCTCGATGATGCCGAGCTCTTCGAGGCCCTTGAGCCGGTCGCGCAGCGTGCGTGAGTTGCAGCCGCCGACGGCGCAGGCCAGTTCGTTGAAGCGCTGCTTGCCGTCCATCAATTCATAGATGATGCGCGGCACCCACTTGAGGCCAAGCAAAGCAAGCGTAGCGCGGACGGGACAATACTCCGAGTCCTCATCCAGCGCCAGCTTCGCGTCGAACAGGCGGCTCGCTGTCACAACCGCATTCTACTACACATTTGCGTAGGGTTAAGAGATTTAGCGCTGCGCCTGGAGCGCGGGCGCGGGCTCCAGCACCACCTGGGCGCTCGGGCCGCCGCGCGACCCATCCGACGGCTCCACGGTCACCCAGAGGTTCGTCATCGGCCCGGTGGCCCAGCCCGGGAAGGTCACCAGCAGGCTCGCGGTGCCGTCGTCGCGCGGTACGAAGGTGCCCAGTGGCAGCGTGTCGTTGCCCTTCTGAGCCCACAGCTCGTAGCTGCTGGTAAAGCTGGTGGAGGGCAGGTTCTTGCACGTCAACGCGCCGATCGACTGCTTCACGCTCCAGACGTAGCTACACGAGGATGCGCTGGCCAGCGGAGTGCCCTCCAGCTGCGTCGGCACCAGGTCTGGGTCCAGTGCGATTTGCACCAGCGTGGCGTATTCGTCGAGCGTCGTCGAAAGGCGCTCCTGCTCGTCACGCGCGGTATTCAGCTGGCTCTGCACCTGCAGGATCGCGGCGCGCTGCCCGGCGTCGAGCTCCGATATCGCGATCAACTTCTCGTTTTGTTCCTTGAGGCGGCCGACTTCTGACGAGACGATGCTGGCCCAGACGGCGCCACCGACCGCGATGCCGATCAGCACGGCCGCAGCGGCGGCCATCACCCAGCCGCTGCGTAGCAACGGCGGGATCGACACGGTGTTCATCGAAATGCCGCCCATGATCCGCGTTTTCAGGCGCGGCGAAGCCTTGAACAGCGGCACGGCGATTGAGAGGTGCGCGACGGCGTGCTGATAGTCGTGCACGATCTCGGCGCACTCGTCGCATTCGGCCATGTGCGCTTCGACGCCGCGGGCGGCAGCCGTCTCCAGCGCCCCGAGCGCGTACGCCTCCAGTTCTTCGCGAAGTCCTTCGCAGGTCAAAGCGGTCCGTTTCCTCCGTGCTGCTCCACCAGCAGCGTGCGTAATTTCTGCAGTCCCAGGCGTATCCTCGTCTTCACCGTCCCCAGAGGCTGATGCAGCCCTGAGGCGATCTCTTGCTGGGTGTAGCCGCCAAAATAGGCCAGCTGCAGGACCAGCCTTTGCTCCGGCGGCAGCGTCGCCAGCGCCTTCTGGACGACGACCCGCTCTTCACTGACCACGGCGACGTCCCGTTCTTCGTCTGTCGGCACCAGCTCCAGCATCTCCTCGTTGCTGACGCTGGGCGGCGTCTCGAAGCGGAAGCGCCGGCCCCGGCTGCGGCGCTCATCGATCGCACGGTTACGCGCGACGCTGAGCAACCAGGTCAGGAAGCGGCCCCGGCTAACGTCGAAAAGGTCTGGTCTGCGCCAGAGACGAAGGAAGACCTCCTGAGAGAGGTCCTCCGCCAACTGGACGTCCCCGACCATGCGGAGACAGACCGAGTAGACGTAATCACCGTGGCGGTCGAAGAGGGTTTCGAGCGCCCGCTCATCCCGAACCTCCAGCGCCTCGACCAACCGTTCGTCGGTCGCAGCCCTGTAGTCCGCGATGCGGTCGTCTCGCGACGCTCCGCGCCTCCCACCACTTATGTCTACGCCGAAGGGTAGGCTGCGGATTCTTATCGGCTTGTTTGCGGGATTCTCGAGGGACATTTAGCCCTCCTGTAACAAGACAGCTTTTGAACCATGATAGACCAGTAACGCAACCGGCAACCCATCCGTTCCATCGAAGTCACCGATTGCTAGCCGCTTCGAGAATTGACGCCGCGGAGCGCGCGACCGGCCATCAGACGTCCTCTTAGCGCGGCAAGGAGCGTGTCTCCCGTCTCGCAACGTCACACGGCGCCGGCTTCCCGAAACGCCGCGATCTCTGCCGCCCCGTAGCCCAGCTCGGCGAGCACCGCGTCCGTGTGCTGCCCTACCTCCGGCACCGCCGCTGGCGCCTCGTCCAGCCCCTCGATGTTGAACGGCATGCGCAGCAGGCCGGCGCTCTGCCCGCCCGGCAGCCCCGTCTCGATCAGCCGCCCGCGCGACAACACCTGCGGATGCTGCAGCACATCCGACACGTCGTTCATGCGGCCGTACGGCACCTGCGCCGCCTCCAGCCGGGCCTCCGCCTCCTCGATGCTGAAGCGCATCAGCGCCGCGTCGATCTGCGGCTCCAGCTCCAGGCGGTTGGTCAACCGTTTCTCGTTACCCGTAAAGCGCGGGTCCGTCGCCAGGTCCGGCCGGTCCAGCACCTGCTCGCAGAGGCGAACCCACTCGCGCTCGTTCTGCACCGCCAGCATGATCTCCTTGTTGCCCGCCACGGCAAACGGCCCGTAAGGCACGATGCTGGTGTGCCGCGCGCCGGCTCTTTGCGGATGGGCTCCGTGCGTCGCCATCAGGGCGAACGGGCTCATCCACTCCATCAACGAGTCGAACAGGCTGACACGGATCGCCGCGCCCTCCCCCGTATCCCTGCGGCGGTACAGCGCCGCCAATATCGAGCTGAAGGCGTACATGCCGCCCGCGATGTCCGCGACAGACACGCCGGCTCTCGCCGGCTCTTCCGGCGTCCCCGTCATCGAAACCACGCCCGTCTCGGCCTGCACCAGCAGGTCGTAGGCCCGCCGGTCGCGATACGGCCCGTCTTCGCCGTAGCCCGTGATCGAAACCGCGATCAGAGCCGGATAGCGCTCGTGCAGTTGCCCTACGCCCAACTCGAGACGGTCGAACGCCCCCGGCGCGAAGTTCTGCACCACAACGTCGGCCCCTGCCACAAGCCTCTCAGCGATCTCGCGGCCCTGCGGCTGCTTCACGTCCAGCGTCAGGCTGCGTTTGCGCCGGTTCAGCCACGCAAACCACGTCGCCGTGCCCTTGACCGCGCTGTCGTAGCCTCGCGCGAAGTCGCCCTCCCCGATGCGTTCTATCTTCACCACATCGGCCCCAAGGTCGGCCAAATGCCGGGTGCACAGCGGCGCTGCCACCGCCTGCTCGAAGGCGACGACCTTGATGCCGCTCAGCGGAAAGGCTACGTTGGGGATGGCGGCCTCCTCTCGGGCTCAGGCGATTCTATGCAAACCGAGCGGCAATGCGCGAGCCACGCTAGGATCGACCCGTGAGCGAGGACGATAATCGGGGCGGCGGCAACCGCTGGCAGCGCCGCCAACGACGACGCCAGGCCGAACGTGAGCGCCAGAAGAAGCACGGCGCCGCGATCAAGCGCGTCTACCGTGATGCCATCCTCAAACGCCTCAAAGCCCGCAAGAAGCCATAGCAATTGTTTAAACTGTTAAGCAGTTCTCGTGGAGTCACCGCCGATGCCCGACGTTCCCCAACCTGCATACCTCGACGTCCATGATGCCGCACGCTACCTGCGCGTTCACCCCCAGACGCTCGCGCGCCTCATCCGCCGCCATCGAGTCCCCGTCCAACTCCGCCAGGGCACCTACCTCATCCAACGCACCGACATCGATCGCCTCCCGCCGGGTAAGCAACCGCCTGATCCCTCATAGGAACGCTCCAGTGACGAAGCACGGATTTCGACCTGCGCCGGCGGTCCCATCGCTCCCGCAACCAGGCAGGGTCAGTAGGGGCGCAGCCCCTGCGGGGGGAGTCTGAGGGTTGCAGAGTCGCCCAGGAGACGTCTCCCCTCAGGTCTTAGTTGAAAAGAAGGCGAAGCGCACAAGCCCGCCCAGTAGGAAGGGCGTAGGACGCGAAGCCTTCGACGCCGCCGACTTCGATCTACGCCCGAAAGGACTCAACGGTTTAAGCTCTTGACCAATCATGCTATAGTCGCTGCGTCACCCTCTCTGAGGATGGCGGAGTTCAGCATTCAACCAAGGCGGGGTCCTTCAGGGAAGGACACATGGTTAGCGATCCCTTTGACAACTATCTAGACTTGGTGGAAGCCGCCCGTATCCTGGGCATCCACCCTCAAAGCCTGCGTCGCCTGATCAAGCAGAAGAAGGTGCCCGCCGTTATCTTCGCCGGCAAGTACCTCATCGAGCGCGACAAGCTCGAGATGTTCAAGGCCAACTACGACCCACGCCCCGGCCGCAAACCTCTGCGCCGTCTGCTCTAATCACCTCCGGCAGCCGCGGACCGAAAGTCCAGATGACGCAGACATCGGCAGCCGACCAGGGGCAGGCTGAGCTTCAGCGCCTCTACATCCTTCTTGTCGATATCTTCCGCGGCGGCCTAGCCGGCACGCTGGCGGGCGTGCTCTTCCTCGGCGCGGGCGGCCGCATCGTCATGCGCATCTCCGCCCTGCTTAACCCGGACGCGCGCGGCTTCCTGACCGAAAGCGAGAACGTTGTCGGCGAGATCACCCTGGGTGGCACGGTCGCGCTGGTCGTGGTTGGTGGGGCGATTTTTGGACTCGCCGCGGGAACGGTCTGGGTCCTCGTCCGCGAGTGGCTTCCCCGTGAAATCACCGCCCGCACCTCACTTGCTGCAATCCTGGCAGCGGTCACGGGAAGCGCGGGGGTTATCGCCGCAGATAACAGCGACTTCCGGGTCCTCGAGCCTCAAGAGGCCCACGTCGCGATGTTTCTCTTACTCCTGCTCCTCACCGGAGCCGCAACGGCTCTGATCGATCGAGCCCTCGAATCGCGGCTCCCGGCGAGCGCGTTACCGGCGGGCCTGTTCGGAGGACTGGCCGGCGTGGGCCTCGTCTTCGCCATTCCGGCGCTTGCGTTTTTCTACTTCCTCAATCCGGACACAGAGCGTCCGCCGGTTGCCGCCGGTATCGCCCTGTGTGTACTCGCAATTCCCACGATCGCTGGATGGACCCGCTACTACGCAACCGGAGCAGACATCTCCACCACTCGCCCTGTTTGGGAACGATATCTCGGTAGAGCCGCGCTGCTCCTCTTCGCGGCCATCGCCGCGCTATACCTCGCTGCCGAGGTCGAAGCGATCGTCTAGCTACTCATCCAGCTTTCCGAGCAGGAACGCCGTCACCCGCTCCCACGCTCGCGGGTCGTCACGCGTGAAGCCGTGCCCGCCCTCGAAGAACTCGAGGCGCGCGCCGGGGATGCGGTCTCGCAGCGTCTCCATGTTCGCCGGCTCGGCCTGCCGGTCGTATTTGCCGCCGGCCAGGAACGTGGGCATCGTCAAAGACGGCAGCCGCTCGTACGTGTCGTGCGCCGCCCGGGCATCGAGCTGCCGCAGATACCCCATCTCGCCGCCCGGCGTCGACTTGCGCCGCTCGTCGCCCGTACGTGCCATCTCAATCGCTTGCTGGACCCCCTCCGGGTTGGCTGCCTGCCACGCCGCGTCCTTGCGCGCATCCGTAATCGATATCCGGAACACGGCGCTCTCCTCCAGCGACATGCCGTGCAGCTCGTGCAGCGGGTAGGACGCGCCGCCAGCCCCGCCGCTACTCGTGCAACACAACACGAGGCGCTCCACGCGCTCGGGGTGCCGCAACGCCAGCTCCTGCGCCACCATCCCGCCGAACGACACGCCGACCACCAGCGCCCGGTCCCAACCGAGCGCGTCTAGCAGTACCGCCGCGTCGTCGGCGTAGTCCGCCATCGTGTACGGCGCGTCCGGCTTGTCGGTCTGCCCCAGGCCGCGCTGGTCGTACGCCAGCACCTCGAAGCTCTTCGGCAGCGGCCCGTCGAAGACGCGTGGCTGGCCGCGCAGGTCACCGCCGGTGCCGCTTATGTACAGCAGCCGCGGCCCGCTACCCTCGATCTCGTAGTACAGGTTCAGGTCTCGAACGCGCGTAAACGGCATGCGGCACCTCCGCGGGCATCATAACCGCGGCCCTCTCTGTACTCTGCCCTATGTCTTATGTCCTGCGGCGCCACGCAAAGACTCCCGCATTACTTCAAGCAACGCGGGAGTCGAAAGCGAATCCTGTTTCCCGTTACGGGATCGGGCGCTCGATCTTGATGTCCTGGTTGATGTCCGTAATCTCGAACTTCGCCTCCAGGCCCATCTTCAGCCCGTCAGCGTCCGTCCCGGACACCTTGACCTCGAATTTCACCGGGATGTCGCCTTCGATCAGCCAGACGTCCAGCTCCATCTCGTCGATCTCCGCGAAGTCCGCCGTGTCCTCGCCCAGGTCGGAGGCCAGCGACTGCAACGACGCCTTGTCGAAGTGGTAGCGCTTCGCGGGCATCCCGTCGACCTCGTCGTCGGTGATCTTGGCGTTCTGCAGCACTTCGTCGGGCAGCAAGTCCGTGGCGAACGACGTCGGGTCGCCGAAGAGCGACAGGTCGCCGCCGTCCGGAGTCGTCACCACCCAGCCCGAGCCGTCGTCGACCCACGCCTCGGTGCCGATCTGGATGTAATGGACGTCCTCACCCGCGATCCCCATCTGCATGTCGAAGCTGTCTGGCGCGACGTACGCGCCCTGCATCGAGATGTCGGAGAACAGCGCCAGGAAGGCCGCCGCGAAGGCCGCGCCGAACTCGTCGTCCTCATCGCTGGCGTCCAGCTCACCCAGACCTTCGAGGTCAAGGTCCAGGCTGAACGACAGGTCGAAGCGGAAGCTGCGCAGCTCCATCAGCTGCGTCGCGGCCTGCGCCAGGTTCAGCTCCTGGCTAACCGCGCCTCCGCCGCCCGAAGCCGTGGCTCCGTCGTTGCTCTGATTGTTGGTGTCGTCGTCGCCGCCGCACGCCGCGGACAGCGCCAGCAGGCCCGCCGCGAGCGGCGCAAGTATCCAGCGTATCTTTTTCATCAGGACCTCCGAGTTATTTATCGGACGCGGGGCGTCCCTTACGTACTACTGCCTAGGACTGCTCGGACGCCAGGTAGGCCATTGAACGCTTGAACCAGGCATCCTCGATGAAGTCGTTCGACCGCAGATGATTCAGGATAACCTGTAGATTCAGCGCCGCCCGCATATTGATGCCCTCGGCGCGCAGGCGCTCGCGCGCGCCCTGCTGTCGATCGATGAGCACGAAGGCGTCTTTGACGAGAAGCCCGGCCTCGCGCAGCTTCTCCGCCGTTTCGGCGATGCTGCCGCCGCCCGTGACCAGGTCGTCCATGATCAGCGCCGTCTGTCCCGGCTCGTACACGCCCTCGACGACGACCTCTTCGCGGCCCGGATGCAGGTAGACCATGGGCACGTTAGTCTCCAGCGAGTACGCGGTTGCCAGGTGCAGCCCGCCCAGCGGCACGCCTGCCACCAGGTCAAATGGCGCGACCTGGGGGTGACGCATCGCCTGCAGCGCCAGGATCTCGGCGTGGATCACGTCCGCGGCGCGTCGCATCGCGCTGGGATGGCCGATCAGCTTCCTCGGGTTGAGGTAAATCGGGGAGCGCACCGCCGTGCGGCCGAGAGTGAACTCGCCAAACTGCACCGCGCCGAGGCGCCAGAGCAGTTCCGCGAGCCAGAGGTTGCTGTCTTGAAAAAGCGTCATTTACTCACAAAAGGGCCGGAGGCCTTCGTGGCCTCCGGCTTCTGGGTCGATGTTATCCGATTCTGCTTCCAGGTCACTACCTGTGGCTGGGCTGGACATCATCCTGCCGCTTCACACTCGCGTGATGCAAAACTCGGGTTCCGCTGGCGCCCCGTCGGCCCGACGAGGCGTTAGTAGTCGACCTGCCAAACTCCCCAACGAATTCTGTCCGTCATTTCACCCTCCTCTTCGCGAATCTTGGGGTGATTTCGAACTCCGGAGTTCTGGTCTCAAAGTACCACTACAGCGCCGGTTGTCAACCGGGCCAGATGTCATCTTTGTTAAGCAACGCACCCTCTACGCCGGCTTGGATGCGACGCGCTACGTGGCTGCCGTCAGGCTTTCGGTCGGTGACCCTTCACTCTCGGCAAACCGATGAATCGAGAGAGATAAGAAGGTCACGAGACAGGCCGTCACCAGCAATATCGCGAACAGCAGCCGGAAAACGTCCGTGCTCGGCGCCGTCGCGTCTGTGCTCAGGATCAGCCCCAGCAACCCGGCGCCGATGATGCTCCCGGCGTAGCGTAAAAGAGACGTGGTTCCGGCCGCCGAACCCGCCTTCTCCCGCGGCGCCGACTCTACGGCAGCGACGGTCGCCACGTTCATGCCCACGCCCACGCTCGCGCCAATCAGGATCAGTGCGCACGTCAGAAATGCCAGCCATTGATCGAAGGAAACCGCGGCGATCAGAGATAGGCACGCCACGACTTGCAGCAGCCCTCCAAACAGCGCGGGCACTCGTCGCCCAAACCGGTCGGCGAATTGGCCCGCGATCGGCGCCGAAACCGCCATCGTCATCGTCATCGCGAAGATCGCCAGACCCACGGTGCCGTCGCTGCCGCCGTGAACCTCCTTGACGAAAAACGGGATCGAGATGAATAGCGTGTAGTGCACCATGTAGCTGCCCATGACGTACAGCGTCGAAGCCGAGAACGACCTCGACCGGAACAGCGCCCATTCCGCAACCGAGAACCTGCCCTTCGCCTGGCTCCACCAGAACACCGCCGCGGCCGCGATGAGCCCCACGACGCCGGCCATGATCGCAACCGAGCCTGAACCAAGCCCCGTACCCAGCAGATTCGTGGCGGCGGCGAAAACGGCCGCCAGGCTGAGGCTACCGACGAAGTCGAGGTTCAGCTTCCCGCGCGCCTGATCGCTGCTGAACTTGAGCAGCGACAGGCAGACCAGCCCCGCGACGACAATCGGCAGGTTGACCAGGAACAGCCAGCGCCACGATCCGATGCCGAGCAACGCTGCCCCCACCAGCGGCCCCAGGGCCGCCGACAGCCCGAGCACCGAGCTCGTGATCCCGGCCGAACGCCCCAGCATCGACGGCTCGACCGACGTGCGTAGCATCGCGATTCCGACAGGCGCCAGCGCCCCGCCTGCCAGCGCCTGTCCCGCCCGGAAGGCCACGAGCAGCGGGAACGACGGCGCTACTGCCGCAGCCACCGAGAATCCCCCAAACGCGAGCATGCTCAGCCGTAGCGTCCTCGCGTGGCCCAGCTGGTCGCCGATCCGGCCACCGAGGGGCTGCGCCACCACCATCGCGATCAGGTACGCGGAGACGATCCAGGCGATCTCGGCATGGCTGACGCCGAAGGCGCCCCTGATCTCCGGCAGCGCCACCGCAAGGATCGTCGAGTTGAGCGGCGTCAGCATGTTCGCGATCGCCACCGTCGCGATCAGCACGCCGTAGTTGACGCTTCGTTTTGTGTTCGAGTGTTACCTGCCCACGGCTCGCCGCCGGTCAACCCGGTTCGTGCCTGATGATGCGCACCATAGTAACAACGCTATGGCGAGGTCCGGTTGCAGAGCTGGCGCGGCATGGTTCAAGCTCCCGCTAACCAGCGTGAGCGCCGCCAGGGAACAGATGGAAAAGGAACGAGGACATCGATGCACGAACAGGAAGTCGTGAGAGACGGCCGGCTGCTGCTGATCAAGCTCGGACCGCTGGGCCCGGTCTCCAACAACGCCTACATTGTGGCCGACTCCGAGACGAACGACGCCCTCCTCGTCGACGCCCCGGAAGGTAGCGAAGCACTGGCCCCTGCCGCCAAAGGACTGACGGTTCGCGGAGCGATCATCACGCATCGCCACCGCGACCACTGGGCCGGAATCGACGCGCTGCTCAAGGACTTTAGCGTCCCAGTCCTTTGCCACGACGCCGACCGGGAGCCGCACGAGAGCTACGTCAAGGGTACTTTGGCAGACGGAGACGATGTCGAATTCGGCAGCCTGCGGCTCCGTGTTGTCCACACACCCGGCCACACGCCGGGTTCAATCTGCCTGCAGGTCGGCGAGCACCTGCTATCGGGGGACACGCTGTTTCCAGGTGGCCCGGGCCGTACCAACAGCAACCAAGACCTGCAGCAGGAGATTCAGTCCATCGTCTCCAGTCTTTACACGCTGCCGCCCGAGGTCCAGGTCTACCCCGGTCACGGCGGCAACACCACGATCGCGAAATCAAAAGCCGAGTACGACGTGTTCGCGGCCAAACCCATCGACCCGGACCTCAGCGGCGACGTCCTCTGGTTAAGGACCTGATCGATCGTGTCGAGCGCCGTTCTGGGGAGCTCGACTAGCGCAGCGTCTCTCGCTCCAGGTCGAACACTTCGCTAGCCACCACGGCCAGCTGACGCCAGCCGTGCGAGTGATCGCGACGTTTGTGCTGTCTCGATGCGTCTCACGATGTCAACGAATCGAAATCTCGTCTCCCACCCCCTTGCACTCCGCCCACGCTTTGCCCCAAAATGCTTTTAGCACTCGCACCCGTTGAGTGCTAAACCCCGAATAACTTAACCAGTCAGAAATATCCAGGAGGTCCGGCATGGCAAAGCAGCTGCTCTTCGACCAGGAAGCCCGAGCTGCCATGAAGGAGGGCATCGACGCCCTGGCAGAGGCCGTGAAGATCACCCTCGGCCC
>Ga0214471_10002458_pt1 | contig 14533 bp, 12 predicted proteins | sample RVTome_5_FD_207665 | JGI IMG/M metagenome (GOLD analysis project Ga0214471, IMG submission 207665) | Soil microbial communities from uranium-contaminated site in the Upper Colorado River Basin, Wyoming, United States - RVT142D155 | ecosystem: Environmental > Terrestrial > Soil > Contaminated >...
GCCGGAGCTGGTCATCTGCTGTGCCGTCAACCTGAACGACGTCGACCGTACCGAGATACCGGCCAAGCGGTGGGCCGACTCGTTCACCTTCAGCGCCAGCTCCGTCGGCTCTCCGACGATCGGCTATCACCCGACACCCTCCTACCTCGACCGGCTGTCGACGCGCCGGGTCAGGGAGCTCACCCTGGCGACCCTGGTCGCCACCTCGGGAGCGGCGGTGACCTCGGCGATGGGCAAGAAGGCGCTCGGCGCCGTGGGCGGGCTGCTCGCCGCACTCAACGTGCGTCTCGGCGCTTGGATCCCGAACCCGAGGACTGTGGATGCCGTCGCCAAGCCCGCCAGCTTCACGTGGACGCCCGGCTGGCCCCACGTGCTGCGTGAGATCTTCGGCCGCTATCGCGCCGACGCCCCCTTCCTCTACGTCACCGACGGAGGGCATTGGGAGAACCTCGGCCTCACCGAGTTGGTACGGCGCGGCTGCAAGGAGATCTACGTGATCTCGGCTGCCGGCGACGGCTCCGACTCGTTCGCCACCCTCGGCGAGGCACTGGCGATGACACGGGAGCAAACCGAGATCGAGATCGTCATCGATCCCTCACCGTTGCGCCGCAGCCTCGGGGCCGCCGCGTCCTCCGGCGGCCGGCAACTGGTGCGCACCGAGAAGGGCACCACCCAGATCGAGGGCATGGCGGCCAAGCCCTACGTCGTCGGCTGGTGGGAGCACGCTACGAAGGGCCGGGGCGCGGTGCTCTTCGTCGAGGCCAACCTGACCCCGAGCATGCCCTGGGACGTGCACGCCTACGCCGAGAGGAATTCGATCTTCCCCAACGACCCCACCTCGAACCAGTTCTTCTCCGCCGAGACGTTCGAGGCCTACCGCCGCCTCGGCGAGTACCAGATGAAGGCTGCGGCGGCATCGCACGAGTGGGCGCTGGTGCGAAGCTTCGCCGACGGCGTCATCGACCAGGCCGCGCTGCGAAGACACCTCGCCCGGGCCTGAGCCCGCCCCGACCCGGCGTCGACAGGTCCATCGTCTCGGCGACCGTGTCGAAGTGCGCGGCCGACGAGGCTGGGACCGAGTCACAGGGTGAGCAGCACCAACACCAACACCACGAGCGACAGCACGAGCCACCAGAACCCGTAGGCAGCCGCTACGAGCCAGCCCGCGGCGCCGAACCCGCTGAGGAGCAGGGCCCAGACCGCCCAATTGAGCCGCGACGCGTAGTCGGCAACCTTGGAGGGCTCGTCGATCAACTCGCCGTGATCGTCGGATCCGTTCACGACGCATGCCGCGAGCGACATCAGGTTGTGATCGTCCTTGTAGGCGGCCGAATGACCTCCCCGGAAGTAGAAGTTCTGGTGGTGCACCCTTCCGCGCAACTTCCTGCGGGCGATGAAGAAGGCCGACGCCTCGCCGCCGGTCGTCGCCTATCGCAGCGGTCGTCGCGTCCTCACGGAGCCGCCCGGTTCGCCGGCCCGCAAGGTGCGGTGCTGGAACATCTCCACGGTCCGCCCCGGCTCTTCGGTGTGTAACGTTGCCACAGGCGACCCATGTGCGGAGCCCACCGGACTTGGGCGCCATGTGCGCTTGGGTCGTGGGTGCCGAAAGGCACTCCCCGATGTTCGGGGTTTTGATCCCGGCGTTGGTGAGTGGGCTCCGCAGATGGGTCGCCCAGACCTGGCCCTCCTGGTGCGCTGCCGACCCGTACCTACCAGTGGGGCTCCGGCAGGTACATGACGGGAGAGTGGGCGGCGTTCTCCCGCTCGAGATCGTCCGATCCCTCCAGACTCAGCGAGTCGCGCAGCTCCTCGATCGGGGTCGACGTACGCGAAGACTCCGGCGAGGCCCGCTCGGCGGCGGCGCGGCGCCCAACAGGCGGCGGTTGCCAATACCGCGAGTGAAGCCACAACCGACGCCACTTGGGCCACTCGGCGGGTGGAATGAGCTCGCGGTCGCGGATCCACGGACCGAACAGGTCACGCACCGGCCCGCCGACCGGATCACCGAACATGCCGAACCGGCTGGGGAAGTACAGGTTGGACCAGCGGACAACCGCGAAGGGAGCCGCATGGTGCAGGTAGCGGAAGCTTCGGCGGGGCCGCCCGTCGCGATCGGTGTAGTCGTCCTGGTACCAGAACGCCGGAACGCCCTCGTCGGGGTTCTCGTCGCGCAGCGGAGGCGCCGTCGGTAGTTGCCGGCGCTCCTTCAACGAGCCGAACCCCTCGTCGGTGTATCCCATCAGAAAGGGGGCATATGTGAGCGGGCTCCCCATCGTCACCAGGTCGGTGATCAGCCACGGCTGGGTGTTGCGCCGCAGCTCCTTCCAGGCCGCGTGCTGGAGCTCCATCGCTTCGACAGGGTCCTGGCCGTCATACACGTGCAGCAGTCTCAGCTTCTTGTTCAGCACTTTGCGCGGGTTGAGGTGCGCCGCGCCCATCCTGGCCCAAAGGTGCGTGATCAGGTCGTAGGCGATGACGCTCCCGAGGCTGTGGCCGACGACGACGATGCGGCTGTAGCGGTGCGTCGCATGCAGCCTCTCGAGCAGCTCAATACCCTCGGTCCGAATGCGCTCCCGGGCATGGACGTTGTCGGGCCGGGCGCTCAGGTAGCGCGCCGCGTCTCCCAGCGTCTTGACCAAGAGTCCCCCCAGCACCGACAAGATCACAGAGAAGGTCAGCGACACTGCGCTCACAACCGCCAGGATGCCTGCGGTGCTGAGGATGCCCACGACGAGGCTGAGCAGAGCCGCGAGGGCGAGCGCTGCCGTCACCCACGCCAGCGCCCAAGCAGGCTTTATGGCCCGAGGAACGGAACCGGGTCTTCGCCACAGCAGGCGCCGGAACCAGCTCAACACCTGCGCCGGGGTCGTATCCGTCATGTGGTGCGCCCAGTAGAGCTCGAAGAAGTCGGTCGCCGGGAGGTCCTGGTTCGTCACAGCCGACAGGGACAAGCGACGGAGCTCGAGCGAATCGGAGATCCGATCCGGCTTCGAGCGCAACTGCACGCCGGGGAGGAATCCCTCGACGGCACTGACGAATCCATCCAGGGTCACGCCCGGTACCTGCTCGCCAATGCCGTGGATGACCACTACCGCTTGCGCAGGTCGACGGTTCCTCTCGACACGCCCGGCGAGGTCACCCAACCGTCCGAGTACCTCGTTCCAAAACGCAGTGAGCTGCGCACGCAGCGGTGGCGGGAGCGAAGCCTCCGCCGCCGCCAATCGTTCGCTCACGGCGACGGTCGATCGATGCTTCGGGTCGGCCGGATCGCTGGTCACCCGGAGGCTCACGATCGTCCCAGCGACGTCCCGCCACTCCGCGGCGGGTCCCATGGCGACCTCGATGGTCGCGGCGGGCTCGTCGACCCGCACCACCGCTCCCCGCCTCCAGGGCTCGCCCGCCCACGTGAGCGTTGCAGGTCCCGAAACGGGCGGGACGTGGGCGCCGCGTCCCAACCAGATGGCTTGGGAGGCCCCGTCGACGAGCAGCTCCCAGGCATCGCCACTGTGCACGGCGAGTTCGGCTGCGACGTCGACGGACTGAGCGAGCGGATCGGCCATGCCCATTGCGTGATCCTATCGGGCACCCCCCGAAGGGCGCGATGGACGCATGACTCGAAACATGCGCGGAACACCGGCGGCCGGGGCGGATCTGTCACATCGTCGTGACCTGCTCGCGTCGCGGCACCAAGGCCGAGGGGGGCACTGGAGGTGTACGGTGCATGAGATGGCAACCACGCTGCAGCCGGGCGACCAGGTGCCGATGTCGTGGGAGGAGTACGAGGCCTTGGCCCCCGACGTCCGAGGCGAGTACGTCGATGGAGCCCTCGTCGTGAGCCCCGGAGCCGGGGGTCGCCACCAGGACATCTCGTTGAACCTGGCGATCATCCTCAAGCGGGCCCTCCCCAGCCACGTACGGGTCCGGGAGGCCTGGGGCTGGAAGCCGAAGGCGGATGAGTTCGTCCCCGCCCTGATGGCGTTCGACGTCGCGGCGGTGACGGACGACCGCCGGCTCAGCTCCGTGCCACATCTCGTGGTCGAGATCCTGTCGACCGACCGCGCCGCCGACCTGGTGCGCAAAGCCGCCAAGTACGGAGCCGCCGGGCTGGAGCGCTACTGGGTGGTCGACCCGGAGGGACCCGTCGTGATCGAGCACGAGCTGGTCGGCAACGTGCTGATGGAGCGGGCCCGCCAGGGCGCCGGCACCACGGTGACGCTCGACGCCGGCCCCGTCACCGTCACCTTCGACCCGGCCGCTCTGGTGAGCTGACCGCGGTTCGTGTGACCGTGCCCTGGACGACGTATGGTGGGTGGTACCCTACGTCCGTGAAGAAGACAAGCCTCTATCTGGATCCCGAGGTCGATGCGGCACTGGCCCGCCTCGCCGAGCGCGAGGGAATCACAAAGGCGGAACTGATCCGGCGCTCGCTCGCCGACGCCGCGGCCGCGGCGCCGCGCCCGCGGATCACGGCGATCGGCGTCGGTGCCGGGCCCGGAGACGTGTCCGACGCCGTCGACGACCATCTCGCCGAGACAGGTTTCGGTGCCGTGTGATCGTCGACTCGTCCGTGGTCTATGCCCTCCTCGACGCCAACGACCGCAACCACGAGGCCGCTGCCGTCTGGTACCGGGCGACGGTGCCGAACCTCGTCACCACGCCTCTCATCCTCGCCGAGGTCGATCACCTCGCAGGAGCGCGAGCCGGGAAGGTCGCCCAGCAGGCATGGCGACAAGACGTGGCCAACGACGCCTACGACGTCGTGTGGTGGTCGGGCGCGGCCCGCCAGTCTGCGGCGATCGCCGAGCGGTACGCCGATCTCGGTATCGGGCTCGCCGACGCCTCGCTGGTGGCGCTCGCCGGTCGGCTCGACACGGTCGAGATCGCCACCTACGACGAGCGGCATTTCCGGGCCATGCGTCCGCTCAGCTCGGGGGCGGCGTTCCGGCTGCTGCCGATCGACGCAGGCTGACAAGCCACATGAGCCGCCTACCGCGGCGTAGGTTTCGAGGTCACACTCAACCTCGGGACCGGGAGGGACCCCCATGGCGCGGATCATGACGCTGGGACTGCAGACGCGGCGCTTCGTGCTGCGGGGTCGTGCCGAGACGGTGATCCCCGACTTTCGCGAGATCAGCTTCGACTGCAACTTCGTCTCCGACGCCGTGAACGGCGCTCCCAAGCTCCGGGTGTCGGTGGGTGAGCAGTTCGCCGGCAAGCCGAGCCAGATCCAGATCGAGATCATCCCTCCGGAGACGCCGGCGGGTCCGGGGCTACCGGGGACCCGGCCGCCCATCGACGACATCGTCTTCGCCGACCCGAGCCGGCCGCCCGCCATCACCGGCCGCGGTATCGAGGTGCTGGTCCCGAGCACGCTCGCCGCCCCCGAGACCACCGCCGCCCCCGACAGCGGCGGCCCTGCCACCGTCGGAGCCCCTGAGACCCTCGGCGACCCCGGCGTGGTGGTCGATCCTGGCGGAGCGTCGCCGCCGGGGACGGTCTTCATGGTCAACGACCACCGCGGGCCCATTCGCGGCATCGACAGGGTCACCGGCGACATGGTTGTGTTCGAGGACCCGTTCCCCCCGCCCAACGACCCACTGCCGCCCATCGGGCCCCCGGACCCGCCCGGCGGCGGTGGCGGCGGAGCGCTGCGAGAGGTCATCGAGCGGGACCTCGTGCCCGGCACCGACCCGGGAGGACGCTGGACGGTGCGCCTCCACAACCTGGCCGACCACGAGCGGGAGTTCGTGATCGAGGTCCAGTATCCGGAATCGGTCCAGAGCCTGGTGACCACACGGGTGCCGTTTCAACTCGTCAACCGCACCTTCGCCGAGGTGCTGCTGCTGATGCGGCCCTACCTCCACGTCAACCGGGGCCGGGCCACCCTGGAGTTCAGCGGCGAGTTCAAGAAGCTGACCGGCATCGACGACGTCGTCACCAGCGTCAACGAGCGCCTGGAGAACATCGAGTTGGAGAGCCTCACCATCCGCCTGGGGCGCGAGCCCCAGTTCCAGATGCCGGCCGTGCTGGTCGGGCTCGAGTTGGAGGAACGCGGCGACGAGGTCTCCGTGTTCGGGCCCGACGGCAACCTGGGCGACATGTCGATGCAGCTCTACCTGACGCTGTTCATGACGCCGCCGCCCACCACCGACTTCTTCGCCACTGCCGCACTCCGCCATAACGGCGTCGTGCAGCCGCGCCGACTCTTCATCCTCGCCAGGATCGACACCCACCCCGACCTGCAGGGCATCTGGGTGAACGTCCTCGACTGGCTCAAGGACCTCTTCGGCGGCGACTCGTTCGACGCCACCATCAACGACATGGTCAACAAGGCGCAGGCCTCACTGAACTCGGCGATGCGCGACGGGGGCTCCGCCTACGTCCAGGACGTGCTCACCCACCTGGTGGAACAGTCCCACGTCATCCACAGCATCTCGGCCGACTCCACCGATCTCCTCGTGCAGCACCACGCCCTCTACGACCCACTGCGGCGCTTCGCCCTCCCCGACGGCGGCGATGTGGTCGTCCTCGGCAGCGCCGACGGCGACGGCACCGCCCCGATCGATGGATCGCCCGCGAGCACCCCCGGCGCCATCGCCGGACCGGCGTCGGGAGACGAGACGCCGGGCGTCGTAGCGCCCAGCGTCGGACCAATCGTCACCACCACGACGGTGCGTCCCCCGTTCGGGCCGATCCTGCCCGAGGTGGGTCCGCTCCCCGAGGTGGGTCCGGTCATCGACGACCCGGGCCTGCCGGCGCTGGCGACCCAGGTCAACCACATCGTGTTCCTGATGATGGAGAACCGGTCGTTCGACCACATGCTCGGTTATCGCGCCCTCAAGGGCCACGACGTGCGCGGGCTCGCCGGCAACGAGAAGAACTCCATCCCCGACGGCAACCGCCCCTACAAGGTGAAACACCTCACCAAGACCAAGGGCATCCCCAGCCCCTGCCATGAGTTTCACTGCGTGGAGGAGCAGGTGGCGGAGGGCGCCATGACCGGCTTCGCCACCAACTACTCGAGGCGCAGCTCCGTCACCGACCCGGGCCTCGCCATGGGCTACTACACCGAGGCCGAGCTCCCGATGTACGAGTTCGCCGCCAACAACTTCGCCATCTGCGATGCCTGGCACGCCTCCCATGCCGGCCCGACGTGGCCCAACCGGTTCTGCGCCACCGTGGGCTCGACCCCGGAGATCGACAACTTCGACATCAGCGACGACCGCCTCGGCTACTTCAACGGCACGACGATCTTCGACATGCTCAGCCGGTTCGGCGTCGACTGGTGCTACGCCGAGGGCAACATCGGGTTCCTCCGCATGTTCGACCGCTACCGGCTCGACATCCGCAACGTCATCCCGTTCCGGGACGACTTCGAGCAGCGCATCGCCGACACCTGGGAGAACCGGGTGAAGGCGGGGCGGCTCCCCGCGGTCTCCTACATCGACCCCCGCTACATCGACGTTCCGCCGTCCTTCGACGCCAACGACGACCTGCCGCCCACCGACGTGTGCTTCGGCCAGCAACTGGTTGCCCGCATCTACAACCTGTTGAAGGACGCCGCCACGTGGTCGGGCACGCTGTTCGTCGTCACCTATGACGAGCACGGCGGCTTCTTCGACCACGTGCCGCCGCCGGGCACGCCTCCGGCCGACGACCCGTCGCCGCAGCCCAAGGTGCATCGCGACGGTGCCGATCACCTCGGGGTGCGAGTGCCTGCGCTCGTCATCTCGCCGTGGGTCGACGCCGGGACGGTGATCACCACCACGCTCGATCACACGTCCATCATCAAGACGATCCTGTCCCGCTTCGCTCCCGCCGAGCACGCCGACGGGGCCGCCTTCGGGCCCCGCACCGAGGCGGCCAGCAGCCTGATGGACGAGCTGCGCGCCACGGCCCGCGCCGACAAGCCGGTCGCCCCGCAGATCACCTGCTCTCCCGACGTGCACGCCCGCGGCCCGGCTTCCTCGCTGGAGCGCGACGACTTCCACACGGCGATGCGCTTCCTCGGCCTCCCCGTACAGCAGCGAGCCGACCTGATGAGCTGAGCCGACGCTCGATCGAGCCTCCGCAACGTGTCACACCAGCGTGACATGGTGGCCACGCGGCACCCCGCGAGTAGGAGGGCACCGGAGGTGTACGGTGCATGACATGGCCACGAAGCTGCAGCCGGGCGAACGGGTCCCGATGTTGTGGGACGAGTACGAGGCGCTGGGACCCGAAGTGCGTGGTGAGTACGTCGACGGGATGCTGGTGATGGCGCCCGCTCCCACCCTCGCCCACCAGAGGATCGCCCGCCGCCTCGCCAATCTCATCGAGGAGGCGCTACCTGCCGGGATCGAGGTCGAAACGGCCATCGGCTGGAAACCCGGCCGGGACGAGTTCATCCCCGACGTGGTGGTCTACGAGACGGCCATCGCCCCCGACATCCGCAGGCTGACCACCACCCCGATCCTCGTCGTCGAGGTGCTGTCGTCCGATCCGGCCCGCGACATCGTGCGCAAGGCCTCCAAGTACGCCGCCGCAGGCCTGGAGCGCTACTGGATCGTCGACCCCCACGGCCCGTTGGTGGTGGTGCATGAGCTCGTCGGCGACGTGTTGGTGGAGCGGGCCCGCTACAGCCCGGGCACCGCGGTCACCCTCGACGTCGGGGTGTGCACCGTGATGTTCGATCCTGCCGAGCTGCTGCGCTGACTCCGAGGCCGTCCCGCGCATGCGCGGTGTCGCCCCATCCGCAGGCGAGACCGCGACGACCGTGATACCGGATTCCTTCGGCCGGGGCATGGGGTCGCGTCTAGGGATTCCTCGCTAGCGGCGACCGCCGCCGGCCCCTAGCTTCGCCCTCGGTCGTGACGGACCGGCGCTTGCCCGGCACACGAAGGGGGGAATCCGGTGGCGAGACCACATCGCGGAGGCCGCGCCCACCGTCACAGGAATCCGATCAACCACGAACGACGAAAGGAGCCATGACATGGCAAACGTGGAGATCACCGACTTCACGGTCGAGAAGGACATCGCCAACGCGACGTTGAGCCTCTCGTACCGCATCACCTTCGACGACTACGACAAGGTCACCAACCTGGGATGGATCGAGGCGTGGAGGTACATCGAGGACGACACCGGCTTCGACCTCGACCTCGACGCCCCCGACGACCAGATCGGACTCGGCCAGCGGGTCATCCAGCCCGTGCGGGCCAACGGCCGTGACTACATCGACCGGGTCCGCACCAGGGAGCTGGCCTGGGCAGACCTCAACCTCGACAGCGACACCTGGGGCGGCAACGAGGAGCTGCGCGGCGAGGTCACCCTCACCCCGGTGCTGCCGGAGAAGGTCGTGGTCGAGAGCGACGTCGTCGAGATCAGCCAGACCGCCGTGGTGGGCTGACCGGCCTCACCACCATCGCGAGGGGGCCCGGCGGAGCCAAGCCCGCCGGGCCCTGCCCGCGCCCGTCGGCCCGATGCCGGAGTCACGGTCGCTTGCCGTTGCCGTCGAACGGGATGAACACAGCCGTCAGGCTGGCCTCGCCAGGGGCCGGCAGGCTCGCCCCCGACTGCCAATTGAGGCGCACGGTGTGTGCGCCTGAGCTCACCGGAACGGTCACCGAGGACTGGCAGTAGCTGTACAGCCCGATGCTGGCGGGGTCGCCGGGGATCGATCTGTGCGTGATCAGCCTCTCCGACGCGTTGATCACTTGGCCGTCGAGGCTGAAACGACAGTACATGGGGCCGGCGCCCGGCTCGACCTGATCGCCGTTGACGCCGCCCGAGATGAAGACGAACCCGTCGACGGGCGCTTTGATCGACACCGTCAGCACGTTGCCGTCCGTCTCGGCGTCGTCGGTCTCGTCGTGGGCCACCCGCACCAGTTGGTGGGCGCTGAGGCCGTCGAGTTTGTCGGCGTGCAGACCTTGCACCTTCGTCGAGGAGTCCACTTTCATCGGCGGGTTGCCAGGCTTCACCGACAGCGCCACAGCCGACCCGGCGTTGTGTTTGTTCTCGATGCGCAGGTTGGTGGTCTTCACCCTGCCGGTGAGTGTCGTACGGGAGTTGGCGGTGTTCGTCTCGCCCAACACCAACGAGGCGAGCGCCGACACCGCCGGCGGTGCCGCCAGCAGCATCGCCCCCACCACCAGACCTCCCACGATCGCCGAACGGAAATGAACACGTGACGTGTCGCCGGCCATTACTGCCTCCTCGCTTCGACCTACCCACCCTACGAGGGGGTCTTTCACAGACCTGAAGGGGCCACGCCGGGCCGCCCGTGTGGCCGTCGACCTCACTAGCGTCAGGAGTCAGGGACCACGATCGAGGAGCAAGCGTCATGGCCGACTTCGAGATGATCGTCATCGGGTCGGGGCCGGCCGGCGAGAAGGCGGCGGCCCAGGCGGCGTACTTCGGGCACCGCGTCGCCATCGTGGAGCGACACCCGGCACCGGGCGGGGTGCCGGTTCATTTCGGCGGCATCCCCTCGAAGACGCTGCGGGAAGCCGCCAACTACCTCACCGGCTTCCGGCTGCGCGACATCTACGGGCTGGGACTCGGCCTGGCTCCCGACCTGCTGCTCGACCGGCTGCGGGCCAGAGAGGCCGAGGTGGAGGCCACCATGACGGAGGCGGTGGCCCGCAACATCGAGCGCCACGGCATCGAACTGATCCAGGGTCACGCCACCCTGGGACCGGGCCAGGCAGTCACCGTTGCAGAGGCCGACGACAAGACCCGCATCCTCACCACCGACGTCATCCTGATCGCAACCGGCTCCAGCCCACTGCGGCCGGGAGCGATCCCCTTCGACGACCCCGACGTCCACGACTCGGATTCGATCCTCGGCATCGACCGCATCCCCGACAGCCTGGTGGTGATCGGCGGCGGCCCCGTCGGCTCCGAGTACGCCTCGATCTTCACCGCCCTCGGCGCCCAGGTGACCCTCGTCGACGCCGCCGACCGGCTGATCCCCTTCCTCGACCCCGAGATCTCCGGTGTGCTCCACGAAGCCTTCACCGCCATGGGCATGGACGTCCATCTCGGATCGGCGGGTGCCGCCATCGAACGGCGCGGCGACGCCGGTGGTGGCGGCCTCCACGTCGATCTCGGCGATGGTGCCGAGGCCACCCCCGACATGGTGCTCTTCGCCGCCGGCCGTGTCGGCAACACCCGCGGCCTCGGCCTGGAGGAGGCAGGGGTAGAGGTCAGCGAGCGGGGCCTCGTCGTCGTCGACGCGCACTACCGGACGACGGCTCCCCGGGTCTACGCCGCCGGCGACGTGATCGGTCCCCCGGCACTGGCCTCCGTCAGCGCCGAGCAGGGACGGGTGGCCGCCTGCCACGCGTTCGACATCCCGTTCAAGGAGGTGGTCGACCCGCTGCCGCCGTACGGCATCTATTCCATCCCCGAGGTGGGGATGATCGGCATGACCGAACCCGCCGCCGCAGCCGCCGGCATCGACTACGCGGTGGGGCGGGCCCGCTTCGCCGACAACCCCAAGAGCCGCATCGCCGGCACCACCGTCGGGCTCGTCAAGCTGGTGGTGCGCCGCGACGACCACCGACTCCTCGGCGTCCACATCATCGGCGACGAGGCCGCCGAGTTGATCCACCACGCCCAGGCGGTGATGCACGCCGGCGATCCCTTCGACCGGTTCATCGACTTCACTTACAACATCCCCACCCGCACCGAGGCCTACAAGTACGCCGCCTACGACACGCTGCAGAATCTGGCGGCCGTAGCCGGCGGGTGATCTTCTCTGCGCCCACCTGCCCCATATGGGGGCTATCCACACCCAAATCGTGGTACCGGCATCCTTCACGCTTCGCCGGGCACCGGTAGCTTGACGTCGAAGGGGATCGCATGATCCGGGGTGCTCTGAGGGAGGTTCGCATGCGACTACGCAAGGCCCGTGTATTGGCGCTCACGTTGGGGTTGCTGCTCATCGCCGGGCCGGACACGGCCGGCGGCGCCATCACGTTCGACGGGGTGCTCTTCGGCCTGGCGAACGGGCCGCGGGGGACGCTGCTCGTCGCCGATGCCACCGCGGGGATCCACGTCGTGAAGAGAGGCGAGGTCAAGGCCACGCTCCCGCTGCCGGGGGCGACCGACGTCAGCCCGATCGGCAGGAAGGCCCTGTGGGCCACCACGGGAGCCGGTGACAACCCCGAAGCCGACACCGGCCAGGCCCTGTACCGCATCTCCGGCAGCGAGACCAAGCAGGTGGTCAACCTGTTCGAGTTCGAAGCGGCGGCCAACCCCGACGGCAACGACCCGCCGGACTCCAACCCATTCGACGTGCAGTCCCTGGGCTGGCGCGCCGCCCTCGTCGCCGACGCCGGAGGCAACGACCTGCTGAGAGTGAAGAGGAACGGCCACGTCAAGGTGCTGGCGGTGTTCCCGGACGAGTTGGTCTCGACGGAGAACCTCAAGTCGCTGGCGGGGTGTCCGACGCCGCCGATCCCGGACTTCGCGGGCTTCTGCGAACTGCCCGAGATGATCCCGGCCCAGGCGGTGCCGACCAGCGTCGCCATCGGGCCCGACGGCCACTACTACGTCGGTGAGTTGCGGGGATTCCCGGGACCCACGGGTGCCTCGAGCATCTGGCGGGTGTCGCCTCACGCCACGGGAGAGCTGTGCCCGAACCCGAAGTGCGTCAAGGTGTTCGACGGTGGGTTCACATCGATCATCGACCTGGCGTTCGGTCCACACGGCAAGCTCTACGTGGCCGAGATGGACGAGGCGAGCTGGGCCGCGGTCGAGATCTTCCAGGACGGCGCCGGCGGCACGATCAACAAGTGCTCGCTGCGTACGAAGCACTGCCGTGAAGTCGCCACAGGGATCCCCATCCTCACGGCCATCGCGTTCGGAGACCGCGGCGCGCTGTACGCAACCAAGAACGCGCTGATCCCCGGCGAGGCCCAGGTGATCCGCATCAAGTAGGCAATGCAATCAAGCGGGAAAGGGGGCACCGCCGACGCGGTGCCCCCTTTCCTGCACCCGCGGGTATGCGAAGCGATACCGACGATTCAGGTTCCCGCGAGGTAGTTTGGCGCCGAACAGGGAGCCGACATGGCCAAAGAGCCCATAGGCGACGTCGTCGTCCTGCTGCCGGGCATCCTCGGGTCGGTGCTCGAACGCCACGGCCGGGAGGTGTGGGCCCTCACGCCCGGAGCGGCATTCAGGGCGCTCCTGTCGCTCGGCGGCTCCATCGAGAGCCTGCGCCTCGACGACGACGATCCCGAAGCCGACGACCTCGGCGACGGCGTCGCCGCCACCCGGGTCCTTCCCGACCTGCACCTCGTGCCGGGGCTGTGGAAGATCGACGGATACACCGCCATCTCCCGGGCGCTGCACGATCGCTTCGACCTCGTGGACGGCGCGAACTACTTCGAGTTCCCTTACGACTGGCGCCGCGACAACAGGGTGCACGGCCGGCGCCTCGCCCGCCAGGCCCACGACTGGCTGGCGGCGTGGCGGGCACGCAGCGGCAACGACGACGCCCGCCTGGTGCTGCTGGCCCATTCGATGGGCGGCCTGGTGGCGCGAACGTTCCTCGAGCTCTACGGCGGGTGGCAGGAGACCAGGACCCTCATCACGTTCGGGACCCCGTACCGCGGCTCGCTCAACGCTCTCGACTTCCTGGCCAACGGACTGAGGCGCGGGCTCGGCCCAGTCGGGGTCGACCTCACGGAGTTCCTCCGATCGCTCACCTCGGTGTACCAGCTCCTCCCCATCTACCCGGTCGTCGAGACAGCGGACCAGATGATGCTGCGGGTCTCCGAGACCGACCTGCCCGGTGTCGATCGGTGGAAGGCGAGGGCGGCTCTCGGGTTCCACCGCGAGATCGAGACGGCGGTCGACGAGCATCGGGAGACTCGCGAGTACCTCGAGCACGGCTACCAGCTCCATCCCGTGATCGGCATCGGTCAGCCGACCTTGCAGGGCGCCAGCTTCGACGGCACCACAGTGACCATGCTGCGCAGCCTCGCCGGGCGAGACCTCGGAGGCGACGGCACCGTACCCCGGGCGTCGGCGATCCCCGTCGAGTGGCACCAGGCCTCGGCCGGTCTGTTCTCCCACGACACCCACGCCTCCCTGCAGAACGCCGAGTCGGTGATCGCCCAGGTCACCGGGATCGTCACCGGCGCCGACATCGACCTCGAGGCCTACCGGGACCATCACGCCGGGCTCAGCATCGACGTCCCCGACCTCGCCCGCGCCGCCGAGGGGCTTCGGATCGCCGCCCGGCCCACCGGGGGAAGGGACGATCACCTCACCGCGACGGTCACCGACGCCGACACCGGCGCCGAGGCGTGGAGCGGCCCGCTGACCGAGGACGTCGATTGGCACGTGGCGACGACACCTCCCCTCGAACCGGCCATCTACCGGGTGACGGTATCGGGCACGGTCGGCGAGGTGTCCGACCTGGTGTGGCTGTCGGATGCGTGAGGCGTTGCACTCCCCCTTGTAGGGCTGTCGCTTACCTTCGCGCCTCATCACCGGGCTGTTTTTCCCCTCCCTTGTGGGGCTGTCGCTTACCTTCGCGCCT
>Ga0214471_10002459_pt1 | contig 14532 bp, 18 predicted proteins | sample RVTome_5_FD_207665 | JGI IMG/M metagenome (GOLD analysis project Ga0214471, IMG submission 207665) | Soil microbial communities from uranium-contaminated site in the Upper Colorado River Basin, Wyoming, United States - RVT142D155 | ecosystem: Environmental > Terrestrial > Soil > Contaminated >...
GCGATAACGCTTCTCGTCCTTGATGGATGGGTTCGGCATTGGAATGGCCTCCTGTGGCACCTGAAGCGGTTGTTCCCCCGAGGTCGCCGCGCGGAAACGGGGCGCGACGCGATTCGCGATTCGCAATACGCAATACGCAATACGAAGGACCTGCCGACCCCGGTCGAGGCGCGGTCACGGGACAACGAACATGGCCCTCGGCCATCGGCCATCGGCCATCGGCCATCAGCCATCAGCCATCAGCCGGAGTACCTTCCGGCATAGCCAACACCCAAGACTTCTCCAGTCTTGATTCTTGATTCATGCGGGCGACGGGCGACGGGCGACGTTCTGCTGGCGACGGGCGACGGGCAACGTCTTGCTGGCAACGGGCAACGCTACGCGACCTGATGCGCCCGCCCATCGACCAGCAGCTCGTCGACGATCCCGACGATGACCGCTCGAATCGGGGCGGTGGGGTCGCCCACCACCTGTCGGGCCGAATTGCCCTCGTCGATGATGAGAACCGTCTCGCCATGGCCGGCGCCCACGGCGTCGACGCAGATGAGGTACCCACCCGTGTCGGCTCCGTCGGCGTCGAGCAGGTCGCACAGGAGGAGCTTGCGGCCGTCGTAGGTCGGATGGCTGATCGTCGAGACCACGGTGCCTGCCACCTTCCCCAGCTTCATGACCGCTCCACGTGATCCACGATCCCCACGATGGCGTGGTCCACCGGCACGAAGGGCTCGGGCATCGCCAGGGCGGCCTCCCGGCTGCCGACCATATAGACCAGTTCGCCGCGGGCAGCCATCGCGACGGCATCGGCGGCGACCACGGGACGTCCCTCAGGCTGTCGCTCGCGATCGAGCGGCTGTACGAGCAGGAAGCGCACCCCCTCGAGGCCTTCGTACTTGACGGTGGCGACGACGGTGCCGATTACCTCAGCCAGCTGCATCGTCCCTCCCCAAGCGATCGCCGAATCGGCGGCCCGAGAGCAGGTTGTTCCCCATCTCGGCATGCACCTGGGGGATGACGACCGTCCCGACGAGGGAGCCCTCCGGGATGCGGGCAGATCCGATCGAGATCGCCGCCTCCACGTCGAACACCGATCCGCAGAACAACGCGTATGCCTTGCCCCCGAGGCCGTCTGCCATGTTGAGCTCCATCAGGAAGACGTCCGCACCCTTCATGGCCGCATCGGCCGCCTCCAGCGTCGCCGCGACCGTGGCGGTCTCGATCACGCCGATGGCCTCGCCGGCGCCGGGGACCCGCTGGCCGCGGACCGCGGCGAGCACATCCGGATGGACGTCGCGGAGGAACACCTCCCCGACGATCGATCCGCCAGATACCTCCCGACCGGCGGCGATGGCCTCTTCGACGGCGGCGACTTCTCCCCCGACCAGCACCAGGTACTTGCCGGGATGCACCGTCCCGGCAACCAGCTCCGCGACGGGACCGCGCTTGACCATTGCATCGCCGGCCCGAATCCCGATCGCAATCGAGTCGAATTCGAGGAGCCCGATCGCCGGGTCCATGATCAGACGATCCTCAGCGCGCCGACCACTGCGATCCGACGCTCGCGCGTGAACGTGATCGGGCGTGTCATGCCGTCTCCCGTGGGGCTGGCGATCGAGAACGAGGTGAAGCCCTCCCCGCCTTCGCCGAGCCCGGCGTAGTTGGGCCCGTTGGCGATGAAGATCGACACGTTTATCGAACGCGCCATCCGGGTGATGGTCGACACGTTCGTGGAATGGATGGAAGCCGTGTGGCGGAACCCATGCTCGGACGCGATGGCGAGATCGATGGCCGCGCCGACGTCTGGAACCCGGGTCACCGGCAGCACCGGCAGCATCTGCTCGGTCCAGACCAGGTTGTGGTCGTTGGGCACGTCGGCGACGAGCAGGCGGGGATCGCCGTCCACATCGACACCCGCAGCGGCGGCGATGTCCCGGGCGTTCTTCCCGATCCAGGAGCGGTTGATGACGCCCGGCTTTCCTGGGGGGCCCATGGCCTCGAAGATCACCCGCTCCACCTTGCGCAGCTCGTGCTCCTTGAGGAGGTGGCTGCCATGCCGGCCCATCGCCCGAATCAGATCGTCGGCTATCGGGCGGACCGCGATCACGGTCTTCTCGTCGGTGCAGATGACGTTGTTGTCGAACGACGCCCCGGCGACCACGTCTCGGGCCGCTTTGTCGATGTCGGCGGTCTCATCGACAACCGCGGGCGGGTTCCCCGGACCGGCGGTGATCGCCCGCTTGTCGGTCTTCAGCGCCTCCCGAACCACCCCGGGGCCTCCGGTGACGAGCAGCACCCGCACTTTGGGGTGATGCATAAGCTCCTGGGCGCTCTCGATCGTCGGCTCGGGTATCGCCGCCACGAGATCGGGCGGTCCCCCCGCCGACAGGATGGCCCGGTTGAGCAGCCGGACATTCTCCGCCGAAACCCGCTTGGCATTGGGATGCACGTTGAACACCACGCCGTTGCCGCCGCTGAGGATGGCGATGGTGTTGTTGATGATCGTGGAGGTGGGGTTGGTCGTCGGCGTCACGGCCCCGATGAGCCCAAACGGGGCGTGCTCCGTGACCATCATCCCGCCCGAGCCGGTCTCGATCAGTGGCTCGAGGTCCTCCAACCCTGGCGTCCTGGTGGTGACGAGGATGTTCTTGCGGATCTTGTCCTCGGTGCGACCCAGGCCCGTCTCGGCATGTGCCATCTCGGCCAGGTATTCGGCCTTCTCCAGCATTACCTTCCTGATCGAGGCGATGACCGCCTCGTGGAGGTCGGTGCCAGCGGCGGCATACGCTCGCTGAGCCTTCTCGGCGGCACCGACGGCTTGGTCGATCGTGGCGAAGATGCCTTCGCCGAGCGCGGCGTCGGGGATGTCGACGGGCGCCCGAGGATGGTCGGGGGCACGATCGGGAGTGCCTCCGAGCCGTTCCCGCACTCTGGCGATGATCGCCTGGATTTCCTGCTCGTTGAACTGGGTCATGTCACTTGGTGTACTTCACGTCGCCGCCGACCTCCCAGGTGTCGACGATCGCCATGACGACGGCATCGCACGGCCGGTCGCGGGTCATCGCCGTCTGCCTGGCGGACGAACCGGTCGCGAACAGCACGACCTCGCCGACGCCGGCCCCCACCGCGTCGGCGGCAACCACGTACCCGCCGGTTTCGCTCTCGTCGACGTCGATCTGCTTGATCACCAGGAACTTGAGCCCCTCCATCGTGGGCTCCTTGTCCGTGGCGACCAGCGTTCCGGCGACGCGCCCGAGCAGCACGAGGTCTTCCCCGGCTCTCTACGAGGACTCCGCCGCGGCCTCTTCGGCGCGGCCGAGCGGCAGGACGATGTCGACGTTGACGTGCGGACGGGCGATGACGTGCGTGGAGACGACCTCGCCGACCTTCTCGGCCCCGCGGACGCCGGCGTCGACTGCAGCCTTCACCGCGGCCACGTCCCCGCGGACCACGGCGGTCACGTAGCCGCCCCCGGTCTTCTCGTACGACACGAGCTCGACCTTGGCGGCCTTCACCATCGCGTCCGCCGCCTCGACCATCGCGGCGAAACCGCGGGTCTCGATCATTCCGAGTGCTTCAGCCATGGGCTCTCGCTCTTCCTTTCTTTCCTTGATACGTTCAGGTGGCTTCGCGGCCATCCAGGCCCTCGAGGGCGGCGACTGCGGCGCGCCAGCCGACATCGATGTCCGCCTCCTCGCCACCGAGGTAGACGCGTCCGAGGGAGCCGAAGGACCGCACTTCGAGCACGTTGATGTCGGCGGCCTTCTCGGCCTCGTTGGCCGCCAGCGCGGCGTACGAGGCCGGGTCCATCTCCAGCACGTACAGCGTCTGGCCGGGGATCAGCATCTGGCCGTGCCGCATGCGATTGATCAGCTGGGCCTGGTGATCGTCGATCCGGCGGATGATCTGACTCGAGGCGATGCGCGGCTTGATTCGATCGCTCTCCGTCGCCCCGATGTCGTCGAGGATGGCGGCGCCGGCGGCTCTCACCTCCGCTTGGGACGGTGAGTGGACCTCGAGGAGCCCGAAGTATCGTTCCACGATCTGCATGCCCGGCCTCACCTGGGTCGCCTTGAGGGCGACATCCGTCAGCCGGTTGATCTCGATGCCGGGCGAGATCTCGACGTACAGCGAGGCATCCCCGGCGAGGGGGAGGAAGCCCTGTGCGACCGTCCCGAGGAAGGCCGCATACTGGGGTTGCAGGCTGTCCAGGAACGAATAGCCCCGCAGGTCAATACTGCTCACTCGAGGTCCCTCCCGTCACGATCTGGACTCCTGCCGATGCACCGATCCTGGTCGCTCCCGCCGCGATCATCTGTCGCACGTCCGCGGCGCTCCGGATCCCGCCCGACGCCTTCACCCCCACCTTGGGGCCAACCGCCTCCCGCATGAGGGCCACGTCGTAGACGGTGGCGCCGCCGCCGCCGAACCCGGTCGAGGTCTTGACGAAGTCGGCCCTGGCCTTGACCGCCAGTCTGGAGCCGATCACCTTTTCCTCGTCCGTCAGCATGGCGGTCTCGAGGATCACCTTGCACACCGCACCCGCCTCGCGGCACGCCTCGGCTACGCCTGCAACGTCACGCTCGACCAGGGCGTAGTCGCCCGACTTGAGCGCCCCCACGTTGATGACCATGTCGATCTCGCGGGCTCCGTCCCGAATCGCCCGCCTCGCCTCCATGGACTTGATCTCGGGCATCGACGCCCCGAAGGGGAAGCCCACCACGGCGCAGGCCACCACGTCGGACCCCTTGAGACTCTCGGCGACCCGCTTGATCCACACCGGGTTGACGCACACCGATGCGAATCCGAACTCCTTGGCCTCCGCGGACATTCGGTCGATCTCGGAGGCCGTGGCGTCAGGGCGAAGCAGGGTGTGGTCGATGAACCCGGCGAGGTCGGTGGGGACGTCGGCACCCGATCCGTTGTACGAGACCCTGGTGGCGCCGGCGGCGAGGACGGAGCGCACCTTGTCCGCCGAGTGGGCGACGCAATCGCCGACACACGCCAGGCATTCGTCCCAGGTCTCGCCCGCGACCGCGGCGAGCACCTCCCGGGTGATCGCCTCGATGAGCTCGTCGCGCTCGGTCATACCGCCTCCCCCATCCGGCGGCGTTCGTCCATGGCGTCGATCTTGGCGACCCTCCGGGCATGACGCCCCTCGCCCCATGGGGTGGCCAGCCACTCCTCGACGATCTGCCAGGCGAGGTTCTCGCCGACGAGGCCGGCGCCGAGCGTGAGCACGTTGGCGTGATTGTGCTCCCGGCTGTTGCGGGCTGACGAGATGTCGTAACAGAGCGCGGCACGGACCCCGGGAACCTTGTTGGCGACCATCGCCGACCCGATACCGGCGCCGTCGACCACGATGCCGAGGGCGCACTCGCCCGAGGCGACCCTTTCGGCCACGGCAAGGGCGAAATCCGGGTAGTCGACGGCCTCGGTCGAGTCGGTTCCGCAGTCCACCACGTCGTGGCCGGCCTCACGCAGGCGGAACCCGATCCGCTCCTTCAACCGGAACCCACCGTGGTCGGCACCCACTGCAATCGGGCCGTTTGACCGAGCCCCTGCGGGGGATGGCTCGGCCCCAACGGAGGTGTCGGCGGGAGCGGACGAGGCGACCGCATCGACGACGCGCCCCACGAGAGCGCGCACGTCCTCCTCGCTGGGAAGCTGGTGACGGGCCACATGCGATTATCGCACGCGGCGACCGACGGCACCGGACCGTTGCCTGTTGCCCGTTACCCGTTGCCCGCAGAACGTCGCCCGTCGCCCGCAAGAATCAAGAATCAAGAATCAAGACGAGTCAGGAGCACAAGTCTTGACTCTTGACTCTTGGCTCTTGGTTCCTGATTCACGGACCTGGAGTTCCCATCGGTAGCCTCCTCGCAAATGCCCGACTCCGCCTTTACGTGGGATCAGCGGCCGGCTCGGCCGGTGGGGAAAACGCCGAAGCCGTCCGAGGGCGACCGTCCTGAGGAGCCGTCGCCGCCCGTCGGGGGCCGCATCACACTGAGGGAGGCCGAGCATCGGTTCGGGGTGTCGGTGGGCACGCTGCGCGGGTGGGCCAGAGATGGCGCCGTCGATGCGGTCAAGGCCGACGGGCCCAACGGCCGGCAGTGGATGATCACGGCCGAGTCGGTGGCGCATCGGCTGTCGCACCGTGCCGGCGGGCCCTCTCCACCCCCCCGCGCCGGCGCCACCGGACCGATACCAGACGGCTCGGCGATGCTGGTGCCGCGCGACGCCTGGGACCGCCTGATGGACCAGCTGGGGAACATCCACGAGGCCGGGCTCCTGCTCGCCGAGGCCCGGGAGCGGGCGGCCAAGGCGGAGACCGAGGCCGAGTTCCTCAGGGAGCGGCTTGGCGAGATTCGGATCGAGCGAGACGAGCTCAAGAAGGCGGCGTCGATCGAACGGCCGAGCAGGGAGCCAGCCGCACCACAACCAACTCCTGCGCCCCCGAAGCGCCCCACCGGATGGGAGATCGTGAGACGGTGGTGGCGAGGAAGTTGAGCCTCCCGCCTCCCGCCTCCCGCCTCCCGCCTCCGGCAAGCCCCCTCTTTTCACGAGTTGCGGGTGGCGGGCGGCGCCGACACCGATCGGGAGACCACTAGTTTCCCCCCAATGTCCGAAGCCCCGATCATCGCCACGAGCGACCTCCGATTCGCCTACGGGGACATCGTCGCCATCGATGGCGTGTCTCTCGAGATCCCGTCTGGTCGGATCGGGCTGGTAGGAGCCAACGGGGCCGGAAAGACCACACTGCTGAAGATCCTGCTGGGGGTGCTGCCGGCGGCGTCGGGTCGGGTGGAGGTACTGGGACACCCGGTGGCCACCGAACGGCTCGAGGTCCGCTCCAAGGTGGGATGGATGCCGGAGAGCAACTGCCTCCCTCCCGACCAGACGGCTGCGGACTTCCTCGGATACGCCGCGGAGCTCGGGGGGCTGCCGGTGCGGGCGGCCCGCCAGCGGGCGAGCGACGTGCTCGGCCTCGTAGGCCTTCACGAGGAGCGCTTCCGCTACATCGGCGAGTTCTCGACCGGCATGAAACAGCGGACGAAACTCGCCCAGGCGATCGTGCACGACCCGTCCCTGGTGCTTCTCGACGAGCCGACCGCAGGGCTCGACCCCGAGGGACGCGAAGAGATGCTCGACCTGGTCACCCGCCTCCAAGGCTTCGGGATCAATGCGGTGATCTCGTCGCATGTGCTCACCGACATCGAGCGCACCTGCGATTGGGTGATCATGCTCGACGGCGGCAAGGTGCTGCGCTCGGGACCGCTCACGGATCTCTCGACGACCGATGAGGTCGAGCTCGAGGTCATCGGCGACGCCGCAATGGTGGCGGCTGCCGCGCGAAGGCTGGGAGCGACCGTGGAGGTGACGGGGACGGTCCTCCACCTGACCTCGGCCGGAGGCGATGCCTTCGCGATCGCCCGCGATGCCCTCGTCGAAGCCGCAGTGCCGCTGCGACGGCTCGGGGCCAAACGGACGACTCTCGAAGACGTCTTCATGGGCGAGGGATCGAATGACTGAAGGTGTCGTCTTCGATCTCGGTTGGCGGCCATACGACGGTCCCCGCCTCGGCCGCTCGGGCGCCCGACGCGCCCTATACCGGGACGGCCTGCGCCGCGTCCTCGGGCTGCGCCGCCGGGCCCGTCGAAAGGTGCTCCCGTTCGCCCTGCTGGCGATCGCGCTCCTTCCCGCACTCTTCTTCGTGGCCTTCGGCGTCATCGCCGGCGAGTTCGACCCGGAGGCGACGCTCTTCGGGCACAGCCAGTACTTCGACCTCACCGGTGCCCTCGTGCTCATCTTCACCGCCCTCGCATCGAGCGAGCTCCTCCTCCCCGATCGGGTGCACGGCACCCTGTCGGTGTACGCCTCCCGCCCGCTCACCACCGCGGACTACGTGGCAATGAGGGCGGCGTCGCTGGCGACGGTCGTGTTCGGCTTCCTGTGGCTGCCCCATGTCATGCTGTTCCTCGGACGAGCCTGGGTGAACGGCTTCGGCTCATACGTCACCGAGAACGCAGAGATCCTCTGGCAGACCGCGCTGTCCTCGGTCGTGTACTTCGCCGCGTACGCACCGCTCGGCTTCCTCGTGGCAGCCTTCTCCAGAAGGGCGTCGGTGGCGGCGGGGGCCTTCCTCGGCGTGGTCACCATTTCGAGCGCGGCCACGCGCGGGCTCATCGAGGCGGGGTTCGACTTCATGGGCCTCTTCGCCTTCCAACACCACCCGGGGTATGTGAAGGACTGGATCATGGATTCGAGCACTCATAGCTGGATTCCCGAGGACGCCGGGTTCGATCCGTCCGTGTCGCTCCTCGTGATCATCGTGGTAGCGGCGCTCTCTGGGCTCACGGTGTACGCCCGTCAGAGAAGAGCGGGATGACGACCTCGCCCGCCGTGGTGACCGGCGCCACCGTCGAAGTTCGAGAAGCATCGAAATGGTTCGGGCAGAAGGTCGCCGTCTCGGACGTGACCTGCTCGTTCGGCCCGGGGCTGAGCGGGCTACTCGGGCCGAACGGAGCCGGCAAGACCACTCTCCTCCGGATGATCTGCGGGTTGCTCAGCCCGTCGGACGGCTCGGTGTCGGTCCTCGGATCGGACCCGCGTCGCGACCACCGCGTCTATCGCAGAGTTGCGCTCGTCCCCGAGGAGGATGCGGTCTACGGATTCCTCACCGCCCGCGGGTTCGTGTCGTATGCCGCCGACCTGTCCGGGGTCTCGCGTTCAGGGGTGGAACGCGCCATACAGACGGTCGATCTCGCCGCAGCCGCCGACCGCCCCATCGCCGGCTTCAGCAAGGGGATGCGGCAGAGGGCGAAGGTGGCCGCCGCCCTGGTGACCGACCCCGACCTGCTCATCCTCGACGAACCGCTGAATGGAACCGATCCGGTCCAACGCGCCCACCTCATCGATACCTTCAGGCGGTTGGGCGCCGCCGGGAAGACCCTGATCGTGTCGTCGCACGTCCTCGCCGAAGTCGAGCGCATGGCCGACCGGGTGATCGCAATCGTTGATGGGCGGCTGGCGGCCGCCGGCAGCGTGCTCGCGATCCGGCAGGCCATGGCCGACATCCCGTACCGGATCCGCATCGATTCCGACGACCCGCGAACGATCGCCGCGAATCTCGTGGCCACCGAGTGCGTGACCTCGGTGGCGGTGGCGGGCAATACCCTCCATGTCGAGACCTCCGATCTGCCGGACCTCGGCCGGCGGGTTCCGCAGGTCGCCAAGGATCTCGGTGTGCGGCTGACCGCGTTCGAGCCCGAGGACGAGTCACTCGAGAGCGTCTTCCGATACCTGGTACGGAGGCGGACATGAGGGCGTTTGCCTCCATGGTGCGGGTGACGATGCGGCAGGTGGTCGGTGGCCGCCGATGGATCGTGCTGGGCCTGTTGGCACTGCTGCCTGCGGTGGTCATGTGGTTCGCGTCCATCGATCCCTCGCCGCCGGGAGCGTTCGAGCGATACAACGACGTTCCTCTGCCCACGCTGTTGCTTCTGGTCGTGCCGATCGTGACCCTCGTGATCGGCTCGGGCGCCCTCGGCGACGAGCGGCGAGACGGGACGCTCTCGTTTCTCCTGCTCCGGCCGATCCGGCGGTCGACCATCGCCGCGGCCAAGCTCACCGCGGCCTGGCTGGCGGCATCGCTCATCGCGGGATCGGCGGGCTTCCTGGCGAGCTTCGTGCTGGCCGTGCGCGCCGACACCTGGATCACCCTCGCCCCCACCCTCGTCGCCGTTCTGCTGGCGACGGCCGGGTACACCGCGGTGTTCATGGTCCTCGGCCACGTCACCTCGCGGGCGGTCCTGATCGGGCTGGTGTACGTCTTCGTCTGGGAGTCGGGGATCAGCTTCGCCGCGCCATCACTGGCCAACGTCTCCCTCTCCCGCATCGGACTCACCGCATACGTCGGGATGCTCCCCGAGACGGCCTCCGCCCTCGGCGAACCACTTGGAGCGCTCGCGCCGGGGGCGGGTGGTGCGCTGGCCAAGGCCCTCGGGATCGCCCTCGTCTGTATCCTGGTCGGGGCGTTCCTGCTGAAGCGAATGGACGCCACGTCCGAGTAGGGCTCATCTCCCCCCGGAGCGGGGGGAGTACCCCGGAGCGGGAGGGGGGTCTCTGACCCTGCGGGCGAGCCTGGACCCGGCTCAGCAGAAGACTCGCCCGGCGCCAGATCGCCGCCCGGGCCCTCAGCCTTCAGCCATCAGCCATCAGCCGGAAGACACTCCGGCATCGCCCACATCCAAGACTTCTCTGGTCTTGACTCTTGATTCTTGACTCTTGATTCTTGCGGGAAGCGGGAGCGGGAAGCGGGTTCAACGGGCAACGGGGCTTCTCGCTACCTTTCCGCCGGTGACCGATCCTCCTCCGGTGACACCGCCGCCCACGCACGGCATCTACCGCCGAATGGGGATCGCAGCCGCCATCGTCGCCGGAGGGGTCCTGCTCTCCCGGGTCCTCGGGTTGGTGCGCCAGATCGTGTTCGCCTGGCTCCTCGGCGCCGGCTCCACTGGCGACGAGTACTTCGTGGCGTTCGTCATCCCGGACCTGCTCAACTACCTGCTCGCCGGCGCCTACATGGCGATCACCCTCATCCCGTTGCTGGCCAAGCGGTTCGCCGCGGGGGACGAAGCCGACGCACAGCGGGCGTTCTGGGCGATCGCCCGGCCCCTGACGCTTGCCATCGGCGGACTCATCCTCGTCGCCATGCCCTTCGTGGAGCCGGTCCTCAGGGCGATCGAGCCGGGCTTCACCGATGCTCAGGTCTCGGAGGCGGCCCGGCTCACCCGCATCGTCCTGCCAGCTCAGGTGTTCTTTATCCTCGGGCAGCTGTTCACCGCGTGGCAGTTCGCCCGTGAGAAGTTTGTGATCCCGACGCTCGGGCCGATCATCTACAACGTCGGAATCATCGCCGGAGGCCTGCTCGGCGGTCTGGGACGGGACGATCCCGGAGCCGAAGGCTTCGCCTGGGGCGCATTGGGCGGGGCATTCCTCGGGATCTTCGTGCTCCAGTGGTGGGGGGCTCATCGGGAGGGGCTGCGGCTTCCCGGCCGGTTGCTCGGCAGGCACCCGGCCGTTCGCCGCTACTTCGCGTTGGCTATCCCCTTGATGCTCGGCCAGTCCCTGGTGGTGCTCGACGAGCAACTCGGCAGGGCGTTCGGGTCGCTCACCGAGGATGGCGGCGTGTCGTGGCTGACCTTCGGCCGACAGACGATGCTGGTGCCGGTCGGGGTGATCGCCCAGGCTGCCGGTGTCGCCGCGTACCCCTTCCTGGCGCGGCTCGCCGCCGAGGGGAAGCACCGCGAGTTGGCCGCGGCCGTGGGGAGAGCGGTCCGGTTCGTGATCGTGCTGAGCCTCGCCGCCGCGGCCGGGCTCATGGCGATGTCGATTCCGATCGTCCGCACGCTCTACGAACGCGGCTCGTTCGAGCCCATGGACACCGTCGCCACCGCGAGCACGGTGGTGCTGTTTGCGATCGGCGTGCCGATGTGGGGGATTCAGCAGATCCTCGCCCGGGGGTTCTACGCACGGGAGGAGATGTGGGCACCCGTGCTGATCGGGACCCTGGCCACGGTTGCGGCGGTCCCGATGTACTGGGCTCTCAATGACGCCCTCGGCGTGGAGGGCCTGGCGCTCGCGTCGAGCCTGGCAATAACCCTCTACACCGCCGGCCTCGCCATCGTGTGGTACCGGCGGACGAGCCCGAAAGAGCTGCGGCCGGTTGCCCGAACGCTGGCTGGAAACCTCCCCCTGGCGGCCGCGGCCGGGGCGGCCGCCTGGTTCACCTCCGAATGGGTCCTGGACACGCTCGGAGTGACCGGGTTCATCGACAACCTGCTGGCGGTCGCCGCCGGCGGAGCGGTGCTATTGGCGATCGCGCTGGGCCCGAGGCCGGTGAGGAGGGATCTGGCGCGACGGTAGCGGCCATCGGCCCTCAGCCATCGGCCGGAAAGTGGCCATGGGGTTCCGCTACCTCAGATCGATTAGTCCCGCGTTGGTCGGAGTGAAACCGCAGGCATCGATGTAGAACTCTCGGAGGTCATCGTCGAAGTCGACATGGAGCCACTCGCACCCGGCGGCGCGAGCACCCTCGACCCCCTTCGCGACGACCTGACGACCAACTCCGTGATTCCGATTCGCTGAAGCCACCATCACGTCCTGAATCCAGGCGTGTACGAGGCCGTCCCACACCACATTCGCGAAGCCGACCAGCGCGTCGTTGTCACGGGCGGTGACCCACCCCAGGCTGTGCCGGGTGACGAGAGCGGGCCAGTCCCACTCGGCGACGTCGTACACGCGATGCCCGAATGCATCGGCGTGGAGCCGGTTGGCCTCCTCCCCATCGATCTCGCCGCGCCACATGTATGAGATCGCCATGTCGGCGCACGCTAACCGACCGCTCCGGCCGAAGGCCCAAGGCCGAAGGCTGATGGCTGATGGCTGATGGCTGATGGCAGCGAGCCGAAAGCCGAGCAGAGCGGCTGCAGAGCGCCGGTTACCCGCTCTTCGTCTTCTCGAAGATATCCGTGATCTCGGCGATCAGCGCCAAGAGCTCGTCACCCACCGCCGGGTCCATCGACTTCTTGGCATCCCCTGCCTTCTTCGTCGCCCGCCAGAAGAGGTCGTGGAGTTGCGGGAACTGCTCCACATGCGGCGGCTTGAAATAGTCGGTCCAGAGCACCCAGAGGTGGTGCTTGGCCAGTTCGGCGCGTTGTTCCTTCAGGATCACGCAGCGCTGCCGGAAGACCTCGTCGTCGGAATCCTGATACTTCTGGGCGATCGCCCTCACCGACTCGGCTTCGATCCGAGCCTGCGCCGGGTCGTAAACGCCACACATCAGATCGCAATGCGCGTGAGCGATGCGCTTCGGCCTCAGCAAGGCCATCGTCATCTCCTGTGTCTCGCTGATACCTCACCCTACACTCGGCCCCGGTCGCATCGGGAGGCCGCCGCTGGCCGTTTCACCCACCCTCAGAGCGGTCGGTTCGACCGTGCTCGCAGCCCTCGGCCTGCGGCTCGTCCGGCATGAGATCGCCGAGGAATCGATGGTCCCTGCTCTCAGGCCCGGCGACTGGGTACTCGGGGTCCGGCGTCCCCAGCGGCTGAGGACGGGTGACGTGGTCGTGTTCGATCTGAGGCCCGGATTCGAGATCGTCAAGCGGGTGAGCCCGCCGCCCGCCGGGACGCATGGCCTTTGGCTCCTGGGGGACAACCCTGCCGCGGGGAGTGTCGACAGCCGAATGTTCGGGCCCGTGTCCGCCGATCGCATCAAGAGCCGCCTCCTCCTGCGGTACCAGCCGCGCCCCGTTCAGGCGATCCCTCCCCCGCCCGGATCCTGACGGGCCACGGGCAACGGGCAACGGGCAACGACGTAGCCTCCATCTCGTGAACCTCGCCCGCACGATGCTGCGCCAGCTGGGACGCAGACTCCCCAAGACCGAAGGGTCGCTGTCCCTCGAAGGGATCACGGATACGGTCACGATCCGACGCGATCGTTTCGGCGTCCCCCACATCGATGCACCGACGAGCGATGACGCCTGGTACGGCCTCGGCTTCTGCCAGGGCCAAGACCGCGCCTTCCAGCTCGAGACCCGGATGCGGGTCGTCCGCGGGACGCTGGCGGCACTGGTGGGTCGAGATGCGCTGCCTCTCGACGAGTTGTCCCGACGCATCGGTTTCGCCCGGTACGGGCGGCGCGGCCTCGACGCCCTGAGCCGCCACCATCGGGCCGGGTTCGAGGCGTTCGCCGCAGGGGTCAGGGCGGGCATGAGGGAGGGTGGCGGCGGGCGGGCCCACGAGTTCCTGCTCCTCCGAACCAAGCCTTCCACGTTCGAGGCATCGGATGCCGTCGGCTTTCTCGCGGTTCAGTCCTTCGCCCTCGCCTCGAATTGGGACATCGAACTGGCGAGGCTGCGCATGCTCGCCCTGGACGGGCCGGATGCCGTGTCCGCCCTCCACCCTCCGTATCCCGCCGATCTGCCGGCATCCGATCGGCCGGGGGAGGCAGCCGGCCGGGTGGTCGATGCCCTCGCCGAAGACCTTGCCCGCGCCGGGCAGCTCTTCGCCGAAGGCGGCGGCTCCAACAACTGGGCGATCTCAGGCAGCCGTACGAGGACGGGACGGCCGATCCTCGCCAACGACCCCCATCTGGCGCCGGTATTGCCACCACACTGGTACCTGGCACATCTGCGGACGCCCGCGTGGACCGTGACCGGTGCGTCGCTCCCCGGAGTCCCGTCCTTCGCCGCCGGTCACAACGGCCATGGCGCCTGGGGCGTCACCGCAGGGCTGATCGACAACACCGACCTGTTCGTGGAGGAGGTCGGCCCGACCGGCGACACCGTCCGGCGAGGCGCGGACTTCGTGCCGGTCGAGGTCCGTCATGAGGTGATCGAGGTGAGGGGAGAGGAACCGGTCCGGCTGCAAGTGCTCGAGACCGACCGAGGGCCCATCGTCGGACCCGCCTTCGACGGAGCGTTCGGGGCCCTGTCGATGTCCGCCACCTGGCTCGAACCGGCGTCGGTCGGCGCC
>Ga0214471_10002460_pt1 | contig 14531 bp, 10 predicted proteins | sample RVTome_5_FD_207665 | JGI IMG/M metagenome (GOLD analysis project Ga0214471, IMG submission 207665) | Soil microbial communities from uranium-contaminated site in the Upper Colorado River Basin, Wyoming, United States - RVT142D155 | ecosystem: Environmental > Terrestrial > Soil > Contaminated >...
CTCGCGATGGGGGTCCTGGTGTTGATCCGAGGTGAAGGGCGGAGCAGGGAGACCCAGACGTTGAGTGGTAGTCGGTTTCCTGAGATCGCTGGTCATTGGTCGTTCGACCCCAGCCCGCTTCGACCCACACGGCAACGACCGACGACTAACGACCAACGACCAATGTCCAACGACTAGCCCGCCATGCTCTTTCGACTCTTCTACGACGACCAGCTGGCCCAGGCCAGCTACCTGCTCGGGTGCCAGACCACCGGCGAGGCCATTGTGGTGGACCCGTCCCGGGTGGTGGACCAGTACATCGCCGCGGCGGAAGTCGAGGGGTTGGCGATCACGGCGGTGGCGGAGACCCACATTCACGCCGATTTCGTCTCGGGCGTCCGGGAGCTGGGTGCGCGAACCGGTGCCCGGATGTACCTCTCCGACGCGGGTCCTCCCGAGTGGAAGTACGGGTTCCGCGGAGACGACCGTGTCGTCTGTCTCGCCGGAGGTGAGCGGCTCTCCGTTGGCCATGTGGTGCTGGAGCCGGTGCACACACCCGGCCACACGCCGGAGCACCTGAGTTTCCTGGTCACAGACGGCCGAACGTCTCGAGAGCCCATGGGGCTCCTCAGCGGTGACTTCGTGTTCGTGGGCGACGTCGGGCGGCCCGATTTGCTGGAGAAGGCGGTCCGGGTCTCCGGCGCAAGCGACGCATCCGCTCGCCAGCTCTTCGGGAGCCTTCAGTGGTTCCGGACGCTGCCGGACCATCTGCAGGTATGGCCCGGCCACGGGGCCGGTTCGGCCTGCGGCAAGGGAATCGGTGCGGTGCCGCAGTCCACGGTCGGCTACGAGAAGCGGACCAACTGGGCCCTTGGCAACGCAGATGTCGAGGCGTTCGTCGCGCAGATCCTGTTCGGTCAGCCGGAACCGCCCCGCTACTTCGGCATCATGAAACGAATGAATCGGGACGGGCCACCGGTGCTCGGCAGGTTTCCCGCTCCGGAACGGCTGGCGGAAACCCGCCTCCCCGCCCTGCTCGCCACCGGCGCGGGTGTGGTGGTAGACACGCGACCTGCGCCTGCCTTCGGCGGCGGCCACATTCCGGGCAGCGTGAACGTGCCCCTCAACCGGGCGTTCGCCACCTACGCGGGCTCGGTGCTGCCCTACGATCGCGACCTCTACCTGCTGGTGGAGGGCGGGACGCCGGTGCTCGAGCGGGTCATCCGGCACCTGGTGATGATCGGTCTGGATCGCATCGCGGGATACCTCGGCTCCGAAGCGATCGAGCTGTGGGCCGGCTCGGGTCACGAGCTCGCGACCGTCGAGCAGATTACGCCGGCCGAAGCGGCGCGCCGTCAGGCCATGGGCGCCATCGTGGTGGATGTGCGGGGAGAGTCGGAGTGGCGTGGTGGACACATCGGCGGGGCCCGGCTCATTCCGCTCCCCGAGCTGATGGAACGGCTGGAGGAAATCCCCACCGACCGCCCGGTGGTGACGCAGTGCCAGAGCGGAGCGCGATCCGCGATCGCGGCGAGCCTGCTCCGCGCTCGGGGCTGGCGCGACGTGGCCAATCTCGCGGGAGGGTACTCCGCGTGGGTGGGGGAAGGAATGCCCGTTGAAGGGAAACGGGAATAGGGAAAAGGGAAGAGGGGAGGGGAGAGGGAATGGGACAAGGGTGTGGACATGCCTCGCGTCTCGACCTTTCCCTTTCCCTTCTGCCTCCCCTCTTCCCTCGTTCCTTTTCCCTTTTCCCTAGGTTTTTGCTCGCCCTTCTACTACGTAGGCCTCCATCGCGAAGTACTCCGCTAACCCCAGCCGATCCAGGGTGGCCGCGGTCTCGGTGTTTCGGGCTTCGACCCGCTGCCAGAACTCGCGGTCGTCGAGGCCCGGGAACGGCGCCGTGTCCTTCTGGGACTGGTGCTTGAAGATCGCCTGGATCTTGAGCTGGAGCTCCTCCTGGGACAGCGGCACCAGCCAGGTGGCCTCGGTCACGGGCCACTCCTGCCAGGCGCCTCGGTAGAGCCATACCTCCGGCCGCCACCCGTCGAGCCGGTCGAGGGCCTGGTCGATCGCCTCCTTGCACATGCGGTGCGTGTCATGCGGGTCGGAGAAGTCGCCGGCGACGAAAACGATGCTGGGGTGGATTTCCGCGAGGAGACCCCGCACCATCTCGATGTCGGCTTCTCCGATGGGGTCTTTGCGGACCTTGCCGGTCTGGTAGAAGGGCAGGTTCAGGAACCGCGCCGCGCCGGGGGGCAGCCCCAGGGTCTCGATGCCGCTCACCGCTTCGGCCTCGCGGATCATTCGCTTGATGTCCTGGACCTCGGGCAGGTCCGCCTCCCCGGGCTGCTTCCGCGCCAGGAACGCCAGCACCCGCTCCCGCAGCCCCTGGGTCACCCCAGGTGCGAGGCTCCGCTCCCGGGCCAGGCGATCGAGCCATTCCAAATACCGGCGCACGTCATGGTCGAACACCGCGATGTTGCCGCTGGTCAGGTAGGCGACCGTGACGGCGTTGCCGTTCTGGATCAGCTTCCGGAGCATTCCTCCCATCGAGATCACATCGTCGTCCGGGTGAGGGGAAAAGACGACGATCCGCTCCCCGCGGGGCAGCTTCGATCGGCCCCGGATCTTGGCACCGAGCTGGTTGAAGACGAAGCCGTTCACCTCGCCGGGCGATCCGAACCGAGCCACCAGGGCCGACATTTTGTGCTCGGCGTAGTCGCGCATGGTGAGCTTGAGGATCGCCTTGCCGACCGTCTGGGAGAGCCAGGCGACCGCCCGGACGGCGAGCGTATCGGTCCACTCCACTTCGTCCAGCAACCATGGCGTAGCGACCCGGGTGAGAAGGGCGGCGGCGGCCGGGTCGAGGTAGAACGTGGTGTCGGGGTGACGCTGGAGAAAGGTCGCGGCGACCTCCGTGTCCACCTCTCCCTCGACCGCCCGCCGGGCGATCTCCGCCTTGTGCTCCCCGGTGGCCAGGATGGCGATCTCCCGCGCCTCGAGAATGGTCGCTACGCCCATCGTGATCGCCTCACGGGGGACGTTTTCCTCCCCGAAGAACTCGGCCGCGGCGTCGCGCCGGGTGACGGTGTCGAGCGTGACCAGCCGGGTACGGCTCCGCCCGCCGGAGCCGGGCTCGTTGAAGCCAATGTGTCCCGTCTTGCCGATCCCGAGGAGCTGGAAGTCCATCCCCCCCGCGTCGCGAATCGCAGCGTCATACGCCTCGCAGTAGGCCGGCACCGCCTCCCGGGGGACCGCGCCGTCCGGAATCCGGACGTTGGCCGGATCCACATCCACGTGGTCGAACAGGTTCTCCCACATGAAACGGTGGTAGGAATGAAGGCTGTCCGGCTGCATGGGGAAGTACTCGTCCAGGTTGAACGAAACCACGTTCCGGAACGAGAGGCCTTCCTCCCGGTGGAGCCGGATGAGCTCGCGATAGACCCCGATCGGCGTGGATCCGGTGGCCAGGCCGAGCACGGCTCGCTCCCCGCGGCCGGTCTTTTCGCGGATGATCGTGGCCATCCGGACGGCGACTTCCCGGGCCAGATCCGCGGGGTTGTCGAAGATCCGGGTGCTGATCCGCTCCAATCGGGTGTGATCGGTCATCGGGCAGGTCCCGGCCAAGAAGATCTGCCAACCTGGCACATGCCAATCCACTGCAGACTAAGGAGTTGGGTCATTCTGGCGCCTCTGAATTGGCACGTGTGCTGCATCGGCTGTGCAGGTCGTCGGCGGTCCTCCGTCGGGATCCATAGAGGGCCGCCGCGATGATTCCGACCAACGATACGGTTCAACCTCAACCTAGGGAGGTCAGTATGTGGATGCTCACGACTCGCCGCCCGACGGAGAATCCGGCGGACGTGTATTCGCTGCGGGGACGGCTCAACCGGCTGATGGACGAGGCGTTCAACCCGTGGGCCACCCAATGGGAGGACGGCACGGTCTCCTCGGCGTGGATTCCGTCGGTGGACGTCTTCGAGTCGCAGGATCACATCAAGCTGGTGGCGGAGCTGCCCGGGGTCTCCCGAGAAGACGTGAAGATCTCGCTGGAGAACAATGTGCTCACGCTCCGAGGTGAGAAGAAGCAGACCGCGGAGGAGAAGACCGAGCGGGTGCACCGATACGAGCGAGCCTACGGTGCGTTCGAGCGGACCTTCAACCTGCCGAGCACCGTGGAGGCGGAGAACATCCAGGCCGCCTACGACCAGGGTGTATTGACGATCATCCTGCCGAAGGTGGAACGGGCCCGGCCACGGGAGATCCCCATCAAGACGGCAAGTCGGCAGTGACGGCAGGACGGCACACAAGGGAGGGAGGGGTGGGGAGCGATCCCCACCCTTCTTTCTTGCCCGCGTGCCGTCCTGCCGTCCGGCCGCCCTACCTGACCGGTTTCGGCACCTCGGGATAGATGCCCGCATCTGCGAGCCGCTTCACGAGATCTCCCACCCGTGGCACCACCGCGTTCACCTGATCCACCAGGCCCGGCACCGCCTTTCGCACCTCTTCGGCCTGCCGGAGCTGCGTAGTGGTCGGCGGCGCGGTGGCTCCCATGATACCTCGCTTCAGGAACGCCACCCGGAGCCGGAGGTTGCGCCGGAAGGCCTCGGGGTCGAACCCGCCTCCGCCTCCGATGCCCAGGCGCCCGCGCAGTGGACTCATGGCCTGGTCGAGCGAGTCCACCGCGGCGCGGATCGGAGCCGGTGCCGGCGATCTGGTGGAATCGGTGACGGCCCGCTTCATGTTTCCGATCTGCTCGTTGAGGGTCGTGGCGAGGTCGGCGACCGCGTTCACCCTGCCGTGGAGCGCATGCAGCTCCTTCAACAACTCGAACCTGGTCCGTCGGTCTGCATCGCTGATCTGGATGGCGGGCTCCCCCCGGACGGTGACGACACGGCTTCCGGTCTCCCTGCCGTTCACCACCAGCGTCGCCCGGTAGTCGCCGGGAGGCACCAGCGGACCATCCAGGCCCGGTCCGAAGAATCCACCGCCGCCCCCGGTCCGGGGAGCCGGGAGCGGGTCGATCCGCAGATCCCAATGGACCGTCTGCAGCCCGGGGCCCAGCCGATCTTTGAGGTCGTCACCCTTGAGTTCGCGCACGGTCATCCCCTGGGGGTCTCGGATCACGACCCTCGCGCTGTCCGCCTTCGCATCGAGATGCCAGGTGATCGGGGTGCCGTAGGTCGGGTTGGGTCCCAGGAACAACCGATCCCCTTCGAACTCCCGCATCCGATCCTGCGCCAGGCTCCACTGGGTCGCGGGCGCGATGTCGAACAGGAACGCGCCGGCAGCCCGGCCCTCGGCGTACTGCTGGAACGGGGTCAGGTCGTCCAGGATCCAGATGGCGCGCCCGTGGGTCGCCAGGATCATGTCATTCTCTCGAGGATGGAGAGTGATCTCGTAGATCGGAACGGTCGGCAGGTTCGCCTTCACCCGATGCCACTGGCGTCCGCGGTCGACCGTCACCCAGAGCCCGGTCTCCGCGCCGAGGTACAGCACGTCGGCGTTCTTCTGGTCTTCGGTGATCGTGCGGGCCACCACGCCGGCCGGCAGGGTCCCGCCGATCGCCCGCCAGGTGGACCCGTGGTCGGTGCTGGCATATACGTAAGCGCCGTAGTCGCCCGTGCGGTGGGCGTCGAACGTTACGTACACCGTTCCCTCGGCGAACTTGGAGGGCTCGACTTTGGAGACGTAGCCCAGCGCGGGCGCGCCCGGGATGCCGCGGGTGACGTTGGTCCACGTCGCGCCGCCGTCCCGAGAGACCTGCACCAGGCCGTCATCCGAGCCGGTCCAGAGGAGCCCGGCCTTCAGGCGCGACTCGGCGATCGTGAACAGGGTGCCGTACGCGCCGACCCCGTCGTTCCGCGCGATCCGGATGTCCTTTCCTTTGACCCCGAGCAACTCCATGGTATCGCGGTCGATGGCGCGGGTGAGGTCGGCGCTGATCGCGGTCCAGGAATGCCCGCGGTCGGTGGACTTGAGCAGCCGATTGGCGCCCACGTAGACCGTGGCCGGATCGTGCGGCGAGAGCATCATCGGAGTGTCCCAGTTCCAGCGGTACGGGCGTTCCGCCTCCGGCGGCTCCGGCCGGATCGGCTGTCGCTCGTTGGTGATCCGATCGATCCGGCTCATGTTGCCGTCCTGCGATTCCGCATAGATGATGCGGGTGTCGCTCGGGTCGATGATTCCCACGAACCCATCGCCCCCCTGGACCACGAACCAGTCGTCGTTCGCGATTCCGCTTCGGGATCGCACGGCGCTGGGCCCGCACCAGGTGTTGTTGTCCTGGAGCCCACCGCACACGGTGTAGGGGCTTCCCATGTCGTAGCTGGCGTGGTAGAACTGGGCTACCGGAAGATTGTTGAGCCAGACGTAGGTCTTGCTCTTGTCGAAGGAGATGCCCACGCCCCCGTCTCCGCCGATCAGCAGGTGGTCGGGGTTGGTGGGGTCGATCCACATGGCATGGAAGTCCACGTGGATGTTGCGCGCGCCGTCGTTGGTCCAGGTCTTCCCTCCGTCGTCGGAGATGTGCAGTTGGACGCCTGGCACGTAGACCCGATTCTCGTTCCTGGGATCCACCCGGATCTGGCTGAAGTACATCGGCCGTGGGTTCTGGCTGCCGACCTTGCGCCAGCTCGCGCCCCCGTCGTCGGTGCGGTACACCCCGCTCTCGGTCGGGTGCTCGATCCGGGCGTAGAGGATGTTCGGGTTGGTCCGGAACACATCGAGTCCGATGCGGCCCAGCGGGCCTGTCGGGATGCCGTTGGTCAGCTGGCTCCAGGTCCGGCCGGCGTCGGTGGACTTCCAGATCCCGCTCTGGGGCCCGCCGCCGTTGAAGCCCCAGCTGGCGCGCCGGCGCTGGTACAGCGCGGCGTAGAGCACCTTGTTGTTGAAGGGATCCATGACCAGGTCGATGGCGCCGGCGTCCGGACCGCCGTCGAGCAGCGGGTTCCAGGTGCGCCCGCCGTCCACGGTCTTGTAGACGCCCCGCTCGCCGCCGCCTTTCCAGAGGTCGCCCAGCACGGCGACGTACACCACGTCGGAGTCCACCGGGTCCACCAGGATGCGGGCGATTTGGCGCGAGTTCCGGAGTCCCATATGGGCCCAGGTCTTCCCGCCGTCGTCCGACCGGTAGATCCCGTCGCCCCAGGAGGAGCTCTGGCGGTTGTTGGTCTCGCCGGTGCCGACCCAGACGAGGTCGGGGTCGCCGGGCGCGATGGCGACGTCGCCGATCGAGCTCGAGCCCTGGGCGTCGAATACCGGCTCCAGAGTCGTGCCGTGGTTCACGGTCTTCCAAAGACCGCCGGTGGCGGTGGCGATGTAGAAGATCGACGGGTTCGCGTCATACACCGCAAAGTCGTCGACCCTGCCGCTCGGCGTGGCGGGTCCTATGTTCCGGAAGCGGAGCTGGTCGAAGGGGCCCGCGGGCGAAGTCTGGGCCCAAAGTGAACGGGCAGGCGTGGCGGCGAGCGCCGTCATGGCGAGCACGGCTGTCAGAAGCGCGCGGGAGACGAGCATGGTCACTCCGTGAGCAGGACCAAAGGACTACGGACTGAGGACTAGGGACTAAGGGACTGAAGGCCTGGGCCCATGAATTGGCCAAAGGGTACTCTTGCCCGCGAGGCCGGGCAACGCGGCGTGCGGATCCGGTTCCGGGGGTCACTCGGGGCCGCGGCCATCGCCGGCTTGGTGTCCTGCGAGGAGTCATCGGTCGAAGCGCCGGCCCCGGAGCGGATCGCCGCCGGGGTGTACTCGGCGCCACCGCACGCGATCCCCCTCGGGCTCATCGAAGCGCCGGTCCTCCTCGATCTGCGTAGCACCGTCGCCCAGCTCGAGGAGGCCATCCCGCGGACGATCGGCGACATCGAGCGCCGGATTCCCGTCGAGGGCAACAATCGGGTGCACCTCGCCTATCGGCTTCGTCGCGAGGACTTCACGGTCGGATTCCGCGCCGACACCATCCGGCTCTCCACCATCCTTCATTATCGAGTCCGTGGCTGGTTCAACCCACCCGTCCTCCCCGAGGTGAGCGCCTCCTGCGGGACCGGTGCGGCGCCGGAGCCCCGGGTACGGCTCGCGCTCGGGGGTGTGGTCCGGCTCGACTCCACCTGGCGGCTCCGCGCGCGCACCCGCTTGGTCCGGCTGGAGCCGATGAGCCGCGAGGAACGCGACCAGTGCGAGGTGTCCCTCGCCCGGATCGACATGACCGGTCGGGTAATGAACGCGGCGCGCGAGTTCATCAGTGGCCGGATGCGGGTGCTCGACCAGGCCCTCGCCCGGCTGGACGTCCGGACGCCCCTCGAGAACATCTGGCGGACCATGCAGGAGCCCATTCGTCTCCAGGACAGCTTGTGGATGGTCCTGCAGCCGGAGGGAGTCGGTGTCGGCATGCTGGGGGGAAATGAGCGAGAAGTCGGAACCCGGCTCCAGCTGACGACCCGGCCGAGGATCGTCGCCGGGCCCCGGCCGAACCTTCCGTTCCGCCCGCTGCCGCCGCTGGGCCAGGCGATTGGGGGCGAGGGGTTCCAGATCATGGTCGAGGGGCGGTTTCCCTACGACGCCCTCTCGGACCGGCTCGACGCCGAGCTCGCCGGACTGGAGCTGCGGGTGGCCGGGATGCGGGCGGTGGTTCGGCGGGTGTCGGTCTATCCGACCGCCGGAAGACAGCTTGCGCTCGGCCTCGACGTCGCAGGATCGGTCGCCGGTCGGGTGTATCTGGTCGGAACGCCGGCGCTCGACTCCACCGGCACCACGATCGGTGTCCCCGACCTCGACTTCGACCCGGGGAGCGCCGGCCTCCTGGTGCGGGGCCTGAGCTGGCTCGGCAGCAACCGGATCCGCAACGCGTTGCGGGAACGGGCGCGGGTCTCGATCACGGACGTCATGGGCTCGCTCCGCGCGCTGGCCGAACGTGGCATGAATCGGACCCTGGGCTCGGGGATTCAGCTCGAGGCGCGGATCACCGGCGCCCGGCCGGAAGAGATCCACCTCGGGTCCGACGCCCTCCTCCTGCACGTGATCGCGACCGGCACCGCCGCGCTCCGGCTCGACGGCGCGGTGTTCTCCCCGAAGGCCGATACCACTGCCAGGACGAAGGACTAAGAGGCGCTGCGCGACCGAACACCCCAGGTCTCGGGCGTCGCGAGCTCGACACTGTTGCCGGCGGGATCGCGGACGTACAGCGATCTCCCCCCACTGGGCCAGGAGACCTCGGCCTCGATGGCCACGCCGAGCTCATCCAGGCGCCGGCGCCAGGCCGGGAGCTCCGCCCCGCCGACTCGGAACGCAACGTGGCCGGGACCCCGGGCCCCGTGGAGCGGGATGGGGACCCCGTTGACCGCGGTCTGCACCGTTGCGGTGTGCTCCGGGTTGAAGACCAGGAACACCGCATCACCGCATCGGAAGAAGACGTGGCGTCCGGCGACATCCGCGAAGCACACCAGGCCGAGGACACGTTCGTAGAAGGTTTTCGCGGCCGGGAGGTCGACGGCGTAGACGCAGGCCTCGAGCACCCCGGCGGGCCGCATCTTCGCTCAGGCCGCGGGACGCGCCGTGGGCGGCGGGGTCCAGAGGTAATTCGGCCGGACGTAGGCCAGCTCGAAGCCGAGCCGGCGGAGATTGTGGAAGGAGGTCGCGCGCCGCTCAGGGGTGTCCTCCGCGGTCTCCACCACCAGGCGCCGGCAGCCGAGCGCCCGAGCGTCCGCGATCCGGCGCACGATCAGCGCACTCTGGGCACCCCGGCCCCGGTGTCCGGGGTCGGTGGCGGCGAAGCCGAGCCAGCCGACGTCTCCCCGGACGAAGAGCGCCCCACCCGCGACCGGGTTGTCTCCGGCAAAGGCAAGGTAGTGGCGCCAGCCCGGCCGCCCGACGGTGGCGACGAGCCACGGGCGCACCGCGTCCGGCATGGCGAACCCCCGGGCGACGATGGTCGCGAACTGCGGCGCGTGACCCGCGCCAATTCGCTCCACACGAAGATCGGTCACGACCTTCGGCAGGTCGTCGGTCCGACGCCAGAGCTTCATCCAATTGTTGTAGTGAGCCAGGCCACGCTCGGCCAGCCAATCCCGCAGCTGGTTCGGCCTCGCCTGGGGGCAGAGTTGGACGAAGAAGCGCGGTACCCCGGCGGTCCGGTACCAGCCGATCAAGTCGTCCAGGCTCGCCTCGTCCGCGGGTCCCTCCACCCCGATTCCGACGGCGCGATTGAAGGCGAGGACGTCGAGGCGCCGAGTCATCAGTGCCAACACCGATCCGAAGCGCGCGAGGCGAACGCCGAGCAGATCCGCTTCGCCAGGCGAAAGCGCTTCGGCCATCGCGGCGATGGTGTCCGCGTCGGCCGATTCGATCACATGGGAAGAATCAGGGGGCACGATGGGGGAAAGTAGCTCGGATCGCATCACCCATTGCAAGGGCTCTGGTGGAGGTCGTTATCATTGAAGGGCGAGAAGGGCGAGAAGGGCGAGAAGGCGAGAAAGGAGCGAGGGAATGGCGCGGCTGCGTGTGATGTCGCTTTTAGGTGTCGGTCTCGCGGGGGGAGCCGTGGCGGCCACGACAGGTGGCAACCCTGTCGATCAAGCCCAGGGTCCGGCGATCACGGTCTACAAGACCGCCACCTGTGGGTGCTGCGGGAAATGGGTGGACCACATGAAGAAGGCCGGGTTCGCCGTTCGGACGGTGGATACCGACGATCTGACCGAGATCAAGCATGCGAGCGGAGTGCCGATGCGGCTCCGCACCTGCCACACGGCCCTGATCGAAGGCTACGTGATCGAGGGCCACGTGCCTGCGGACCTGGTCGAGCGCCTGCTCAAGGAGAAACCTGCGGGGGCGGGGCTCGCGGTTGCCGGGATGCCCATGGGGTCGCCGGGGATGGAAGGGGTGAAGAAGGACGCCTACGAGGTCCTGTTGTTCGGCAAGGACGGTAAGACTACGGTGTACGCGAAGAGATAGAAGGGAAAAGGGAAGAGGGAAAAGGGAACAGGGGAGGGAAAAGGGAGAGGGAGAGGGAAGCCTTGTGCGACTGTGGTCCTCCCCGCGCATTCCCCTCCCTTTTCCCTCTCCTTTTCCCTCCCCTTTTTCCTCTTCCCTATTCCCTCTTGCCTTTTACGAGAATCGGCACCTCCACCTTCGTGTGCTCCCACTCGATCATTAGCTTCGCCCGCTCCGGCGTCTCGCCTGGAGCCAGGCGGATGGTGAGGGCCTCCACGAACGGCCGGGCCTGGACGGCCGGCACGGTCGCGCGGCCGACTTCGCGGGAGGTGACCCGATCGGAGAAGTCGGTCCCCCAATGAAAGATCGAGCGGCTGATCGCGAGCTGCCACCGGTTCCGCTCCGGGATGGCATAGAGCGAGTACCGGCCCGGCGGGACCGCGATCCCGGCAATCTCGAGCGGGACATTGGTGGCGAGCCGCGTGGGTTCATTCGCACCTAGCCGCCAGTAGCGGCCGTAGGGGACGAGACTGCCGAAGACGATCCGTCCTCGGGCAGATGGACTTCCATAGCAGACCTTGATCTCCCCGCCCATGACTTGGAGAGACGCGTTCTCCAGGGGACTCTCGCGGGGCCGGTACGAGGTCAGGTTGGTCCAGTCCTTGAGGCAGGGGCCCAGGGCGATGGAAACCGGCAGCAGGTAGAGTGCGACTCCACCTCCCGCGGCGGCCAACACGATCAGCGCCGTCACCAGCAATCCCTTGGTCAGCCGGGTCATTCACGGGCTCCGGGTGCGGGGGCGGGGGCGGGTTCCGTTCGGAGGTTCCAATGTGGCATCGGAGCGTTCCGAGTGTCAGGTGCCAGGTACCAGGTGCCAGGTCTCAGGTTTCAGGTGCCAGGTGCCAGGTGCCAGGTAATAGCTGTTCGGATCCCGGTAACGTGTTGGAGTAGGAGGGGATAGACGCGTCCCTCCTGCTCCGTCACTGAGGCGCGATTGGGGATCGTCGCCCTCGGGCTCACGGCTCTCGAGGATTAGGGAGAGCGAATCGTACGTCGCCTGGCACCAATTTCGTTAGGTTTATAGTCTATGGCGGACAAGACTCTCTCCAGCCGGCTCCAAGCCGGCCTCGACGGCTGGCGCGAAATCGTGGCGCGGTACCATCGTCCCAGCCCAGGCCGCAGCGTACTCCAGCTTTGCACGACACTGCTGCCGCTCCTGGCCACGTTCGTGGTGATGTACTTCGCCCTCCGGGTGAGCTTCTGGTTGGTGCTGCCTTTGTCGGTGGTGGCCGGTGGGTTCCTCATCCGGACGTTCATCATCATGCACGACTGCGGTCACGGCTCGTTCTTCCGCTCGCGTCGGGCGAACGATCTGGTGGGGTTCATCACCGGGGTGCTCACGCTCACCCCCTACACCCAGTGGCGGCGCGACCACGCCATTCACCACGCCACGTCCGGACATCTGGACGAACGCGGGTTGGGCGACGTCACTACGCTGACGGTGCGGGAATACCTGCAACTGGGGTTGTGGGGCCGTTTCAAGTATCGGCTTTACCGGAACCCGCTGATCCTGCTGGGCGTAGCGCCGCTCTGGCTGATGGCCATCAGGCATCGATTCCATACGCCGCGCTCCGCGGGACGGCGCGAGATCGTGAGTGTCCAACTCACCAACCTCTCGATTCTCGCCCTCTTTTTGGTGACTTCCCTCCTGATCGGCCCGCTCCACGTGGCAGCGATCTACCTGCCCGCGATGGCGATCGCGGGCGCCGCGGGGGTATGGCTGTTCTACGTCCAGCATCAGTTCGAGGACGCCTACTGGGCCGGGGAGGGGGAGTGGGACTACGCCGCGGCCGCGGTGAAGGGCAGCTCCTTCTACCGGCTGCCGAAAGTCCTGGAGTGGTTCACCGGGCACATCGGCTACCATCACGTCCACCACCTGAGCCCGCGCATCCCCAATTACCTGCTGCCCCGCGCGCACCGGGAAAACCCGGTGTTCCAGCAGGCCCCGACTCTCACCCTGTGGCAGAGCGTTCGGACCTTCTCGCTCAAGCTGTGGGACGAGGAGCGGAGGAAGCTCATCGGATGGCGGGAACTCAAGGGACTTAGGACTCAGGACTTAGGACTCAGAACTTAGAGGACTCAGACTCAGGACTGCGTGGCGTTGGTTCCTCTCTGAGTCCTGAGTCCCAAGTCCTGCGGCATTTGACATCGCTTCGCCCGGTCTCCAGAATCAAGGTCCCCCATCCCTGGAGGCCGGGACCCTATGAAGGTCTATGACACAAGGGCGCTCCGGAACGTGGCCTTCGCCGGCCACGGCTCCTCGGGCAAGACCACGCTGGTCGACGCCCTCGCGTTCGTAGCCGGATCCAGCCGACGGCATGGCAGCATCCAGGACGGCAGCACCCTCACCGATTACACACCCGACGAGATCGAACGCAAGCACTCCATCAGCCTTGGCCTGGCTTACGCCGAGTGGATGGACACCAAGCTCAACCTGATCGACACGCCCGGGTTCCTCGACTTCTTCGGTGAGGCGGTGACCGGGCTCTACACGTCTGACGCGGCGGTCGTGGTGGTGAGCGCGGTGGGCGGTGTCGAGGTCGGGACCGAGAAGGTCTGGCAGGTCTGCGACGAGCGCCACCTTCCCCGCATCGTCTTCATCTCCCAGATGGACAAGGAGCGAGCCGACTTCGATCGGGTCTTCGACGATGTGAAGGAGCACCTCTCGTCGAAGGTCGTCCCGGTCGAGATCCCGGTCGGGAACGGCCCCGGCTTCCGCGGCATCATCAACCTCCTCACCGGCAAGACGCACTTCTACAAATCGGGCACTCGCTCGGGAGAGTACGAGGAAGGGCCGATCCCGGACGACTACAAAGACAAGGTCGCCAAGTACGACGAGGCTTTGACCGAGGCCATCGCCGCGACCGACGACGCGTTGCTGGAGCGATACCTGAACGGCGAGGACATCCCGCGGGCCGACCTGGTGCAGGTCCTGAAGAAGGGCCTGCTCGCGGGCGAGGTCGTGCCGGTGCTCTGCGGCAGCCCGACGCTCACCTACGGCATACGGTCGCTCCTCACCGACATGGTCGAGCTCTTTCCCTCGCCGGCCGAAGTGCAGTCACCGGCGGACGCTCCGCTGCTGGCGCGAGTCTTCAAGACGGTTTCCGAGCCCCATGTCGGGGATGTCACGCTGTTCCGTCTGTACCGCGGCAGCGTGCGCAACGGACAGGCGGTCTACAACGCCGAGCACAACGTCTTCGAGAAGCTGAATCACCTGACCGTCCAGCAGGGGAGGGAGCGCATCGAGATCTCCGAGCTGCGGGAAGGCGATATCGGCTCGGTCGCCAAGCTCAAGGACACCCACACCAACGACACCTTTTGCCTTCCGGGTCATCCGGTCGACCTCCGACGAATCCCGTTCCCGGATCCGGTGGCGACGTCGGCGGTGATGGTGAAGCAGCGGGGCGAAGAGGACAAGCTCGCCGCGGGACTCCACAAGCTCCACGAGGAGGATCCCACCTTCCACTTCGAGTACAGCTCGGAGCTGGGCCAGACGCTGGTCCGCGGGATGGGGGAGCGCCACCTGGAGATCATCCTGGGACGGCTGGCGCGGAAATTCGGCGTCC
>Ga0214471_10002462_pt1 | contig 14524 bp, 8 predicted proteins | sample RVTome_5_FD_207665 | JGI IMG/M metagenome (GOLD analysis project Ga0214471, IMG submission 207665) | Soil microbial communities from uranium-contaminated site in the Upper Colorado River Basin, Wyoming, United States - RVT142D155 | ecosystem: Environmental > Terrestrial > Soil > Contaminated >...
GACCCCGGGGGCGACCCGAGACCGACGATCCCGGAGCTGGCCGACCATGCGCCGACACCCCCTGCTCGCCCCACTGGCCGTCCTGGCCCTACTCGCCGCGACGTTGCCCATCGCCGTCGCCGCCCAGGGCCGCGGGGCCATGACCTTCACCCGGGCCGACACGTTGCGGGGCTCCGACGGCCCGGGGCGCGCATGGTGGGACGCCACCTTCTACGACCTGAACGTGCGCGTCATGCCCGCCGACAGCTCCCTGGCGGGGTGGAACGCCATCACCTACCGCGTGGTGGCGCCAAGGGACGCCGGCCAGGAAATGCAGATCGACCTCCAACCCCCCCTGGAGATGGACAGCGTCGTCCAGAACGGGCGTGCCCTGGCCTACCGCAGAGACGGCAACGCCTTCTTCGTGGAGGTGGCGGAGCCGCAGCGGGTCGGGGACGTGCGCACCGTGGCGCTCCACTACCACGGCCGACCCCGCGTCGCGGTGCGGCCCCCCTGGGACGGAGGCTACGCATGGGAGACGGACGAGCTGGGCAACCCGTGGGTGTCCACCTCCAACCAGGGCCTGGGGGCGAGCGTGTGGTGGCCCACCAAGGACTTCATGTCCGAGGAGCCCGACAGCCAGCGGATCGCCATCACCGTCCCGGACCCCATGGTGGACGTGTCCAACGGGCGGCTGCGGAGCACCACGCACAACGGAGACGGCACCACCACGTACGAGTGGTTCGTCGCTTCGCCCATCAACAACTACAGCGTCTCGGTGAACGCCGGGTCCTACGTCCACTGGAGGGAGGAGTTCGCCGGCGAGCTGGGCACTCTGACCCTCGACTTCTGGCCCCTGGCGGTCCACGAGGAGGACGCCCGGCGCCAGTGGGCCCAGGTCCGACCCATGATGGAGTGCTTCGAGCACTGGTTCGGCCCGTATCCCTGGTACGAGGACGGCTACAAGCTGGTGGAGGCGCCCTACCTGGGCATGGAGCACCAGAGCGCCGTGACCTACGGCAACGGCTTCGCCAACGGCTATCGGGGCACGGACCTGTCGGAGACCGGCCAGGGCCTCCTGTGGGACTTCATCATCATCCACGAGAGCGCCCACGAGTGGTGGGGCAACAACATCACCGCCGCCGACGGCGCCGATCTGTGGATCCACGAGGGCTTCGCCAACTACAGCGAGAACCTCTACACCGAGTGTCTCACTGGCAGCAAGGACGCCGGTGCCGAGTACGTGATCGGGACCCGGGCCTCCCCCCGCGCGGGCATCCGCAACGACCGGCCCATCGTCGGCCACTACGGCGTCAACGACGAAGGCTCGGCGGACCGGTACTACAAGGGCGGGAACCTGCTCCACACCGTGCGCCAGCTCGTTGACGACGACGCCCGTTGGCGGAACATCCTGCGCGGTCTGAACGAGGACTTCCGGCGTTCCAACGTGACCACGGCCCAGGTGGAGGACTACATCAGCCGGGGCTCCGGCATGGACCTGTCCCGGGTCTTCGACCAGTACCTGCGCACCACCATGGTCCCGGTCTTCGAGTACCGCTTGGAGGGCGAGGTGCTGCGCTACCGGTGGACGAATGTCGTCGAGGGCTTCGACATGCCGGTGCGGGTCACCGTCGAGCCCGGCTCCTTCGCGTGGCTGAGGCCCACGGCGGTGTGGCAGACCGTGGAGGTGGGGTTGACCGCTCCGGAACAGGTGACGGTGGACGACGATTTCTACGTGGAGGTGCGGGCGGGGGGCTGACGAAGAATGGATGATAGCACGATATCCTCGTAGTACAGGAGCCGCCGGCGGCTACGAGAGAGCGGCGTCACAGGATCTGCGTGCCCACGGCAACTCCGTGGCATGCGCTGCCCGCGAGGACGAAGAGGTGCCAGATGGCGTGGGCGTACGGGATGCGGCGGTTGTGGTAGAAGGCGGTGCCGGCCGTGTACGCCAGGCCTCCCGCGAGAAGCAGAGCCAGAGTCGAGGCGGGCACCTGGCGGATCGCCGGCACCGCAGCCACTACCACGAGCCAGCCCATGGCCACGTACGCGGCCGTGGACAGCCTCGAAGACCGTCCCGTGTGGAAGAGCTTGAAGGCGATCCCGGCCAAAGCCAGGCCCCAGGCCACGCCGAAGAGGCTCCAGCCCCAGGCGCCGCCCAGCGACACGAGCGTGAAGGGCGTGTACGTGCCGGCGATGAGGACGTAGATGGCGCAGTGGTCGAGGACCTTGAGGCGCGCCTTGATCGTGGGGTCCCGGGCCATGTGGTAGCAGGTGGACGTGGCGTACAGCAGAATGAGGGCCGCCCCGAACACGGACGTACCGACGATCCGCGTGGCCCCGCCGCTCAGGGATGCCATCACGATGAGGACGGTGGCGCCCGTCAGGCTCGCGGCGAGTCCCACCCCGTGGGTCAGCGCGTTCGCGAACTCCTCGCGACGGCGTCGCGCCTCCACCGCGGGTCCGTCGAGGAGGCGGCCGGGCTTGGCGGAGGGTAGGTCGCCCTCGCCGGGGCCCTCGCCATCGCGTTGCGTGCGCATGAAGTCCGTCCGTTGGATGGGAGACGTGGGTCACCATCTCCGTGGCCACAGGGATTCTGCCCGCAAGGCGGCCAGGAGGCCAGCCCCACCCGCCGGCCTCTTCAGCTCGGCCGCGACCTCGGTCCGGAGGCCCCCGGCGCTTTCAGCGCCACCGCCGGTCCGTAGGCGCTTCCGCCCCCGCTGGGGGGTGGCGAGTCCAGTCCGGTCAGCCGCCGGCCGAACCTCGGCCCCGCCAGAATGACGGCCACGCTCATGTCGGCGGTCACGTTGAGCAGCGTCTTGAAGATGTCGGGGATGGCGTCCACTGCCTCCAGGAGGAGGATCGCCTCGATGGGCGCTCCGGCGGCCAGGTACGCGGGTAGCGAAGCGAAGGCACTGCCTCCCCCGGGCACGCCCAGGGCGGAGAAGCTCAGCACGATCACCGTCAGGACGAAGGCCACGATCTGCTCCGGCGCCATCGGTACGCCGAACACGTAGGCGATGAACAGGAGCTTGAACGGTGCCGAGATGGTCCGGTTCTGCTTGAAGACGGCCACGGCCAGCGGGAGGGCCAACCCCGCTACCCGGTCCGGGAGCCGGAGGGTCATCTCCGCTTCCTCGATGAGGGCCGGAAGGGAGGCGATCGACGAGCGGGTAGCCACCGCCACGACCTGGGGCGGCGCCACGGCCCGGGCGAACTCGCCAAGGGGGCGCCCGCTCAGGAGCGACGTCACCGGGTACAGGACACCCGTATAGGCCAACATCATCAGGGAGACGAGGACCACGAAGGCAAAGGCCACCCCCGCCGTGGTGCCGCCGCCGTCGAGCGCCATCGCCAGCGTGATGGCCAGGACTCCGACGGGTGTGCCCAGGATGATCCAGCGGATGAGGACCAGCAGGCCTTCGGAGAGGGCCAGGATGCCCTGTGTGATGCCGGCTCTGCGCTCCGCGGGTAGGCGGCCGAGGGCCAATCCGAGGGCGAGGGAGAAGAGGAGGATGGGGAGGATGTCCCCGTCAGCCGCCGCCTGGAACAGGTTCGGGGCCAGGATCGTGGGAAGGAAGCCGCTGGCCGCGCCGGTCGCGATGCCGGCGGCCTCCGCCGCCATACCGCCCCCGGCGACGCCCGCCCGGATGGCGTCCACGGCCGCCGGGTCCGGCGAGTAGAGGGCGAGCACCGGGGTCGCCAGAAGCACGGTGAAGAGGGCCCCGCCCGCCAGCATTACCAGGAAGAGGAGCAGTGCGCCACCGCCGATGCGCCCGAATCCGCCGCCGTCGGAGGTGCGGAGTACCGCCGCCAGGATCTGGACCACCACGACCGGCAGAACGGTCATCTGGAGCGCCTGGGCCCAGAGCGTGCCGAGGGGGTCGACGACCGCGGACAGCAGCGAAATAGCGGGGGAGCCCGTAGCGTGCCCGACGGCGCCGAGGCCCAGTCCCGCCACGAGAGCGGCCAGGGACCAGACGGTCAGGGACTTCGGGAAGGTCGTGCGGGGGAGGGTTCCGTTTCGCGGAGGCATGGCCGTCGCCAGGGGCAGACCGATGCGGACACCAGTCGGCGGATCGATTCGCTGAATGGGAACATCATTAGGGGGACTCCGCTACTCCGGGGCAAGACGGCGACTCCCTTGCGCGATAGTGTACCGTACGGTATGGTATGGTACATCGAGACGGTTTCCACCATCTCACAACGACGGATGGAGGACAGGGAAATGAGCGCGAACGGACGGAGGATGAGGCAGGGGTGGCTCCTGCTGGCGGCGGCGCTGGCGCTGTTGGCGGTTCCACGTGGTGTTGCCGCACAGGTCACGCGGGCCGACTCGGCGGCCGTGCTGCTGGAGACGGCCGAGCGCATGGAGGCCCAGGATGACTGGGAGGCGGCCGACGCGATCCTACGCCTGATCGTCGAGCGGTACGGCGACACCCCCGCCGCGGACACGGCTCGGGGGCGCTTGGCGGCTACGCTGGACCGAAGGGAGGCGGGCAGCGGCAGGGTCGAACTCCAGGTGTGGTCGACGACGTTCGGTCTCTGGATGGGCGTGGCCATACCCGTCGCGATGGGAGCCACCACGCCGGAGCCGTACGGGCTGGGGCTCCTCGTCGGGGCACCCGTGGGGTTCTTCGGTGGGCGGGAGTACGCCCGCAGACACGACGTCACCGAAGGCCAGGCCCGGGCCATCACGCTGGGGGGCACGTGGGGTACCTGGCAGGGCTTCGGCTGGGCGCACGTGTTCGATGTCGGGGACGAGGAGGTGTGCTTGGAGCCGGGCCTGTGCTACGAGAACGACAGCGGCGAGGAGGAGGAGTTCGCCGCCATGATCATCGGGGGCCTCGCGGGTGCGGTCACCGGCGCCCTCGTCGCCCGCAAGCCCGTATCAGCGGGGGCCGCCACGTCGGCCAACTTCGGGTCCCTGTGGGGATCCTGGTTCGGCGTGGCCACGGGCGTCCTCATGGACATCGAGGACGACAATCTGCTGGCCATGACCCTCGTGGGTGGAAACGTGGGCCTGATCGTCGGCGCGGTGGGTGGCTCCCGCATGGAGATGAGCCGCGGACGCGCCCGCCTGGTCAGCGCTGCCGGCCTCATCGGGGGCGTGGCGGGCCTGGGCCTGGACCTCCTCATGCAACCCGACGACGAGAAGGTCGCCATCGGCATCCCCTTGATCGGCAGCGTCGTCGGCCTGGGTCTTGGCCTGGCGTCGACCCGGAACCACGACATGCGCCGCGGCGGGTCCGCCGATCTCGGGGACCTGGCCCTGCTGAACGTGCGGGACGGTCGCGTGGGGCTGGGCACACCGATGCCGTTCCCCACTCTCGTCGAAGGCGTCGGGCGTCGGGGCGCTGCCTGGAAGCCCGCTCTGGGCGTTACCTTGCTCCGGGCGAGCTTCTGACGGCGACCGCCGCCGACGTCGCCGGCTTGCGAGAACCCAACATGCCAGACTCCCGCACCGTCCTCACCACAGCCTGCCCCCGGAACTGCTACTCCACCTGCACGATCCGGGTGGAGGTGGAGGACGGTCGCCTGCGCCGCATCCTGCCCCACGAGGGCAACCGCGCCACGGCGGAGGGTCCGTGCCTCAAGGGGCTGTCGTACGTGGAGCGGGTCGCCTCGCCCGACCGCATCCTCCATCCCCTGCGGAGGGGTCCGGCCGGGAGCTTCCATCGCATCTCCTGGGAGGAGGCCCTGGACGAGGTGGCTGGGCAGCTCGCGCGCATCCGGGAGGCGCACGGGCCCCAGGCCGTGCTGTTCTACAAGGCGTCGGGCACCAAGGGGCTGCTCAACTCCGTGGGCCCGGCCTTCTGGCGCATGTTCGGCGGGTACACGGGCACCTACGGCGACCTGTGCTGGCCAGCGGGGCTGGAGGCCACGCGCCTCACGCTGGGTGAGAACAAGGACAGCGCCCCCTGGGACCTGGCCAACGCCCGGCTCATCGTCTTCTGGGGCAAGAACGCCGCCGAGACCAACATCCACCAGATGCCATTCGTCGAAGAGTCGCTCGCGGCCGGCGGGCGCCTGGTGGTGGTGGACCCGCGGCGCACGCAGACGGCGGAGCGGGCCGAGCTTCTGGTCCAGCCCCGGCCGGGGAGCGACGGCGCCCTGGCGCTGGCGCTGGCGCACGTGCTGTTCCGGGACGGCCTGGTGGACGAGGCGTTTCTGCGGGAGCGCGTCCTGGGATGGGAGGCGTACCGTGAGCGGGTGACAGAGCACACGCCCCCGTGGGCCGAGGCCATCACGGGCGTACCGGCGCGCTACATCGAGGATCTGGCCCGCCTGATCGGCACGGTCGGGCCCATGAGCATCTGCGCCGGCTACGGCATGCAGCGCTACACCAACAGCGGCCAGGCGATGCGGGCCATCCTGGCCCTGGTGGTTCTGACCGGGAACGTGGGCAGGCCAGGGGCGGGTTGGCTGTTCGCCAACCTCCAGAGCTCGATCTTCGACGAGGTGAAGGACCCCCTCGCGTTCTACCCGCCCGAGCGGCCCGACGGGGTGGCCCGCATCTCCGTCTCCACGGCCCGCTTGGGGAGGGACATGCTGGCCCAGGCGGATCCTCCCCTGAAGATGGTGTGGGTGGAGCGGGGCAACCCGTGCACGTCGAACCCGGAGACGCCTACCGTGCTGGAGGCGTTCCGGAGCCTCGACTTCCGCGTGGTGGTGGATCAGTTCCTCACGGACACCGCGCGGGAGGCGGACATCGTCCTGCCCGCCAAGACCCTCTTCGAGCAATCCGACGTCATCGGCGCCTACTGGCACCCGTACGTGCAGCTCAAGCAGAAAGTGATGGAGCCGCCCGGAGAGGTGACGCCCGAAAGCGAGATCTACCGGTTGCTGGCCGCGCGGCTCGCGATGCCCGCGGACGAGGTGGACGCCAGGATCCCGGGGCCTGGCGACGGCGAGGTGGATGCGTGGCTGGAGCGCCATCTGGAGCCCTTCGAGGGTCTGAGCCTGGCGCGCCTCCGGGAAGGTCCGGTCATCGCTCCCGGCCACCAGGAGGTCGCCTACTCGGACCTCGTGTTTCGGACGCCTTCCGGGAAGATCGAGCTGCGGTCACGTGAGGCGATGGAGCGGTGGGGCGTGGACGAGCTGCCGGGATGGGCGGAGCCGGTGGAGTGGGTGTCGGGGAGGGAGGACGGCGGCGCCGGGAATGGGCGCTATCCGCTCATGTTCATGACGCCCAACACCAAGAACCGCATCCACTCGCAGTTCGGCAACCTGAAGATGATTCGGGTCCACGACCCGGAGCCTCGCCTGGACCTGAGCCCGGCGGACGCGCTGCCGCGGGGCATCGAGGATGGCGACCGCGTGCGCGTCTTCAACGACCGGGGCGCGCTCGTCGTGAAGTGCCGCCTGGACTTCGGTGTGCGGGCGGGGTGCGTGTCGCTGACCAACGGGTGGTGGGCAACGGACGGAGCTTCGGTGAACATGCTGTCGCACGGCCGGGAGACGGACATGGGGTTCGGCGCCGCGTTCCACGAGAACCGGGTGGAGGTGGAGCGGGCCCGGCAGGCCTCCCCGCGGTGACCACCACGCCCGGACGTTTCCGCGGTGGGGATGCCCCCGACGCGCCCGCTTTCCTCTTCGACATCGACCGCTGCACCGGGTGCAGCGCGTGCGAGCTGGCCTGCTCTACCGAGAACGACCTCGGCTGGGGCGTGAGCTGGCGCCAGGTCGTCACGGTAAACGAGGAGCGGCGCCCTCGAGCGCCCAGCTTCCACCTGTCCCTGGCGTGCAACCACTGCGAGGAGGCTCCCTGCGTCCGGGAGTGCCCGACGCTGGCCCTGGGGAGGGATCCCGTCACGGGGACCGTCCAGGTGGACGAAGGCCGCTGCATCGGCTGCGCGTACTGCGCGTGGGTGTGTCCCTACGACGCGCCGCGCTTCCACGGCGATGCCGGCGTCATGTCCAAGTGCACGATGTGCGACCACCGCCTGGTGGACGGGAGGGAGCCGGCGTGCGTGGAGGCGTGCCCCACGGGGGCGCTGGGGTTCGGGGGAGGGACGATGTCGGAGGGGAGTGCGTATGTCACCAGCGTCCCAGGCTTTCCCGACACGCCGGCCCGGCCCCGCATCCGCTTCCGCCCCCGCCGGGAGGGTGTGCGCCCTCCCGAGAGCACGTGGGAGCTGCCCGAGGACGTGCTGCGTTCCTTCGCGGCGGCACGACCGGCCGAAGGCCGGCGCGCGATCACGCTACGGGGTGAGCTCCCCCTGTGGCTGTTCACGACTCTGGTGTCGATGCTGGCCGGCTGGGTCGTGGCGGCGGCTCTGGGCGGTCCGGCCGTCCGCCCGCTTCCGTTCGCCGTGCTCGCTGCCGCCGCGATGGCGGTCAGCACGCTCCACCTGGGGGTGAAGCGCCGGGCCTGGCGCGCCGTGGCCAACGTCCGCCGGTCGCGCCTGAGCCGGGAGGTGGCGGGTTTCGGGCTGTTCGTCGGGTCGGTGGCGGCGCTTCTCTTCTGGCAGGAGCGCGGTGCCGGCGTGCTGCCCTGGGTCGGGGCGGGGGCCGGCCTGGTGGCGCTGTTCCTGATCGACCGGGTTTACGACCCCGTGCGCGCCGCCGGCGCTCGCCCCATCCACAGCGCGGACGCGCTGCTCACCGGGCCGGCGTTCGCCGCCGTGCTCCTCCAGGCGACGGCGGCCTTCGCGGTGCTGGGTGGGGTGAAGCTGGTGCTCTATGCGCGGCGGTGGTCGGTACGACGAGAGCCGGGCGACGACGCGGGTGAGGGCCGGAACGCGCGCGTGCGTAGGGCGCTCGCCGTGGCGCGGGTGGCCCTGGGCCTCGCCGCCCCCCCGATCCTCTGGCTCCTCTGGCCTCAGGGCCCCGTCCAGGGGTACGCGCTGGCGGCGCTCCTGTTCGTCGCGGGCGAGCTCATCGACCGGGGCGAGCTGTACGCGGAGCTTCGGGCGACCCGGCCTGGTCAGGCCTGAACGCTCATCGAGAAGGCCAGGCGCTGAAGACGGTACGGCGCCTCGCTCGGTATGCCCCTTCCGCGAACACCTGGCCGCACCTTACTTTCCGCTTCTCCCTCCCGGTGAAAGAGGCAGGCACATGAGCGTGGCGGCTACACTCCCTTCCATTATCCAGGGGGGCATGGGAGCGGGGGTGTCCGATTGGACGCTCGCGCGCGCCGTGTCCCGCCTCGGACAGTTGGGGGTCGTGTCCGGCACGGCCCTGGACTCCATCCTGGCCCGCCGCCTTCAGGACGGGGATCCCGGGGGCCACTTCCGCCGAGCCATCGCCGAGTTCCCGGTGCGCTCGGTCGCCGACGAGATCCTCGATCGTTTCTTCCTCCCCAAGGGGAGGGAGGGGCAGCCCTACGTGGCGCTTCCCATGTACAATCAGGTGGTGAAGCCCGTCCGCGAGCAGCTCGCCGTTCTGGCCAACTTCGTGGAGGTCTGGTTGGCCAAGGAGGGCCACGACGGGGTGGTCGGAGTCAACCTCCTCACCAAGATCCAGACGCCCAACCTGTCCTCGCTCTACGGCGCCATCCTCGCCGGCGTCGACGCGGTGCTCATGGGCGCGGGCATCCCCAGGGAGATCCCGGGCGTCCTGGACGGCCTGGCCCGCCACGAGCCCGTGTCCATGACGTTCGATGTCGTGGGGCTCGAACGGGGCGAGAGCGAGCTTCTCGAGTTCGACCCCAGGACGATGTGGGACGGCGAGCCGCCGCCGGTGCGCCGGCCCTACTTCCTGCCCATCGTGGCGTCCAACTCACTGGCCACGATGATGGCCCGCAAGGCCACCGGAGCGGTAAACGGCTTCATCATCGAGGGTCCCACCGCCGGGGGGCACAACGCGCCTCCCCGGGGGCCCGTCCAGTTGAACGAGGAGGGCGAGCCCATCTACGGCGAGCGGGACGTGGTGGACCTCGACAAGCTCAGGGAGCTGGAGTTGCCGTTCTGGATCGCCGGCGGCGCGGGACGGCCGGGGCGGCTCAAGGAGATGCGGGACCGGGGCGCCGCGGGGATCCAGGTGGGGACCCTGTTCGCCTACTGCAGGGAATCGGGCCTGGAGGCCGGGCTCAAGGCCGACATCATCCGGCGCTGCCGCGAGGGGACCATCCACGTGAAGACGGACGCCCGCGCCTCCCCCACGGGCTTTCCCTTCAAGACCGTGCAGCTCGAGACCAGCCATACGGCGCATGACGTCTATGAGCGTCGCACCCGGGTCTGCGACCTGGGCTACCTGCGGACGGCGTTCAGGATGGAGTCGGGGCGGGTCGGCTATCGCTGCCCGTCCGAGCCCGTGCCCACCTTCCTGAAGAAGGGAGGCTGCGCCGAGGACGTCGTGGACCGCCGCTGCCTGTGCAACGCCCTGATGGCCAACATCGGCTTCGCCCAGGTGCGAAAGGACGGCGTGGTCGAGGACCCTCTGGTGACCAGCGGCGACGACCTCATGATCCTCGGGAATTTCCTGAACGGGCGGGAGTCCTACTCGGCCGCGGACGTCATCGAGTACCTCCAGGCCGACTGAGCTTCTCGTCAGCCCCACGGGCGGCGCGCGGCGGCCCGGAGGGACGAATCACCCCCCGGGCCGCGCAACCTCGCGACAGACCCCTCGAAATCCTCGAAGTGGCCCTTACCGCATCCGCCCCAGCAGCTCATCCACGATGTGGCTCGCGCCGTACACCACGTCCATCGCCTCCGTGATGGCCATGGAGTGCACGCTCACGCAGCGCGACACCTCGTCCGTGAAGATGAAGCGGTTTGGCAGCATCTCGATGTTGCCGTCGAAGACCAGGCCCACCACCTGGCCGGCCCGGTTCACCACGGGGCTCCCGGAGTTTCCGCCGATGATGTCCGCGGTGGACACGAAGTTCATGGGGGTCTTCATGTCCACGCTCGCCGCCGCCGCCTTCCAGGACTCGGTGAGCTGGAAGGGGGGCTGGTCGTCGAACTCGGCGCTCCGGCCGAAGAGGCTGTAGAACGTCGTCTTGTAGGGCGCGATGGTCCCGTTCATGGGAAAGCCCTTCACGACGCCGTCGCTGATGCGGAGCGTGAACGTGGCGTCCGGCGGCAGCGCGGTGCCGTACGCCTCGAAGATGGCCTCTCCGAGCTTCTCCACGTTGGCGGAGATGACGGTGTTCAGCGCCGCCTGGCGGTTTGCGTAGCCGTTGGCCACGGGCTCCAGGTCCAGGACCGCCGTCACCAGGGGGTCGACGCACGCCTGCACGGAGGCGAGCCCTCCCTCCACCAGGGCCTGGCGCTCCGCGAGGTCGACGAGCCGGCTCTCGCGGATGAAATGCTCCGCCGCCGCCTCGGGGGTGCGGGGGCCCAGGAGGGCCCGCACCAGCGGGTCGTCCGAGCCCAGGTCCTGAAGGGCCGCGGCCAGCCAGGTGCTCAGCTCCAGGCGCTCCCGGTCCTCGTCGAGAGGCTGGTCCCGCAGAAGACCCTGCCGGGTGCGCTCGATGATCCGCTCGTCCCAGCCGGGCAGCCGCTGCTCGACCGGTAGCGCCTCCTGCCGGGCCAGGCGCACCAGGTTGATCGCGCGCCCCAGCAGGGTGGAGCCGCTCAGGCCGTAGTAGCGGGCCTGTTGCGCGAACGTGGCCACCTCGATCTGCGCGCCGGCGATCTCGTCCCACGCCGAACCGAAGCGGGCGTTGAGGGTGGGATCCGCCTGGATGCGGGCGCGGAAGTCGTTCTCGAAGGCCTGCTTCCGCGCGATGATGCTCTCGTCCAACAGCCCCGTCAGGTACCCGTTGGTGGCCTTGAACGAGTTCTCGATGCCCAGGATGGCGGTCTCGTAACGGCGGGCGTTGTCCGGGCTCCGCGATGACAGCTCCCGGAGCACGTCCAGCCTCCGCTGGTAGTCGGCGAGGCTCGCTGGGTAGCTCACGTCACGGAGGTACTCCATCTGCGCCAGGGTCAGGAGGCGGCCCGTGGAGCCCGGGTTGCCGACCACGAAGACGGCCTCACCGTCCGCCGCTCCGGCCTCGCTCCATTCCAGCCAGTGCTCCGGGCGCACGGGTTGCCCGTTCTCGTAGGCCCGCAGGAACGACACGTCCAGGTCGTGGCGCGGATAGGTGAAGTTGTCCGGGTCGCCGCCGAAGGCCGCGGCCTCCAGCTCCGGCGCGAAGACCAGGCGCAGCTCATCGAAGCGCCGGTACTGGTAGAGGGAGTACATCCCCCCGTTGTAGAAGGCCACCACCTGGCAGCGGAGCCCCGTGGCCTCCTCGCACGCGCTCTGGACCTCGCCCAGGGCGGCCTCCCTTTGGGCCACCTGGCCCGCGGCGTCGACGGCGGTGATGCGTGGCCGGATGCGGTCCGTGACGTCCTCGATGGACACGAGCTGGTCCGCGTACATGCCCGGACACGTGATCTCGTCGGCCCGGGTCTCGGCCACGAAGCCGGTGCGCAGGTAGTTCGTCTCCTCGGGGGAGACGGCAGAGATGCAGCCCCTGGCGCAGTGATGGTTGGTCATGACCAGGCCGTCCGGGGACACGAAGGACGACGAGCACCCGGCCAGCCGCACCGAGGACAAGCGCAGGTGGTCCAGCCATTCCTGGCTGGCGGAGAATTCGTAGCGCGCCTCCCAGTACTCGAGGGGCGGCGCGTCGAAGGTCCACATGGTGCCGAACTCGGGAATCGAGCCCGGGGCCACGGTGGCCGTGCGCTGGGCCTGCGCCGGAGAGGCGGCCGCGGCGACCAGTGTGGCCACGGCCAGCGCGGAGGCGAGCGTGAACGGGGTATGCTTCATGGGATGATCCCTCCGATCGTGTGGATCCGGGCGCCCACGTGTGGCGGCGCCTCTACCTGCTCACCACCGGCAGCCGGACCCGCGAGGGATACCGGCTGGAGTGGTGCACCTGATTGTGGGCGGTGAGGCCCACGGTCTCGTCGTAGTTGTTGCCCCCGGTGTTCAGATTGCGAGTGAAGCGGGGGAAGTTGGAGCTGGACACCTCGACGCGGATGCGGTGGCCCTCCAGGAACGTGTTGGACGTGCTCATGGGGCTCACGTTCACCTCGTAGACCTGACCGGGCTCCATGAAGACCTGTCGGTCGTAGCCTTCGCGGTAGCGCACCCGCTGAATGGTCTCGTCCAGGTTGTAGGCGCGCCCGTCGGGGTACACGTCCACGAGTTTGACCGTGAAGTCCGTGTCCGGCGCGTCGGAGGACACGTACAGGGTGATCTCGATGGTGCCGGTCACCTCCGTGTCCCTGCGCAGCGGCTCCGTGGTGTAGACCAGGATGTCCCGCCGCTCCTCCATCTGCCGCTGGTCGAACGCGCCCGCGTCGATGGCGCCGCCGATGCAACACACGTTGCCACCGTACGACGTAACCGGGTCCATGGGGTCATAGCTGAAGGCGTCCTGGGGGCTCCCGGCGGTGGGCGCCTCGGTGACCAGCCTTCCATCCCCGTGGAGGGTGTTGGCGTTGCCGCCGCTGTCCAGGTAGTAGGTGACCATCTCGGCGGCCGGCGGGGGCCAGGCTTCCGCGGTCTGCCATTCGTTGGTGCCCATCGTGTAGTAACGCACCCGGGGGAGGGAGTCCGTCACCGGGTTGGCGACGTCCTTGAGCCAGCGGTCCCACCAGGCGTAGATGAGTGCGTCGTAGTCCCAGCGAGCGTCGCCCACGCTCCGCTCGCCCACCACGGTCTCCTCCCGGGCACGAGTGTAGGCGCAGTGGGTCACGGGAGCTACGAAGGCGTACTGGTTGGCCCGGACCTCGGGGTCGTCGGCGTTGGCCAGCACGTGGTTGAAGAGGGCCAGGTTGGGGCCGATGGACACGTCGTACCAGGACATGAACCAGAGGCTCGGCACGCCGAAGGGCTCGTCGTCGTGGTAGAGGCCACCCTGGTACCAGGCGGCGTCGTTCGGCGTGCGCTGGATCATGCGACCGCCCGTGGCCACCGGGGCCGGGTCCGCGAAGATGCCTTCGGGCCCGCCGACGTGGCGCATGAGGTCCTCCACCGGCAGGTGCCAGAGGGCCTCGGTCCAGTCCACGGCGGGCATCTCCGGGGCCAGATCGAAGTAGCGGGACAGCCGGATCAGATCCTCACGGGAAGTGTTGCGGTCGAACATGGGGCGCTGGGTGTTCTGCACGCCGTACAGCCAGGCGAAGAAGAGCATCTGCTCGGCCCCACCCCGGTACCAGTTGCCCTGCTCGTACCAGTCGCCGACGCGCCCCACCCCCGCCCCGAAGCCCTGGGGGACCATGGCGGCGTGGGCGGGGTGGTCCAAGGCGGCCAGCCCCATCTGCCACTCGGCGGTGGAGGAGCATCCCAGAGTGCCCACCTTGCCGTTGGACCAGGGCTGGGCGGCGATCCAGCTCAGCGCGTCGTAGCCGTCCGTCTTGGGCGGCCCCAGGATGTCCCACTCCCCCTCGGAGAAGAACTTTCCTCGCTCGTTCTGGACCACGTAGGCGTAGCCCCGCCGCACGGCCTCGAGCGGACCACTGAAGCGTCCCGTGCCCAGCTCCCCGTTCCGCCAGGGATTGAAGTTGTAGGGGGTGCGGGAGAAGATCGTGGGCACCGGCTCGGTGGTCCTGGGCCGGTAGATGGTGGTGGCCAGGCGGACGCCGTCCCTCATCGGCAT
>Ga0214471_10002463_pt1 | contig 14523 bp, 11 predicted proteins | sample RVTome_5_FD_207665 | JGI IMG/M metagenome (GOLD analysis project Ga0214471, IMG submission 207665) | Soil microbial communities from uranium-contaminated site in the Upper Colorado River Basin, Wyoming, United States - RVT142D155 | ecosystem: Environmental > Terrestrial > Soil > Contaminated >...
GCGATACCGCGGAGGAGGGGTCGATGCCTTGGTGGGTGGGTCACGTGGCCAAGATACCCGACGGCCATATGGGAGCGCAAACGAAGTGCCCTACACGCAACGGGTTAAGCTGCTACCGCCCTGGCGCCCACCGAGCCCGCTCCATCGCCCGTGCGACCCATCTTAAGGAGGCGCTCATAGGTTCCTTAAACCTGGCTGAGACGATCTGGAGTACGATCCTGGGGTCGCTGATCAAGTGGCGCAATGGCGAGAACGGCCTATCTTGAGTTGACATGCCTTTCGGCTTGAAGGTCCTCTGGCACGTTCCCGATGTACCTGGGGCGGCGCGATCCATCGTCGTGGGCCTCGTCGCGGCCACCGTACTCGGCGCCTCCGCGCTGCCCGCAATGACTCACCAACGCGCCGCGGCTGAGCAGGAGTGTGCGGGCCACGGTGCGGGCCCCGAGCGCCAAGCGCCGGATCAGTCCCCGCTGGGATGTGATCACGCTCCGGGGTCAAACTGCGCCACGATGCTCGGCTGCGTGGCGACTGCGCCGGCCCTTGCCGTGGCGCCCGCGCGAGTGACCGGCGGCCCAGTCGTCGGAACCTTGGGTCCCACGTCGTCACCCTCCGTCCACGGCCGTCTGGCCCTCGGGCCGCCCCCACCTCCTCCCAACAGCTGATCCTCCTCGCCCACGGGCGACGGTCCTAGGCCCCGAACGACTCGGGGTCTGACCCTTTGTGTGCTCGTGCTCGACGCCTGAGCGTCGGGGACGACGGAGGATCTCATGAACGACGCATTGAGGCGGCCGTGAGCCGCTCCCTTACCGGCCTGTACGTCATGGCGGTGCTCACGGCTCTTGGCCCGAATGCCGCAACGGCGCAGGGCGAGCCCCCCGACACCCTGCGGCTGGCCGACGCGGTGCGCACCGCGCTGGCGTCCAACCCGATGCTCCAGGCGGTCCAGGCCGGCGCCCGCGCGGCCGGCGAGCGCGTGGGGCCGGCCGGTGCGTGGCCTGAGCCGGAGCTGCAATTGGGACTCATGAACCGCATGGCGTCGGACTTCGGTGCCACCGCGGACCCGATGACCATGGACCAGCTCCAGCTGATGCAGATGCTGCCCTGGCCGGGGAAGCTGGGGAACGCCAGACGGGCGGCGCGGCACCGCGCCACCGCCGCGGTGGCGGACACGGAAGAACAGGCCCGCATGCTGGGTGCAGACGTGCGCATGGCCTATTACGACCTGGCGGCCATGGACCGGAGCCTCGACGTAATGGCTCGGACCCTCCGGCTGCTTCAGGACCTCACCGAGGTCACCACCGCGATGTACTCCGTGGGGTCCAGCATCCAGCAGGACGTCCTCCGCGCCGACGTGGAGGTGGCGCGAATGACCGAGGAGATCGCCCGGATGCGGCAGGAACGAGTCGCCGCGGCGGCCCGGCTCAATGCGCTCCTGGGCCGGGACGCGACGGTCGCGGTACCGGCGGTCGAGTTGCCGGAGGTGGATCGCGAGCTGCCCACCGCGGATTCCCTGGTGTCGCTGGCGCAGGCCAACCGCCCGGCCCTGAAGTCCGGGACGGAGCGGGTGGCCTCGGCCGAAGCGGGCCTGGCCGCCGTACGGCGAGAGATCTTCCCGGACCTCACGGTTGGCCTGGCCTATCAGCGAAGACCGGCCTTCGACGACATGCTGAGCCTGATGTTGGGGGTGACCCTCCCGCTGTTCGCGGGTGCGCGCCAGCTGCCGATGCGCCGGGAAATGGCCGCCATGCGGGACATGGCCCAGGCGGAGTTGCAGGCGACCCGCACGGAGACGGTGGCCCGCGTTGTCGAATTGCGCGCGCGCGCGGAACGGGACCGGAACCTCGCCCGACTGTACCGGACCAGGATTCTGCCCCAGGCGCGGGCGTCGGTTGAAGCGGCGATCTCGAGCTACCGCGTGGGCCGGGTGCCGTTCATGACCCTGGTGGACAATCAAATGACCGTGAACCGATACGAGATCGAGACCTACCGGCTCGTCGCCGATTTCCATCAGGCGGTCGGAGAGCTGGAGGCGATGACCGGAGAACTTCCATGAAAGCGATGATCGTGGTCCCAGCCTTCCTGGCCGCTTTGATAGCTGGGTGCGGTGGCGGTGAGAGCAGCGGCGAGATGGAGGGAATGGACATGGAAGTGGCTCCGGCCACCGGAGGCATGACGGCCGAAGAGCACGCCCGCATGCTGGCCGGCGCCGCCGGAGCCGACGATACGTCCGGCCGCGTCGTGGTCGAGCTCACGGCTGATCAGGCCCGCGCCATCGGCGTCGCGTTCGCCACGGTGCGGCGCGGCCCGCTGGCGCGCGCGGTCCGCACCGTGGGCCAGGTGGTGCCGGCGGAGCCCAACCTGACCGACGTGACCGTGAAGATCGACGGCTTTGTCGAGCGGCTCTACGTGGACGCGACCGGGCGCGCGGTGCGCCGGGGCGAGCCCCTGCTGTCGCTGTACAGTCCCATGCTGGTGGCCGCGCAGGAGGAGCTGCTGACGGCGCTGCGCCTCGCCGCCGCCGTGGACACTGCCGATCCGGATGCGGCCCGCCGCGCGGGTTCCCTGGTCACCGCCGCGCGCCGCCGCCTGGAGTTCTGGGACATTCCGCGCGAGGAGATTGACCGGTTGGAGCGAAGCGGCGAAGTCACCAAAACGCTCACCATCCCCGCGCCGGCGGACGGCGTGGTCCTGGAGAAGATGGTGGTGGCGGGCCAGGCGGTGATGCCGGGCATGCAGCTCTATCGGCTGGGCAACCTCTCGACCGTGTGGATCGAAGGGGCGGTGTTCGAGCAGGACCTCGCGCTGGTGCGCGTGGGCGCACCGGTGCGCGCGGAGCTGGCGGCCTATCCCGGCCGGTCGTTCGAGGGCCGGGTGAGCTTCGTCTGGCCCACCGTGGATCCGGAGAGCCGGACGGCGCGGGTGCGGGTGGCCTTTGCCAATCCCCGGGGGCTCCTCCGGCCGGGGATGTACGCCAGCCTGTATCTGGAGGTGATGATCGGGCGCGACGTGCTGTCGGTCCCCGCCGAAGCCGTGGTGATGACCGGGGAGCGGAACCTGGTGTTCGTGGTCGGGCCCGCCGGCGGCCTGGAGCCGCGCGAGGTCCTCCTGGGCGCGCGTGGTGGTCGGGAGATCGAGGTCCTCGATGGCCTGAGCGAGGGCACCCGTATCGTCGCCGCTGCCAATTTCCTGGTGGACGCCGAATCCCGACTGGCCACCGGCGCCGGCATGGCGAGCATGCCGGGCATGGACATGGGCGCCGAAAGGAAGCGGCCATGATCGCCGCGGTCATCGCCTGGTCGCTGCGCAACCGGTTCCTGGTCGGCCTGGGCACTGTGGCGCTGGTGGGCGGAGGGATGTGGGCCCTGGCCACCACGCCCATTGACGCGTTGCCGGACCTGTCCGACGTGCAGGTGGTGATTCAGACGGAGTTCAGCGAGCAGGCGCCGCAGATCATCGAGGACCAGATCACCTACCCAATAGCCTCCGAGATGCTCAAGGTGCCGAGCGCCCGGGTGGTGCGCGGGTTCTCGTTCTTCGGGCTATCCCTGGTTTACGTCCTCTTCGAGGATGGCACCGATCTCTACTGGGCGCGTTCCCGCGTGCTGGAGTACATGAACGGGCTCCGGCAGCGGCTGCCGGCGGGCGTCGAGCCCACGCTCGGTCCGGACGCGACCGGCGTGGGGTGGGTGTTCGAGTACGTGCTGGAGAGCGACTCGCTCGACCTGGCCCAGCTCCGCACGCTCCAGGACTGGTACATCCGCTATCAACTCACCGCCATTCCCGGTGTATCCGAGGTCGCCAGCCTGGGCGGGTTCGTGAAACAGTATCAGGTGGAAGTGGACCCGGAGCGGCTCCGGGCCTTCCGCATCCCGGTGATGCGGGTGGTCGAGGCCATCGGGGAGCACAACGCGGACGTGGGCGCCCGGGTGATCGAGATGGGCGGCCGCGAGTACATGATCCGCGGGCTGGGCTACCTGCGCACCGTGCGCGAGATCGAGAACGTCGCGGTAGGGGCGACCATGGACGGGACGCCCATCCGCGTGGGGGAGGTGGCCACGGTCCAGGTGGGCCCGGCGCCGCGGCGGGGTGCGGCCGACCTCGACGGACGGGGCGAGGCAGTGGCGGGCATCGTGATCATGCGGTTCGGCAGCGACGCCCTCAAGACCATCGAGGCCATCAAACAGCGCGTGAGCGAGATACAGGCCACGTTGCCCGCCGGCGTCCGGATCGTTCCGGTGTACGATCGCTCCGATCTGATCCACCGGGCCATCAACAACCTGAACCGGACGCTGGTGGAGGAGTCGCTCATCGTGGCGCTGGTGTCGGTGCTGTTCCTCCTCCATTTCCGGTCGGCGCTGGTTGCCATCGTCACGCTCCCACTCGGCATCCTCATCTCGTTTCTGGTGATGCGTGGGCTCGGCGTCGGGGCGAACATCATGAGCCTGGGCGGCATCGCCATCGCCATCGGCGCCATGGTGGACGCGGCGATCGTGATGATCGAGAACCTGCACAAGCACCTGGAGCACGCCGGCGACCGGCCCCGGTGGGATGTGGTGCGGGAGGCCGCCGTGCAGGTGGGGCCGCCGCTTTTCTTCTCGCTCCTCATCATCACCGTGTCCTTCCTCCCGGTCTTCACGCTGGAGCAGCAGGAGGGACGCCTGTTCAAGCCGCTCGCCTTCACCAAGACGTTCGCCATGGCGGGGGCGGCGGTGCTCTCGATCACGCTGGTCCCCGTACTCATGGGGTACCTGGTACGGGGCCGGATTCGGCCCCAGGAAGCCAACCCGCTCAATCGCTGGCTGATGGCCGTGTACCGGCCGGTCATCACCGGCGTCCTCCGGTATCCCAGGCTGGTCATTGCCGGCGCTGCCGTGGTGCTCGCGGCCACGGCGCTCCCCTGGAGCCGCCTGGGAAGCGAATTCATGCCGCCCCTGGATGAGGGATCGCTCCTGTTCATGCCCACCACGGTCCCGGGCGTCTCGATCGGGCAGGCGCGGACCATCATGCGGTATCAGGACAGCGTGCTCGCGACCTTCCCCGAAGTCGCATCGGTGTTCGGCAAGGTGGGCCGCGCCAACACCGCCACCGACCCGGCGCCGCTCGACATGTACGAGACCACGGTGGTGCTCAAATCGCACGATCAATGGCGCCCCGGCATGACCACCGACCGGTTGATCAGCGAGATGGACCGCGCGGTGCGGCTCCCCGGCGTGACCAACGCCTGGACCATGCCGATCAAGAACCGGATTGACATGCTGGCCACCGGGGTGCGCACGCCGGTCGGGGTGAAGGTGTACGGTCCCAACCTCGATACGCTCCAGCGGCTGGGCGAGCGGGTGGAGCGCATTCTTCAGGACGTACCGGGGACCCGCAACGTGTTTGCCGAGCGAAACGTGTCCGGCTACTACGTGGACGTGCAGCCCAACCGGGCCGAGGCGGCGCGGTTCGATCTGAACGCGGGCGACCTGCATGATGCCGTCATGGCCACGGCAGGGGGAATGACCGCCGCGATCACGGTCGAGGGGCGCGAGCGGTACGAGGTGAACGTCCGCTACCCCCGCGAGCTGCGCGACAACGTGGAGAAACTGCGCCAGATCGTGGTTCCGACCATGTCGGGCCTTCAGGTTCCCCTCGGCCAGGTGGCCGATGTGAGGGTCGTCCAGGGCCCGATGGCCGTGAAGACCGACGACGCGTTCCCGGTCACGACGGTGTACGTGGACATCGAGGGGCGGGATCTGGGAGGCTACGTCCGGGACGCCCAGCGCGCGGTGGCTGCCGAACTGACGCTGCCGTCCGGGTACTCCCTCACGTGGAGCGGCCAGTTCGAGTTCATGGAGCGCGTGCGCCAGAAGCTCAAGCTGGTGGTGCCGGTGACGCTGGGCATCATCTTCGTGCTCCTCTTCTTCAACTTCCGGAACGTGGCGGAATCGCTGATCGTCATGCTGGCGCTGCCGTTCGCGCTGGTCGGGGGGATCTGGTCCATCTGGGCGTTGAGCTACAACACCAGCGTCGCGGTCTGGGTGGGTTTCATTGCCCTCGCCGGCGTGGCGGCGGAGACCGGCGTCGTCATGCTGATATATCTGGATGAGGCGTTTCGAAGGCATGCCGCCACGGGCGCCCAAAGGGCGGGCGACGTGGCGGCTGCCGTCGCCGAAGGCGCCGTTCAGCGACTCCGGCCGGTGATGATGACGGTGACGGCCGTGATCGCCGGGCTGGCTCCGATTCTCTGGAGCGCCGGCACCGGCGCCGACGTGATGAAGCGGATCGCCGCGCCCATGGTAGGTGGAATGCTTTCGGCGACGGTCCTCACGCTGGTGGTCATTCCAGCAGTCTACCTCCTGTGGCGCCGGTGGCAGGTCGGGCGGGAACCGGGCCGGGCGTGACGCTCTCCGGGGCGAAGAGCTTGGCGAAGAACGGGATGGCATGCTGCCTGGACAACTGCATCTGCGTCGCCAGCGGCGAGCTGGGGATCGCGCTCTCGGGTGGGGGCGCACGTGCGATGGCCCAACTCGGCGTGCTCAAGGTCCTGGACCGCGCGCGGATCCCCGTTTCGTACCTCGCAGGAACCAGCGGCGGCGCCGTCATCGGAGCCGTCTACGCCACGTCCGACACAGCGGTGCAGGCGGAGGAACGCATTCTCGCCCAATTGGCCATGACGGGCGTGGGCTTCAACACCGAGACGTTCGAGGCCCTCGCGGCGTCCAACGCCCGCCACCCCGCGGGACTCCTCAGCATGCTGGGCACCTTGCGGCGCGCCGCCCGGCCAGGAGGCGGGCTCATCGGGGGGGACGCGATGCGGGCGTCACTCCGTCGGCTGCTGGGTGAAGCCACGTTCGCCGACACTCGCGTCCCTCTGGCCGCGACCGCGCTGGATCTGGTCACGGGGCGCCGGGTGATATTTGCCCAGGGGTCGCTGGTTGACGCGGTGTACGCGTCTTCCGCTATCCCCGGGCTGTTTGAGCCGCTACACATCGGGGACCACGTCGTGGTGGACGGGAGCTGGGCCGAGCCCGTGCCGGTGAACACCTGTCATCACCTGGGGGCGATTCACGTCGTTGCCGTCGAGGTGGCCGAGCATCACGCGCACCAGGCGGCCCGTGGCGCCATCTCGACCGCGCTCCTGGCGGATGCGCTGGCCCGGCAACTGCTGGAGGAGAGCCAGCTCCGGGAGGCCGACTTCGTGGTACGGCCGCAGGCGACGGTGAAGCACTTTGCTGACTTCAGCGATGCGGCGGGACTGATCGCTGCGGGCGAGCGGGCGGCGGAAGCGGCGCTACCGGAGATCGTGGGCGTGCTGGAACGCCACCGCTCGCTGTTCGTCCGACCGGCCGCATCCACGCACGGGGGGTAGGGCATGAATCCGCAGTACGTGTGGTTGGCGTGGTCATCGGCGTTCTTGGTCCCTTGGACCGTGCTCTTCTTTCTCTTCCCCCAGCGCCGGAAGGTGATGTGGTGGGCGAGTGTGCTGACCGCCCCGTTCGGACTCACTGAACCCATCTTCGTGCCCGAATACTGGAACCCTCCCAGCCTGTTCGATTTGGCGCAGACCACGGGTTTCGACCTTGAGAGCCTGATCTTCTGCTTCGCTATCGGGGGTGTCGGCGTCGTGTTGTACCACGCCTTGGCGGGCGGGACGGTGATACCGGTGGGTCAGGAGGAAGCCCATCACGCCCGCCACCGATGGCACCGGCTCGCCGTGGCGAGCCCCGTGGTGGCGTTCCTGCCCCTGTACGTCCTGCCGTGGAATCCCATCTACGCGGGAATCGGTGCCATGCTGGTCGGCGCCGTGGCGACCGCTGTCTGTCGGCCTGATCTCCGGACCAAGGCGCTCGTGGGCGGCGGCCTATTCCTGGCCTATTATCTGGTCTTCATGCTGGCGCTTCTGGTTTCGGCGCCCGGGTACGTCGAGCGGGTCTGGAACCTCCGCGCGCTCAGCGGCGTCTCGCTGTTGGGAATTCCCCTGGAGGAGCTCCTGTTTGGCCTGACCTTCGGAATGTACTGGAGCAGCGTGTACGAGCACCTGAGCTGGAGGCGCACAGCGGCGTGGTCCCGCAAGACGGATGTGCCCCGTCGGAGCGGAGGGCCTGTATGAACAGGATCGCATCGACGTGGTTCTATTTCGCGCCGGAGTGCCGAGCATGACCCACCTAGACCATACCGGACACGAGCATCACGGGGGCCACGCCACGCCCGGCGGCGAGCACGCCGGCCACTCCGTCGCCGACTTCCGCCGCCGGTTCTGGGTCTCGCTCGCCCTCACGCTCCCGGTGGTCTTCCTCGCCGAAGCGATCCAGGGCTTCCTCGGCGTCTCGTGGCGGTTCAGCGGCGATCACTGGGTCCAGCTGGCGCTCGCCACCGCCGTCTATTTCTACGGCGGCTGGCCGTTCCTGACCGGTATTGCGGGCGAGCTCCGAGCCCGGCTGCCAGGTATGATGACGCTGGTCGCCCTCGCCATCTCGGTGGCCTACATCTACAGTGCCGCGGTGGCGCTCGGCTTCCCCGGGATGGTGTTCTTCTGGGAAACCGCCACCCTGATCGACATCATGCTGTTGGGGCATTGGATCGAAATGCGCTCGGTGCTGGGTGCCTCACGCGCCCTGGAGCAGCTGGTTCGCCTGCTGCCCGCCGAGGCGCATCGGTTTCGTGCGGACGGCTCGACCGAGGATGTCCCGCTCACCGCGCTGCAGCCGGGGGACCGGGTGCTGGTGCGGCCGGGAGAGAAGGTGCCTACGGACGGCGCCATTGCGGAGGGCCGAACTAGTGTCAACCAGGCCCTGCTCACCGGCGAAAGTCAGCCGGTGGAGAAGGGCCCCGGGGATGAGGTGATTGGCGGGTCGGTGAACGGCGAGGGGGCGGTCACGGTCGAAATCCGTCGCACCGGCGCCGATACCTATCTGTCCCAGGTGATCGAGCTGGTGCGGCGAGCGCAGGAAACCCGCTCCCGCACCCAGGACCTGGCCAATCGGGCGGCGAGTTGGCTCACGGTCCTGGCCATTGGCGGTGGAAGCGTCACCCTTGTGGTGTGGCTGGGGCTGGGCCGAGACTTCGCCTTTGCGCTGGAGCGGATGGTCACCGTGATGGTGATCGCCTGTCCCCACGCGCTCGGCCTGGCGGTCCCGTTGGTGGTCGCGGTTTCTACGTCGCTGTCGGCCCAGCAGGGTCTCCTGATCCGGGATCGGGCCGCGTTTGAGCGAGCCCGAGCCTTGACCGCCATCGTCTTCGACAAGACCGGCACGCTCACGGAGGGCCGGTTTGGTGTCACCGACATCATCCCCCTCGCGGCGCGTTCCCAAGACGAGATCCTCCGGTTGGCGGCCGCGCTCGAAAGCCAATCCGAACACCCCATCGCCGCCGGCGTGGTGCGGGCGGCCCGCGAGCGGAACCTCCAGTTCCCGGCGCCTCGCGATTTCCGCGCCATCCCCGGCCGCGGCGCCGAGGCCCGGGTGGACGGCGTCGAGCTCAAGGTGGTGAGCCCCGGCTATCTGGCCGAACACGGGCTCGTGGTGAAGGATGAGCGGGTCGACCGGGTCGCCGCCCAGGGGAAGACGGTGGTGTACTTGTTGGAGAACGGCCGGCCCGCCGGCGCCATTGCGCTGGCCGATGTGATCCGCCCGGAGTCGCGGGAAGCACTCCGCCGGCTCAAGCAACTTGGGATCAAGGTGGTCATGCTGACCGGCGATTCCGAAGCGGTGGCGAAATGGGTGGCCGGAGAGCTCGGCCTGGATCAGTACTTTGCGCAGATCTTGCCGGATCAGAAGGCGGCCAAGATCCGCGAGGTGAAGCGGCAGGGCGGCGCCGTCGCGATGGTGGGCGACGGGGTGAATGACGCCCCGGCGCTGGTGGAAGCCGATGTGGGGATCGCCATAGGCGCGGGCACGGATGTAGCGATCGAATCCGCCGACATTGTGCTGGTGCGGTCCGACCCGCGAGACGTCGCGACCATTCTCGAGCTGGCGCGCGCCACCTACCGCAAAATGGTGCAGAACCTCTGGTGGGCGACCGGCTACAACGCCGTGGCGATTCCGCTCGCGGCGGGCGCGCTGGCCGGGGCCGGCATCCTCTTGTCCCCCGCGCTCGGCGCGGCACTGATGTCGGTCTCGACGGTGATCGTGGCGATCAACGCGCGGTTGCTGGGGCGGGGGAGCGCCTGATCAGGCCATCCGACGGGGCCGCTCCCTTCACGTAGTGAACCGATCGCCAGATCCCCGTTGCCCCGAGCGGCCGGGGCCGCCCGGAGGCGGCGCTCGGCGTCTTCCCCGTGGCCGTGGTGATTGGCGCCCGGCAAACCGGCAAGAGCACGCTGGTTCAATCACTACCGCTCCTCGCGTCGCATGCGTACCGCACCCTGGACGACCCGGAGCTCCGAATCCAGACCCGGCAGGACCCCGCGTCAGTCCTGGCATTCGCGCGCACCCTGATCCTGGATGAAGTGCAGCGGGCGCCCGATCTGCTCTCGGCCGTGAAGCAAGCGGTGGATCGGGATCGTCCCCGGGCGCCGGGACGGTATGTCCTGACAGGATCGGCCAATCTGTTGCTCATGGAGCGGATCTCGGAGTCGCTGGCGGGCAGGGCCGCCTATATCCGCCTCTGGCCGCTCACGCGGCGCGAACGGCTGGGACTGGGCTGGGCCGGTATTTGGAGCGAGTTGCTGCATGCTCCTGCCCAGGACTGGGAAAACCTCGTCAAGGAGCAGGAGGTCCCCGCTGACGACTGGCAGGTGCTGGTCAGGGAAGGGGGGTTGCCCGTCCCGGCATACGAGCTGCGCACAGCGGCGGAAACGCGCGCGGTGGTTTGACGGCTATGTCGAGACCTATCTGGAGCGCGACCCCCAGGCGCTGGCGCGAATCGAGGACCTGGGCGACTTCCGGCGGCTCATGCGTGCCGCCGCTTTGCGACTGGGCCAGGTAGCGCACCAGGCGGATCTGGCGAGGGATGTCGGCCTCGCGCGGCCCACCGCGCACCGGTGGCTCAACCTGCTCGAGACCTCATTCCAGCTCATTCGACTCGGGGCGTACGCCGTGAACCGCACCAAGCGGTTGGTGAAGAGTCCGCGGGTCTTCTGGTCCGACGTTGGCCTCGCCCTGCATCTCGCCGGCGGTGACCCGACGGGCGCGCACCTGGAGAATCTGGTGCTCACGGATCTCGTGGTCTGGCGCGAGTTGGTGACTCCGCGTCCCGAGATTCGCTACTGGCGGACGGTGAACGAGGAGGAGGTGGATTTCGTGATCGAGTCCGGGCGGCGTCTGCTGGCGGTGGAAGTGAAGTCCACCAGTCGGCCCCGGTACAGAGACGCTCGGCATCTGCTGACATTCCGGCGGGAGTACGGCCGCGCCGTTCACGGTGCGCTGCTGCTGCATGCCGGCGAGGAAACCTTCTGGCTGGCCGAAGGTGTGCTGGCGGTTCCTTGGTGGCTGGTGGTGTAGCGGATTGAGCGACCGGTTGGCCCAGCCGTCGCACAATCCCTTGTCTGTGATGGGGATGGGCGCCTGACGGTCTTCTGCTAGGACGGCAGCACCTTCTGCGGCTCGCGTGGCTGAGTCGAGTTGAACTACCGACCTCACGCTTATCAGGCGGAAGCCAAGCCTCGTCCTCACGGTCTCCTTCCTGATGGCGCATGACCTGTGAGCGACTCGAACCACCCGCTCAGCGGCCGGCATCGAGAGCGGCGCGCAGCCCACGCAACACGTCGGCCAAAGGTCCATCGGCCCAGAAATGGATGTAGTAGATCGTCGGCGACTCGCCGATCAGGTGGCTATGCACCGCCGTCGTCGTGATGCGATGTGCGGCAAAGGCATCGAGCACCGGGTCAACCCGAGAGCCCACGACGGCGAGGTCTCCCGTCGCCACGGCGCGGTCCGGTCCGGCCATCTGGATATTGATCGGACTCCCGTAGGCCAGCGCCGGTGTCAGCGCATGACCGTCCAGGGTGACGGTGCCGGGGACGAGCAGAGTGGACACCTGGGCCACGTTGCCCTGCGCCCGGCCCGACAGGCCGAGCGTCCGGAATACCGCGGCGGTATCGATGGTGACCGGCTGTGCGACCGCGGCGGCGACGGGCCTGGGCGTAGCGGTCAGGGCTAGCGCGCGCTCCAGGCGGGTCGCGAGGTCTATCGCGGCACCCTGCGCGTGGAAATGCACGTAGGTGATCTGCGGAGCCTCACCCACGAGGTGATTGTGAACCGCCGTCACATCAATCCGCTGGTTCGCCAGCTCGGCCTGCACCGGCCGCAGCTCGGCCGCCGTCAGCACCAGGTCTCCCGTCATGGCGTCGGCGGGTCCGCCACTGAAGCCAGCCCACGCGCCGAGTGCCAGTGCCGTCGCCACGGTGACGTCCCCCACCTTGAGCGTGATGTCACGGCGGGGGAAGTTGTACCGGTGATAGCCGCCGGTTTCGACGGTGGGCGTCTTCAGGATGCGGCTTACCGAGTCCCATGCCGCGGCGGAGCTGGCCTGAGCGCGGGCACCGACGGGGACCGAGCCGAGGAGCGCCACGCTCATGGCGCCAAGAAAGCAGCGGTTCATGGTTCGTCTCCTTACTGCGGTTTTTGATCGAGCTCGTCAAGCATAGCCTATTCCCGTCGCCGGGCTCCGCCATTGGCCCCTCACGGTTTGTTCCGGGATCGAAAGAGAGCACCTGATGCGCGCAGCACGGGCGGGCGATGAGAGCGCGCTGTTCGTGAAAGGGACGGCGGTGTTCTAGGCGGCGAACGCTTCCGCGTCCGCGTGGCCGTCCGGCCTCAGGACCGGGAGGGCCGGTGTCGCGCGGCTTCCCGTCCGTGCGGAAGGCGGACCTCCGGCCGCCACCGGAACCGCTCCAGCACCGGATTAGGCCGGCCCTCCACCGCATCCGCGTTCACCGTACCCAGGATGGGTGCGAACTTGAACCCGTGCCCGCTGTCGCCGCTCGCGACGGTGAGCCCCTCGCGCTCCGGATCCCGGGCGATCCAGAAGTCGCCGTCCTGCGTGTCCGCGTAGAGACAAAGCCGGGTGTAGACGATCTCGGCGTCGGCCAGGGCAGGGAAGGTGTCCGTCAGGAACAGACGCAGGCTGTCAAACGCCGCGGGCGAGACGAAACGGCTGGCGTCCGGGTCCGTCGGAGTACCCACGCCGTGGTGGCCGATCTTGACCACGCCGTCCCGGTTCAGCGGGAACCCGTAGTAGCCCGTGCGGGCGATGTCCGCCGTGAAAACGGGGAACGACCTCGCCCGGAACGGCTCGGCGTCGCGCGGCCGGAGATGGAACACCGGATGGCCGGTGGGCCGGACGGCCTGGGCCAGGGCGGGGATGAGTTTTGACGTCCACGCGCCCACGGCCGCCACCACGTGATCCGCGCCGATCTCCCGTCCGGCGGCGTCGCGAACGCCCACGATCCGACCCGACCGCTCGAGCAGCGAGGCGACCGGCGTGCCGGCCGCGAGACTCACCCCCACCGCTGCCGCCCGGCGCGCCATCGCGGCGACCGCCCGGCCGCTCTCGGCGTAGCCCCCCCTGGCGTGGAAAAACCCATCGCGATACGCGGCGCCGCTCCAGGCGGGGAAACGGTGGCGCACCGTGGTTTGGTCCATCCGCTCCGGTGAATGCCCCCGGCGTCGCAACAGCGTCCAGCTCTCGTGCTCGAACCCGCCCGCTGCCATGGGGTCCCGCGACAGCATCAGGACGCCGGTCTCGTGATACAGCGGTGCTTCACCGCGCTCGGCCTGCTCCCGGTTCCACGCCAGCCAGCCCTCACGAGCCCGCTCACCCAGCTCGGTGTAGAGCTCGTCGGGCCCGTACTCCATGCGGATGACTTTGCTGATGTCCGTGCTGGCAGCCAGGGGGTGAGGCACGGGGCCGGGGTCGAGAACGGTCACCGAATGCCCGCGCCTTCGGAGCTCGATGGCGGCGGCCAAGCCGAAGGCGCCGGCGCCTATGACGAGAATGTGGGACGCTGGGAAGGTAGATGATCGCGACATGGGCGATGATTGGCGACGACCGCCGAGGTCGGCCAACGTCGGCTGCGATCGTCCTTTGCCGGCCGCGCCGCTGCTGAGGTCCTACTTCAATCCCAGCCGCTTCTCGAGATGTTCCTTCACTCCCGCCGTGATCACGCCCCTTTGCAGCACGCCGTCAATCGCCGCCTGGATCGCAGCGCGGTCGGCGTCCAGTTTGCGGTCCCGGAGCTCCTGGATCACGCGCGCCAACCGTTGATCGTACTCGCCGTGCCGAAGCTTGCCCATGTCCATCTCGGCCTTCAGCTTCTCAAGCTCCTGCACCAACCGTTGCACGCTGACGGGTTCCGTCATTTCCCATTCCTTGGCTGAAGCGAATCGAGTTGTGCCAGGGGCGAAAATCTAGCCCGCCGCAACCGGTCACGGTAGTCAAAATTCTCGAGAGGGACCACTATGGCTCAGTGCTCACTGCTCACTGCTCACTGCTCCCCCTCCTCCGTGCCTTGATGAGCACGGCGATCTCGTCCGGCCGCGGGTTCTCGAAATCGAGCCGGACCCTTCCATCCGGCGATTCGGACACGGTGGCGGGAATCGA
>Ga0214471_10002464_pt1 | contig 14522 bp, 16 predicted proteins | sample RVTome_5_FD_207665 | JGI IMG/M metagenome (GOLD analysis project Ga0214471, IMG submission 207665) | Soil microbial communities from uranium-contaminated site in the Upper Colorado River Basin, Wyoming, United States - RVT142D155 | ecosystem: Environmental > Terrestrial > Soil > Contaminated >...
GCGGGCGATCGCCGCACCACGTCGTCGAGGCCGAGTTCAAGGCGCTCGCGAAATGTCTGCAGGCCGCGGTTCACGTGATCGGCGGCGGCGTGCCGAGCACGAAGGGAACGCTGTGACGACGGACGCGGCGACGATCGCCGTCCTCGACTACGGGATGGGGAACCTGCGCTCGGTCGCGCGAGCGATCGAGCACGCCGGTGGGCGGGCGCTCGTCACCGACCAGAGCGGCGCGGCCCTCGCGGCCGACGGACTCGTCGTGCCGGGCGTCGGACACTTCGGCGCGTGCATGCGCAACCTGCGCGAGCGTGGTCTCGACGCCGTCGTGAAGGACTTCGCGGCGAGCGGGAAGCCGGTGTTCGGGGTGTGTGTGGGGATGCAGGTGCTCTTCGAGGGCAGCGAGGAGGCGCCCGACGTTGCCGGCCTCGGACTGTTCGAAGGCATGTCGCGCCGCCTGCCCGAGGACGTCAAGGTGCCGCACATGGGATGGAACACCCTGGAGTTGACGCGTGAGCACCCGTTCACGCGCGACGTACCGAGCGACACGCGCATGTACTTCGTGCACTCGTACGCGCCGGACGTCTCCGAGGCTTGCATCGGGATCACGGATCACGGTCGACGCTTCGCGGCGGCGATCGCGCACGACAACCTGTTCGCGACGCAGTTCCACCCCGAGAAGTCCGGGCGGCCGGGACTGCAGATCTACGAGGCGTTCGTCCGTGGAGCCGCCTCGTGATCGTCATCCCCGCCATCGACCTCCGCGGCGGGCGCTGCGTCAGGCTGTTCCGGGGCGACATCGAGGCCGAGACCGTCTACGACGACGACCCGGTCGAGGTCGCCAAGCGGTTCGAGACCGACGGGGCCCGCCGCCTGCACGTCGTCGACCTCGACGCCGCGAGGAGCGACGGCTCGAACCGCGACATCGTGAAGGACATCTGCCGCAGCGTGGCGATCCCGGTGCAGCTCGGCGGCGGCCTGCGGACCCTCCCCGCGATCGAGGAGGCCCTCGCGGACGGCGCCGCCCGCGCCATCCTCGGGACCGCGGCGGCGCTCGACCCCGGGTTCGTCGCCGAGGCCGTCGAGCAGTTCGGCGACGGGATCGTCGTGGCGGTCGACGTGAAGGACGGATACGTCATGACCCACGGCTGGCAGGGAGAGGGACCCCGCCTCGAAGACGCGATGACCTCGCTCAACGTCGCCGGGGTCCCTCGCTTCCTCGTCACCTCGATCGCCCGGGACGGGACGATGGACGGCCCCGACCTCGCGCTGTACGAACGCATGGCCACCCTCACCGAACGGCCGATCATCGCGAGCGGCGGGGTGCGCGTCGCCGCCGACGTGTGGGCCCTTCGCGAGCTCGGCATCGAGGCCGTCGTCGTCGGCAAGGCGATGTACTCGGGAACACTCCGGATGGAGGAAGTGGTGCGCGGGTGACCCTCGCCAAGCGCATCCTCCCCTGTCTGGACGTCGACGCCGGACGGGTGGTGAAGGGGACCCGTTTCCTCGACCTCCGGGACGCCGGCGATCCGGTGGAGCTCGCGGCGCGCTACGACGCCGAAGGCGCGGACGAGCTCGTCTTCCTCGACATCACGGCGACGGTCGAGGGACGGCAGGCGACGCTCGACGTGATCGGGCGGACCGCCGACCAGGTGTTCATCCCACTCACGGTCGGCGGCGGCGTCCGCGAGGAGGAGGACGTGAGAACGCTCCTGCGCGCCGGCGCGGACAAGGTCGCGATCAACAGCGCCGCGGTGCGCGAGCCCTCGCTGCTCGGCCGCTGCGCCGAGCGGTTCGGGACCCAGTGCATCGTCATCGCGATCGACGCGAAGCGGGGGAACGGGGATGGCTGGGAGGTCTTCGTCGACGCGGGCCGAACCTCGGCCGGCCGGGACGCCGTCGAGTGGGCCGTCGAGGCCACCGGGACGTATGGAGCGGGAGAGGTGCTGCTTACCTCGATGGACCGGGACGGCACCGGCGAGGGCTACGACCTCGAGTTGCTCCAGGCGGTCGGCGACGCGGTCCGTGTGCCGGTCGTCGCGAGCGGCGGCGCGGGTCGCGTCGAGCATTTCGCGGAGGCGCTCACCGAGGGCCGCGCGGACGCCGTCCTCGCCGCCTCGAGGTTCCACTTCGAGGAGCTCACGATCCGCGACGTGAAGGACCATCTGGCGCGAGCAGGGATCCGCGTGAGGGCGGCCTGATGGAGCAGGTCGCGCTCGACGAGGTCCGGTTCGACGACCGGGGGCTGGTCCCGGCGGTGGTCCAGGACGTCGAGAACGGGGACGTGCTGATGATGGCCTGGATGAACCGCGCGTCGCTCGAACGCACGCTCGAGGAACGGCGGACGGTGTTCTGGAGCCGCTCCCGCCAGGAGCTCTGGCGCAAGGGCGACACGAGCGGGCACGTCCAGCACGTCGAGGAAGTTCGCGTCGACTGCGACGGCGACGTCCTGCTCGTCCGCGTCCATCAGGTGGGCGCGGCCTGTCACACCGGCGAACGAACGTGTTTCTTCCGGAGGCTCTGATGCTGAAGCTGGTGATCCCGAAGGGCTCGCTCGAACAGCAGACCCTGCGGCTGTTCGAGGAGGCGGACCTGCGCGTGCGCCGCGGCTCGGACCGCGATTACCACGGCACGATCGACGACGAGCGGATCGAGCGGGTCTCGCTCCTTCGGCCGCAGGAGATCCCGATCTACGTGCAGGACGGACTGTTCGACCTCGGCATCACGGGGCAGGACTGGATCGCGGAGACCGCGGCGGACGTCGAGGTGCTGACGCCGCTGTCCTACGCGAAGAGCGGCTCCGGCCACGGGACGAAGGTCGTCCTCGCCGTGCCGGCCGACCACGTGGCGAACACCGCGAAGGAGATGCCGCCGGGGTCGAGGATCTCGACCGAGTTCGAGAGCCTGACGAAGCGCTACTTCGAGGAGCTGGGGATCGACGTGCACGTCGTCTGGTCCTTCGGGGCCACGGAGGCCAAGGTGCCCGAGATCGTCGACGCGATCGTCGACATCACCGAGACCGGCAGCACCCTGCGCGCGCACGGCATGAAGGTCATCGAGACGCTGATGACCTCCGCGCCGGTGTTGGTGGCGAACCGCGAGGCCGCGGCCGACCCGGTCAAGCGGCGCGCGATGGAGGACATCACCACGCTGCTCCTGTCCGCGTTACGGGCGGAGGGCCGCGTGCTGATCAAGATGAACGTCGGCGAGGCCGACCTGCAGCAGGTGCTCGAGGTGGTTCCCGCGATGAAGTCCCCGACAGTGGCGCCGTTGCAAGAAGGCGGGTACGCGATCGAGACCGTCGTCGAGAAGGCACAGGTCAATCGTCTGATCCCGCTGCTGAAAGCCCACGGCGCGACCGACATCCTCGAGATCCCCATCTCGAAGATCGTCCCCTAGCGCGGAACGCCTACACGCGGATCGGCGGCTCGGCGTCCGGAGGCGGCGCCGGCGTCGGCGCCGGGTCCGGGCCTGGAGGCTGGGGACTCGGAAGCGGGTCGGGATTCGGAGGGTTCGGCAGCGGCACCGGTCCGGGTGGATCGGGACGCTCAGGCTGCGGGTCCGGGGCGGGGTCGGGCTGTTCGTTCCCGATCACGATCGATCCTTTCGAGATCCCATCGTCGCGAGCCTACCCGCTTGGCTTGCAGGGAAACCTTCCTCCGAGCCGTCGCCGGTACCATTCGCGGCGTGCTGCGCGGAGCGATCGCCGCGGTGGTGACGCCGCTCACGTCCGGAGGCTCGGGCCTCGACGGATCCGGGTTCGCCCCGCTGGTTCGTTTCCTCGCCGACGGCGGGATCGACGGAGTGCTCGCATGCGGAACGACCGGTGAGGGCATCCTGCTCTCGATCGGGGAACGCAAAGCCGCTGCCGAGGCGTTCCTCGATGGCCGGCCCGTGGGATTCCAGGTCGCCGTCCACGCCGGCGCGCAGACGACCTCGGAGACCGTCGCGCTCGCGGCGCACGCGAAGGAGATCGGCGCCGACGCCGTCGCGGTGATCGCACCGCCCTACTTCCCGCTCGGCGAGGACGAGATCGTTGCGCACCTTCGCGCGGCGGCGGAGGCGTGTGAGCCTCTTCCGTTCTATCCATACGAGTTCGCCGGACGCTCCGGCTACGCGATCCCGGTTCGCGCGATCGAACGGTTGCGTGAGCTCGCGCCGAACCTCGCCGGGATGAAGGTCTCGGATACGCCCTGGGGAGCCGTGGAGCCCTATGCGCTCGAGGGCCTCGACCTGTTCGTCGGGAACGAGCCGATCGTCCTCGAGGGTCTCGCACACGGCGCGGCCGGCGCGGTGAGCGGGCTCGCGACCGCGTTCCCCGAGATCGTGTCGGCGCTCGTACACGAGCGGAGCCGTGAGGCGAGCGAACGGGTCACGACGCTCCGCAGGCTGCTCGGGCCGCTCCCGTTCCACGCCGCCCTGAAGGAGATCCTCATCGCGCGAGGCGTTCCCATCCGCCCCGTCGTCCGAGCCCCGCTCCGGGGTCTCACCGAGGAGGAACGCGGACGGGCTCTCGCCGCCGCCCGCGAGGTCGGCGCGATCGGCTGACGCCTTCTCCCTCAGGTGCTGAATCCCGACCTTTCCAGCCTTGACAGCCACGCGGCACGGCCCGTAGGTTTTGCACCTGCAATTCCGACCCGAGGAGTGGAGTTCGTGATCCGGACGCGCATCGCGGGACAGGTGGCGGCCATGATCCCCGCCCGTCTCTGCGGCTGTTCCATGTCCCCGGTCGCCGTCGGTGGCGACGAGGTACGCGTGCGGCGCTGAGATCCGCCCCTCCGAGCACCATCCGGGAGCCGCACCTGCGGCTCCTTTCCATTTCCCGAGTGGTCTCCAGATCGGACCGATGACCGGTATACCGACGACACCGAGGAAACGCGGCGAAGGCCAGTGGGGGCTCGGCTACTTCGAGCCCCTGAACCCGGCCGAGCGCGCCAAGCGCGACGACGACGGCCTGCACGTGCGCGCACGGATCGAGGCGAAGTACTCCGAGCTCGGCTTCCGCTCGATCGACAAGACCGACCTTCGGAGCCGGTTCCGGTGGTGGGGCCTCTACACCCAGCGCAAGCAGGGCATCCCCGGCGGCGCGACGGCCAACGTGGAACCGCAGGAGCTCGAGGACGAGTTCTTCATGCTGCGGATCCGGGTCCCGGGAGGTCAGCTCACCGCCGAGCAGCTCCGGGCGATCGCCTCGTGCAGCGAGCGGTACGGGCGCGACGTCGCCGACGTCACCGACCGGCAGAACGTGCAGCTCCACTGGATCCGGATCGAGGACGTCCCGAGCATCTGGGAGACCCTCGAGTCGGCCGGCCTCTCGACGCAGGAGGCCTGTGGCGACACGCCCCGCGTGATGCTCGGATGTCCGCTCGCCGGGGTCGACGCCGACGAGATCGTCGACGCGACGCCGGTCCTACTCGAGACCGAGCGCCGGTACGTCGGCGACGAGTCGTTCTCGAACCTGCCTCGCAAGTTCAAGACCTCGATCAGCGGCTGCCGGCAGCAGTGCGCGCAGCACGAGGTCAACGACGTGGCGTTCGTCGGCGTCGAGCGCTCCGACGGCTCCACCGGCTTCGACCTCTGGGTGGGCGGAGGGCTCTCGACGAGCCCGCAGGTCGCGAAGCGCCTCGGCGTGTTCGTCGAGCCGGAGCTCGTCCCCGAGGTGTGGGCCGCGGTCACCGGCACGTTCCGCGACTACGGCTATCGCCGCGCCCGCAACCATGCGCGGCTGAAGTTCCTCGTGGCCGACAAGGGACCCGAGTGGTTCCGCGAGGTGATGGAGAAGGAGTACCTCGGGTTCGCGCTCCCCGACGGCGACGCGCCGCCCTCCTCGCCCGATGCGCATCGCGACCACGTGGGCGTGTTCCCGCAGAAGGACGGGTGTTCGTACGTCGGGTTCGCCCCTCGGGCCGGCCGGATCCCCGGTCATCAGCTCCGGAAGGTCGCCGACCTCGCCGAGCGTTTCGGCGACGGCCGCGTGCGAACGACGACGCAGCAGAAGATGGTGGTCCTCGGCGTCGAGCCGGCGTTCGCGCCCGACCTGGTCGCGGCCCTGGAGGACGAGGACCTCTCGGTGCAGCCGAGTCCGTTCCGCAAGGGGCTCATGGCCTGCACCGGGATCGAGTTCTGCAAGCTCGCGCTCACCGAGACCAAGGGGCGCGCGATCTGGCTCGCCCGCGAGCTCGAGGAACGCCTGCCGGACTTCGACGAGGACGTACGGATCCACGTGAACGGCTGCCCGAACTCGTGCGCGCGGTTCCAGATCGCCGACATCGGACTGATGGGGGCCGTGCAGCCCCGGCCGGACGGCACGAAGAGCGAGTCCTTCCTCGTCCATCTCGGCGGAGGGCTCGGCGAGAACGGATCGTTCGCGCGCAAGGTCAAGGGGATCCGCGTGTTCGCGGAGGACTCGGCCGACTACGTCGAGACGCTCCTCCACCGGTACCGCCACCGGAAGAACGGCCACGAGAGCTTCACGGCGTTCGTGCGGTCGCTCTCGGACGCCGAGCTCGCCGAGTTCGCGAGATGGGATCGATGAGCGACCCGACGCCGCGCGTGCAGCCGTTCTTCTGCCCCTACTGCGGCGAACAGGACCTCCGTCCGGCCGGCAGAGCCGCGTGGCATTGCCGCGTGTGCGACCGCCGGTTCGAGCTGGGCTTCCTCGGCCTGGGCTCGGGAGAGGAGCCCACGTGAACGGGCGCGAGCCGGTGCACGAGCCCGCGCTTCCCGTCCTGGACGAGGAGGCCGCGTGGGTGCACGAGGCCGCCGAGCGCTTCGAGGACGCGGGCGCGCAGGAGCTCCTCGCGTGGGCCCTCGAACGGTTCCACCCGAAGATGGCGATCAGCGCCGCCGGTGGCGTCGACGGGATGGTGCTCCTCGACATGGCCTGGCGGATCGACCCGTCGGTCCGCGTGTTCACGCTCGACACCGGCCGTCTGCCGGCCGAGACCTACTCGCTGTTCGAGGAGGTCCGCGAGCGCTACGGCATCGAGGTCGAGTTCGAGTTCCCCGACCGGCTCGAGGTCGAACGTCTCGTGAAGCAGCACGGCCCGAACCTGATGTATCGCGGGGTGGACCTCCGGCTCTCATGCTGCGAGATCCGCAAGGTCGAGCCGCTGAAGCGCAAGCTCGCGACGCTCGATGCGTGGGTGGCCGGCCTTCGGCGCGAGCAATGGCGGAGCCGGAAGAACATCGCGAAGGTCGAGCTCGATCAGGACCACGGCGGCATCGTCAAGCTCAACCCCCTCGCCGACTGGACCCTCGACCGCGTCTGGTCCTACGTGCACGAGCACGAGGTGCCGTATCACGAGCTGTTCGACCACGGCTTCACGTCGATCGGCTGCGCGCCCTGCACACGAGCGGTCCTTCCCGGCGAGCACGAACGCGCAGGCCGCTGGTGGTGGGAGTCCGAGACCGACAAGGAATGCGGGATCCACTGCTCCGTAGGCCTCCTCGGCACGAAGACGGACGCCGAGAAGGCCCAAGCGGACGGCCCTGCCCTGACCGAGGAGGCTTCGTAGCGATGCCCTTCGCGTACCCCGTTCTGCTCGAGCTCTCCGGCAGGCGCGCCGTCGTGATCGGATCGTTCGCCCTCGCCGAGCGCAAGGACGTGTCCCTTCGAAAGGCGGGGGCCGAGGTCGACGTGTTCGCGAACGGCGCGTGGAGTCCCGAGGACCTGGACGGCGCGTTCGTGTGCGTCGCCTCGTCCGAGGATCCCGCGGAGCGGGACGCCGTCGCGCGGGCCGCCCGTGAGCGCGGCGTCCTGGTGAACGTCATGGACGACATCCCGAACTGCGACTTCGCGGCGCCGGCGATCGTCCGCCGGGGGGACCTCGTCGTGGCGATCGGCACGGGCGGGCGCTCCCCCGCGCTCGCGCGCAAAGTTCGGGAGGACATCGAGGCGCGGTACGGCGAGGAGTGGACGGAAGTGCTCGCCGTCGTGGCGGAGGTCCGGAGCGAGACCCTGCCGCGGTTGACGGACCTCGCGACGCGCGCACGCCGGTGGAGGAGGGCGCTCGACCTCGACGAGGCGGCGGCGCTCGTGCGCGCCGACCGCTCCGACGAGCTGCGCCGCCGGCTCCTCGACCGGCTCCTGCGCGACGAGGAGGTCGCGTGAGCGGGTTCGTCTACCTCGTGGGCGCCGGCCCCGGCGATCCGAAGCTCATCACGGTGCGCGGGGCGGAGGTGCTCGGCCTCGCCGACGTCGTCGTCTACGACCGGCTCGCGTCGCCGGCGCTATTGGAGCTCGCCCCGAGCGCCGAGCGCGTCTACGCGGGCAAGGAGCCCGGTCGCGCGGCGATGCGGCAGGAGCAGATCGATTCACTCCTGGTCGATCGCGCGACGGCCGGAGAGGTGGTGGTCCGGCTCAAGGGCGGTGACCCGTACGTGTTCGGCCGCGGAGGCGAGGAGGCGCTGGCGTGCGCTCGCGCGGGCGTGCCGTTCGAGGTCGTCCCGGGCGTGAGCTCCGCGATCGCGGCTCCGGCCGCCGCGGGGATCCCCGTGACGCACCGGGGCGTAGCGCAGAGCTTCACCGTCGTCACGGTGAGCACCGCACACGGCGACGACGTCGACCTCGCATCCGCCGCGCGCTCCGCGGACACGCTCGTCCTGCTGATGGCCGCGGGCCGGCTGGAGGAGACCTGCCGTTCGTTGATCGAGGCCGGGCGTCCCGACGACGAGCCCGCCGCCATCGTCCAGTGGGCGACGACGCCGGACCAGCGCCACGTCGTCGGCACCCTCGCGGACCTGCCGGCCCTGGCCCTCGCCGCCTCGATCGGACCGCCGGCCACCCTCGTCGTTGGGCACGTGGTGGCCGTCGCGGAGGAACTCGACCGTCTGCGCTCGGCTATCCCGTCAGCAGCGCGCTGATCTCGCGCAGGTCCTCGATCTTCTGCCCCTTCCAATCCTCCGCCTCGGGCCGAAGGGCCTCGATGTCGGCCTCCGCAGGATCGCGGATCAGGATCGCGTGCATCCCGACGTTCGCGGCGCCCGAGAGCTCCGCGTACGCGCCGTCGCCCACGTAGAGACATCGCGCCGGCTCGACGCCGAGGCGTTCGCAGGCCAGCAGGTAGATCTCCGGTTCCGGTTTCCGGAGACCGACCTCGCACGAGAAGACCTCGACGTCGATGAAACCGGCGAGCGGCGACGAGTGCCAGAGCGCCGGCGTGTCCGGAGCGCACATGCTGATCAAGGCGGTCGGAACGGCGCGTTCGCGTAACGCGCGAAGGATCTCCTCGGCTCCTGGTCGAGGGACGAACCACTTCCGATACAGCTCCGAGCGCGCCTCGAGCGCTTCGGCCACCTGCGCGTCGCTCGGCCAGGCGCCCGCGCGAGCGGCGACGGTTCGCAGGTTCTCCTCGATATCGCCGGCGCGCCCGGTCTGCCGGTCGATCGCCGTCGCAGCCCAGGCGCGATGGAACGCGCCCGTTTCCGCCTCCAACACGGCCGCGGTGGTGTCGAGCCACTCGTCCCAATCCGAGCGTGGGAACTCGTAGACGAGCGTCCCGAACAGGTCGAAGATCACCGCGTCGAACGCGCTCACGACGAGGTCCACTCCCGGTCCAGGAGCCCGTAGACGACGAGATCGTGGTGTCCGAGCGCCGACCTGCCGGCCTCGCGCAGCACGCCTTCCTCCCGGAACCCCAGCCGCTCGGGGATCGCCCGGCTGCGCGCGTTGTCGGGCGCCACGCGGATCGTGACGCGGTGCAGACCCAGGTCGCCGAACGCGCGATCGATGAGCGCGCGGCACGCGCGGGTGACCAGCCCCCGTCCCTCGTGTGCCGCACCGATCCAGTAGCCGATCTCCGAGTCGCCGTTCACCTCGTCGGCACGCAGTCCGATCCCACCGGCATAGGCACCGTCGACGTAGATCCCGAGCCCGTCCTCGCTCCCGGTCGCCCGAACGACCTCGATGAACGCGCGCGTATCCGCGGGTCCCAGCGTCGGATCGACCCACGGCATCCACGGACGCAGCCGATCACGATTGGCATCGATGACCGCGAACACGTCCTCGGCATCGCCAGGTTCCAGGAACCGGACCTCGATGCCGTCTCCGAGGTCCAGGAGCGGCCGACTCACGCCGGGCTCTTGGCCGCTGCCTTCTGGCGTTCCTCCTCGACCAGCACGCGCCGCAGGACCTTGCCGATGAGTGTCTCTGGAAGGGAATCGCGGAACTCGACGTGCTTGGGAGCCCGGTACGCCGTCAGCCCGTTCGCGGGATCGCGCGCCCACGCGACGACCTCCTCCGGCGTCGCCGTCTCGCCAGGCTTCAGGACGACGAACGCCTTGACGGCCTCCCCCGTCTTGTCGTCGGGCACGCCGATCACCGCGACCTTCGAGACCTTGGGGTGGCGGTAGAGCGCGTCCTCGACCTCGTTCGGGTACACGTTGAAGCCGGAAACGATGATCATCTCCTTGAGCCGGTCGACGATCCGGAAGTACCCGTCGTCGTCCATCACCGCGACGTCGCCCGTATGCAGCCAGCCGTTGCGGATCGCGATCGCGGTCTCCTCGGGCCGGTTCCAGTAGCCGAGCATGACCTGAGGACCCTGCACGCACAGCTCTCCGCGTTCGCCCTGGGCGACCACGCGGTCCGGCTCCTCCAGGTCGACGATCTTGCAGTCCGTATCGGGGACCGGCAGGCCGATCGAGCCGGGCTTGCGAACGCCCTTCAGCGGGTTCGCGTGCGTCACCGGAGAGGCCTCGGTCAGGCCGTACCCCTCGACGAGCACGGCTCCGTGGGTGATCTCGGCGAACTTCTCCGCGACGGCGGTCGGCAGCGGCGCCGCGCCGGAGATGCAGGCCTTCACCGACCGCAGGTCGAACTTCTTGACGAGCGGCGACTCGTTCAGGCCCGCGAAGAAGCGCGGGACGCCCGGCACGAAGGTGGGCTTCTCCTTGTCGATCTCCTCCATCACCAGGTGGAGATCGCGCGGGTTCGGGACGGGGATGAGCTTGCCCGCTCGAAGGATCGCGACGTTCATGATGAGCATCCCGAACGAGTGGAAGAACGGGAGCGAGCCGAGGAGGCCCTCGGTCCCCTCCTGGATGTTCAGGTGCGTCGCACCCTGCATCGCGTTCGCGACGAGGTTGCGGTGCGAGAGCATCGCGCCCTTGCTCACACCGGTCGTCCCGCCGGTGTACACGAACCCCGCCGTGTGTTGCACGGGCTCGATCTCCGGCGCCACGGGGACCGGTCCGGCTCCGCGCATCCACGACTCCCACCACAGCACCGGCGCGCCGCTCGGCACGGGCGGCCATGGTTTCCCCTGCGCTCGCTGGTTCTTCTTGAACTTCAGGATCGGAGCGAGCTGCTTCTTCGGGAACGGCATGTAGTCGTTAAGGCGGGCCACGATCACATGCTCGAGACCGACCCCGCGGATCACCTCGGCGAAGTCCGAGTACAGGAGGTCGAGCACGACGACGAGCTTCGAGCCGGAGTCCTTCAGCTGGTGCTCCATCTCGCGCTTCGTGTAGAGCGGGTTGTTGCCGACCACGATCGCGCCGAGCCGGACGATCGCGTAGTAGGCGATCACGTACTGCGGGCAGTTCGGCATGATGAGCGCGACCCGGTCGCCTTTGGCCACGCCGAGCGCCGCGAGCGCCGCCGAGCACCGCTCGGTCTCCGCGAGCAGGTCGCCGTAGCTCAGCTTCCGCCCGAACCACGCGATGGCGGTGGTCCCGGGGTACTTCCGCGCGGACGCCTCGAGCATCCCGAACACCGAGATATCCGGGTATGGCTCGAGCGTGTGCGGGACATCGGGCGGATAGCTGCGGAACCAGGGCCGGTGATCGGTCATGGGCCGCATCATTCCAGCAAGGGGTGGAGGCTCTCAACCCCAAAAGCCGAAGCACAGGAGCGCTCGATAGGCTCCGGAGCCGTGGGCGACTGGAGCGACGAGGTCCTGGAGGCGGCTCGGGCAGCGCTTGCCCCCCTGGAGGGAACGCTCGAGGCCGCGGGGCTGCGGGACCCGGTCGAGGTCCTCCGCGACCCCTGGGGTGTTCCCTACATCTCCGCGGCATCGCTCGAGGACCTGTGGTTCGCCCAGGGCTTCGTCACGGCGTCCGAGCGGCTGTTCCAGATCGATCTCGCGCTCCGGGCCGCGAACGGCCGGCTGTCCGAACTCTTCTCGGACCTGACCCTGCAGCAGGACCGGTTCGCCCGCACGATCGGCTTCGGCCGGCTCGGCGCGAACGAGGCCGCGCGGTGGAGCGACGCCTCGCGGACGATGTACGGCCGTTTCATCGAGGGCGTTCGCTCTTGGATCGCGGGCATGGCCGCGCCGCCGTTCGAGTACGCGTTGCTCGCGGCCGAGCCCGAGATCCCCGAAGACCTCGGCGGATGGGCGGCGGCGTTCGCGTACGCGGCCTGGGGGCTGTCGGGCAACTGGGACTCCGAGCTCCTGCGCGTCCACCTCGCGGAGCGTCTGGGGCCCAACGCGGTCGAGGTCCTGTTGCCTCCGCTGCCGTCCGATCGGCCGAACGTCGCGGCCGGTGGCCTCGCGGGCCGGCTGCTCGATGCGATCCCGCGTACGAGGGGTGCGGGTTCCAACAACTGGGTCGTCGCGGGCTCGCGGACGGCGAACGGCCGTCCGCTCCTGGCGAACGACCCCCACCTGCTCGTGCAACAGCCCGGGGCCTGGTTCGAGCTGCACCTGCGAGCGCCCGGCTACGAGGCCCGCGGCGTGGCGTTCCCCTTCGCACCCGGCGTCCTCGTCGGGATCACGCCCCACCACGCGTGGGGCATCACGAACGTCACCGGCGACGTGCAGGACCTGTACGAGGAGCGACTGAGCGACGACGGCACCGCGGCCGAGTTCGACGGCGCATGGGAACGGCTCGTCGTGCACCGAGAGCGGATCCGCGTGCGAGGAGGCGATCCGGTCGAGGTCGACGTCCGTGAATCACGCCACGGACCGCTGCTCGAGTTCGCGCCCGTCGGCATCGTCGACGTCGACTTCGTACCCGTCGGGCGCGCCTACGCGCTCCGATGGACGGCGAGCGACGGGCTCCTCGAGCCTTCGATGCTCGTCGAGCTCGCGAACGCGGATGGATTCGGATCGTTCCGCGAGGCACTCCGCGGGATCGCCTGTCCGGGTCAGAACGTCGTCTACGCGGACGTCGACGGAACGATCGGGTACCAACTCACCGGTCGGTATCCGGTCCGGCGGTCGGGAGACGGAACGGTTCCCGTGCCGGGGTGGACCTCCGATCACGAGTGGGACGGCTACGTGCCCTTCGACCGCCTCCCGTGGGCGAAGGACCCCGAGCGCGGCTACCTGGCGACGGCGAACAACCGAACCCACGACGAGGACTACCCGCACTTGATCGGTCACGACTTCCACACGCCGTACCGGGCTCGTCGGATCGCCGACCTGATCGACCCACAGCTCGAGCTCACCGCCGAGCACATGGTGCGGATCCAGATGGACACGGTCTCGCTCCCCGCGCGCGCGCTCCTTCCCCGGCTCACGGCGCTGGATCCCCGGGACGAGGAGGAGCGATGGGCGCTCGATCGCCTGCGTTCCTGGGACGGCGACCAGCGTGCGACTTCGACCGCGGCCGCGATCTACAACGCGTGGGTCTGGTCGATCGCCCGATGGCTGCTTCGAGCGGACGACGATCCCACGACCTACGAGCGGTACCACGCGTGGCGCGAGCCGTTCGTGTGCGCGGCGCTGCCGAACCTCCTCGGGTCCGCCGTGCCGGACTGGGCCGGCGACGTGGACGGCTGGGACGGGGTGCTCCACCGCACGCTCGCCGGAGGGCTCGCCCTGCTGGAAGAGCGCCTCGGGCCCGACCGCTCGGATTGGCGATGGGGTGCGCTCCATCGGGTTCGGTTCGCGCACGTCCTCGCGCGGATGCCGGCACTCGGACCGGTGCTCGTCGCGGCCGAGCACGAGCTCGGAGGCGACGAGCAGACGATCCTGCAGGGAGGCTTCGACGCCCGCCACGGCTTCGAGGCCGCCGTGGTCCCCTCCTGGCGGATCGTCGCCGACCTGGCGGACGTGGACCGGTCGATGGCGGTGCTTCCCACGGGCCAGTCGGGCAACCCCGCGTCGCCGCACTGGAACGATCAGGCGCCGCTGTGGATCGGGGGGACGCTCAGGCCGGCACCCGTGACGCGGAAGGCGGTCGAGGCGGCGGCGGTTCGAGCGCTGATGCTCGTGCCCCCCGGGTAACATCTCCGGTCGATGCCGAAGTCCCGACAGCGTCAGAAGCGTTCGCGTCCCTACGCGCCGCCGCCCACCAAGAGGCGCCCGAAACCGAGCCCTCGGTGGTACGGCATCCTCGTGCTCGGGCTCATCCTGCTCGGGGTCACGCTCATCGTCTTGAACTACATGAACTTCATCCCCGGCGGGACGCAGCAGCACTGGCTCTGGGTCGGGCTGGGGGTCATCGCCGCCGGCTTCGCCGCGGCGACCCGCTGGCGCTAGCTCCCCGAACCGACATCGCCGGTGGGGAAAACCTGTGCACAACCCGTCCCGTCACGGGCGATCTCGTGGGGAGAACCGCCCGCTTCCTCGGATGGG
>Ga0214471_10002465_pt1 | contig 14522 bp, 10 predicted proteins | sample RVTome_5_FD_207665 | JGI IMG/M metagenome (GOLD analysis project Ga0214471, IMG submission 207665) | Soil microbial communities from uranium-contaminated site in the Upper Colorado River Basin, Wyoming, United States - RVT142D155 | ecosystem: Environmental > Terrestrial > Soil > Contaminated >...
CCGTCGCCTTCATGGACCCGGTCGCGGTGCTCAAGCTGGTCGACGACGCGAACATCGAGAAGCTTGCGCGCGAAGTGCGCGCCCGCCTCGAGCGCGTGCGCGACATGCTCGCCGCCTGAGGCTCGGCATGACAACGACGGAAACGGTCTATAGCGTGAACGGCATGAAGTGCGGCGGCTGCGTCGCCAATGCCGAGGCGGCGATCCGCGCCGTCCCCGGCGTGGTGGACGTCAAGGTCGAGCTGGCCGCCAAGTCGGCGGTTGTCAAGGGCAGCGCCGATCCCGCAGCGGTCGTCGCGGCCCTGGCGCGCGCCGGCTATCCCGCCCAGGTCGTAAGCTGAACTGAGTCGCGTCGCGCTTTGACGTGGATCAAGGTCCGCGTCGCGCCGATGTGCAATGCTTCGACGTCAGTGCGCCGCCGCCGATGGCCGGCGCCGGCTCGATACAACCCCTTTCGGCTCACTCGCTCCGATCAGGCTCGATCGGCGGTTTGTCCGCATCCGCCCGACCTGATCGCCGACTTCAAGGAGGTGACCATGAAACGACCACTGCGAATTCTCACGGCCGCGACGCTGATGCTGGGCGCAGCGACGCTGATGACGCCGGCGGCGCTCGCGCAGAGCGCCTACGCCGACGATGGCGGGCCTTACGCCTACGGCATGATGGGCATGGGTGGCGGCGGGATGGGCATGCATCGCGGCATGATGGGCTCCGGGATGATGGGCATGGGCGGAGGCATGATGGGCATGGGCCCCGGCGAAATGGGCATGATGGGCATGGGCCCCTTTATGATGCTGGACCTGACCGACGACCAGCAGGGCCGGATCAACAAGGTCCACGACGGCCTGCGCAAGCAGCACTGGGAGATCATGGGCAAGATCATGGACGAGCAGGCGCGGCTGCGCGATCTTTACAATGCCGACACCCTCAACAAGAAGCAGATCAGCGACGCCTACGGGCGCATCTTCAAGGAACGCCAGCGCATGATCGAGACGCATGTCGACGCCGTCAACCAGATCAACCAGGTGCTGACCCCGGAGCAGCGCGCGCAGCTCCGCGACCTGCGCCGCGGACGGACGCCGGCCGGTCGCGGGCCGATGGGGCCGGGCATGATGCGATAAGGAATGCCGCGGGTGGGGCTTCCCGTCCCAGCCGTGTAGGGTGGGGCCCTGCCCCACCAGGCGGCGCAGGGTGGGGTAATGTGTTTCGGCGGGGCAGGGCCCCGCCCTACCTTCCTGCGATGGGCTTTTTACGTCATGGAATCAAGCGCGGCCCCGGTCACCGTGGTTGCGAGCGCGTCGAGATCGGCGGCCTTGCGCACCGTGAGCACCGCGCCCTCGGCGTCGTCGGGCGGCTCGAAACGCGTGAACTGCTCATCGAGCAACGCGCGTGTGGCGTCGGAGACGTCGCGGCCGGCGGCCTGGCGCGCGTCCAGGCGCCGCTCCAGCTCGGCGCGTTCGGCGGTGCAGTGCAGGATCACGAACGGCACGCCCAGCGCGGCTGCCAGCGCGCGCGCCGCGGCGCGTCGCCGGCGCGTCGCATAGCTGGCGTCGAGTATCGCCCTGCGGCCGGCGGCGAGGATGTCGCGCGCATGATCGAGCAGGGAAGCGTAGGTGCGGTCGGTCCATTCGGCCGTGTAGATGCCCGCCCCGTAGGCCCGCGGCCGCGCCGGTTCCAGCGGCACGCCGGCCAGTTGCTTGCGTACGACGTCGGAGCGCACCGTCACGGCGGCCAGGCGCTCGGCGGCGGCGCGCGCCACGGTGGTCTTGCCGCTGCCCGACACCCCGCAGGTGATGAGCAGCGCCGGCGCGCGCGGCGCGAGATAGCGCTCGGCAAGATCGAAATAGGCCCGCGCCTCGCCGAGGCGCTGCGCGCGCTCCGTCTCCGGTTGCGGCTCGTCGAGCAGGAAGGAGATGACCTTGCCGCGCACATAGGCGCGGTAGACCTGGTAGAAGTCGAGCAGCCGCAGGCCGGCATAATCGCCGCTGCGCTCCAGGTAGGCGTTCAGAAAGACGTTGCCGAGATCGCTCAAGGAGCGATCGTCGAGATCCATGGTGAGGAAGGCGATATCGCTGATCGCATCGCCGGCGCGCAGCGCCCGGTTGAACTCGATGCAGTCGAAGATCACCACCCGGCCGTCCATGAGGCACATGTTGCGCAGGTGCAGATCGCCGTGGCCGTCGACGATGCGGCCGGCGGCGATGCGTGCCTCGAACAGCGTGGTGTGCGCGCCGACAAACGCCTCGGCGTAATCGCGCAGGCTCGCGAACCGCCCGGCGTCGAGGCTGACACCGACGTACTTTTCGGTCTGGGCGAAGTTCTCGCGCATCGGTGCGGCGACCGCCTCGGGACGGCCGTAACGCGCGATCTCCGCGCCGTGCTCGGCGCGCGCGTGGAAACCGGCGACCTGGCGGGCGATGTCGATGACATGCTCGCGCGTCAGCCCGCCGCGCGCCGCCAGCACGTCCAGCATGCCGTCCGCCGGCATGCGCCGCATCTGCACCGCGTAGTCGATCGGGGCGCCGGCCGGACAGCCGCCGGGCAGGATGCGCGGCCGCCCGTCGACGTCACAGACCGCCACCACGCCGAGATAGATGTCCGGCGCCAGGCGGCGGTTGAGCCGCACCTCGTCCTCGCAGGCCGCGCGGCGCTTTTCCAGCGTCGAGAAGTCGACGAAACCGAGGTTCACCGGCCGTTTGAGCTTGTAGGCGTAGTCGCCGGCCGCGAATACGTCGGAGATATGGGTGTGATAACGAACGATGTCGCCGGCCGGGTGCGGGTAGGTCTCGGGCCGCGACAAGGCCGCGATCCAGCTCTCCCGGTCCGCTGAGTCGGGCGTCGCGGCGTCATCAAGGCTGGGCGTACGCGGCATGTCTGCGTCCTCGGGATGTGCGCGACGCTGCGCCAGCGTCCGGGTCATTGAATCATCCCCGGTGCCGCGGGTCAAAATACGCGCTATCATACGCGACCGGTCTTGTCGGATTTGTTCCATTCGGCGCGGCGACCGCCTTTCCCCCACTGGCAATCGGGCAGCCATGAACGACGCCACACCTTCCATCCGTTTGTCGATCGGCGGCATGAGCTGCGCCGGCTGCGTGGCGACCGTCGAGAACGCCCTGAAGAACGTGCCGGGCGTGGCCGAGGCGGCGGTGAACTTCGCCGAGCATACCGCCACGGTGCACGGGCAGGTGCCGGCCTCGGCCTTGATCCAGGCCGTGGCCGACGCCGGCTATCAGGCGGCCGAGTTGCGCGGGCGCGAGGCCGAGGCGGACAAGGAGGCCGCCGAGCAGGCACATTACCGGCGCCTCAAGCGCAAGACGCTGGTGGCGGCGCTGGTGGCGGCGCCGCTGTTCGTGGGCGAGATGCTGATGTTGTTCCCGCCCCTGTCCACGCCGGCCGGCCGGTGGTGGGGGCTCGCCGCCGGCATCGCGACGTTGGTGGTGCTGGTTTATGCGGGTGGGCACTTCTTCCGCGGCGCCTGGAAGTCTTTTCTCGCGCACAGCGCCAACATGGACACGCTGATCGCGCTCGGCACCGGCACTGCCTGGGTGTACTCCATGGCGGTGCTGGCCTTCCCGGACGCGGTGCCGAGCCTGGCGCAGCACGCCTACTTCGAGGCGGCGGCGGTGATCATCGCGCTGATCAACTTCGGCGCGGCGCTCGAGCTGCGCGCGCGCGGCAAGACCTCGGAGGCGATCAAGCGGCTCATTGGTCTCGCGCCGCGCACCGCGCGCGTGGTGCGCGACGGCCGCGAGCTCGACGTGCCGATCGAGGAAGTGGGCCTGAACGAGACCCTGCGGGTGCGGCCGGGCGAGAAGATCCCGGTCGACGGCCGCATCGTCGACGGCCGTTCCGCGATCGACGAATCGATGCTCACCGGCGAGCCGCTGCCGGTCGAGAAGGGCGTCGGCGACGAGGTGGTCGGCGGCACGCTCAACAAGACCGGCAGCTTCCTGTTCCAGGCGACGCGCGTCGGCGCCGACACCGCGCTGGCGCGCATCATCGAGATGGTGCGGCGCGCGCAGAGCTCCAAGCCCGCGATCGGCCGGCTGGCCGACAAGATCTCGGCGGTGTTCGTGCCGAGCGTGCTGCTGGTTGCGGTGTTGACTTTCCTGGTCTGGTTCAACTTCGGGCCGGCGCCGGTGGTGAGTTATGCCCTGGTCGCGACCATGACGGTGCTGATCATCGCCTGCCCGTGCGCGCTCGGGCTGGCGACGCCGATCTCCATCATGGTCGGCGTCGGCCGCGCCGCCGAGTCGGGCATCCTGATCCGCAACGGCGAGGCGCTGCAGCAGGCGGGACGGCTCACCGCCGTCGTGCTCGACAAGACCGGCACCGTCACCGAAGGCCGCCCGGCGGTGGCAACCCTGGTGCCGGCGGCGGGCTGGGACGAGGCGCGTCTGCTGGCCTACGCCGCCGGCGTCGAGGCCGGCTCCGAGCATCCGCTGGCGGCGGCCGTCGTGCAGGCCGCCGAGGCGCGCCAGATCGTTCTTGCGCCGGCGGGCGATTTCGCCGCGGTCGCCGGCCACGGCGTGCGCGCCCGGGTCGACGGCCGGGAGGTGCTGTTCGGCAACCGCAAGTGGATGGATGACAACGGCGTCGTGCTGGACGCGCTGCCGGAGCGCGCCGCCGGGCTCGCGGCGCGCGGCGAGACGCCGATGTATCTCGCGGTCGACGGCCGGGCCGCCGGCATCGTCGGCGTCGCCGACCCGGTGAAGGACGACTCGCGCGCCGCCATCGCGCGACTGCACGCCATCGGCCTGAAAGTCATCATGATCACCGGCGACAACGCCGTCACCGCGCGCGCGGTGGCCGAGCGGGTCGGCGTGGACGAGGTGCTGGCCGAGGTGCTGCCCGAGCAGAAGGCCGACCGGGTCGCCGCGCTCCAGGCGCGCGGCGAGATCGTGGGCATGGTCGGCGACGGCATCAACGACGCGCCGGCCCTGGCGCGCGCCGATGTCGGCTTCGCCATCGGCACCGGCACCGACGTGGCCATCGAGTCGGCCGCGGTCACGCTGATGCGCGGATCGCTGCACGGCGTGCCGGACGCGATCGCCATCTCCAAGGCGACGGTGCGCAACATCAAGCAGAATCTGTTCTTCGCCTTCGTCTACAACATCGTGCTCATACCGGTCGCGGCCGGCGCGCTCTACCCGGCGCTCAAGCTGATGCTCAACCCGATGCTGGCCGGCGCGGCCATGGCGATGTCCTCGGTGACGGTGGTCAGCAACGCCAACCGCCTGCGCTGGATCGGCCGGCGCCGCGACGCCGCGGAGGCACGGCCGTGAGCCTGTGGATCGTCAATCTCGCCGGCCTGCTGCTCGCCGCGGCGATCGTCTGGTGGTTCTGGCTGTCGGCGCCGCGCGCCCGGCGCGCGGCGGCCGGCGGCGTCATCGACGTGCTGGTGGACGGCGGCGTCTACACCCCGGCACGCATCGAGGTCACGGCTGCTCAGCCGGTCACGCTGCGCTTCCTGCGCAAGGATCCCAGCCCATGCGCCGAGAAGGTGCTGTTCGACGACCTCGGCGCCTCCGCCGACCTGCCGGTCGACCGGCAGGTCGAGCTCACCGTCACGCCGCCGCGCGCCGGCGAGTACGCCTTCACCTGCCAGATGAAAATGTATCGCGGCACCTTGGTGGCGCGCTGAGAAGAACCGAAACGATATTGAACGGCGCACGGCAGACGTGGCGTGCGGTCACCTGGGGTTATCGCCCGGCACGGCATGTGAAAGAAAACGACACACCACCGCGTGACGCCCTGCCGGCTTCGGTGATAGGGTAACGCAATGTCCAAGGAATACTTCATCAACGAAATCTCGCGCCGCATCTGGGACACCAAGTATCGTCACCGCGAGGCCGGCGCGATCCGCGATGCGACCATCGAGGACAGCTGGCGGCGCATCGCGCATGCGCTGGCCGCCGTCGAGCCCGCCGATCGCAGCGGCTGGGAGCAGCGCTTCTACGACGTCCTGGAGGGCTTCCGCTTCCTGCCCGGTGGGCGCATCCAGGCCGGCGCCGGCAGTGGCAACCGCGTGACGCTTTTCAACTGCTTCGTCATGGGGACGATCGAGGACTCGCTGGACGGGATCTTCGAGGCCCTCAAGGAAGGCGCGCTCACCATGCAGCAGGGCGGCGGCGTCGGTTACGATTTTTCGACCCTGCGCCCGCAGGGCGAGATCGCCCACCAGGTCGGCGTGATCGCCTCCGGACCGGTTTCGTTCATGCGCATCTGGGACAGCATGTGCGGCACGATCCTGTCGACCGGTGCGCGTCGCGGCGCGATGATGGCGACGCTGCGCTGCGACCATCCCGACATCGAGGACTTCATCGCCGTCAAGCACGACCCGCGCGAGCTGCGGCATTTCAACCTCTCGGTGCTGGTCAGCGACGCCTTCATCGAGGCGATCCGGGCCGACGCGGAATGGCCGCTGGTGTTCCCGCTGCACGCGCGCGAGCCGCGCGACGGCGGCGAGATCGTCGAGCGCGTCTGGTCGGGCGGGCTCGCGCCGCGCGCCTGCCGCGTCTACAAGCGCGTGTCGGCGCGCGCGCTGTGGGACCGCATCATGCGCGCGACCTATGACTACGCCGAGCCGGGTGTGATCTTCATCGACCGGATCAACCGCCTGAACAATCTCTGGTACGCCGAGCATATCAGCGCCACCAACCCCTGCGGCGAGATCCCGCTGCCGCCCTACGGCGCCTGCGACCTGGGCTCGATCAACCTCACGCAGTTCGTGCGCGATCCCTTCGGCCCCGGCGCGCATCTCGATCTCGACGCCGTGGCGGCGACCGCGGCGGTCGCGACGCGCATGCTCGACAACGTCACCGACGCCACGCGCTTTCCGCTCGACCGCCAGGCACAGACCGCGCGCAGCGAACGGCGCATCGGCCTGGGACTGACCGGCCTGGCCGACGCCTTCGTCATGCTCGGCATGCGCTACGGCGGGCCGGAGTCGCTGGCGTTCGGCGCCGAGGTCATGCGCCGCATCTGCCACGGCGCCTATCGCGCGTCGATCGCGCTGGCGCGCGAGAAGGGCGCGTTTCCCTTGTTCGACCGGGACAAGTACCTGGCGGGCGAGTTCATCCGTTCGCTGCCGGACGACATCCGCGACGGCATCGCGCGCGACGGCATCCGCAACAGCCACCTCACCGCGATCGCGCCGACCGGCACCATCAGCCTGCTGGCCAACAACGTGTCGAGCGGCCTGGAGCCGGTGTTCCGCCACGAGTACCAGCGCAAGCTGCGCGAGGCGGACGGCTCGCTCAGCACGCACCGCGTGAGCGACTACGCCTGCCGGCTCTACGCGGAGCGCGGCGGCCGCGGCCTGCCGCCGGCCTTCGTCGACGTCGGCGACATCGCGCCGACCGTGCACCTCGACGTGCAGGCCGCGCTGCAGCCGTTCGTCGACAACGCCATTTCCAAGACCGTCAACGTGCCGGCGGACTTTCCGTTCGCGGAGTTTCGCGCGCTCTACGATTACGCCTACGACCGCGGGCTCAAGGGCTGCACCACCTTCCGGCCGAACCCGGTGACCGGCGAAGTGCTGTCGGCGGGCGCGGCCGACACCGAGTCGGTGCACTGCTGCTCGGTCGAGCGCGAAGCCGATTGACGCGATCGCCGGCGCGACTGGCGCGAAAACCGGAAAACTGTTAATTTGCCCCTCCCACTCGACATCCAGCAAGACAGCGCCGAGCGGACGCCCGCCATGGAAATTCAGGATCCAAAAGAGTATTTGAATAAACAACTGCTTATCGGCCTGACCATCCTGGATGGGGACGAGAACGTGCTGACGCAGGTGCAGTTCGCCGGGCGCATCATCCGCGTCAACGAGCACGAGGGTATCGTCGTCGAGCGCGCCCGCGGCCAAGGCGATTTCACCCTCCCGCTCGAGCCCGCGGCCCTGAAGCCGGCGGCGCCGGGCAAGTACCGCATGCGCTCCAGCGGACGGGTCGTCGACAACCCCGATTTCCTCGCCACCTGGACGGTCAAGCTCGACGCCAGCCAGACCGTCGACGAGGTGCTGGAGCGCGGCTTCAACCGCCATCCCACGCACTGACCGGCGACCTCATCGCCGCGCCCGCCCGAGATTGCCGCGCCGGCATGCCGCGCCTGCCGGCGTCTATACTTGAACGAGTCGGGTATCGCGGTCAGGGGGGGATGATGAAGACATTGCAGCGCGTCATTGGTATTTTCCTGCTGGTCGGGTTGGGCATGATGCTGGGCGCGCTGTACTGGGCGCACAGCACGCAGCGCTTTATCGAGCGCGCCGCCGTCGCCCAGGGCACGGTCATCGAGCTGAAGCTGTCGCGTTCCAGCGACTCGAACAGTTATTTCCCGGTGGTGCGGTTTGCGACCGGGGCCGGCCAGAGCGTGACCTTCCGCTCGTCGAGCGGCAGCAATCCGCCGAGTTACCGCGTCGGCGAATCGGTGCGCGTCTACTATGACGCCGCCGATCCGCAGGAGGCGATGATCGACGGATTCTTTTCCTTGTGGGGCGGTGCGCTGATCATCGGTGTGCTCGGTACCACCTTCACCTCGGTCGGCGGCGGCGTCATTCTGTTTCAACGTGTCCGCGCACGCCGTGAGCAGCATCTGCGGCGCCGCGGCCGGCCGCTCCAGGCCAAGGTCATCGGTGTCGAACGGAATACCGGCATCCGCATCAACGGTCGCAGCCCGTGGCGCATCGCCGCGCAGTGGCAGGACCCCGCCACCGGCGCCATGCACGTCTTCCACAGCGCGAACATCTGGTACGACCCGGGCGAGCATATCGGCACCGACAGCGTGACCGTGTGGGTGGATCAGCGCGACGTCCGCAAGTACGTCATGGATACCGGCTTCCTGCCCAAGCTGGCCGGTTAGCCGCAGACTTTACAGGTCAGGCGGGTACCGCTTCCAGGTCGTGCTCCCCGGTGCCCGTGACGCACACCCGCGCGAATTCGCCGGCCGTAAGGCCGGCGGCGCCGGTGACGATCACGACGCCGTCGATCTCCGGCGCGTCGGCCGTCGAGCGCGCGATCGCCGTGCCGTCCGGCCGGATCTCGTCGACCAGCACCGTGAGCGTACGGCCGATCTTGCGAGTAAGTTTCTCCGCGCTGATCCGCGCCTGGACCTGCATGAAGCGTGCGTGGCGCTCGCGCTTGACCTCCTCGGGCACCGGATCCGGCAGGGCGTTGGCGGCCGCGCCCGCGACCGGCGAGTACTCGAAGCAGCCGACGCGGTCGAGCTCGGCGGCCTCGAGGAAATCCAGCAGCCGCGCGAAATCGTCCTCGGTCTCGCCCGGGAATCCGACGATGAAGGTGCTGCGGATCGCGAGGTCCGGGCAGAGCCCGCGCCAGGCGCGGATGCGCGCAAGCTGGTCGTCGCCGCCGGCCGGCCGCTTCATGGCCTTGAGGATGCGCGGGCTGGCGTGCTGGAAGGGGATGTCCAGGTAGGGCAGCACGCGGCCCGCGGCCATCAGCGGGATCACCTCGTCGACATGCGGGTAGGGGTAGACGTAGTGCAGCCGCACCCACGCGCCGAGCCCGCCGAGCGCGCCGACCAGTTCGGTCATGCGGGTCTTGAGGGGCCTGCCGTTCCAGAATCCGGTGCGGTACTTCACGTCGATGCCGTAGGCACTGGTGTCCTGCGAGATCACCAACAGCTCGCGGACGCCGGCCTGCACCAGGCGCTCGGCCTCCTGCATGACCTCGGTGACCGGCCGGCTCGCGAGATCGCGGCGCATCGATGGGATGATGCAGAACGTGCAGCGGTGATTGCAGCCCTCGGAGATTTTCAGATAGGCGTAGTGCCGGGGCGTCAGCTTGATGCCCTGCGGCGGCACCAGGTCGGTGTAGGGATCGTGCGGCCTGGGCAGGTGGGCGTGCACCGCCTGCATCACCTCGGCGAGCGCCTGCGGGCCGGTGACGGCCAGCACCGCCGGATGCGCCTGCTTCACGATATCGCCCTGGGCGCCCAGGCAGCCGGTGACGATCACCCGGCCGTTCTCGGCCAGCGCCTCGCCGATCGCGTCCAACGATTCCTCGACCGCCGCGTCGATGAAGCCGCAGGTGTTCACCACCACCAGGTCGGCATCGTCGTAGCGCGGCGAGATCGCGTAACCCTCGGCGCGCAACTGGGTGAGTATCCGCTCCGAGTCCACCAGCGCCTTGGGACAGCCGAGGCTCACGAAACCTATTTTGGGAAGGGAATCAGTCATGGACAAACACCGGCGGCCGCGCAGCCGTCGTCGTACGGGCGGCCATTCTATGCCGACACGCCCAGTTTCACCAGTGTGTAGGGCGGGGCCCTGCCCCGCCGAGTCGATCACCACCGTTTCACGCGCCTCAACGGTGGGGCAGGGCCCCACCCTACGTTATTCGCCGCCTAATAAGGCGTTGATGTCCGCCAGGTCGGTCTCGCTCAAGCTGCCGACGGCGTACTTGAGCTGCAGGCGGTTGACCAGATAATCGTAGCGCGCCTGCGACAGGTCGCGCTCGGTGCGGAACAGGTCGCGTTGGGCGTTCAGCACGTCGACCGCGGTGCGCACGCCGGTCTCGTAGCCGAGCAGGGTCGACTCCAGCGCCTTCTTGGTCGAGACCCGCGCCTGCTCCAGCGCCTGCACCTGGGCCGCGCCGCTGGCGACGGCCAGGTAGAACTCGCGGGTCTGGCGCACCACGTCGCGGCGCGTCTGCTCCAGGGTCTGGCGCGCCTGGTCCTCGCGCGCGACCGACTCGCGCACCGTCGATTGCGTCGCGCCGCCGGCGTACAACGGCAGCTGCAGCTGAACGCCGACCTGGTTGCTGGTCGATTCGCTGGCGAAGCCGAAGGCGCTGCCGCCCTGGTCGCTGTAGTTGTGCGAAGCGATCAGGTCGAGCGTCGGATAATGACCGCCGCGGCTGCGCGCGATCTCCTCGCGCGCGATCTCGAGACCGTACTCGCTGATCTTGAGGCGCGGGCTCTGGTCCTCGGCGGCCTCGACCCACTGCGCCATGTCCGGCGGTTCCGGCGCGCCGAGCGTGAGCCGGCGCAGCGGCGCGAGCGCCCCCGGCGGTTCGCGCACCAGCGCGAGCAGCGCCTCGCGCCGGACCTCGAGGTTGTTGGCGGCGGCGACTTCCTCGGCATTGGCCAGGTCGTAGCGGGCCCGCGCCTCGTGCACGTCGACGATGGTGGCGTTGCCGACCGCGAAGTTGCGCTCGGCGAGCTCGAGCTGGCCGGCGATCGCGGCCTTCTCCGAGCGCGCGAAGCTCAGCCGGTCCTCGGCGGCCAGCACGTCGAAGTAGGCGCGCGCCGCGCGCAGCATCAGGTCCTGGCGGGCGATCGCGAGCTCGGCGTCGGCGCGCGAGACCGCGATCCAGCCCTGCTGGTAGGCGGCGAGGTTCTGCTTGCGATACAGCGGCTGGGTGAGCTGCACGTTGTAACCGGTGTTGTCGAAGCGGCTGTCGGTGCTGCTGGTGGTGCCGGCGACGAGATCGCGCCGGGTCGTGTCCTGCTCCACCCGGCTCGTGCTGGCGCCGGCGATCACCGACGGCAGCAGCAGCGCCCGGCCCTGCGGGCCCTGCTCGACGTCGGCCCGGTGCGCGGCGCGCGCCGCCGCCCACGCCGGGTCGTGCTCCTGGGCCAGCCGGTAGATCGCCAGCAGGTCGCCGGCCGCGGCCGGCGCGGCCGCCGACAGGGCCAGCAACCCGGCGGCGCCGAGCGCGATCAATCGTTGCAGGCTCATTTCTGCTTGTCCCGGACCGCGCGCAGCGCCGCGGCGCCGGCGGTGTGGCGCGCGCGGTGCCGTTCGAGGGCGCCTTCCACCAGCGAGTAGACCGCCGGCACCACCACCAGGGTCAGCAGCGTCGAGGACACCATGCCGCCCATCACGATCAGCGCCAGCGGCCGGTTGCTCTCGACGCCGGGACCGAGCCCGATCGCGGCCGGCGCCATCGCGGCGATCACCGTGAGCGAGGTGATCAGCACCGGCCGCATGCGATGCGGGCAGGCCTCGCTCAGGGCGTCGAGGATGCCGCGCCCGCGGGCGCGGTACTGGTTGGTCAGGTCGACCAGCAGGATCGAGTTCTTCGCCACCAGGCCCATGAGCAGGATCATGCCGATCATCGAGAACAGGTTGAGCGTCTCGCCGAACACCCATAACGCCGCGACGCCGCCGACGATGGCCAGCGGCTGCGCCACCATCACCACCAGCGGCTGAATGAGCGAGTTGAACTGGCTGGCCAGCACCATGTAGATCATCACCAGCGCCAGGCCGAAGGCGAAGATCACGTACTGGCTGGTCTTGGCGAACTCCTCGGCGGCGCCGCTGAACGCGATCGCGTAGCCGGACGGCAGGATGTCGCGCGCGACCTCGCGCACCGCCTCGGTGGCGTCGCCCAGCGGCAGGTCCTCGAGGCTGCCGTAGATCGCGCCGGCGTACTGGCGGTCGCGGCGGGTGATGACCGCCGGCCCGAGGCCCTGCTCGAAGGCCACCAGGCTGTCGAGCCGCACCAGTTCGCCGTTGCGGTTCTTGACGTACAGGCGCTGGAGGTCCTCGACGCCGGTGCGCGCGCCCGGCTCGAGCTGCATGCGGATGTCGTAGCGGCGGTTGCCGTCCTTGAATTCGGCCACGTCGAGCCCGCCGGTCATGATGCCCAGCGTCTGGGCGATGTCGATGGCGGAGATGCCGAGCTGCGAGGCGCGCTCGCGGTCGACCGTGAGCCGCACCTCGGGGAGGCTCAGCTCCAGGTCCTTGTCGAGCTTGGCGACGCCCGGGATGCGCTGCAGGCGCGCCACCATCTCGTCCGACAGCCGGTCGATCTGTTCGAGGTCGGGGCCGACGATGGAGAACTGCAGCGGCTCGCTGCGCTGGCCGCTGATCACCGCGATCTGCGACACGAAGGCCTTGATGCCGGGGATCGCCCCGAGCTCGCGGCGCAGCTCGCGCATGATCTCGCTCTGCGAGCGCTCGCGCTCGCCGCGCTCCTGGAGCCGCACGAACAGGCGGCCGGAATTCACCTGGCCGACGCTGCCGAGGCCGATGACCGAGAAGTAGCTGTAGACGTCCGGGCGCCGGGCCAGCACCTGCTCGACGGCGGTGAGCTTGTCGGCGGTGTAGGCGAGGTTCGAGCCGAGCGGCGTCTGGATGCGGATCATGAAGCGGCTCTCGTCCTCCTCGGGCACGAAGTCCTTGCCGACGTCCATGAAGAACCAGGCGCTCGAGGCGACGATCAGGCTGGCGATGCCGATCACCGTCCAGCGGTTGCGCAGGCTCACGTCCAGCAGGCGCCGGTAGCCGCCCTCGAGCTTCTGGAAGGCGCGGTCGAGTCCCTGGTAAACGCGCGTGTTGCGGTTCGGCAGCTTGAGATAACGCGCGCACAGCATCGGCGTGAGCGTCAGCGACACCCACAGCGAGGCCAGCACGCCGATCACCACCACCAGCGCGAACGAGCCGAGGAAACGCCCGAGGATGCCGCTGATGAAGGCCACCGGCAGGAAGATCGACACCAGCGTGAGCGTCGAGGCCATGACCGCGAAGATCACCTGGTTGGAGCCGTTGACGGCGGCCTTCTCGACCGCCTCGTGCTCCTCCTCGCGGTGGCGGAAAATGTTCTCCAGCACCACGATGGCGTCGTCGACCACCACGCCGATCAGCAGCAGCAGCCCGAGCAGGGTGATCTTGTTGAGCGTGTAGTCGGCGAAGTACATGACCGCGAAGGTGGTCATCAGCGACACCGGGATGGCGGTGGCGATGATCAGCGTCGAGCGGCCGCTCTTGAGGAAGACATAGACCATGATCGCCGCGAACAGCGTGCCGAGCAGCAGGTGCTCGAGCAGCGCCGCGATCGACTGGCGGATGCTCACCGAGTCGTCGGAGGAATACTGGATGGTGAGTCCCGGCGGCAGGGCCGGGCGCAGCTCGCTCGCGACGCGCGCCTTGATGGCATCGACCACCGCCACGGTGTTGGCGCCGCTGGTCTTGACTATCCCCAGGCCGACCGCCGGCTGGCCGTTGTAGCGCGCCAGCTTGCGCGCGTCCTCGAGGCCGTCCTCGACGCGCGCCACGTCCTGCAAGTAAATCGGCACGCCCTGGCGGTAGGCGACCACCAGCCGCCGCATCTCGTCCAGGCGGACGAATTCGGCGTCGAACTTGATGAGGAGCTCGCGTTCGCGGCTTTCGAGGAAGCCGGCCGGCAGGACGATGTGCTCCTGGAGCAGCGCGTCGCGCACGTCCAGCGGCGACAGGCGATAGGCCGTGAGGCGGTCGTTGTCGAGCCACAGGCGGATGGTGCGCTTGATCTGGCCGCCGACCAGCACCTCGCCCACGCCATTCACGGACTCGAGGCGCGGCTTGAGCACCTCGTCGGCGTAGGTGTTGAGCTGTTGCAGGGTGCGGTCGCCCTGCAGGGCCAGCCACATCACCGCCGTGGCGCCGACCTCGACCTTGTTCACCACCGGTGGATCGGCGTCCTCCGGCAGCCGCCGGATGACGCTGTCGACCTTGGCCTTGACCTCCTGGTAGGCGACGTCCAGGTCCTTCTCCAGCTCGAACTCGATACCGACCACCGA
>Ga0214471_10002466_pt1 | contig 14517 bp, 18 predicted proteins | sample RVTome_5_FD_207665 | JGI IMG/M metagenome (GOLD analysis project Ga0214471, IMG submission 207665) | Soil microbial communities from uranium-contaminated site in the Upper Colorado River Basin, Wyoming, United States - RVT142D155 | ecosystem: Environmental > Terrestrial > Soil > Contaminated >...
CCGGATTGGGAGAATCTGTCCAACGAACAGATTCAGCGAGTAGGACTCCGAATCGTGCATCTGATTCGCAACGGTGCCGCGCTGATCGTGCAGCGAGAGGGGAGTTGGCAGATTACGTTTGGGCCGCCTGACGCAGACGCCCTGGAAAATGAGGGCGGAGTCGTTCATCGACATGACGAGTTGGCCATCCCAATTGCTCGAATCGTGGCGTCGCTGAACCATCCGCTCATGCAACTCGCCGACTCGGGGTTACGAATAGCCGTGAATCTGCGCGATCAATCCTGGTGGTTGGAACACGGTGAGGAGGCCCGATGAATGAAGACGCTTTAATTGCCAGCTACGCGGACACTCTCCGCGCCTGCATCGCCTACATTCTGGAGGTGAAACGCCGCCGAGTCCACAGTTCAGTAAAACACCTGCTGAATCGGCAGATTACTACAGAGGAGCGCCGCAGGCGGATTCAGCCGTTCATCGAGCGGTTTACGGAACATGGGTTGGCAATGCTCTGCATCATGCAGGATGAGGACTGGAAATCGGTGCATTCGGATTTTCCAGAGGCGCTCTGGATTGGCGTTTCGCCGGTCGCAGGGGACCGCGAATCGCGTCGCGCGGTCGTCTATCGAGGCGTGAAAGTCGAATACGATCCTGCTGAAGAGCTGCCGCCGCCGCATCCGCGCCTCAACGCGCCGACTGTCGCCTACTATATCATGCCGGCGGACATGGGAGCATGGGAATGCCAGGAGAAATGAACGATGTACAGAGAACGGCAGACGCTTTAACGTCGGCAATCTGCGATCTAGGGCCGGTTTCCGTGGAAACGGTCGTTCAGGCTCTCGGAGCGATGGTGTTGACTACCTATCGCGGGCTGTTGATCGTGGAGGGCTGCGACAGGCGCGACATCGACCAGGCGCTTCGCGATCCTATTAGATTCAATCGAGCACGGAATCTGCGGCGCAGTCTGGGAGAAACCGGAACCCGCATTCTGGCCGGACACCTGCTCACTCTGCCAGGGGATTTCAACACCACAGACGAGGGGCCGAGAGAGTGGGAGCTATACATTGAGGGGTCAGGTGTTGAGAACGCGCGTATCGGCCGAACGACGCTGGCCGGATGGAGAGGGAAACGATGGCGGTAAGACCCAATTTTCTCGCGTTCGCGACGGGTCCGCTTATGCCGTTCGGCGACCCGATTGCGCTGACGCGGGCGCTCGCGTGGGCGTCAGCGGCACAGGATGCGGCACTCCTCGTTTCTGGTGACGTGAACGGGTGGGGATCGGCGGAGACGATACCGGGATTCGCGATCTGTGGACTCCTCCATGAACTGTACTCGCGAAGCGAAATGGGGGCGTTGTGCGAAGTGCCTGCGGTTCGCGCGCATCGGCGGACAGACGGACTTCAGGCGCTGCTAGTGTGGGAGCACACTGGGGTTCGGGTTGAAGAGGAAGAGGAAGGGGAAGAGGAAGCGGACGGATATGAGGCGCAGTTCTTTGACGACGGAACAGTACGGATTCAGCGGCTGCAATACGGGATTCGGATTGAGTTGTTCACCTACAACGACCGGGACGCGAAAAGCTGGGCGACTCCAAGGGCGTGGCGGCTAACGACGAAACTTGTCGATGAACTGTGTAGGTGGGAGCGATAGGATGACTCTCACCGAGACACTCGACGAGTTGTTGGCTGACGGCCGAATCACCCAGCGGGACCGCGTTGCGGCCTTACGTGTTTGGGCGGAGGCGCGTAAAGCGGTTTCGCCTCTCGTGCTCATGCGGCCCCACGAATGCCGAACGCCGCCGACCGGACTGGAGCTGTGCTGGTACGCCGACGGGGTTGGCGTGGAGATTTCGATAAACCGGAGATTGGACGCTTACGACGCTCGCCGACTGAAAATGTTTACCAGAGCGCGGAAGGCGAAGCGATAGGCGAAGCGATAGGCGAAGCGATAAGCGAAGCGATAAGCGAAGCGATAGGTGAAGCGATAGGCGGACCTATGGAAACGTACGAAACCTTCGATCACTGTCTCGCGTGGCTTCTACAGTGCGAGCGCGAGGAGATTCCGATTATTGGAGAGTTGCTTCTCGATAATGAGTGGCTCTCCAAGAACGTCGATGTACGATACGCGGCGGGGCAGCCGTTCGTCAGTTGGCTACGGGCGCGCGGCTGGGGGATGAACATTTCGGAACTCGGGGGTGCGTGGAAAGAAATCCAGCAGCTATTTTCGTTGTACTGGATTGGGGCGCATTCCAGGGACGGTCGTTGGGCTGCTTGCGTGTACCAGGGAACGAAAATCGTCTACAACCCGCTAGACGGGTTCACGAAGGTGGGAACGCCGGTTCAGGTCCGCCAACCGCCCTGCCGCGCCTACTACCTCGTTCCCGTCGATCCGAGTGAGTGGCGACGGCTGGAGGGAAGCGAGGGCGGGACAGAGGGCGAGGAGGCGGGATGGAGGCTGCTGCGCCAGCTAGACGCCGCCAGAGCGGCTCAATCGCGGGCTGGTGAGACGCGGAATGAACTAGCGCGAAGGGCGAACTGGGGCGCGAACGATGCGCCGAAATCGGAACGCCGTAAGTACGCGAAACTTGCCCAGGAGGAATGGGAGCGGGAACGGGAGGAGCGGGAGGCCATGCAGGCGCTGGGGTTAGAGGTGCTGAAGGCTTCCGAGGAACGACGCTGGGAAACGATTCTGGAGGTATTCGATGGCGAAACCGAATAAGACGCCGAAGGACCGGAAGCCGGAAGCGGGGGGCGGCGAAGCGCTGGCGGGGCCGAGGCGAGCAGACGCCGGGCAGCGTCAACGCTACGCGAACGGACTTCTACAGCTACGGAAGGATGCGAAACGGTTCTTGGACGCTCTAGACCTCGCTGAAGCGAGCCTGCTGGGGGGCAGCACGGACTCGCCGGAGCTTTTCCGAACCGTGTACACGCTGGACAAATCCTCATCCTCTGTTCGCACGTCGGGGACTATGTACTTCGGGATTCGTCGCGCCCATGAAATCGTAAGATGAGCACTCTGCATCATGGCTCCTGTAAACGTATCCTGAAGCGCATTCCAGATGAGTCAGTCGATCTGATCTACCTCGATCCGCCGTTCAAAACAGGGCGGAACTGGTACAAGACCGTCGTTGCCGTGGACGCTTACGGGGCGAAGCGATCCGCCAGACGATTCGCCTATAAGGATTCGTGGGGCGGGGGGAGAAGCGAGAGGGTCTGCGGGAGCGTAAAAGTTGAACATTGTTGAACAATCCTTGCTTTTTGGTGAGGAGGGCGGCGACGGGGAGAGCGGTATGGAAACGATTTCCGAGGATGAAGGCGAGCCGCTGAATTGACGTGTATCGTCTGGTGGAAGGCGGAAACCGAGTATATTCAGACGGAATGGGCGGGACAAGACGCATTTCAGGAATCGTCTGCGGTAGGCGTCAGAATCGGATAGCACTGATTGTGTTCAGGGGCGCGGGCTGAAAATGGGAGGAGAGTATCTGTATTCTGTATATCGTGGAGGAGAACGATCCTAGATGAATGAGAGGGCAGTTTACTAGAGTGCTCGTCTAAAACGTGTATAAACACACTCAGTGCTATCCGAAATATCGTGACAACTGGCGAATATCGGTTATTGAGATTGATCGAGATTGGTCGCGGTAGTATACATTTCGACTAACAACGCGAACCGTTCAACTCACAGAATAGATGAAGAGACAGCGCGAATCCTGCGGGATTGGCGCTTTTTTGTTGGCGGAGAGGCAAAACGAGGAGATTCTCTGGGTCTGACGCCAGAACTGGGGCTGTGGGATCGGGTAGAGTGTCGATATAGGAGCGTAGGATCGACGAGAATCGTTCTGTGGACGTAGGAGAGGCGGTTCGGGTGGTGAGAGGGTAGAAGAGTTCGATTCTCGTCGATTGGGGCTTGTTGCGTTTTAGTGGATTCGGAGAGCAGAGGATTGGGGCGACGATTCATGGAGTAGGCGCGGCGACGATACGGCGGGAATAGGTTATTATGGAGAGTGTAGGGGGGTGGATATAGAGGAAAAGGGGTTGCAACCGAGGTTGTAAAGGGGGGTCGTTTGGCCATGAGTCTTGTACAGTAAAGTAAAACATATATTCTATATATTCATGTACTGTTCAACTTACGATATTCAGGAAGGAAAGAAGAACGATTCACGATATTCAGGAAGGAAGGACAACTTACGATATTCAGGAAGGACAACTTACGATATTCAGGAAGGAATCAAGCAACGATACTGTACGAATAGCACGGCTAGAGACTCCCCCTTTACAACCTCGGTTTTCACCACAATTGCGCCAGAATCGTCAGCTATATACCCCTGTACAACTGCGGTTTTTACTGTTTTGTCAATATATTGGGTCTCATTCGCGATATACTCTATAGAACTAAAACTTCAAACAACGAAATCGAGTGATATAAAGATTGCAACGGGAGCGTAAATAGGTGAGTCCGTATAGAGGTTGTAAAGGGGTTCGTCGGAGTCGCTGAATCGTCGATACGTGAAAATCAAAACGTCACAATGATGGCAATAATTGCGGCACCCACCAAATCGACGGCCCGGAGCTGTCCCGGAGCTTTTCTTGAGCTTTCCCGGAGTTCTTCTTGAGCTTTCCCGGAGTTCTTCTTGAGCTTTCCCGGAGTTTTCCCGGAGTTCGGTCGCTGGACAGTCTGGCCGGCGTGTGATATGATGCGGGTATGCGCGCGAAGCCCAGGCACGGGACGGACAAAGTTGGCCGTCCAATACACGCTCTCGATGAAATTGACCGCCCGATTTGCGGGGCGAAATCCGCCGCAACGGGAGAGCCATGTCGCAGTCGAATGCGAATGAGCGATGGTCGGTGCCAAAGTCATTCCGACACCAGAAAAGTGCAGCGTCGGCGCTCACCTCGCGGTGAGATTCGTCACGATTATCGGTACAAAAAGGCGCTGCCCGCGATTCTAGCGGACAGATTCGAGGAGTTGGCGGCGCGGCATGATTACGTATCGTTGCGCGAGGATATTGCGCTTGCCAGTTTACGGGTTGAGAGAGCGATCCAGGAACTTTCGTGTTTGGACAGTTTCACTCTCCGGGAACTGGAGAAATTGGTGAGCACAGGCCGCAACCTCGCAGACTCGGACGCGGACTCTGTAGAATGGGCGGGCTGGTTTGATCGCCTTCTGCCCCAGGTAGAGTCTGCCGTCAGGGAGAAATCCGTTTGGCGCGAAATCGAAGTCGCACAGGAGCACCGCAAACGGCTCGTCGATTCCGAACGTCGTTACCTGGAGTTGGAAGGGCAGCAGATTTCCGCAGAGCAGGCGTTCGGGCTGATCGGGGCTGTGCTGGCGTGCGTGTTTCGCCATGTGGTGAGTGAGAAAGCGAAAGCGGCAATCGCCGAGGATATCGACGGGTTATTGGCCGCGTCTAATCGGCAAACGGTGGAGTACAAGCCGCCGCAACTGCCGATGCGTGCAATCCCATGAGCCTACTCGCCCCGGCCCCAAACACGCTGTCGCATTCGCTTCTTTCGTTCGCTCGCGACCGACTCCGCGAGTCATCCGGCGGGGGCGCTCCGTCGCCCTATGCGTCGTACGTTGACGACCCCACGCGGTTCTTCCGCGAGGTGCTCCTCGCGAAACCGACGCGGCAGATTCGACGGGTGCTGAAATCACTCCGGGAGCATCCGATTACGATTGTACAGAGCGCGAATGCGGTGGGTAAAACCTGGGCTGCGGCCCGTGCAGCGATTTGGTTCTATTCCGTCTACCCCAAATCACAGGTCTACACGGCGGCGGCGTCCCCAGAGGGCAACCTGAAACGCCTGCTTTGGGGTGAGATTGGCAGCGTAATTCGAGAGACTCCATACCTGTTCGCGTCGGACAAGGTGCTTCCGGATTCAATGTTGATTGAGCGCAACTCGTCATCGTACATCGCCGGTGTAACGATTCCATTGTCGGGTTCATCCGCAGAGAGAGAGGCGCGGTTTAGTGGTAAACATGCGCCGCAGTTGCTTTTCGTCGTTGACGAGGCGGACGCGGTTCCCGATGAGGTTTTCCGAGGGATTGAGGCGTGTATCTCGGGCGGACTGTTTCGCATTCTGCTGCTCTATAATCCGCGCGAGGAAACTGGGCTCTTGGCGCGGATGATTGCCGACGGGAGCGCGAACGTCGTGCAGTTAAATGCGTTTGGGCATCCGAACGTCAGGACCGGAACAGACGCGATTCCCGGGGCTGTGACGCGAGAGACGACCGTTCGGCGGGTCAATGAGTGGAGTCGCCCGATTGTAGCGGGTGAGTATTTCGATCCAGGGGAGACGTTCCGGGTCCCGTCGTTCCTCGTCGGCGCGACGGCCAAACAAGGCGCGGCGGGGAATCATTATCCGCCGTTGCCTGCGGGGCGACGAGTGATTACGGTCCCCCAACTCGCGTACATGGTACTCGGTCGGTATCCGGCCGTTTCCGATCAGCAGCTAATCTCCACCGCGTCAATCAACATGGCGCGGAGTCGTTGGGATGCCTACGTGGCAGTTTACGGGGAGCTTCCGCCGAAGGGCGTTTCGCCGTTCGTCGGGCAGGACGTGGCGGAACTCGGCAACGATGCGAGCGTTACCTGTATTCGGTGGGGCGGATTCGTTGGCAGATTCCTCGCATGGCACAAGGCGGATATACTGACAACCGGGACGCGGTGCGCCCAGATTGCCAAGGACGTTAAAGCGGCGGCGGTCTTCGTGGACGCCAACGGGGTTGGCGCGGGCGTCGTTCCGATTTTGAAACGGGAGGGCGTCCGAGGAGTCGAGCGGGTCATGCCGCAGGCGTCTGCTCCGCAGGATGTTTTCCAGGATGTAGGCGAGTTCGGGATTACGCGCGACTTCCTCTGGTGGGCCGTCCGCGAGTGGCTACGCACGGATTCCGGCGCGATGCTACCGCCTGACGAGGAGCTAATCGAAGAACTTAAATCCGCGTCCTATAGCGTCACGAAGGGGAAATTGCGGGTTTCGCCGAAAGACGCTATGAAAGCAACACTAGGCGGACGCTCGCCCGACCGGGCGGACGCGCTCTGCCTGACGTTCGCGCGGGCGGCGGGGTCTACGGCGGATCGAAAAGCGTTTAGGGCTTACTAATGGCGATTACGACACCAGAGCAGGACAAGAGTACAGCGTTAGAGGTCCTACGCGAGCGGTTCCCGGTTTATCGTCGATTCCGTGAGTACTACTACGGAAAACATGAGCTTCTCTTCACGAGTCGCCAATTCGAGGCGGAGTTCCGTCGGCTGTTCCAGAAACTGTCGGACAATCTCTGCGCTCTGGTCGTTGATACAATGGCAGATCGCATGTCCATTATCCGGTTTCACACTCCCGACGAAGAAGATGAAGAGAAGCTCCTCCAGGACAGAGACGTTCAACAGGTTCGCAGGATTTGGACTCGCAATCGGATGGATCGGCGCTCCGATGAGGTACACAAAGAAGGTTTGCTCGCCGGCGATTCGTATGTGATTGTTTGGCCGTCGCGTGACGACCTGCGCCAGGCTTCGATCTACCCGCAATCGTCAGAGTGGATCGTACCAGAGTACGATTCGGAAACGCCGGGGCAGTTTCGTTGGGCTGCGAAAATCTGGTGTATCCGAGTGCGGAGAGGGAAGAGTTCAACTTACGTTTACCGTATGAACTTGTACTATCCTGACGAAATCAGGAAGTACGTGACGGCTGCCACTGAGTCTGCACAGTTTCCAGACAACGGAGGGGCGTTCAAGCCGTTTCAGGTTGACGGCGAGCCTGACTCGGTTATCGTCAATCCGTATGGAATCGTTCCCGTATTCCATTTCGCAAACAACTCCTCTGTTGGGGCGGTGGGTGTCTCGGAACTTGAGGTTGTACTGCCGCTACAAAATGCGCTGAACAAAGCGTTGGCAGATATGCTGGTTGCGATGGAGTTCGCCTCACTCCCCGCGCGTTGGGCGACCGGTATTCAAATCGAGGTTGACGAGGAGGGGAACGAGAAAGCGCCGTTCAAAACCGGGCAGGAGCGATTCTATCACGCTGCCAGTGAGGCAGCGAAGTTCGGGGAGTTTTCAGCAGCGGACCTGCCACAGTTCCTCTCTGTCCATGAATCGTTCCGCATAGAAATCGCGCGCGTATCAGGGACGCCTCTGCATTACATGTTGTTGGCGAACGACCCCCCTTCCGGCGAGGCGCTCAAAACGCTGGAGTCGCGATTCGAGAAAAAGATTCGGAATCGTCAGGAAGCGTTCGGCGAGACGTGGGAGGAGGTACTCCAGTTCGCCGGACGGATTGAAACAGGCCGTACCGACTTCCCGCGCGTCGTACCCGCTTGGTCGGATCCGGCTCCCGTTACCGAGAAGTCGCGGATGGAGACGCTCGAAATCAAGAAGCGAATCGGGGTTTCGCAGAAACAGCTTCTGCGCGAAATGGGCTACAGCGAGACGCAGGCGGAACGGATTTTCGAGGAATCGTTAGAGGAGTCTCGGAGTCTAGGCGAGGCAGCCCTGGCGAGTTTTGACCGTGGCAACGTCTGAAATCCAGGTCGCTGAACGTCGATTCCGCCAGGCGCTAATCGCGAGAGACGCAGCCGCCGCCCGCCGCATGGTGGAGTCGTACGCCCAGGTTCACCAGCGAGCGCAACGTGATTTAGATGCGATTGTCGCCAGAATAGCTGCCCGACGTGCCGAGGGGCTGGAGTTTTCGCCGTCCTGGCTGTACCGCCAGGAGCGTTACCAAATCCTGCGGAGAGAGTCGCTCCGCGAGATTCAGCGATTCAACGCGATTGCCGAGGTAGAGATTCGGGGGCTGCAATCGTCGGCTCTACGGGACGCGCTGGAGGCGGCGCAGGAGTTGACGAGCAGGCAACTGCGGCAGGGAGGACCGCCAGGCGGGGCCGCGCGCATCATGTCCACGTTCGCGGCTCCCGACCTGGAGGCGCTGGAGTCGCAGATCGGGTTCCTCGGCGACGGCTCCCCGCTCCGCAGAGTGCTCCTCCGTCACGGCGCGGCGACGGTGGACTCTGCCGGCGTGGAGTTAGTAGCAGGGCTGGTGCGAGGGCTGGGGCCGCGCGAGGTTGCCCAGGCGCTAACCCGCACTCTGGGAACGGGGCTGTCGAAATCGCTGCTGATTGCTCGTACAGAGATGATGCGCTCGCACCGCCAGGCGTCCGATGCGTCGTTCGGGGCGAATGCTGACGTGCTGGACGGCTGGCGTTGGTCGGCCGCGTTGAGTGATCGGACCTGCTCCGCGTGCCTGGCGCTGGACGGACAGGTTTTCCCAATCGGCACGGTGTTCGGCTCGCATCCTGCCTGCCGTTGTACGATGATTCCGATACCGAAATCGTGGCGCGATTTGGGATTCTCCGACGCACCGGATGCGCGGAGTCCTTTGCCCACAGGCGCGGACTGGCTCGCGGCGCAGCCGGAGTCGGTGCAGCACAGAATCCTTGGCGCTCGCGGGCTAGAGGCGTACCAATCCGGCGAAATGAATCTTCGTGATTTCGTCGGATACCGGAAAACGAGAGCATGGGGCGAAACGCGGTATGCTCGCAGTGTGACCGCGTTTCAGGCAGGCCGTCGCGTTCCGCCTCGCGGTTCGTGGGGCGTGCCGGAGAGTGCGTTTCTCGGGGAGGCTTGACACCCGCAGAAACCATGATACAATCTCCTGACTCTGCGCTCATGCGGAGTCAGGTTTGGAGTGGAATCGTGGCAGACGATCCGACGAAGGACGGGCAGGACCCGTCCGGCTCGCAGGGGCAGGACTCCGGGGCAAACTCGAAATCCGACGCCGAGAAGAAGACCCGGGACGCCTCTAATGATGCGTCCTCCGGCGACAACGGCAAAACCGATTCGGGTGACAATGGCAAATCCGACGATCCAAGAGATCAGGAAATCGCCAAACTCCGGCGTGAATCTGCGAATTACCGCACTCAACTGCGGGACGTGCAGGGCAAACTCCAGGAGCACGAAAACGCCAAACTCTCCGAATCGGAACGCGCCACCAAACGGATTCAGGGCCTGGAGAAAGAGCGCGACGAGACCAAATCAGCCTTGCGGGTTGCCGAGTTGAAAAGCGCGGCGGCGGCGGCTGGGGCACAGGATGCTGAGGCCGTTGCTCGACTAGCGCCAGACGACGAAGGCGACGCGGCCGAGGCGGTGAAGTTCGTACGCGAGAAATATCCGGTTTTGTTTCGGCCCAGGGGATCGGCGGACGGTGGCGAACGCAGCGCCGGGGGGAGCAGTCAAACGGGGGTGTCCGATGCTTTCAGAGCAGCGGCGCGCGCATCGAAGCAGGGGAGGCGCTAGGCGCAGTCCTGCGGAACGGCGAGCGTCCTGCCCCATGCGGAGGACGTAATGCCCTACAATGACGTTGTGACTCGGACCGAGGCCGGCCCGCTCATCCCAGAGGAGGTGACGGCGGAGATTTTCAAGGGGATGGTAGAGCGTTCCGCCGTCCAGCAGATCGCTCGGCAGTTGCCGAACATGAGCCGGAAACAGCAGCGAATGCGAGTTTTGGATCAACTCGCGAGCGCCTATTTCGTCGCTGGCGAGGCAGGCGCGGATCGCTGGAAACAGACGACCAAAGTCGCATGGGAGAACAAGTTTCTGGTCGCCGAGGAGCTTGCCGCGATTGTCCCGGTACACAATGAGGTACTGGAGGACGCCGAAGGCGATTTCTGGCCGCTGGTTCGCGAGTCGTTGACCGAAGCGATGGGGTTGGCGTTCGACGCGGCGGTGTTTTTCGGCACGAACGCGCCCGTGGCCTGGCCAACCGAAATCGTCACCGCCGCGCAGTCCGCTGGCAACGAGGTGGTAGTTGGCTCCCTCGGTAGCGGAACCGACCTGTACGATGAGATTCTCGGCGAGGGCGGGGTTTTCTCCAAAGTTGAGGAGGACGGGTATCAGGTCACGGGAGCGATTGGCGCAATGGCGCTGCGATCCAGGCTGCGAGGGCTGCGAGGATCGGACGGGCAGCCCGTTTTCCTCCCGAACATGCAGGACCCGACCAAATACATTTTGGACGGGAACCCGATCGTTTTCCCGCGCAACGGGTCGGTTGACGCCAGCGAGGTACTCATGCTCGCGGGCGATTGGTCGCAGGTTGTGTGGTGTTTCCGCCAGGATATCACTTGGGAGTTCGCCAATCAGGCGGTCATCCAGGACCCGTCCACGGGGGAAATCATTCACAACTTTTTCCAGCAGGACATGACGGGGATTCGGGCTGTCATGCGAATCGCTTGGCAGGTCCCGAACCCGGTGAATCGCCTGCAAGGGACGGAGGCGAACCGCTACCCGATTGCCGTGCTCGTGCCCGCCGGATCGTAATGCGATGGCGAGTTCGCCAACCGTCAATCGCTTTCGACCGTGGGGAGACTCCTCGCAACTCCAGAACCCTATCGATTTCATCGCACGCCGAACGCACCTAATCGATCACCAGTTGCCTGTTTATCGGGCGCTGCCTGGATCGATGCGCGGAAATTGGCTCGTGACAGCGGAGTTAGTGGGGTATTTGGAGGAGCGGGGAGTCTCTCCGAAGGCGATTGCTCGTGTCGGTTACAACGATTTAGGAGGAGAGGGGCCGATTTACTGTTCATCGTACGGCGATTTAGAACGAGCGTTCCGAGGTTCGGGCCGAGCGCGCCCGTTGTACATGACAGAGCATGGATGCGGCTACTCATTCTCAAATCGCCATGCGGCATTCAGCGGAGGGCGGGGACTGCGGCGACTCGTTTCTGCGTTTCTGGAGGTGAACCACTACACACAGAATCGAAACAGTGAGTTCTACCCGTGGATTCGTTCTGAAATCGTGGGCTGTCCGAAACTCGATGAACCGTTCCGGCGTAGGAGAGCTCACAACTCAACGAATCCCGTAGTGTGTACCTCAACGCACTGGAACGCGCAGATTTGCCCAGAGACGCGCTCCGGGTGGACCTGGCTCAAACCGGCGCTGCCCCGATTGGCGGGCGAGTTTCGCGTCATCGGGCACGGGCACCCTCTCATATTCGATTCACTAGTCCGCCAATATGAGTCAATGGGAATCGAACCGGTTAGATCGTTTGACGACGTGATTGAGCGGGCCAACGTGTACATTACGGACGGGAGCAGCACGCTATACGAGTTCGCAGCCGTAGGAGGGCCGGTCGTTACTCTGAATCCGCCATTCTACCGCCGCGACGTACACCACGGATTGCGCTGGTGGGCACATGCGGACGTAGGAGTTCAATGCAACGAGGTAGAACTCCTGAACGAATGTGTCCGAGAAGCGATTTGTGACAAGGAACCGCAACAGCGGGCGCGGAAAGCTGCGATTCAGGACGTGTACCCGAATCTCGGTACGGCGACTGATCGCGCGATAGAGTTCCTGAAGGATTTGGCAAAAAATGGATGCGACAATTCATCCCAGAATTGACCAGATTCGACAGCTAGAGGGTAAGATTTGGCTACCTGAAGGGCTACTTCTCGCCAAGCTGGCGGCGGAGGTTCCTGCCGATCAGCAGATTGTGGAGATAGGCTCCTATCGTGGTAAATCCGCCTGTTACCTACGGCATGGGGCGCTGGAGGGAAGCGGCGCGCAGGTCTTGTGCGTCGATCTGTGGACGCAGCATTCCCTGCCGCTGTACCGAAACGCAGAGAACATGCGGGCGTTTGAGGCCAACATTGAATCTCTCTTTGGATTTCGAGATACTGGTGTTCAACGGTTCCAGGGTGCCAGTGTGGACGCCGCGAAATGGTGGGCCGAGGACCGCGAGGGCGCGCCGATCGGGCTGCTTTTCATCGACGCTTGCCACGATTTTCAGTTTGTAGAAGCGGATTTCAATGCATGGAGTCCGTTCGTTCCGGTGGGTGGAGTCGTAGCGTTCCATGACTATCTCAATGCTCGATTCGGCGGAGGTGTGACCGCGTTTGTGGATGGATTCGTCGCGACCGATTCGCGCTGGCAGCATACAGCGTTGGCGCGCAGTTTGGTCGCATTCACGAGAGTCGGCGATGACCGTTGCTGAGGCCAAAACGTTTATCGGTACGATGGCGGATACGTCTGCCTATCCTGAACTGTCTGACGCAGAGCTAGATCAGTTCGTTGGGCTGGCACGCCGTCCCGACGCCGACGGGCTGACGGTCGCCGACGAGGAATGGACTCCGACATGGGATTTGGCGTACGCGATTCACCGGGCGCTAGAGCTACGGGCGACGAAAGCTGCGAACGCATACGATTTCACTACTGGTTCCCAGACAATGAATCGTTCGCAACTCATGGCTAACCTGCTGAAAGCGGCGGAGCGTTGGAAAGCGCGAGTCAATGGATCGTTTATCGTCGATTTGACGAAGCCGACTCCCGCAGGTCGCGTTGACGAAAACAACACGGCAAAACCCTGGATTTTCAATCTATGAGTGCGACGATTCCAGCCGCAGAACTGGCGTTACTACGCGCGGCAGCGGAGGCGACTTTCGCCGACGTGGTGGAGATTCGTCGGGCGTCTGCTGCGTCGGATGAGGTTGGAGGCGAGACTCTCACATGGTCAACGGTCGCGACTGCGGCATGTCAGTTGCTAGAAACAACTCGTTTGACGCGGGAACAGGAAGTCGGCTCGACGCTTCAGCGTATCGCAGGCTGGCAATTGAACGTCCCGCATGGTACTGATGTGAGGCCGAAGGACCGCGCAAAAGTCAACGGTATAGAGTATGAAGTCATTGCCGGGTTCGGAGCGCGATCCAACAATCTAACGACGATTGTTGTACTCGCCGAGATATCGTAAGGCAATCCAATGGCGGTCGGACAATTCAGAATGCGGAAAACGTTGGATCGCACTCCTGCCGTGGGAACCAAAACGCGGCGTCTGCTGTCGGTCGTTGTCCGGCGTACAGCGTTTGAACTGCAAAATCGCACGCAGTCAACGATTCGGGCGAAAAACATCGTGGACACAGGGGACCTGTACAATTCAGTCAAAGTGATTCAGCGGAACGACCTGAACGCTGTGCTGCGAGTTGGCGTGCATTATGGCATTTATCACGAGTACGGTACGGTGAAAATGGCCGCGAGGCCGTACGTGGGGCCGTCTGTCGATTCGCTACGGCAGGAGTTTGGTCGGATGATTGAGAGGGCGGTTCAAGAGGGTGCGAGGCCATGAACCCTGGCAATGAGTATCTGGCGCTGGCGGAGTTTTTGCGGGCGAAGCTCGCGACCCACGCAGGCGTTTCTGCGCTTGTCGCTGGTCGCATTTATGACTCAATCGCTCCCCAGAATGCAGCGTTCCCGCTTATTGTTTTCTCGCTGCAATCGAGTGGCGAGTTGAACGCGCTAGGCGACCCGTCGGTTTCCAGAATCTTCCTGCGCCCGCGCGTGCTGGTGAAAGCCGTTGTGCAGGCTACGTCGTACACGCCTGCGAGCGCAATCGCACAGCAAATCGACGCTGCTCTTGTAGGCAGTGAGGGAAGCGCCGGCACGCCTAGCGTGCTAATCCGCTTTGCCAACCGGGAGGAGACGTTTCATTTAGTGGAGAATGTAGAGGGCAAGCAATACCGTCACCTCGGCGGTATCTATCGCGCCT
>Ga0214471_10002468_pt1 | contig 14516 bp, 13 predicted proteins | sample RVTome_5_FD_207665 | JGI IMG/M metagenome (GOLD analysis project Ga0214471, IMG submission 207665) | Soil microbial communities from uranium-contaminated site in the Upper Colorado River Basin, Wyoming, United States - RVT142D155 | ecosystem: Environmental > Terrestrial > Soil > Contaminated >...
CCTATCGGTCGCTCCGCTCCCTGGTCCCCCTTCCTGCGCGTAAGATGACTTTCTGGGTGAAACTCGCAGTTTCCCCCAGACCCCTTTCGCGTTCGAGCGAACAAATAGGCCAGCTACGATTTCTCGTAACTGGCCTATTTTATTGTACTTGCGACTTACACTAAATGGCGGGGGCGACGGGGCTCGAACCCGCAACCTACGGCTCGACAGGCCGCCACTCTAACCAATTGAGCTACGCCCCCAAACGTCACGCGTGGTGCAAAGACTACGAGCAACGTAGCAACAAGCAACCAGCGACCAGCGACCAGGAAACAGGAAGCCCAAATTCACGAAGAAACGCTGATGATCCCTGGTTGCTACCCAATACTCCACTGGAAATGAAGCTCCACCGAACAGTGACGGTGGGCGGTGGAGGAGTCGAACCCCCGACTTCTTCCGTGTAAAGGAAGCGCTCTAGCCAGCTGAGCTAACCGCCCGGAAGCACCCAGGCCGACACCACAGAGGCACAGAACCCTCAGCGCTTCAGTGGCCGCTATTATACCCGACGGGAGCTTCCCAAACAAGCCGCCCTTGCCCCTCGGCAACCAGAGACCGGAGACCAGCGACCTCGCTTGGGACAGGGGACACGGGACATGGGACGTGTCGTGCAATCGATGAATTGGTAGAGGATAGAAGGTGGACGGTGGAAGATAGAAGGTGGAACGAAATCGTCGTGCTTTTTCTACCTTCTACCTTCTATCTTCCATCTTCTACCTTCCATCCTCTCATGAGAATACCCGCGCCCCTCGCCCCGTGCCCCAGCGTTGACGGACAGACGGAATTGACGGAAGAGACGGAACTGACGAATGCTCATTCCAGCTTCCAGCCTCCAGCTTCCAGCTTCCGACCCACTTCTCCGAAGCTTTCCCCTCCGCCACGCATGAGTTGTCATCCCCTGTATTCCGGTCCTACAATGGATATGGATTCGAGGGCCCTCCCCCATGCTGGACTTCTTCGACTTCATGGTCGAAGGTGGCGGTGAGTTGTTGCACAGCCACCGGTGCCCGCACTGCCAGGAATGGTTCCACGAAGATGAGATCGAGTGGGTCGACCAGGATAAGCGGATCGCTCGCTGCCCGGCTTGTCACGAAGAGGTTCCACTCTAGATTCAGGTGATTCAGGTGACAGTCACCTGGGTGACTGTCACCAAGGGGACAGGCATGTCGAGCGCGGCGGCGCAAACTGGGGACGCTCTAAATGGAACCCACATTGCATGTTAACATTCGAATGGGTTCCATTTACCCCGAGCGAGCAAAGCGAGTCGAGAGGGTACCCTTCGACTTCGCTCAGGGTAAATGCGCCCAATGTTTAGATGCAATCGTGGGCGCATTTAGGTAAGCGGCTGCGGCGGAGCGCGTGACACCTCATATTCAACGAGAGGGGCTCATCACCAGTGACAGTTCCCGCTTGGATACGTGTCACTTGCTGCACGCTCCTGCGGAGCGTCAATGAGATGACGTCCCTTGCAAGGATGCGTGGAGGGAAATCGGGTCCAGGGTGGCGAGATAGTCCTCGAACTCGCCGACGTCATGGATGCGGATCATGCGGTAGCGCCCGTCGGAGAACCGGAAGTCCAGGCCCGTTTCCTGGCTGATCAGCGCTTCGATCTCCCGCCGGGTGGCCGTGGCCGGATCGTACCGAACGACGCGATACCCGGAAGATGAGCCGCCGGCCTCCTCATCCGACGGCAGATAGATGGCGCCGGTCGAGAAATCCACCGCCAGGGCGATGACCCCGGGGATGATGCCGATGAGCAGCCAGAACCCATCCAACAGCGCGACTCCCACATCGATGCGCCCGGCTGTTTGATTTCGTCTCTCGGGGTAGAGGATGGTGCCGCAACCGACGGCATGGAACGCGAACACCGCAGCGAGCATGATCATCGGGACGTGCTGTATCGAGATGCTCATGGCGTCTCCCCTCGGTTCATCCCCTAGTACACCGCCTTGTTGATTTCCTCCGTGACGGAGCGCAGCGCGTCCTTGCCGTCGTCCACCACCTGCCCAATGCGCTCCCCTGGGCTGCTGGCATCCGGGTCACGCGGCTCCTCCGTCTCCCGGCATCCGGAGCAGGCGGCCGCAAGGACCAGCAGCGCGATGGAAGTCCCGATCACGGAAACGACACGCCGTGTGGGCATGATCTGCGCTCCTGCTGATTGCCCGGACCGCGGCGAATCGCGCGCGACCAAGCGAGACGCCACCAACGACCGGGCGTCGTTTCTTCCGTCAGTCCCGCCTATTCCGTCTGATGGAACGGAGGACGTGACGCGTGTCGCGTTGCGCGGCCGGGGCTATTTGGCCCGGGTCAGCTCGGCTATTTCCCGGTCGATGAAGAAGAGGCCCCGGCCGTCCGTCCCGATCAGCTTGAACTTATCGAGGATGTTCTTGAAGAGGTTTTCTTCTTCGTGCTGTTCCGCGACATACCACTGCAGGAAGTGGTAGGTGGAGTGATCCTTCTCTTTCTGCGCCGTTTCCACCAAGTGATAGATGCGCTGAGTGACGTCCACTTCGTGCTGGTAGGTGAGCTCAAACACCTTGTGCACCGACGCGAACTGCGCGGGCGGCGCGCTCAGCTCACCGACGAGCGGCAGGGCGCCAGTTTCGCTGACGTAGCGAAAGAGCTTCATCATGTGCTGCGTCTCTTCGGCGGATTGCCTGCCAAGAAACGCCGCGCATCCCGGCAGCCCTTTGCTGTTGCACCAGGCGCTCATCTGCAGGTACAGCGTCGAGGCGTAAAATTCCGCGTTGATCTGCTTGTTCAGCGCGTTCACCATCTGCTTGCTCAACATGGCCACCTCCGGTTTGCGCGACGCGTCGGGTCACCGCGTTAGTATAGAGGGGCGGCCGCGGCGGCGCAACAAGCGCCGTGCCGGAGCGCGCATCCGCACCATGGAGTTCGAGTGCCGTCGGAACGAGCTGTTCAGCCCCCGGTCCCCGGATCGCGCTCGCCGCGACAACCGGCGGGCTGTTCACGGAGATCGCCGTGTGTCCTTGACTGTGGTACAGTCAGTGGCATGCGCGTTGACCAGCAGCGCCTCATGTACGTGATCCTCGCCCCGTTCGTCTCCTTCGCGATCGGGGGAATCTTTTTCTCGGCGGGAATGGGGATCTCGTTTCTCAACGAGCTCATCGGTCTGCGCATCGCCATCGTCGGCGGGGTGTATCTGGCGCCGTGCGTATACGGGCTGATCGCGTTCCGGCGCTCGCGCAGCATTTGGGTCGGCGCGGCGTCGGCGGCGTTCGGGATGCTTGGGAACTTCGGACTCTCGAAAGTGCTCTGAGCGCGGTATCGGGGTGCGGACGCCGGGGGCTGCCCCCGGAGACGGACGGGAGGGCGTCATGCGGATGGTGCTGGGGCTGCTGGGAGCGGCGGTGTGGATCGGAGCGTCAGCGGGAAGCGCGGCGGCGTTCACCGCGTCGTACGATCAGAAGATCACGCAGGGGCGGAACGTCTATCAATCCAACGTGCAGATGAAAGACGGGTTCTTCAGGATGGAGATGACGATCGGCGGCGAATTCAGCGTCATCATCCGCAACGCGGACGGCGTGTACACCGTCATGCCCGGTCAAGGCATGGCGATGAAGACCCCCTACCTCCAGCTCGGCCAGGAGCCGGTGCAGGGCGCGAGCGACTACGCGGAGTATCTGCGGCAGCACAACGCCGAGCGCCTCGGCGCGGAAACCATCGACGGCCGCGCGTGCGAGATCTACCGATTCATCGACCCGGAGCTCGGTGGCAGCATCACGGCCTGGGTGTGGACCGAGAAGATGTTTCCGATTCGGTTCGAGGCCGATGCCCCTGGCGGCAAGACGCTGACCGAGTTGTCCAATGTTGAGCTGGGTGCCGCTATCCCCGAGGACGCCTTTCAGCTGCCGGCCGGCATCGAGCTCATGGACATGGGCGCCATGATGGGCTGGTAGCCCCGAACAACCCGCGAAAAACCCGGGACTGTCCCTAGAACCGGTTTCATAAATCCGCGCGAACCGCGTTGCGAGCGCCAGCGGGCCAGATGCCAGGAGCGACGACGACGGTGTACCCTCTGTGGTACTCCGAGGAGGAGCGACGCCACAGATGGCCCGCTGCCGCCGCAACCAGTTGTCAGACAAGGGGCTGGGCCGATCTGCGTCGCCCAGCGTCGTTACTCGTCGCTCGCGTACTCGTCTTCGAGTACGCCACGCTCTCCCTCGACTCCGCTCGGGATTCGCCCTGAGCGAGCCGGCGGCGAGTCGAAGGGCTCCTCGCGCCTCGCGGGGCTCGCACCTCGGCCCAGCGCGGTCGCGGGGATTTATGAAACCGGTTCTAGTGTTCTTGGGAGGCGGGAGGGCGGAGTGGCAGGGTGATCGTGAAGGTCGTGCCGACGCCGGGGCGACTCCGGGCCTCGATGGTGCCCCGGTGGGCTTCCACGATGGACCGCACGATGGCCAGGCCGAGCCCGGTCCCTTCCCCGCGCGGCTTCGTGGTGAAGAACGGCTCGAAGATCTTCTGCAGCGTGCCCTCCGGAATGCCCGCTCCCGTGTCGGACACCTCGACGACAAGGACCGGATCGCCCTCCCTGAAGAAGTCCGTGATGCGCCGGCCCACCCGCGGCATGCCCATGCGGGCCTCCGACGTCGAGGCGGCCATCTCGATCCGGCCGCCGCCGGGCATCGCCTGGACGGCATTGGAGAGCAGATTCAGCAGGACGTGCTGCATCTGATCGGAATCAAGCCTGACCTCGGGCAGCGCGTCCGCAAACCGGGTCCGCAGCTCGAGGGACGCGCCGGGATGCTCCTTGCGCAGCAGGTCGAGACACCCGCCGAGCAGCGCCCGGATGTCCGCGGGGGCGAGTTTGACCTCATTGCGCCGCGAGAGGCTGAGCAATCCCTTCACGATGGCGTTCGCCCGCGCGGTGCCCTCGAGGATCATGTCGACGTACTCGGTCAGCACCTTCGGGTCGCTTCCGCCTGCCTCCTTGAGGAACTCGGCGCTGCCCATGATGATGCCGAGGGGATTGCGCAGATCGTGCACGATGCCGGCGGCGAACTGGCCGATCGAGGCGAGCTTCTCCGACTGGATGAGCTGCGCCTGCGCTTCCTGCAGGGTGCGGTAGGCCAGGCGGAGCTCCTCTTCCTGGCGCTTGCGCTCGGTGATGTCGCGCGCGACCACGACGACGTTGGCGGGTCTGCCCGATTCGTCCCGGATGACATCGCCCTGCGATTCGATGTGGCGGATCTCGCCGTCGGAGCGCACGAACCGGTACTCCGAGCGCCGGCCGGTCCCGGTCCGGACCGTCTCCTCGAAGACCTGCTTGACCTTCGCGCGGTCGTCAGGATGGATCTCGTCGAATGAGCTGCTGCCGCGGAGCTCCTCCGCCCGGCCGAGCACCTGGCGGTACGACGGGCTGTTGTAGAGGCGCCGCCCCGCGGTGTCCAGGACCGCGACGAGGTCCCCCATGTGTTCCAGGATCATCCGGAAGAGATCGTCCCGGCGCGCGGCGTCGGGCGCCTCCGGCCGGCGCTTCCGGGGGGATGCGGCCCGTGTGAGGCGAGGGCGGAGCTTTGGGCGAGCGCGCTTGGAACGCGACGCGGGGGATGTGCGCTTCGGGCGCGGCATCACGTCATCCTCATCGGGGCCCGCAGGGGTGTCATGGTTGGGAGTATAGCACTAACACCGGGGGGCAACCAGAGATCAGGGATGGGGCATGGGGCGCGGGGCGCGTCGCACATCGTGGGAATGACCATGAGAAGGTAGAAGATAGACGGTAGAAGATGGAAGATGGAAAGTACAAGGTAACAGCAATTCTACCGTCTCCCCTCCACCTTCCATCTTCCATCTTCCACCTTCCATCTTCTGCCTTCCACCCTCCACCCTCCACCTCCCGCCTTCTATCTTCTACCGTCCACCTTCTCTCCTCTACCAATTCAACGATTGCACGACACGTCCCCTGTCCCCTATCCCAAGCGAGGTCGCTGGTTGCTGGTCGCTGGTCGCTAACACGATGACATCGAGGTGAAGTTCTATCTTGCTCGAAGGAGTAGGGTTAGCTAGGATAACCTCACGATGCCCACCCGCATGCGCGGATGGAGGGGGGGTGCTGTGCGCCTGGACCCGTGCGCGCGACCGGCCGGGGCTGCCTCATGCCGCGCGCGCGCGGCCCGATGGCTCGCCCTGACGGTTCCGCTGGCCCTCGCCGCCCTGATCGCCGCGCCCGCCTCCACGTTGGCCCAAACCGTCGAGGACACGGAGGTCAAGCGCCTCGAGCGCCAGATGGAGATCGAGCGCGCCATGATCGACGCGGCGCGGCGCGCGAAGGCGCGCCGGGCGCTCGAGACCGATGAGACGGTCACGTACGAGCAGATCCTCGCCGATCCCGACAACCTCGACCTGAACTTCCGCTACGCGAAGGCGCAGGTCGCCCGAGGAGACTTCCTCGGCGCCTCCGCGACGCTCGAGCGGATCCTCATGATCGACCCCGCCCTGACGAAGATCCGGCTGTTCCGGGCGCTCGTCCTGTATCATCTCGATAACCTCGAGGACGCCGAGCGGGAGTTCGCCGCCGCGCTCGCCGAGGAGCTGTCTCCCGAGGAGCGCCGCGAGACCGAACGCTACCTGCGCGACATCCGCCACCGCCGCCGGCGCACGCGCTTCGCCTCCACCACCAGCATGGGCTGGGGGTTCGACACCAACCGCAACGCCGCGCCCTCCTCGAAGGAGCGGCTCTTCTTCGATTTCCCCCTGCCCCTGACCGGCACGTCCCGGAAGCGGCGCGACACGCACGCCCTGGTCATCCAGAGCCTGGACGTGGAGCACCGCCTCCAGGAGGAGATGGGGCATACGCTCATCGGCTCCTTCGACTACTTCCTGGGAGAGCAGACGAGCGCGGACGATCTGGACTTGCAGTCGTTCGCCGCGGAGGGCGGCACGGTGATCGAGACGCCGCTCGGCGCGATCAGCTCAACGGGGTTCGCCAACTACCTGTACCTGTCCCGGGAGTCGTTCCTGCGCTCGCAGGGCGTGCGGCTGGGCGCGGCGCGCGCGCTCGGGGAGCGGGCGGCGCTCTCGACGATCGGCTCCTGGGCGCACGAGGACTACATGCCCATCACCGAAAACACCGCGGCCGATCAGCGTGACGGCAACCGGGTCACCGTCGATGTGCTCGGCACCTACTTGCTCACCCCCACGATACAGCTGGCCGCGGGGTTCGGGTATGAGAACAAAGGGGTGGAGAAGCCGACGGAGTTCAACGCGTACGAAGGCTTCAGCGTCACCGGCAGCCACACCTGGCTGCTGGGCCGCGGGCAGTTCCTCCTGAGCTCGCTGACCTTCGGCGTCGACCTCTACGATGAGCCCGACGTCGCCGTCAGCGCCCGGATCCGGAGGGACAAGGATGTTCGGGCGCGCATCGCTTACGGCGCCCCGGTTGCGCTGCTGATCGGAGACTGGCTGCCCGATCCGTTTTTGGAAAACCTGACGGCCATGTTCTCGGTCGAGCAAACCCGCTCGCTGTCCAATATCACGAACTACACGTACTCGAACACCAAGCTCGACATGATCTTCAGCAAGAGAATCGATTTCTAAACGAGGGCCATCCGCCGGATTACACGGATTTTCACATCACCAATCGGTGCGGTGACTGGATCCTGAGGTTTAGTCTGACTTGACCTTTCGGCTGTTCATCAGGCATAGTTACAGGTGAGAACGGCAACAACGCGTTTGAACTGCGTCTCAGGTGAAAAAGCCACGCCTCTGCCGGTGCACCGGCGGCCCCGAGACCCTCAGCGGGGGGAGTAATCCGGGTTCGGAAAGCCACAGACCCGAGAGGATCGGGACGCTGGGCTGCCACGAAAGACGATCGCAGGCGGCCGCCCACTCCTCCGGGTTCGGCCGCCTGTGTGTGTACGGAGGGAGATCACTCGGGGAGGAGTCCTCCATGCATCCGCGCCGGATTCGGTTCGAGCACTCCGCAGTCCTGTTGGCCCTCGTGAGTTTCGCCCTCGCCGCGCCGCCACCCGTCCTCGCGCAGCACGTGTCGCCGCCGGCTGTGCCCCAGGCGCCGGAGGGCGTCCAGATCGGGGTCGCCGCGGCCGTCCACGGCCAGGTCCAGATCGCTTCCAATGGAGAGGCAGTCGGCCGCATCATCGAGAGCGGCCGGCCGATCTACATGGGCGACGTGGTGACCACCGGGCCGGACAGCCGCCTGCAGGTCCTCTTGCTGGATGAGACGGTCTTCACCATCGGGCCCGACAGCGCCATCGTGATCGATGAGTTCGTCTTCGACCCGAGCACGGATGACGGCCGGATCGGCGCCGAGGTGGTCAAGGGCGCCTTCCGCTTCATCACGGGCCGGATTCCCCACAAGCAGCCGCAGAACATGAAGGTCAAGCTGCCCGCCGGGACGATCGGCGTGCGGGGCACCATGGTCGCCGGTCGTGTCATCGGCGCGGAATCGATGGTGGTCCTGCTGGGCCCCGGCCCCAACAACCGCATCGGGGCGCGGCCGGGCGCGATCGACGTGAGCAACGCCGTCGATGACGTCATGCACACCGTGCTGGTGAACCAGCCCGGCTACGGGACCACGATCGGCGGCTTCAACGCGGCGCCGACGGCGCCGGCTCCGGTGCCGGTTGATGTGATCAGGGCGCTCGAACAGGAGCTGGCGGCTCCGGAAGCGCGGCCGCGCGGACCTTCCGCGTCCAAGGGCGCGCCACGCGCCGGCACCACCTCGAGTGCCGGCATGACCGCCGCCCCGGAGGCGGGAGACCCGCCGAGCGAGACCGACCTGGTCTCCCTGTACGAGGCGGGCGAGATCACACAGAATCAGCTGAACGAGATGCTCGCCGACCGGGAGGCCTGGTTCTCCGGCAACGATGAGATGAAGCAGGCGCTCATGGAGAAATACGGCAGCGGCGGCTCCATGGCGTCCCTGGAGCCCGGCATGGATACCTACGACCTGTACTCCACCACCAGCTACCAGAGCTTCGACCCGTACGCGACGATCGACTCGACGTACGAAACCACCACGACCGCCTCACAGGATACCCTCAATACCACGGGTGAGATTCTGGACGGCATTGCCTCCAAGGCGGAGCTGGCGTCCGTGCAGACGGGACAATTCCACTACGCGGGTACCGGGGCCTTCACGCAGACCTACTACGCCGGCAGCCCCGTGTTCCTACCCGGCGTCACCAACGTGAGCATGAATATCGATTTCGGCGCCCGCACGATCGGAGGCGGGAGCTCGTTCGTCCAGGTCAACTCGACGGGCGGAGGCGGGAATATCGTGAGCTCGATGCCGATCACCGCGAGGGATTTCAACAGCGGCTCCGATTCATTCGCCCGCTACAACCAGACCAACAGCACCGGGGATCTGCACGCGCACATCGAGATCCTCAACGCGGGCGGGATCATCGGCCAGTCGGCGAACGTCAATGTGCTCTACGACGACGGGCTGGGCAATAAGGGAGACGGCGGGGTGCTTGACATCCAGCGCCAGCCCGGCCTGCAATAACAGCCACCTGTCACGGGCTCATGCGGCCCTCGCCGCCTCATGCGGCGGGGGCTTTCCGTTTTCAAGCAACCAGAGACCAGCAACCAGAGACCAGGAAACACCTGGATACAATGACTCCACAACGAATTCCTGACACTTGTGGTTAGGGAGCAGTTCTTCCTGGTTGCTGGTTGCTGGTTGCTGGTTGCTGGTTACTTCTCGCTCGCGGTGAACACGCCATCCCAGCCGGCGCCGGGCGATGAGGCGGCGTATCGGGCGATCCTCGTCTCGTAGAGCTCATACAACGCCGCCAGGCCGAACCGCGCCGCCCCGGACGCGCGCGCGCGCTCCAGCGCCGCGCGCGCCTCCTCCCACGCCTGCGAGCGGTAGGCCGCGAGCATGCGCGCGTGGCGGCCGACGAGCGCCGTGAACGCGTCCCCTCCGGCCAGCGCCTCATCGCCCAGCAGCGCGAAGACGCGCGCCGGGGCGGTCTTGCCCTTCACCCGGATCACGTCCAGCTCAAGCGCCGCCAGCTCCGGAGCCTGCGTGCGGGTCTCTTCCCCGATCACGATGCCGACGCCGTAGGTCTTCGACCGGCCTTCCAGCCTCGAGGCGAGGTTCACGTGATCCCCGATCACGGAGTAATCGAAGCGCTGGTCGGACCCCAGGTTGCCCACGCAGCACTCCCCGGTGTTGACGCCGATGCCGAGGCGGATGACGATCGGCTCCCGACCGAGCGCCGTGCCCGCGTCGCGGAGCTCGGCGTTGCGCCGCGCGAGCGCGCCGCCCATGGCGAGCGCGGCCCGGCATGCGTGCCGCGCGTGGTCCGGGTCGTCCAGCGGCGCGTTCCAGAAGGCCATGATGCAATCGCCCATGTACTTGTCGATTGTGCCGCCCTGCTCCAGGATGACCGCCGTCATCGGCGTGAAGAACCGGTTCATGAACCGCGTGAGCTCCCGGGCGTCGAGCTGCTCGGCGATCGTCGTGAAGTCCCGGATGTCGGCGAAGAGCACCGTCATCGGGCGGATCTCCCCGCCCAGGGCGAGCCGGTCCGGGCTGTCCGCGAGCCGCTCCACGAGCGCGGGCGAGAGATAGCGCCCGAAGGCCGAGCGGATCTCGCGCCGCTCCGACTCCGCGCGAACGTAGCTCAGCAGCGAGCTCACCAGATAGATCAGGAGCACCGCGAGCGACGGATAGACCGGATCGAGGAGCCAGTGGAGCCGGGTGAACGCGTACCAGGAGGTCCCGAATGCGGCGGCGGCGGTGACCAATGCGATGAGCGCGCACCAGAGCGCTCCGACGCGCGGCAGCAGGAGAATCAGCGCCAGGCCCAGCGCGATCAGGTACAGCAGCTCCGCCCCGGGCGCCCAGTCGGGACGCACCAGGGCCTCGCCGCTGAGCATCTGCTCCGCCGCCTGCGCGTGGATGAGGATCCCGGCCTCCTCCGGGTTGAGCGGCGTCGCGCGCAGGTCCTTGAGGCCCGAGGCGCTGGTGCCGACGAGCACGATCGTGCCTTCGAGGGCCTCGCGGCCGACCTCTCCTTCCATGACGCGCCACGCCGGGAGGACCCGCGCGGGAGCCGGCCCGGTGTAGTGCAGCCACTGGAAGCCGTCAGCCGTGACCGGGACGACGACCCGGCCGATCTTCACATGCGTCATGCCGGTGTGCGCGCCGAAGCTCGTCTCGCTGCTGGCGCCGGAGGATTTCACCGCGTAGGCCGAGGCGCCCTGGGCCACCCGAACCGCTTCCGCCGACAGCGAGGGGTAGAGCTGATCGCCCAGGCGCAGCACCACGGGGACCCGTCGCACGATGCCGTCGTGCTCGCGCAGGAGGGTGAAGTGGCCGTTGCCGTCCGCGGCGGCTTCGAGTTCCGGCAGCGTGGTCACCGCGCCGGCGAAGGCGCGCGCGAAGAGCTTGGGGTCATCGCCCGCGTAGGACCATCCGGCTTTTGCCGCCGGCAGCCTCGGACGGGGCTCGACGGTGAGCGTGAAGCCGGTGACGACCGCGGCCTCGCGCATCGCCTCGGCCAGCACGGCGTCGTGGTCCGGCAGGGTCTCCGCGGCCTCCCGGAGGGGTGATCCGACCGGCATCTCGGTCCACAGGCGGACCAGGCGGCTCGGCGAGGTGCGGTCGGGCTCCGCGAAGACGATGTCCAGCGCGATGACCGCGGCGCCCAGCTCATCGAGCTTCCGGATGAGCTCCGCGACCTGCGTGCGCGGCCACGGCCACTGGCCCAGCCGTTCGAGACTCTCCTCGTCGAGGTCGACCACCTTGACGGGCAGGTCCTGATACGCGCGCGGATGCAGGCGCTGGAATGCGTCGAAGGTGAGCAGCTGCAGGTGCTCGAGCCCGGGAGGGGACGCGATGCGCAGCGCGACGGCCAACGCCAGCACCGCCAGCGGCGCCAGCGACGTGAGGGAGCGCGCCGTCCTAGGCGCCATGGTCCTCCGGAGCGGACGACTGATCCTCCAGATACGGCGCGAAGAGCCGCTCCAGGCTCTGCAGCACCTGCTCGTTGATGACGAAGCCGACCGTCTCCGTGAAGCAGTCCAGGGTCACCAGCGCGTTGAGGCTTGCGTCCCCCCGGGCCGCGCGCGACAGGCGACGGGAGAAATGCTCGTTGACCGTGTGGATCTCCCTGAACAGGGCCGAGAGGCCCTTGAGCGACCAGTCCGGGATACCGCCGCGCCGGCCGATCAGGTACTGCGCGAGCAGGTACATCGAGACCATCCGCGACTCGTTCTCCGCCAGCTTGGCGAACGGCAGGTGCTGGCGCGCCATCGGCCGCATTTTTCCGAGCACCGGGCAACCGCTGGCGGCCATGGCGAGCCCCATGAGCGAGCTGAGCGCCTGCTGGAGCGTGGTCTTTTTGCGGTACTGGCGGGCTTCGGTATCGATGGTCACGGTCACGGGCGTGTGGGAGATCGTCCGGGGCAGCCGGTCGATGATGCCCACGAGGCTCAGGGCGGCGGGACAGCGGGAATGCTCGGATTCCTCCAGGGGGCAGTTCGCGCACTTGTTGAAGGCCAGCTCCGTCCACTCGGGGTGCGGCGGCTCCGGGCGCGTGCGCAGGAGGAGCGTGTCCGGGTCGAGCTCGAGGACGTGGTCCTGGGTCGCCCCGTCCTCGAACTCCAGATGATAGCGGATCCTGAGCGGCGGGGTGGATCCCGGGGCCGGTTCGCTCATCGCCTCGGCTCCATCGTAGAGGCTCAGCCGGCGAGCCGCATGCCGCACCTGGCCGCGCGCGTGCGGGGGAAGATGCGCCTGGCCTGGCGCACCAACGCGTTCACCGCGGCGTCAGTCCGGTCCGGGTCGTGCGAGGTCAGCACCAGCTCCGTGACCCCGAGCCGGCGGGCCACGCGCGCCGCGTCCTTCCACGTGCTGTGGCCCCACCCGCGGCGCGCCCGGTACTCCATGGGCGTGTACTGTCCGTCATGGATCAGGACGTCCGCGCCGCCGGCGAAGCGCAGGAACTCCGCGTCCCGCTCCGGATCGCCGAGCTCGCGGTCTGTCGCCACCACGATCGTCCTGCCCGGCGACTCCACGCGGTAGCTGAGGCCCCCCTGCGGGTGGCGGTTCGCGCAGTGCCGGATCGTGATCCCGTACAGGTCCAGCGCGCCGGCCGGCAAATCGGCCATGCGCACGCGGCCGGATCCGTCGAGCAGGTTGACCGGCCAGAACGGCTCGCGCCCGAACGTCCTCAGGATCCCGCGCCAGTCGCCGAAGACCCGCCTGGAGGCCATGACGGTGATGACGGATCCAGGCCGAAGCAGCGGCGTGAACGACGGCAGGCCGATTATGTGGTCGAGATGGAAGTGCGTGAACAGGATGGTGATGGGGAGCCGTTTCCGGCGAGCCATGAGGCGGCGGGCGGCGGAGGCGATGCCCGTCCCCGCGTCAATGATGACCAGGCCCCGCCCGGTCTCGATGCTCAGGCAGGTCGTGTGCCCGCCGTAGACGCGGTACTGCGGCCCTAGGACGGGAAAACTTCCGCGGCAGCCATGGATCGTGAAGATCGGTCGTATCGCCACGCGCGAGCCTCCGTTGGGACTTCCCCGCTTCCGCCTGCGCAATTCTAGCACGTTCCCGCAGCATAAATCGAGCATCCCATGCCGGTCTCGTTCCCTTTCGGATCCCAAAAAACCCGGGACAGTCCCGGGTTTTGCGAGTTTTGAAGAATTGATGCTAGAATGAGGGCGATGTGCGGCCGCTACACGCTCACGGAACTCGAGAAATTCACGGATCCCCGCCGCCACCGGCTGACGATCGTGCCGTTCGGCTTCACGCCGCGATATAACATCGCCCCCACCCAGGACTCGCTCGTCATCCTCGATGCCGACCCCACGACGATCACGACGGCGCGCTGGGGCCTCATCCCCGCCTGGGCCGCGGACCCAGGGATCGGGTACCGGATGATCAACGCCCGCGCGGAGACGGTGGCCGAGAAGCCGGCCTTCAAGCGGCTCTTCAAGCGCAGGCGCTGTCTCGTGCTCGCGGACGGCTTCTACGAATGGAAGCGCTTCGGCGCCCACAAGGTCCCTTACCGCATCACGCTCACGTCCGGCGCCCCCTTCGCCTTCGCCGGGCTTTGGGACACCTGGGAGGACCGCGACGCCCGGCGGACCCTCACCACGTTCACCATCATCACCACGACCGCGAACCGCGTCGTCAAGCCCATCCATGACCGCATGCCCGTCATCCTCACGGAAGCGGACGAAGAGCCGTGGCTCCGTCCGGGTCTGACGGACTCCAAAGCCCGCGCCTTCCTCAAGCCTCATCCGGCAGACGGGATGGAGGCCGCCGAGGCCTCCCCCCTCGTCAACTCCGCCCGCAACACCGGACCCGACGTCCTGAGACCCATCGGACGGCTCACCTTCTCCCGTCGATCTGCATCCAATGACCAGTGACCAGCAACCAAAGACCAGGACGGGGCGAGGGGCGGGGGGCGGTGTGGGAATGACCATGAGAAGGTAGAAGGTAGATGTAATGTTTCAGGACATCGTTGACACTC
>Ga0214471_10002469_pt1 | contig 14512 bp, 8 predicted proteins | sample RVTome_5_FD_207665 | JGI IMG/M metagenome (GOLD analysis project Ga0214471, IMG submission 207665) | Soil microbial communities from uranium-contaminated site in the Upper Colorado River Basin, Wyoming, United States - RVT142D155 | ecosystem: Environmental > Terrestrial > Soil > Contaminated >...
CGTAGTCGCCGGCCGACATCGCCGCCTCCCAGACCTGGCCGGCGTCCTGCTCGCCGTCGCCCATCATGCAGAAGGTGCGCCAGTCTTTGCCGTCCATACGCGCGGCGAGCGCGATGCCGACGGCCACGCTCAGGCCCTGGCCGAGAGAGCCGGCCGAGACTTCGATGCCCGGCAGAACCGTGCGGTCCGGGTGACCCTGTAGGCGCGAGCCGAGCTTGCGGAACGTCATCAGCTCTTCGGACGGGAAGTAGCCGGCTCGCGCCATCGTCGAATACAGGCCGGGCGTGCAGTGGCCCTTGGATAGCAGGAAGCGGTCGCGTTCTGGCCAGTCGGGTTGGTCGGGCTTGTAGCGCAGGAACCCGCCGAAGAACAAGCAGGTCAAGATGTCGATCTCGGATAGCGAGCCGCCCGGATGACCGGACTTGGCTTCGACCAGCATGCGGATGATGTCCACGCGGAGATCGCGGGCGATCTCTTCAAGCCGGCCGGCGTCGCGCGTCGGTTCGGGCACGCAAAACTCCTTCAGGATCGTCGGTTGCGAGGCGGGAAGGCCGGCTCCAATTCTACGTTCCCACCGCCACAGCCCGCGAACCGCGCCGCCGGGCCACGCGAGCCCCGCGAGCCCCGCGAGCCCCGTGAGCCGGCCGGGGTGGCACCAATGGTCCCCAGACTCCTGTGCAACCAAGTTGCCAGGGAGTCGCGCCGTCCCTAAACCCTGTGCAACCAAGCTGCAGCGGAGTCGTGCCATCGCCGAGACCCTGTGCAATCAAGCTGCGGGGTGGCGCGGACGGCGCGGACGGCGCGGACGGCGCGGACGGCGGCACCTCCGGCGGCTTTGCAACTTGGTTGCACAGGAGTCTGGGACACACATGCCCCGGGCTCCGCCGACGGGGATCGAAGGTGAGACCCCGCACGAAACACAAGACGTTGGGATCGAACGGCGCGAGCGGGTCGGCCTGCGCTTGATCGGGGCTCGCGCGGCCGTGATGATCGCTCGACGATGACCGACCGAAAGCTGCTCGGCCACGCGGCCTGGACGCTGGCGAACAGCCCCGACGTGTCCCGGCGGCTGCGCGCGATCGGCGACATCCGCCGGCTGCTACCGCTGCTCGAAGAAGAAGTCGTTCGCGAGGCGCGCCGCGATCGCTGGACGTGGGCGACGATCGCCGCGCGGATGGGGCTGAGCCATCAAGCCGTCATCAAGCGCTGGCGCACGCGGATGCACGGCGACGGCTACGACCCGATGTCCTCGCGCATCCGGCCCGACCGCCTGCCGCCGCGCGGACCGGCCCCGCCTCGCATCCCGCTGTGGAAGACGCGCTAGTTGGCGTCCTCGCCGCCGGCGCGGCGCCATTCCAGCGTCGCGCGGATCAGCTCGTCGAGCTCGCCGTCGAGGACGGCGGCGGTGTTGGACGTTTCGTGGTTGGTGCGATGGTCCTTCACCATCTGATACGGGTGCAGCACGTAGGAACGAATCTGCGAGCCGAAGTTGATGTCGCGGCGCTCGCCGCGCAACTCGTCGATCTTGGCGACCTGTTCCTGGCGCATCAGCTCCGCCAGCCGCGCCTGCAGCACGCGCATCGCCGTCGCGCGGTTCTGCAATTGCGATCGCTCGTTCTGGCACGACACGACGATCCCGGTCGGCAGGTGCGTGATGCGCACGGCCGAATCCGTGGTGTTGACGTGCTGGCCGCCGGCGCCGGACGAGCGATACACGTCGATGCGAAGATCGTCGGAGTTGATCTCGACGGTCACGTCCTCGTCGATCATCGGGACCACATCGACCGAGGCGAACGATGTGTGCCGGCGCTTGTTCGCATCGAAAGGCGAGATCCGAACCAGACGATGCACGCCGCGCTCGGCCGAGAGCAACCCGAACGCGAACCGTCCCTTCGCGGTGAACGTCGCGCTCTTGATCCCGGCCTCGTCCCCGGCCGAGACCTCAAGGATCTCGGCGACGATCTTGCGGCGCTCCGCCCACCGCAGATACATGCGCAGAAGCATTTCGGCCCAATCCTGGCTCTCGGTGCCGCCGGCGCCGGCATGCACGGTCACGATCGCATCCCGGTCGTCGTATTCGCGGCCGAGCAGCGTTCGCTCATCCAGTTCTTTGATCCGCCGCTGCAACACGGCCACGCCCGCGCCGACTTCGGCCGCCACGGCCTCATCCCGCTCCGCAACGGCCAGCTCGTTGAGCACCGTCAGATCGGCGACGGCGGCCGTCAGCTCGTCGTGGAGGGCCAGGTCGTCGTCGAGCCGAGCAAGCTCGCCCATCAGGGCGCGGGCACGGTCCTGGTCGTCCCACAGGCCCGGAGCGGTGGTCTGCTCGCGCAGGGATTCGGCTCGGATTCTCTTGCCGCCGACGTCAAAGATAGGCCCTGGCGCCGGCGACGGCGTCAGTCAGGGCCTCGAGCTCCGCAGAGAAATCAGTGGGCATCACAACCGGATCATAGCGAACGGGCCTAGCGGCGGCGGCGCTGGGCCGTGGACGACGCGCGAACCGACGTGCGCATGGCCTTGCCCTCGCCGACCTGCACCGGCTTGACGCGCGACAGGTACGGCTCGACGTCGTCGTGGTTGAGCGTCTCGCGCTCGAGCAGAATCTCGACGATCTCGTCCATCAGCCCCTTGTTCGCGCGCACGATCTTCTCTGCGCGGTGCTCGGCTTCCTCGATGAAGTTCTGGATCTCGCGGTCCACCGACTCGAGCACGTTCTGCGACACGCTGAGCAACGAGGCGGCGTCGCGACCGAGGTACTGAGCGCCGGCCTTCTGGATCGTGACGCGGCCGACCTCGTGGGTCATGCCCCAGGTGGCGACCATCTTTCGGGCCAGATCCGTCACCTTCTCCAAGTCGCCGGTGTTGCCGGTCGAGATCTCGCCGAAGACGATGTTTTCGGCGGCCAGACCGCCCATGATCACGGTCAACTCGGCTTCGATTTCGCTCTTGAGCACGACCAGCTTGTCGGCCTGCTGATACATGGTGGCGTGACCGAGCTGACGGCCGCGCGCCACGATCGACAGCTTCATGATGCCGACCTGCTGTCCGACGGCACGCGCCACGATCGCGTGGCCGGCCTCGTGGTAGGCGACGAGCAGCTTCTCCTGGGCCGACAGCAAGTGACCCTTGCGCGCCGGGCCGGCGAGCGTCCGCTCGACGGCCTCGTCCAGATCCTCGCTGGTGATGCCGGTGTGGTCGTTTCGCACGGCGAGCAGCGCGGCCTCGTTCATGATGTTCGCCAGTTCGGCGCCGGTGAAGCCCGGCGTCTGCTTGGCGATGACCATCAGGTCCGCAGCGGGATCGATCGGACGGTTGCGCGCGTGGATCTTGAGGATCTCGTTGCGGCCGATCACGTCGGGCACGTCGATGATGACCTGCCGGTCGAAACGGCCGGGACGCAGCAGGGCGGGGTCGAGAATGTCGGGACGGTTGGTGGCGCCCATGACGACGACACCGGCCGACGCGTCGAAGCCGTCCATCTCGGCGAGCATCTGGTTCAGCGTCTGCTCGCGCTCGTCGTTTCCTTGGCCGACGCCCGCGCCACGCTGACGGCCGGCGGCGTCGAGCTCGTCGATGAAGACCAGGCAGGGCGCGTTCTGACGCGCTTTGCGGAACAGGTCGCGGACACGCGCGGCCCCGACGCCGACGAGCGCCTCGACGAACTCCGAACCGGCCATCGAAAAGAACGGCACGGACGCTTCGCCCGCCGTCGCCTTGGCGAGCAGCGTCTTGCCGGTTCCCGGCGGGCCGGCCAGCAGGATGCCCTTCGGCGCCTTCGCGCCCAGCGAGGCGAACCGCTCGGGGTTGGTCAGATAGTCGACCGCTTCGCGAAGCTCGATGAGCCCTTCGTCGTTGCCGGCGACATCGTCGAATGTGATCTCGCCCTTCGATCCCTTCTTGCGCTTGGTGAGCCTGGCGAGCGACTTCGAGAAGGCGAAGAACTCGTTCGCGCCGCCCGACTGTCCCGTGATGAGCAGGAAGAAGAACGAGAACAGCGCGGCGAGGATCAGAAGCGGCAGGAGGAACTGCACGAGGAACCGCTTCGAGCCTTTGTCATCCTGCGGGTCCACGACGACCTCGCCGCCGCCGGACTGAACCGCTTCGATCAGTTGCGACGTGGCCGAGTCGGACGAGGGATAACGAGAGTAGAAGGTGTAGCCCTGGCGAGAGTTCAGCGCGACGAGAACGGTCGCATCTTCGTCCTTGAGCTCGATCGCCTTAATCTGCCGTTCTGCGGCAAGATCGAACACCCGCGAGATCGGAACCGGGCGCCCCTGCGTGATCGGTTTGAGGGCGTCGATCATGTTGAACCAGACGCCGATCAGGACCAGCGCGAGCGAGAGCAGGAACGGGCCGATAAGCGCCTTGAACTTGATGTTCGGCAGCTTGAACTTTTTCTTCTTGCTCGCTCCGGTCTGCTTTTTGGCGTAGACCTTGAGCTTCTTATCTTCCTTCGACACCTTCGTGCTCCTCCTCTCGCCCTCAGGCGGCAGGGACCGATGGTACCCGCCCGGGCCGAACCCTGCCCCGGCCCTGCCCCGGGCTGTCCTGATCCCGCTCCGGTACAGGTTCGCTATCGATGCGGTGAAACCCTCTCCGCCTCCGCTCTTCGAACGCGGAGCGTGGCGACAAACGCTGCGGACATAAACGACATCAGGGCAACTGCGCCCAGATACGGCCACGATTGCTCGACCGGATCGACCGCTCTGCGTCTACGAATGGCCGTGAACTGATGGTTGCCATCCGATTCGCCGTGGCCTTCGGTCTCTGTTTGAACTTCGTGTTCGTCCTTGGTTCCGACACCCGGCGATCCCGGCGGCGCGGGCGCCACGACCGGCGCCGGCGGCGGCGGCAGCAGCGCGGCAGGCTGCGCCTGCGCGAGCGGCCGGAAGAAGCCGAACGGGCGCGGTTCCTCGGCCGGGATGAACACCGGCGGCGGCGGAGGCGGCGGCGGAGGCGGAGGCGGTTCCTCATCGATGCAGGGACCCAACCCGCGCGTCACCGTGATCGGCATCGTCGTCTTGACGAAGCCGACCTTGATCGCCACGGTCGTGGTTCCGGGCTTGAAGGTGCACAGGAATCCCGACGTCGCGTCCGCCACGACGTTGCCGGCCGCGTCCTTGGCCGGCACGCCCGGCTCGCCCGGCTGGGGCTTCACGAACCGCGCGATCGACGGGTCGGCCGTCGAGAATTCGTAGTCGGGATGAAGGGCTTGCTGGCTCGCGCACGATCCGTTCGCCAATCCCGGTCCCGGACAGGTCAGGAGCTGCGGGAAGTGCAAGTACATCGCCTTCGCCTGCTGCATGTCGCTGGCCCCGCCGAAGGCCGCGCGCGCGATGGCGGTGAACTCGAGCATCTTGCCCGACACGGCCGAACGTCCTTGTTCGGCGTGCAGCGCGATCGAGTCGAGCGCGGGGATCGCCTTGACGTCGACCGCGGCGCGCCCGAGTGCGCCGCCGGTTGCGTCCGGCGCGACGTTGACAAGATACCACGCGTGATAGAAGCCGTCGGTCGGCATCTTCGTCTCTTCCAGCGCCGCGCCACCGGCACCCGAGACGTAGAACGGCACTCGCACCGAGGTGCCGGACGCGCCGACGCGATACACCAAGTTGACGCGGAGCCCGGACGCGAACGCGGCCGACACGCCGTGCGTAACGAGCGCCGAATGGAACGTGGTCGCATCGAGCGTGTTGTTCCAGTTGGGGAACTCGAAGCCGCGCGTGGTGTTGAGCGTCGGCTGGTTCATCATCACGATCGCCGGCTCGCCGCTCGGCCGTCCGGCAAGCACTCGATTGAGGAAGTCGGTTTGCGTCTGCGCCGGATTCTGGCCTTCCGACGACAACGAGCGGCGGCTGGAGTCGAGCACGACGACGCGGAGCGACTCCTTCCCGCGGGTGACGTAGTCGAATGCGTAGTGGGTTCGGGCTTGGCCGGCGGCCGGGGTGGGCTCGCCCACGACCACGACGGGCTTGATCGGCCCGGGTGCCTTGCGCGTGCCCCACGGCGCGTAGGCCGAGGCGAACCCTTCGCGATAGTAGATGTTGTTGGCCGGCAGCGAGCCTTGGACCATCCGGCCGGCGGCGCCGCTGAGCTGGGGCGTCTCTTGCGACTGGAACAGATCGGTCTCTCCGACGGCCGCGAACGTCGGGATCGCCATCCGGTCCAAGAACCCCTTGAATTCGGCCAGCTCTTCGGGCAAACCCAGACGGCGCATCCCGCCGCCGTAGAGCGCGAACGCCGGCGCGCCCGGCTTGCCGGCCAGCGAATTGATCTCATCCTGAATCTGGGCCGCGATCACGTCGCCCTTCACGCCGCTGCCGACGGCAAGGCTGCACAGCGCCGCGTCGCAGCCGCTCTCACCGAAGAACGCAAACGTCGTTCCGGTCTTCGGCAGATTCGGCGTCGCTTCGGTGTCGGGCTCGCGCGGGCTTCGCACGGCGTCGAAGCGGAACAACGATGAGGTCGCGATCGCCTGGATGTGGCCGTCGGGATCGACGGCGTTGGCGATGCGGCCGCCGACGGCCCATCCGGAGCGTCCATCGTCGTCGAGAATCACGGCCAGCGGCGGATCCTCCGGGGCCGACGGCTCGTAGGTCGGATACTGCGAGCGCGGCGCCGTGCGGTGCGCGTCCGTCCAACGCACGCCGTCGAATGCCATGAGCGTCGCGCTGGACAGCGACAGCCGCGAACCGGCGTACTTCTCGGTCTCTTCGCTGACCGAGGCGAGAATGCGAAGCACGGAGCCGGCCCGCCGCGCGTCGAGCGCGACGACGGCGCCCTCGGGCGGCACCGGCAGCGGCGCGAGCGCCTCGGGCCGTCCGGTCAGCAGAACGGAACGGGCGCCGCCGACGGCGATCTCGTCGCCGGCAATCGCGACGACGTCGTAGAGATCGGCCGGCGTCTGCGATCCGCGGCGCAGCAGCGGCGTCAACCCTTGAACGGCTTTCCATCCGCTGCCGGCCGACACCAGCACGGTGCCGGCTTCGCCGACGGCGACGTAGCGATCCCCGGCGACGGCGATCGCGTAGAGCGATTTGCTCGTCGCGCGCTTCGATGCCGGATCGACACGCCAGCCGCGGCCGTCGAACCGGACGATCACGCCGCCTTCGCCGACGGCGACACCGTCGGTCGGCGAGCGGAACGCGACCCCGAACAGCGCTTCACCAACGATCTGTCCGAGCCCGTAGGGAACCACCCACTCCCGGCCGTCGAAGCGCGCGAACACCCCGCGTGTTCCCACCGCCCATGCGGTCGAGCCGGCCCAGGCGACATCGTGGAGCGTCTCGCTGAGGCTCATCTGGATGGTGTCCCAGGCGCCGTCGGCGCCTTTCAGCAGCGAGATGCCCTCCTGCCCGACGGCCATCGTGCGCGAACCGTTCGGCTCGACGGCCACTGCCTCGAGCACCTTCGTGCTGGGCTGGCTCCACCGCGCCACGCGCGGCGCGGTCTGCGCCGGCGACCAGCGGCCGAGCACCGTCGTGCTGGAGTAGACGGCGCCGCCGGCGCCGAACGTGTTGCCGCTGGAGGCAACCCAGCCGTCGGTGGGAGACGCGAACGCGACGGAAACCAGATAGCCGGCGACGTTGGGCTCGCGCCACCATCCGCCGTCCTTGAAATGGAACAGGCCCATGCCGCCGGCGAACACCTCGCCCGACGGGAACGCCGTCAAGCTGGTCAGATCGAAGGCCGACAGCGGCATCGACTGATCGCAGAGCCGCGTGGCCGTCACGCGCTGCGGGCCGGCGTCGTAGCGGCCGAGCGCGTACATGTCGGGGCAGTAGCTGGTGAGACCGCCTTGGTTGGCGATGAACAACGCGAACGGCCGCGACTGGTCGCCGACGACTTCGTCCACGAACGGGCTCGAGGGATCCACCGGCGCCATTTCGCCCGTCACCCACACGCCGTTCGGCGTCGCGGCGATCGCCGACCCGCGCGCCGACTTGTTGGTCGCGCAACATCCGGCCGATGCCGGCGGACTATCGAACATCGGCCGCTGCGTCAGGTACCGGCTCCACACACTTCCTTCGCGATGCCAGATGAAAAGCGCGTCCGACGCGGAACGGCTCACGGCCCATGCTTCGTTCGGCGAGACGGCGCTGACGGCGATCAGGTCGCCTTCGACCGCGGAGATTCCGGCCTCGACCGTCCAGGTTCGCCCGCTGAGACGAAGGATCGTTCGTTGTTCGCCGACCGCGTAGCCGTACACGGTTCCGTTCGCGACGCCGAGGCTGACCGACTGCAGCGTTCGCGGCGTGATGCCGCTCTGCGAATCGATGCGCCATCCGCCGCCGGGCGCGTGATGGACGAGCAGGCCGTCCTCTCCGACCGCCCATCCTTCGCCGTTCGGCGCGAGCGAGAAGTTCGTCAGCGTCGGGTTCGCCGGCTTCCCGTCTTTGACCGGCGGGCCGATCATGTCCCACGTCATGTCCCGGGTGGATCCGTCGCCGCGGAGGAACACGACCTGCCCGCCCGGGCTGGTTCCGTCCCATCCGGGGACGACGGCGGTGGCGAGCCCGATCGCCCAGTACTGCTTCGTGCCGGGTACGACCGCAAGTCGCGACACGCGCGCGGGAACGCGGACCGGGGCCATCGTCGCTTTCGAGCCGCGGAGCCCGCCGCGCGCGAATGATTCGGCCGGCTCGGGAGCGGCGGAGCCGGGCAGCACGGTCGCCAGGATCAGGATCGAGCAGGCGGCCGCCACGCGTCGGGCGAAGCCCGCGCGCCTCCCCTGAATGGAAACGATGCCCCTCATCCGTCCTCGTGGGTGCTTTCCGGCCGGCAGGCTCGTGGCCACGCCCGGTGGAAATCATGCGAAACCCTAGAAAACATCAAGAATACTCCCGCCAAGGATGGAACGGGCACCCCATATGCCCGCAGAAAAAAACCCGCAGAAACGTATTCACCTTCGTCGGCGCGATTCCCTGCCCCAGTCCCCGGATCCGGCCGCTAATGGACCGCGATCATCCCGGGATCATCCGATTCACGAAGAATGAGACAGGAGGGGGACGGTTGTCCGTCCCCCTCCTTGGCTTGCCGTGTGGGGCGTGCCGTGTTGCTTGCTTAGGCGTTGACCGCGAGGCTGGTCGGCCGCATGCCCAAACCGACGCCCGAAGCCGACAGGCTGGCGTAGCACGCCGAGCCGGTCGCGAGCGGGTTCGGCACGGTCCCGATGATCGGGTACCGCGAGCAGGTGTGCGTCGGCACGCCGCCCGAGTTCGGGTCCCCGACCCACGCGCCGAAGTCGTAGCCCGCCTTCGGGATCACGTCGGTGTAGTGCGTCAGACCGACGACAAGACCGACCGGCGGCGGACCGCCGACCTCGTGGTCCATCCAGGTGAAGCCCTTGACGTTGGTGATCCTCTGACCGGCCTTGACCAGTTCGATCGTCCGGTTCAGACCTTCGGGCTCCAGCCGCCAGTTCGTGCGGTACTTGAAGTTCATCGTGATTAGTCCGGCACCGTTGTTGACGCAGCTGAAGTTCTCACCCGAGTCCACGTGGCTCTGGCTGAACACCGAGAACAACTGACCGAACTGGTCGTAGATGCCCCAGCCGCACGTCGGCGTCGCACCCGAGCTGGCCGTGATGCCGTAGTAGACGAAGAAGTGGTAGTTGTCCTGAATGTTGTACGGACCGAACGTGGCCGTCCCGCCCGTCGCCGTCAGACCCATCACCTGCGTGGTCTGAAGCTGCGGCGTCTGGAACAGCGCGAGCACGTGGACGCCGCCGTAGGGCGCGCGAACGCCGGCACCCGTCGTCTGCGGGAACTCGTTGATGTTTCGCGGGATCCGCTCGGCCGTCGCTAGCTTGACGTTGATGTTGTCGCCGACCGTCTGGAAATCGATCGATTTCAGGTTGGCCTCGCCCAAGTTGTCGGGCTCGCCGTCCTTGACGTAGACCAGCAGGCCGTCGGACCGGCTCAGAAGCGGCTCGACCACGCAGCTGTTCGACTGGGTCCAGACGACGCGACGCGTCGACGGGAAGCTGCTCGTCTCCCCACCCGGGCACGCGATGTCGGCAGCGTTTCCGATGCCGCCCACCGCGACGGCCGCCAGGGCGACGGTCATGATCAACATCTTCTTGGTGAAGTTCCTCATCCTCGGTACCCTCCCCTTCTCGTGAGACGCCTCGTGGGCATCCCGATCTTTCGAGCTAGGCCAGCAAGTTTCCGGTCGTCGACAAGTACGTGGTCGTGATGGTGGTGGACGCGTTGCCGGCGCGGTCTTCGGCGGTCACCGAGACGGTGAAATAGCCGATTCCGTGCAGGCTGACCGACCAGTCCGTGATCGGCTCCTTGTCGAAGGTGACCGTGAAGGCCGTTACCGCGTTCGACAGCAGGTCCGTGACGACGACATGGAGTGACTCGATTTGGTCGTTGTCGGTCGCCGTCCCCACGACGAGCGCCTCGGCCTCGAGCAACTGGATCGTGTCCGGCGGCGTGATCAGCGTGAGTTCGGGCGCTTCCGTGTCGGGCGTCGCGTCGGCGGTGAAGGAAACCGCGGCGGACGTCGCGACCGGAGGCAGAGCCTCGGCCGGTGCAACGCCGCACTCCTCCTCGAGCAGCAATGCGTTGTCCGGGTCGATGGCCGCGTCGCGGCACTCCACATAGGCCGCCCACTTGCGCTCGGCCGTCGTGGCCATCGCGGACGTGGCGCGAGCCGTGATCGTGTTCGCTCCGTCCGCGGCGGGAATCAGCGCTTCGAACTCACCGGCGGCGGTCGCGGCCGCCTCGGCGAGCACCGCGTCGGCGGCGTCGCGGATCTCGACCACGGAATTGCTCTCAGCCGTGCCGCTCACGGTGACGAGGCGCGTGCTTTCGGAGCCGCCTTCGGCCGGCGAGGTGATGACCGGCGTCGCCGGCGTCGGCGCGACGGTGAAGCGCCACTCGAAGCAGTTGAACGTGGGACCGGTGTTCTCGTCGCAGTTCTGTCCGTGAGCGCCCAGAAGCGGGTCGTCGGTCATCAGTGCGAGGGCGCGATAACTACCGGCCGTCAGCGCGGCCGCAGGCGTGAAGATGACCGTGTCGGGGCCGGGCAGGTTCGACGCGAGGCTGCCGGTCCCCGTTTGGGGCGCCGTCGCCGAATCGCGGTGCGAGACCGTTCCGGCGACCGCCGCGCCGTCATCGTCGGGCCCGAAAACCGAAAGCGTGGACGCGGGCGTGATCGGCTGGTTCACCTGGAACCAAACCGCGCACGGGTTGTCCGTCGTCGCCGAGGTGCCACCCCAAGCGAAGTTCGGGCAGCCGGTCTGACCCGGATCCACGCCGCGCACGGCCTGACCCGCGCCGGGCACGGCTTTGATCGGGACCGTGTGCGCCATCGACGGCAGCGAGATCATCGATCCGACGATGGCCGTTCCGACGAGGATCGGCACCGCCTTCCTCCAACGTGTGACACGCATCGAGAATCCTCCTCCTTGCCCTCGTAGGGCATCCCCTCCGGATCGCCGGGGCGATTCCCCCGGCGGGGCGCCGTCCACAATTGCCCCCTGGACGACGTCCTGTTCCTGTTGGGCTATTCGCCCTGCCACGGACCTGTTCCTGCCCCTCGGGCGTGTTTTCCTGGAATACGGCCTATGACCTGCGAAGATACGAAGGAGACCGGTGCGTCTTACGAAAGTTCAATCGAATTGACCCCGGCGCGCGCAAGCGACAGGACGCGCGGCGGCAGCGGCGACACGGCGAAGTTCACGAGCTTGGCCTGCACGGGATCGCTCAGCACCACGATCAGGTAATCGCGAATGTTGCGGACCTGTTCGGGGTTGGCCGTCGTCGGGTAGGGGCCGCGGTAGTTCTGCCAGGCCAAGACGAATCCGAAGCTGCACAGCGCGTATCCCGACGGCGGGTTGGTGAGCGACGCTCCGCTCCAGTCTCCGGTCGTCTGTGGCGGGAGCGTGGACGAATCGGCGGCCTGCTTACAACCGTTCGATGTCGCAGCGGCATACGCGCCCGAGCCGTTGTCGATGAGCGCTTGCTTGAGGCCACGGTCCTTTGCGACGCGAAGCGAGACGTAGCCGATGGCGCCTTGACGGCTGGAGATGCAACCGGCCATCCCCTCGTCGGCGTTGCCCTTGCACACCGGCGAGGCGCCCAGAGGCCACGCCTGATTCAATTGCGGCTCGACATAGGGGCGGAACATCGGATTGCGCTTGGCGAGATAATCCTTGAAGACCAGCGATGCACCGCCCTGGTCGGATCGCACGACCAAGCGCACGGCACGCTCGCAGGCCGCCAGCGACGGATTATCGGCCACGAGCGCCTCGTCGTTCCACGACGTGATCAGGCCGGCGTACATGAGCGCGAGATTCTCGCCGCTGATTTTGAGCGGCTGCTTCGCGCAATCAAGGTTGTAGGAAACGGTCAGCGCGTCGATATAGACGGGGATGTGCTGGACGCTGCCGATCCGGAACAGTTGCGCGCGCGAATCGGTTTCGATCAACGCTTGCTCGACCCGCGAGAGCGCCACTTCGCGGCCGTAGAACATGTCCACACGATCGATCGCCGCTTCGGTGGCGATCGCGTCGCTGGTGCCGTAATAGGCGATGGTTCCTTTGGCGGCGCCGCACCGCGCGCCGTAGGACGGCAGCCAAAGCTTGTAGTGGAATCCGAGTTGCGCGCGCGTGCCTTGCCCGGAGACCGAGTCGGGCGGAAGCTGCTTGTAGCAGAACGGGTCGAGCGCGCGAGCCGTGCCGTTGGCAAGCAGCGGAAGCACCAGAAGCAGCGCGAGCAGGGCCCGGCGCATGCCGGACCGTTTCGTTCGTTTCGTGCAATCGCGCAACGGCTTCTTCGTCCTCTCGCCCTGCAGCTCTCTTCGAGGTGCTTCGTCTCGGAAGCGGCGAGGACCTCCCCGATCCTCGCCGCTTTCGGATATTTCTGTCGAGACGACCGGCTAGACGATCGGGCCAAGGCCGGGCAATTCGCCACAGAAGTTGCGTTGGATCGCCGGGTCGTTGATCCAATAGTCGCACTGGCGGGTCTCGGTGCTGTTCGGCGCCCGGTAGCTGCACATTGCGTCCACCTGTCCCTGGCAGGGACCGCCGGGCGCGGCCGACGCCGGGATGCCGATGCCCGCGACCACGGCCAGGGCTCCGAGCAAGCCAAGAGCTTTTCTCATCGTGTTTCCTCCCCCATGTTCTGGTTAGCCGGACAAGACTCGCCGGCCGGACGCCTGAATTTTCGCCGTGCGGACGGTCGATTCCTTCCCGGCGCCCGTCGCTGCCCCGGTCGCGGCACCGGCCGGAAGCAGGCATGCGTAGCCGTACTGCGGGTGCGGCCGGACGGCGAAGGTGACGCCGGGCGTGATCCATTCCTGCCGGATCGGAGCGACGACCGTCGCGGCGCCGACGCCTCCGTTCGCGATCGCGATGATGTCCAGGCCGCGCTCGTAGTCGGGAACGTAGACGATGTCGTCGCGGACCGGATGGAACAAGCCGGCCGACGCGCCGATCCCTTCCGACGGCCGGATCCAGTAGCCCTTCTGCACGATATTGCCGGGATCGGTGACGTCGAGGAAGCGCACGCCTTGGTCGTACCAGCCGACGGCGACGATCTTGTGCCGGTTGAACGTGAACCAGTGACTCGAGCAGGTGATCGTCGCCGCGGCGCCGCCGTCCACGTAGGTTCCGAGTTCGGTGATCCATTGGTCGCGCAAGGTCAAGTTGCCGGTCGTCGTCGCGGGGATCTGCCATGTCTGGAAGCCGCCTTGCTCGGTGCCGGTCTCGCCGCAGAAGGGCTGGAGCCAATCCTCTTCGGTGACGAGCATCGTCGATGCGTCCAGCCGCATCGAGTTGTGATGGATGAACTGATTCCATGTGTTGTTGGCTGCAGTGGTCATCTGATACTTCACCACCGGCGAGAGCGGGTTGGTCACGTCGAGTTGCGCGGTCCCGCCCGAACCCGTCGCCCACACGCGCGTGGCCGACTCGGCCCACACATCGTGCACGTCGCCGCCGGTGAATGCGGCATTGCCGCGACCGGCGGGATTCTGCGACGAAAGCACGCGCGTCGTTTCGACACGCGGCTGCTTCGGGTTGGCAAGATCGACGATGTAGATCGAGCCGTCGCGCGCGCCGCCGACGTAGGCGTAGCGGGCGCAGTCGGCGATGCAGTTGGCGATGTGGCCCGGTCCGCCCTTGCCGGTCGGCGTGGCTGCGGGATACATCAGGAACGCCTCGAGCGTGGGCAGCGCCGGGTTCGCCCACGACACGACGTACATGCCCCCGGCGATGTTGCTGCTGGTGTTGTCAACCGAGATCATCGCGAGCCGTCGCGACACCGACACGTCCACGTCTTCGTTCTCCCAGACGGGAAGCGGCAGCGCGCCGACCAGGATCGGCAGTTCCGCGTTGGTCGCGTCGAAGATGCGAAGCCCCAGATAGCCGGTGGTGAAGTAGTAGGTCTTGCCGCCCGACTGAACGAAGCGGCCGCCGACGCCGCCGGCGTCGGGAACGGTCGCGATCAGGGAAACATTCGGGCTTGCCAGAATGCCGGCCGCCGCGGGCGCGATCGTGACGCCG
>Ga0214471_10002470_pt1 | contig 14512 bp, 10 predicted proteins | sample RVTome_5_FD_207665 | JGI IMG/M metagenome (GOLD analysis project Ga0214471, IMG submission 207665) | Soil microbial communities from uranium-contaminated site in the Upper Colorado River Basin, Wyoming, United States - RVT142D155 | ecosystem: Environmental > Terrestrial > Soil > Contaminated >...
GGCAAGTTCGCTTTGCGGTGGACGTCCTGCATCGGCATGAACGATCAGGAACCCGCGATGCTGATAGATGTTACAGTTTTCACGCAATTATCACCGGAAAATATTCCCCGGATCATACAGGATCTCAAGGATGACATTCCTTCTCATCAGATTATTGAAGAAACCGGCGACGGGCGCAATGCATCCAGTCTGATCCACTCAATGGTCAAGAATAACATTCGATGGCGCGATGAAGTTCTGCTGACGGACCGTGAGGTCGGTTCCGCGGTACGTTCGGCGGTGATGAGGTCACGAGAAGAAATTTTGCAGGCCGTGATCGACTCGGGGCTTCGCGGACGTGGGGGAGCGGGATTCCCTGCGAGCCTTAAATGGAAGTACTGCCTTGAATCGGAAGGGCCTGAGCGGTACCTGATTTGCAATGCCGATGATATTTTTCTTGATCGCAACAGATGCGTGATGTGCGGACGGTGTGTCGAAGCGAATGTGAAGCATGACGGGAAGCATGAGCTGGAACTGGCAGGTCGTGGAATCAAGACCAGTCTGAAAGCTAATTCTCCGGACGGGATTGGCGGGACATCACTTACCCGTGACAGTCACGCAATCCAGGCCTGTCCGGTCGGAGCATTGACAGTTAAGCAGGAAGCGTACCGGGAGCCAGTCGGGCACAGGCATTTTGATAAGGAACCGATAGGCAGCGATCTGGAACATCGCCATAACGCCGGAAAAAAAGGGGGCTCGGAAAATGGGAGGTAAATTAAAAATTGCCACCTGTTCACTTGCCGGATGTTTCGGATGCCACATGTCGATCCTCGACATCGATGAGCGGATACTTGACCTCGCCAGGGTCTTTGAGTTCAACAAAACCCCGCTTACGGACATAAAGGATCAGACCGAATGCGATATCGGAATCATCGAGGGCGGCTGCGCAAACTCCGATAATGTAGAAGTGCTCAGGGAATTCCGCGGTAAATGCAAGATACTGGTCTCGATCGGCGACTGTGCCACGATGGGAGGTGTTCCGGCGATGCGGAACAACATACCGATCAGGGAATGCCTGGCGGAAGCATTCCTCAGCGGACCTACCGTCACTCATGGAATAATTCCGAACGATCCTGAAATTCCGCTGATGCTTAACAGGGTGTACCCGTGCAACCAGGTAGTGAGGATCGACTATCACCTGCCCGGATGCCCACCCGGTGCCGATTCGATTTTTTCGTTCCTGTCCGCGCTCAAGGAAGGCCGAAAGCTGGACTCGGGAAAATGCCTCTTGAAATAGAACTTGTGGATCGGGACGGAAATATAATCGATAAAAAATACCGGGACTGACTGTCGAGGCAATGAAAATACTTGTATTGGGATATGGGAATCCGGGCAGGGAAGATGACGGGCTTGGTCCGGCACTTCTCGACAGGCTTGAAAAGATCAAGCTGGATAATGTCACCTGCCAGTCAGATTATCAGCTTAATATTGAATATGCGGAATACTGCAGCCTCCATGATGTGGTTATCTTTGTAGACGCATCGGTCAATCCGGAAAAGCCCTTTATCTTCAGGCAGGTATTACCGTCGCAAGAGGTTTCGCATACTACACATTCAATGTCGGCTGAATCTGTCGTTGCGCTGTGTGAGTCGATTTACGGGAAACGCCCCCGGGCTTTTATGCTTGAAATAAAAGGCTTCTCTTTCGAGATCGGTGAAGGTTTGTCGGGTCCCGCAGAAAAAAATCTCGATGAGGCGTTTATCTTTCTCCACAATTACCTGCTTTCGATCCTGTCGAAATAGAAAACCCCCGGAATTCTACCGGGGGGTCTGGAGGAGAATTTATTTAAAAGCCTAGTATCCAAATTCGGGAAGGTCGGGCATTTCAATATCTTCGAAAATGCTCTGGGGCAAAACCTGTGGCGGCATAATTCTGCCATCTCCCAGGCCTTTGAAGTCAAAGTCAAACCATGGATCAGGATCGGGATCGGGGATCGGGATAATGATCAGGTCTTTGAACTGGTCGTGGAACCATGGGGGAAGTGTCAGCAAAGGCTTGAAATCAACGGAGAGGCCATATATCGCATGTCCGCTCTGAGCCTTGATTCTCAGGAAATAAGTACCTGAGCTAAGGAATCCGCTGGAGATGGCTTCCGGCTTGGCTCCTCCGTTCGAGAAAACTATCGGGTTCAGGTCTTCATCATAGAGGTACAGGTTCAAATCGGCAGTTCCGTTGGCGATCCAGTCGAGAGACGCCTGAATCCTGGTGTTATCCTCATCAAGAATAACCTTGATGTAATCGTTCTGGTCTTCACCGGAATCGACTATCGAGTAAACCTCATCGCCATCGGGATCTTCATCAAATGAAAGATTCGTGGTTAGTGCATCGTCGTTATCAGTCTCATCGACCTGTGTTCCGCCTGCGAATTTGATGCCATAGTCGGCCGTGCCTTCGAATGCCTTGACCCGGGCGTAATAAACTCCGGGAGCAAGGTCTTCAATGTAAAGAGTTTTCGGGCCGCCTGTGTCACCATTAAGGTACTGGACAGGCTCCATTCCGCTGTTGTAGAGATAAACATTCAGCCACGCATCTCCGAGCCACCCCAGCTTGATGTATAAATCTAGTGCCGGAGCGAAGGTGATGATCTTATAGTAATCGTTCTGGTCAGTATCCTGATCTACATGCCCCTGGTAAAAGTCCAGGTGCTGGACCACGATCGCGTCGCCAGTATCGTCATTAGGTTCGAGCAATTCTTCATCTTCAGAAGTCCAGACAATCTGGACATCCCGCTCACCCCTGGCGGTAAGGAATTCCGCTTCGGCCTTGCTGTTGTAATTCGAAATTTCGAGACCTGTATCGCCGGTGACAGGATTCGATGCTCCACCTGAACAGCCGATAGTGCCGAGCACAAGCGCAAGAACTGAAGCGAGAAGGATTTTGAGAGTATTGGTTGAGATAATTTTTGTATTCATATCGTTTCTCCTCATATCAGGGAATAATTCCCGTGGTTAGAAATTAAGAGCAATACAGATGCCAATTCATCATGTTTCCAAAAATTATGGTTGTTAAGATTAAATTTCCCAATAAATATAGAAAATGCAAATAAATATCCCTGAAATTGGGATATAACGCGTTTTGCCTTGACTGGAAATATCCCGGTATTCAATCAAAATGACAGAAAAAACCCCCGGATTATCCGGGGGCACATTCAGGAGGGGTATCGTATATATTAAGATGGATTACATCCAGTCCTGGAGATTTTCGTAATGCGCATGCAGTACATTAACCATGCCCTGATCTCCATCCTCTGAATTTACCTGTTCCGATTTTGACTTCGGACGCGCAAGATCCTGTGATGCCGAGGTGTCATTATCGAGACTTTTGCCCATTAAGGCTGTACCGATCGCGAACATAACCGCCATGAATCCGACCAACATCGCCGCGTAGATCAACTGTTTTGTAAGTGTTAATTCGTTCATTTTCGGACTCCTCTCATCGTACATTTTTGAGATTCAATGAATATTGGAGCAAGGGAGGTTCCAAATATGAAAAATCAAGCAAAAAACGGTGAAATCAGCCTGCAATGGGCATGTCCGCACGGCTTATGACATAAAGACAGCATATTTTCAGATGTGGCTGAGGCTTTGCAATTAGAGAATTCAATCAAAATAAGAGAAAACTCCCCAATTTTAATCGGGGAGTTTCATTATCATATATAGATTATTTTACGCCGGGAAAAACCGGTGTTAGTGAGATTACACCCGTTCGATTCGCACCAATAATTCCGAGATCGATTCGCTGCCACCGGTGAGATCGGATAGGGTTCGTCCGTTCGACTGGGCAACCAGACTTCGGGGATCGAATCCGGCCCTGGAATAATTTTCTCCGGCTACAGTCACATCGTCGATAACGACATCCATACTTCCATTGACGCGACTCGAATGCCTGTATCCGATTGCAGCTGTACCCGGACGGATACTCTGTACAACCTGTACTTCGCCGTCGAATCCGGTGTTGTCGGCTTTCGCGATCCTAATCCTGGAGCCGTTGGCAAGGTTCAGGCGTTCAGCGTCTCTGCGATTAATGAAAACCTTGTTGTATCCAGGAGTTTTTCTGTCCCAGTTGTCGAACGGGGTATAAGGGATGTACGAAATATCACGGCACATGATGAGTCCCATCGATCCATCTGTAGAACCCGATGCCGAATAAGATGGCAGGGGATCGAAGGATTCGCCGGTGAGAGAATTTTTCGCAAGAGCAGCTTCCTCGATATATAACCGGACCGCGTCGCGGGAGCGCAGATTTTCCGGACGATCATATGAAAATCTACCGCCACGATTGAGTACATTAACCGCACGCTGCCAGAGTTCCGGCCTGATTGAATTTTTCCATCTTTCTTCCGAGAATACGCTCTCGCCAAGATGCTTCCGCGCCTGCCTGAAAATATTCAACTCACTGTCTGACGACGGACTCGCTACCGCGAGATTTGCCACAGCCTTCAGATACCAGTTATCCTGGTGGTCAAAATTGTTTCCTGGGCCAAGCCCATCCCGTCCGAAACCGGCAAGACCCAGCTGCTTTCCAAAAGCGACCAGCATCGCTTCAAGGTTCGACGGCATGTTTACACCGTCGACATTAACATCCTCTACCAGTGGATCGACAACAGGCTGCGAAACTGAATCCCTTTCAACCGCCCAGCTTTCCCACTGAGACGTATCCGGGAAAATGTAATCGGCGTATTCCGAAAAATCGCCAATTCCGGTATCGCATGCGATGACCAGCGGAATCCTGCTTCTATCCTTCAGAATGGCTGTGTTGCGCTGACCCGATGACGAATCCGATGTCTGCGATGGCTGGTGCATGATAAGAACTCTGGCGCCATAAGGATACCCGTCCCCGATCGACGGAATTACGTCATGTGACACATTTTCCGCCAGAGGGAACCACGGTCTCTTCGATGGGTAGCCGCTGAAGGTGGAACTCGTTTCGTAGTTTGCTCCATCGCGCGCGATCTTTGTTCCGAACGGTCGATGAAGATCGGTACTCAGGATCTCGAAGGGATAAGGGGCATTGCCGTCGTGGAATGGATTCATTCCTTCGGCATTAATCAATACGCCGCCATCGGATCCCGGATTACCGGCAAGAATATTCAGACCGATTATCGCCAGCGCATTATTGAAACCATTCGAATGCCCGGTAGGCCCGGTATGGAAATCCGCTATTGATTTCCTGCCATGTGAAACAAATTCACTGGCGGCACCGATGATTTTTTCCGCATTTGTATCGCACGCCGATGCATACTCCGCAATAGACCTTGTGAACAGCCGTTTCTTAAAAAGTTTGAACGATGTTTCCGCGGTAATTCCACCGGAATTGTAGTCCGCATCAAGATCTCCCTCCATTGCCGGCCCGTCGATTTTCACACCGGCAGCCTGACCATTCCTGATAACAACAAATTCATCGGCTGACCCGATACCGATCTCGTCTGCACGGAGATATCCTGACGGCTTCCCGTTTTCTAATTTTACAAGCCACGACGCTGACGAGTATGCTTTCAATCCATCAGATTCAGCGGCTCGGGGATTCGCATTTTCGAGGAACTGCCGGTCGAGTTTTCCATTCTCGATTATCCAGCGGCACATTCCCATGGCAAAAGCGCCTTCGGTACCGGGCTCAACCGGAATCCATCCGGAAAACTGCGAACTGGCAGGCAACTGCGCGTTCACGACCGTGTATTTGGCGTTCCTGTTAAATGCGCCGTCCGCGACCATGGTCGACACGGAAGCGGGCGATGATTCCAGTTCCGCGAATCCAGGCCCGAAGAAAATTACATGCTCAGCGTTTGCGTAGTCAGGCTTCGGAATTGAATCTTCAGAAACCCACTTTCCGCTTCCCCAGCTTCCGCATGCATTTTTCCATGCCGATTCTGCGCTGTTCTTTCCGGGAGCCTGTTCCCGGTAAACATTCATGGAGCCAAAAGACTTCTCCATGAACCACTCGACAAATTCCCTGCGCCCTCCCGGAAGATTCCCGGACATGAACACAAGCTGATTATTTACCGGACCCAGGTCGGGATGGTTTGGATCGATCAATTTATTCAGATGCGCTGCGTACTTCAATTTGAACGCGGCTACTGTCATCTCACCGGCGCGAATTTTCTCTACATCATGTCCCATAGATACCGCTGTATTCCTGTCTTTAAGGCCGAACACGCTTCGAATTCCGTCCACATTCCCTTCGCCGAATAAATTTCCGCCATTGGTAATTTCATCGACTGCCTGATTGAAGTCGATCGTTTCCCAGCGGTTATCGCCGCGATTTGTCCCACGCTTGCGCTTAAGGACCTTCCTCAGGCGACGTGGATTGTAAAGAACGTCGAGGACCGAGTCCTGTATATCGGGATTCGCGGCTCCTTCGACCGATGCCAGTTCAGCCAGGGTCGAATCATATGGAAGATTCGGGTATCTGGAAGCTGAACTCAGGGGATTCCCGTCGACCTTTACCAGGTACCCGTCCGTAAGCTTGCATTTTACCGGCGACGAGAAATTTCCGTTATGGTAAGCGGAGTAAATGATATTTTCAGGCTTATTCAGATTGTATTCGAACGAGCCATCCGTCTGGCCTTTGGCTTTCATATCGCGATTCATTTTCGCGAAGATGCCAAGTACTCCACTTGTGAAGAGTCCTACTCCTCCGACCAGCGCCGCTGTTTTCAGGAATTCCCGGCGTGAGTTGGGTTTTTCCGCATGATTGAAGAAATCCTGTTCAGTCATAATTAATGGCTCCCTCCCAGTCCTTCCATTTTTTCAATCTCGCCACGCAGCGGGAGCATTCGGAACGCCAGTATGAAAAGCCAGATTCCAAGCACCACCACGGCCGCTCCGACAATATATTCATTCAGGCTGGGATGGTAGCCCAGAGACCAGCGAATATTCTCAGGAAATGCCGTCCCGTACTGCTGGGTCCTGGGGTCGCCCCATTCCTCGAATACCGGGAAAAACAGAGCAGGGATTACGATGTTCAGCCTGGTGCCAATCATGCCTATGACAACACACAATCCGGCAAAACCAAGCCATTTGACACTTCTGCCTGTAGCAGGCATTGCTACAATAATGACAGGGATCACCATCCCGAGTCCGACTTCAAGGAACCAGAAAACGTAGAAATATGGACCGTATAATATGGTCTGCCACGTGCCTGTTTCCTCAGGGATCTGCCCGTAGAATGTGACCAGCAGTTCGGATGAATGCAGAACGATATCAAACGCGAGAATTCCCATGGTCAGCCTTGCGAGAAGCATGACCAGTTCACGTTTTTGTTCTTTGGGAATATCTACAAAAGTCGCGGTCAGGAAAGTGAGAAGTCCTCCACCCGAGACAAGAGCGGAGATCAGGAAAATGATCGGGAACAATCCGCCGAACCAGAAATCTCTGGCTTTTACGACCGCGAAGATCGATCCGGTACCGCCGTGTACACCGAACGCGCATGGAATTCCAATTACGCCCAGCATGAACATCCAGTAGTGTGCTTTTTTCGTCCACGAGGCACTCGGCTGTTCCTCACCCATCGCGATAAGTTTATAAAGCTGCCATCCCCACCTGCGTTCCGACGCCCATCTGGCGAGAGGCGCTCGCAGGACTATCCATAGCTCTGCTAAAATTATGACTGCATAGAACATGTAAAAATAACATTCCCATGCAAGTACCGAAGTTCTCGATCCATTCGACACAACGTAAAGCATTCTTTCTGGATGCCCAAGGTCAACCGCGATAGCCAGTCCGCCAAGTGTCAGGCAGATAAATGCCTGCGTCAGGGCAAGCGGGCCTATCGGCTCCATTTTCTTGACCCCGAAGACATAGATCATCGTAGAAAGCAGGAACGATCCCGCCGATAAACCAATGAAATAGATATAAACGGCCACCCACAATCCCCACGGAACATGCTGGGTCAGATTTGTCGGCATCAGCCCCTCGGTTACCCGGATGTACATTCCCCACATGCAGATGAGTGAGACAACAATAAGAATCACAAGACCGAGTAGCTGCCATGCTGTTAATTTTGGTTTTTCTGTATCCATTTGTGTCTTGCTCTCCTTATGTCAGATAGTAAACGGAAGGTTTGTTGCCTAGCTCTTCCTTGAGCCGGAAATGATTACGGGTTCGCAGCAACTCATGGAGATTTTCGCCGTGCAGTCGGCATGTGGCTTCAGGATCGTTTATATTCCCGAAATGGATCGCTCCCGGAGCGCATGACTCAGCGCACGCCGGATTCAATCCCTTGTATACCCTGTGAAGGCAGAAAGAACATTTTCTTACATTGCCGATCGGGGAATTAAGCCCTTTCCGCACTCGATTCTCACCGTACTCGGGAGATGGCTGTTTTTCCCAGTCCGCCGGAGGTTCGTTATACCAGTGCCCGTAGTCGAACGACCTGGCTCCATAAGGACAGCCTGCGATACAGTAGCGGCATCCGATACAGATGTCGTAATCGACAACGACAACACCATCCACATCTCTCTTGAATGTAGCCTGCGTAGGACATGGATAAACGCATGACGGTATCTCACAATGGAGGCATGGACGGAAAATAAAGTCGCGCCTGATATCCGGATATTCTCCATATTCTTCCGCCCAGAGAACGTTGTAATCGACTCCCGGAGGAGTTTTATTTTCAGCTTTACAGGCAACTACACATGCGCTGTCTCCCATGCACCTGCGGATATCGATTATCATCCCGAACTGCACACCCTCTTTTATGAGTGATTCCGCCTGTGCGTTCATCGATGCGACCGCGGTCGCTATAGCTCCCGCCGCGGAGCATTTGAGAAAATCGCGCCTGTTTATTCCGGACGTAGAAGAATGTTCGAATTCACCGGACGGGGACTGGTAATTTTCATCGCCACCATTTTCCATTTGTTCATAAACAAAAGAGTCGATCACACTGAGATCCACTTCCAGTCCGTCCTCTTCATCATGCGATGCGCATCCGCATGAACTTTCACCGGTTCCACCGCAGCAGGATTCATCGCCTGATACTTTGCCAGACGCTTTCAGGAATTCTAAACCGCTTTGATTTTCTGGTGGTTGGTTTTTGACGGGTTTCGCAGGCATGAACAAAAATTCACGCCTTGACACTTTTTTCGCATTACCTGCCTGTTTTGCTTCCTCGATCAAATCTATTTCATCTTTGATCATGCGAACATCTCCTCAAGCATGTGAGAAATATATCAAATGCCGGAATATAAAGAATGTGAGTGTAAAACGATGCATCAGCTTATAGGTTAACCAGGCTTGAAAACAATTGTGGGGAAGTTTAACCCTGTTTCAGTAAACTGTCCAGAAAAATTGGTCAGCCTTTATAATTTTTTTACCTGTATTAAATGTGTCATAGGGTAAAATGAGTGCTACAATAGCCACCCGTTGAAATACTTAAGGAAATTCTGCTACCATCATTTTCCTGATCATCAGGCTCTGGAAGGTAAAGTAGATGAGACAATCAAAGCTGACAAAATTGAAGATTCGACTGGTTCAGGCATCCATTCTGGTTGTGGTGCTGATCGCTACAGGCGCAGTCTCCGGTCAGGATGCCGCCGATGGGGAAGCCGCATTCAATTCCAATTGTAAAATGTGCCACACTATTGGTGGTGGCGACGGTACAGGTCCCGACCTGAAAGACATTAACAGCAAGTATTCGTTCGACGAGCTTGTGTCTTTTTTATCAGACCCATCCACATTCGGTGTAACTTCTATGCCTGGGTACGAGCATCTTGGTACAGGGACACTCGAAGCTATCGCTATCTACATGGGCGCTTCTCCGGAAACGGTTACCGAAGATCCTCCGGCTGAACCGGAAGAATCTACCGAACCGGAACCAGAAGAAGCGGAAATTCATCCCGGGGAAGCAGCATTCAATACGAGCTGTGCCGGTTGCCATTCATTTGGCGGCGGAGCAAAAATGGGTCCGGACCTCTACGGAATGGGCGACCTCTACGGGTATGACGATCTTATTGCGTTAATTAAAGATCCAGCCGCCTTTGGAGTTTCCATGCCTCCGTTTGCAAGTCTTGGTGATCAGACCATTAAAGATATTGTAGACTATCTCGGAGTGAATCCGGGACATACGGTACAGGCTGTCGAGGAAGAACCCGCTGAAGAACCGTCTGAAGAGATTGAAGAAGTCGAGGAGCAGCCAGCCGGTCCCGATGGACAGGCGGCTTACAATCAGAACTGCAAGGGTTGCCATTCGATAGGCGGAGGTGCCGGAGTCGGACCGGACCTCGAAAATATTGGAAACAACTACGGGTACAACGACCTGGTCTCCCTGATTAAAAATCCGGGATCGTTCGGAATATTGATGCCGCCATACGCCAGCCTTGGTGACGAAACGGTAAAAGCCATCGTGAGATACCTTGGTGTAAATCCGGGACACACGGTCGAACGGACGGAAGAAGAGCCGGAGGATGAGCCGGATTTATCCGAAGGCAAATCTTTGTTCGATCAATATTGCTCTGAATGCCACACGATAGGAGCAGGACCCACGGCGGCTTTCGACCTTTCTGATATTGGCGCTCAATACGGTTATGACGAACTCGTTGATTTCATCTCCGATCCTGCTCATACCGGATTGATTTCAATGCCCTCCCACGAAAATCTCGGACGGGAGACCATCCAGAAAATTGTTCAGTACCTTGGTGTTCAACCCGGACATGTTCCTGCAGGCAGCACCGGCGGTCCCGCCGATCTGTCAGTCGGTGAAGCTGCGTTCGAAGAGCACTGCTTTGGATGCCATACAATCGGCGGTGGAGATGGTGTCGGTCCCGATCTGGCTGACATGGGAAATATATACGGCTACCAGGACCTGGTCGCTTTCATGATAAATCCGAACGAGTTTGGCGTTATGATGATGCCTTCCTATGGACACCTCGGAAGGGACACAATCGAAGCGATCGTCCAGTACCTTGGAGTTCAGCCGGGGCATACAGTGACGGGCGCACCAAGCCGTGGCGGCGGAAGCTCGCAGCTTGCCGGATCGCCTGAGTCCATATATTTTGAGGATAAGATCCCGGCTCCATGGATCGATCAGCCGCTTGGAAAAGTCAACGAAGAAGAAGGCGAGGCGCTGCTGCGGTACGAGGGCCTTGATTCAAGCGGACATAAACATCCGGCTCCAACCGTGGACAATCCCCCGCAGGAACCGCAGACAGATATGATGGCACCCGGTAAATCCAAAACCGGCGCTTTACTGAGATACATGCCCGCAGTTATTCTAATTCTCGGCGGACTGCTTACCGTATGGTACAAAAGCTGGGAAAGAGGACAGACTGGTCTGTAACTGCCGGTATTAATCGTAAAAATTACCCGCCGGATTCAATGGCGGGTTTTTTAATATCTATTTTGGAATTCTTGATATTGCCGATCTGGATTTTGAGAGCTTCTGAATATCGCTTCGCCGGGCAGTTTTTCCGGAGTACCTGATAAATTGATACTGTCCTGCAAACTCCCCAACCTTGTCGCCCCACTCGGGATTGTATTTCCGCGCCGCGTCTGCACAGTCCGTCTCCGTAGCCAACGATCCGGAATTATAACCTTTCTTCAGAAGGATCCTTCTTATTCGCCTGAACGACCGGTCGCTTTTTCGCAGCGACTCTGTAAGCATGTAATCTTTTCCGAATTTTGCCTTGTGCCTCAACCCCAGCATAAGAAGGAGAAGTGACGATACGATCAATCCGGCTCCAAGCCTTGGGATCCGCTCGAGTCCGGGAATCATGGGCTCTATGTATTCGTAATAATCCCTGTCCCAGTTGTAGAAGAAATACCTGGCGGAAAACATCATACTCCCAATCGCGGGAAGCACCGTCTTTTCAAAAAATCCTCTGGGGTTGAAAACGTAGAGTTCTTCCATTCCGTTGTGGAACGACAGCCAACCACCTGCTGCCCTGTCGGTGATCCCCTGGTACCACGTCTGTGGGGTGGGATCGAATTCCACCCAGCCGATATCCGGCCAGAAAACCTCGACCCAGGCGTGCGCGTTTTTTTCCTGGACGATATATCGATTGGTCAATATGCTGTAATTTCCCGGTGCATAACCGGTTACAACTCTCGCCGGTATCCCGATCGAGCGGCACATGACAGCCATCGAAGTTGAGAAATATTCACAATGCCCGCGCTTGTATTCCCAGTCGAACAGAAAATAGTCGACAGCATCCTCTCCAGCCGGCACACCGTGGGGCGGATTCAATGAATAATTGTAATGGGATTTCAGGTACCGGATTATGGCGTCGACTTTTTCATAAACGGTTGATTTCCCGGCTGTAACCTCGTATGTCTTTGCCCTGACCCGCGTGAAATCGTAGGACGGCTTATCTTCCGCGTTAGTCCTTCCCGATTCCGGGAGCTGGGTGTAACGGTCGAAAAATTCCGGCTCGCTTTCTTCCAGTTCCGCAAGGCTGTAATCGTAAGCGTTAAGATACGCACCCTGGGCGTAGTGTTTCCTGCTGGTGACGCTGTACACCTGGTTGGCTACAAGAGAATCCGCCGTATTCGGAGCGCGCATGGTGAACATATCGTCGATCACCACTGCCGGAATGGGCATTTTCATTTCGATCGGCTGCCATGGATGAAAAACTATGCCCGGAAGATTTTTCCTCAGATGAAATTCAGCGGTTATTGTATCTTTCAGGATATCGCTGTCCAGAATAATGCCCGCCGCTTCAAGCTGCGGGTGGTTGACCTCACCATGGTAATAAGATACACGGGTTGTGGGATCGTCGAATCGCCACGGGGTCGATCGTGTTTCTTCCGACGAGATCCATCCCCTTCCGGTGTACAAATCGAAGCCTTTTCCACGCCAGTACGATGCCCTGTTGCTGACAACTTCCATCACTATTTCACTGGACTGCGAATTGTGGACTATCCTTGCTTCCGAAATATTGAACTCGTCGCTGAATCCGGCGTACTTCTGGGAATCCGCACCAAGCATTCCGCCTGTTAATAAGCCTGTAGTATCGTCCATATCCGACTCTAATCCCGTCGAGCCGAATGCCGATACGATCGCCTGGTCGTTACCGGGAGTGTACGCGTGATCCACGGTGAAGTAGATCATGCTCGAAACCGTGAAGGCTGCAAGTACCGCCGGGATTCCCGCCTGGAGAGCCGGTCCGATATACCTGGTCAACTGTGCAGGGGTTTGCCTGGATACCGGTAGCGGGGAATAATCTTCGAGAAAATCATATGTATATTTGAGGGCGGAATGGCGCTTCTGCTTGCGTGGGATTCTCGCGAATTCATCCACATTGTTAAGGAACATGGAAATTCCAAGCGCCATCAGAAAAAACAGCAGCGAATAAACAAATTCCGCCGAGAACGACGGTATCGCCGAAAAGACCATCAGCGTAAGCGAAATTATCATGGGGAGGTAAAAATCCTGATGGCGGAACAGCTTGAATGAACGCAATACCAGCATTACCGACAGCATCTCACCAAGGTATGTACCGAATGAGCTGGTGTCGATGTATATCTTCCAAGCGTAGTAAATGAATACGGCCAGTCCGCTTATATCAAGGAACAGGCCAATGCCCGCATAGTATTTCGACCGGATCACGTACCCGGTCATCACGGCTATGACCAGGATGCCTATCAGGTACCACCGCAACGACTCATTTGGCAGGACAAGGTAGACAGTGTTCAGGGCAATGCCAAAAAGGAGCAGGTGCGAAAAATACACCAGCAGGTTCGGTTTGTCTGAACGGTCATTCATTGGAAAAACGGCAATTCAAGCGGCTTGTCCTCCTGAAGGCACTCCCGCCTGCTAATTGTACCATGTTATTAAGATAAGCAGGAAGCCCAATCCGGTTCAGGAATAACCCGGTAATGTTTGGATGTACAACTCAATTATGCTACCATTCGCCTTACTTAAAATCGATTAAACCGACCTGGCGAAAACAGGCGCTACTCGGTAATGTCGAAGGAGGAACACATTTTATGAAAAAGTTACTTGCCCTCATATCCTTAGGGCTACTCCTGTTCGCACTTGGGTGTCCACCCTCTACCCCTCCGGCTGATGACAATTCAGGTGATACTGCGGGTACGCAGACTGATACCGGCGGAGACCAGATGGACAACACAGGCGCCACTGACACCGATATGACCGGTGATACGAGTGGCGACGACGGCATGGAAGCCGGAGACGATGATGATAGTACGGAATCCGGAGATGACGACGAGGGAATGGATGGCGACGACGGTGACGCAGAAAAACCCGGACATTAATTTGAAATAATGGATGAGGAACCGGGAGTATCAATGGCGGTCCGTAGATGGACCGTCTTTTCATTTTAGCCCGGGTCTGACCACGCAGGAAAAATTAATGCCATGGTACACCGATGCCACCGCCCAGGGCATCACGTGAGGGGATATAACATCGCATCCTGCAAATTTTGCCTGGTTGAGGAGGTCGTCATTCAAATCATCCAGCGATTCGGAATGCCATACGCAGGTCGAAGGCTTTTCGTGATCAAATTGATAAGCGCCCTTCA
>Ga0214471_10002472_pt1 | contig 14509 bp, 11 predicted proteins | sample RVTome_5_FD_207665 | JGI IMG/M metagenome (GOLD analysis project Ga0214471, IMG submission 207665) | Soil microbial communities from uranium-contaminated site in the Upper Colorado River Basin, Wyoming, United States - RVT142D155 | ecosystem: Environmental > Terrestrial > Soil > Contaminated >...
GCGGCCTACAACCGTGACCCGGCGTTCTACGCCTTCGTCAAGAGCCTGGAGACCTACGAGATGACCGCGGATGCCAACAGCGTAATGATCCTGACCACCGACAGCGACCTGCTGAGGTTCCTCAAGGCCAAGCAATAGAAGGAGGGCTAGTGTGCCGTCCGACAAATACGATGGCATTCGTGCGCCGCTGCATCGGCACCCTCGGTGCTCACCGCATTTGTCGGACGGCACACTAGTCGCTATCGGTGCCGTCGCTCTCGTGACTCTCGAGCGCCGCTTGCAGGGCGGCGCGCTCGACGGCGTTGCCGAACAGCGTCGCGCCGGTCTTCGACAGCTCGTCGACGACATCGCCGACCGGGCGGAGCGACTTCTGCCGCTGGTGGTCGCTGATGTCACCGATGAACGGCCACAGCTTCTCGCGGATGCCGGCGGGCAGCACCTGCTCGAGGTACTCGAGCGACAGGCTCTTGAGCTCCTCGTCGTCGAGGATGATGCCGTGGAAGGCCATCCGTACGACCTGATGGTCGAGGACCAGGGAGAGCTGCCGGAAGGTGTGCTCGAGGCTGAGCTCGCCGCGGACGTCGAGCTGCCGGTTGACGAAGTCGTCGGTGCCGGCCTCCGAGCCGTCGAGGATCTTCTGCAGCTCCCAGATCGGCCGGTCGCGGCTCACCTCCCGCTCCACCGCCTTCCAGACCGTCGCCCGCCAGTCGCCCCGCGCTTTCGCCAACCCGGCCTTGCGGCGTCGCACCAGCGCGATCGCGGCCCGGTAGCGAACCTCGAAGCGGCCCGCCGAGAGCGCCTCGAGCAGCGCCTCGTCCGCCTCCTCCGTGTCGATCTCGGCGAGCATCCGGGGGATACGCCGGCGGATCACGAAGTCGGCGTTCTCGTCGAGCAGGAGGTCGGCGGCGTGACGGGTGGCGGGAGTGCCGATCGAAACGAGGGCCTTCACCGCGGCATCGTAGAAGCGGCCCCGCGCCAGCAGTCGGGTCAGATGCGGGACGTGGCGCTTGCGCCACTGCCGCTGCTGCTCGAGGACCCGACCGACCACCTCGGGGTCCGCCGACTCGAGACGGTCGGTGACGCTGGCCGAGGAGTCGGCCTCCGGGTCCCCTTCCTTCCGACCCCGGTCGATTTCCTCAGCGTCGTCTCCCGTCCCGACGCCGGCGCGGGCCAGCTCTTCCTGCAGATCGAGCCGCGTCAACGTCATCGTCAGCAGGTGGCGGGCGTCGAAGCGGCTGCCCTCGAGCTGCTCGGTGAGGCCGGCGCCGCCGCCGGCCAGCCGGTCGCGAACGGTGCGCCGGTACTGCACCCCCGTCCGCACGCTCAGGTACACGAACGCCACCGCCAGGCCGATGACGAGCAGTGACAGATAGCGCGACGGCCACCCCGCCCAGGTCACCCAGACGAACAGCAGGCCGGCGGCCACGCCGCTGGCGCTGTTGTCGACGACCGAGTCGATGAGGGTCTTGGTCCGGCGCCGCAGATCGGCGGGCACGGCCATATAGAGATACTCGATCACCGAGCGGTGCAGCGACTTGCGCAGGGCGTTGTCGGCGCCCCGGGTCAGCGTCGCCAGCAGCAAGCTCGGCACCACGAGCATCCCAGCGCTGCCGGCGATCAGCAACGACGGCAACACGGCGAGGCTGAAGGCGATCCCGGCGCGCCCCATCAGGCGGGCCGCCAGCAGCACCTGCACGAGCAGCGCGACCACTCCTGTCCAGCCGTAGAAGGCGCCGAAAAAGCTGGTCATCTCGGCGCTCGACGGCATCGCCGCGCTGACGATCTCCTTGAACTGGTAGTCGAGGACCGTCGACGCCATGGTGCCAAGCACGACCACCGCGGCGATGCCCCGCAGGTGCGGGCTCGCCAGGATCAAGCCGAGCCCCTCGCCGAGGACGGGGCTCTCCGCCTCGTGGTCGCGGTGGGGCTCCAGTCTCGGCATCGACAGGTGCAGGACGAGGCTGGCCGCGAGAATCGCCAGCAGCCCCGAAGCCAGCTGCAGGCTGGTGAAGTAGTCGGTAAGCTGGCTGAGGCCGACGCCGGTGACCATCGCGCCGAGCGTGCCGCCGGCGCCGACCAGCCCGAACAGGCGTTTGGCCTCGCGCAGCGAGAAATGCTCGGCGCAGACCATCCAGAAGCCGGAGGTCAGCAGCGAGGAGCCGACGACGGTGATCAAGTAGAAGGCGACGTTGGTGACGTCGGGGACGATCGGCAAGAGCAGCGGCAGCCCGGCGAGCAGCAGGCCGAGAAAGACGATGTAGACGGTGAAGCGCCGGCGTGGGTTGCCGGCCGCCATCAGCCGCCCGAACAGCAGCGCCGACGGCAGGCTGAGCGCCGTCACCGCGATCGTCACATAGGGCAGCGTGGTGACGTCGAAGGTGCTCAGGTAAAGGGCCTCGCGCAGCGCTCGCGACAGGATCAGGAACGACATCACGCTGTAGGCGCCGAAAAAGGACAGCAGCAACCGCCGGGCCTCGCCCGGACGTACGTCGAGCCAGCGTCGGAGCATCTGCGTGAGCATCATCGTGGACCAGCATACCGCCTGCGGCGGCGCGATTTGTTCTCTTTGAAATCGAGGGGCTGCTGGTTAAGCTCTTGTACACCAACTGGCACTTCCTGATACTTCAAGCTGGCTGTGAGGGAGCTCGTGGAAGAAGAACTGCAGAAAGTCGTCGGGCGACAGGTTCCCATCAAGACCCGCACCGGCGGCCGGCACCTCGACTTCATCAACGAGGTGAGGCCCGGCGTCGTGGTCCTGACGACCAACGCCGACGGCAGCGGGCGCGTCACTATCCTGGCGGTCGACTGCATCGAGTCGTTCACCGCCGGCGGCGCCAGCGGCGGCGCCGACGGTGCGGCGCCCAACTGGAAGCAATAGCCCGAGCCTACGGGAACCCCGGCCACGCGGCGCTCGAGCGAGGGGGCGCCGGGCCTCGGCCAGGCGACCGGCTACCCGCCGCCGTTCTTCTTGCGGACGCGGTCGATCGGGTTGCGGGTCTCGCGACCGGGGCGGCTGGCCTCGCGGCTGACCAGGTCGAAGGAATCGCCCGGCGCCAGGAAGTAGAACGAGCCGCCGGCGCTGCCCGGGCCGTCGTCTCCCGGGGGCCCGCCGTCGACCCAGGCGTTGGCGTCGTGGATCAAGACGTACCCCTGGCCGATCACCTCGAAGCTGTCGCCGCGCACGACGATGGCGGTGTTCTCGTCGATGCCGATGCCGAGCAGCTCGGGACGCTGCTCGATGATCTCGATGAGGTCGAACTGGCGGTTGCGCATCAGCACGTGCTGGTCGATCGCCGCGTTCTTGAGGAACCCCAGCCCGGCGGTATGGTCTCCCATCATGATCCCGTTGCCGCTGGTGTCGCCGCGGGCCAGATAGGAGCCCTGGATGGTGGCGCCGGCCGAGGAGCCGCCGATCACGCCGCCGCGCCGCAATACTCCCCACAGCTCTTCGTGGGCCTTGGTGTCCAGATACGAGTCGGCCAGGTGCCACTGGCGGCCGCCGTTGAACCAGACGCCGCGGGCCCGCCGCAGCGGCGCCACGAACTCTTCGCTGTCGGCGACGGCGCGGTCCTTGGTGTGCAGGACGGTGATGTCGGTGACGCCGGCGCGCTTCCAACCCTGCAGGCCGGCGCTCCACTCGTCATAGTCTTGACCGCCGCCGGCTGTCGGAATGACCACGATCGGCGCATCGGGCCCGCCGGCGAGGTCGATGAAGCGCTCGCGAATGGCCGGGTCTCGCATGGCGCCGCCGACGATCACCAGGGCTCCGTTCGGCGGGCCGATCTGCGGAGCGGCCCGCTGGCCGCGCCCCTGGCCGGGCTGGACGGCGAAGGACAGGGCGGAGACCAGCAGAACGGCGATCAGCGCGACCAGGCAGGCGCGCGCGGCGAACATCGGGCGGTTGATCCTCATGGGAGCTCTCCTTGGCTTGCGAACACCCGAAATGGTAGCAGCCGAAGGAGCTTCTCCCCACTCGAATGCGCCGATCGAGGCACGTTCGGAGAACAGGGTTACCGACCACCACGGCCATGGCTCCGCCTCCATGCTCTCGGGTGCTCCAGGGAAGCTTCTGCGGCTGCTAGAGTCCACGTCATGCGTAGCGACTTCTTGGAAAACGGGCCGGCGTGCCGGTGCGGCCGCGCGGCGCCGGCCACCCGGACCTTTTCGGGGTGCCTGCTGGCGCTGATCGCCGTCTTCTCCCAGGCCCCCGTCCCGTCGCCGGCCTCGGTGCTCGGCTTCGCGGTGGGCGCCGACTTCGAGCTCGCCACCTACAACGAGTCAATCGCCTACTTCCGGCGCCTGGACGCGGCCAGCGAGCGGCTGACGCTCGTCGAGGTGGGGCGGACCTCGGAGGGCCGGCCCTGGCACCTGGCGTTCATCTCTTCGGCGGCAAACCTCGCCGGCCTCGAGCGCCACCGCGAGATCGCCCAGCGGCTGGCGCACCCGGAGGGCCTGACCGACGAGCAGGCGCGCGCCCTCGCCCGCGAGGGCAAGCCGATCGTCGACATCAGCGGCGGCCTGCACGCCTCCGAGGTCGCCGGCGCCCAGCACAGCATTCAGCTGGCCTACGACCTGATCACCGGCGACGACGACCCCGAGATCGCCGCCATCCTCGACAACGTCATCGTGATGCTGTGGCCATCGCTCAACCCCGACGGCCAGAACATCGTCGTCGAGTGGTACGAGTCCAACCTCGGGACGCCCTACGAGATGTCGGGCCCGCCGCGCCTCTATCAGAAGTACATCGGCCACGACAACAACCGCGACGCCTACATGCTCAACCAGGTCGAGTCGCGGGTGGTGGCGCGCACCTGGCGGCACTGGGAGCCGCAGATCATCTTCGTGCACCACCAATCTTCGCCGTTCCCGACGCGTATCTGGCTGCCGCCTTTCGCCGAGCCGATCGCGCCGCAGGTGCATCCGTTGATGTCGCGGACGGTCAACTTCGCCGGCATGGCGATGGCCGCTGCCCTCGAGGAACGCCGCCAGCCCGGTGCCGTCCACATGGGTACCGGCTTCGACGCCTGGTACCCGGGCTACATCGACTACCTGCCGATGCTCCAGAACCAGGCCGCATGGTGGACGGAGACGGCCGGGGCCGGCTACGCGACGCCGCGCCTGTACACCTTGCAGGACTTCCCGCAGGGCCGGCGGGACCTGCGGCCCGAGTCGCTGTACTCGAGCCCGTGGCCGGGCGGCTGGTGGCGGTTGCGCGACGCGGTCGAGTACATGGAGACTGTCTCGATCGCGACGCTCGACTACGCCGCCAAGTACGGCTTCGACCTGCTGTACAACCGTTATCAGGCCGGCCGTGACACGATCCGCAAGTACCGGCAGGAGCCGCCCTACGCCTATGTCGTACCCGAGGACCAGCACGATCCGGTGGCCGCCGTCGAATTGCTGCGCCGGCTCGCCTTCAACGGCATCCGGGTCGCCCGGCTGGGCCGCGACGCGGCCATCGACGGCATCGACTATCCAGCCGGCACCTGGATCGTCCCGATGGACCAGGAGTTCGCCGAGCTGGCCCGCCAGCTGCTCGACGTCCAGCGCTATCCGGACCTGCGGGAGTACCCCGAGGGGCCTCCGGAGCAGCCCTACGACGCCGCCGGCTGGACGCTCTCGGCGCAGATGGGAGTGCGGGTGGTCGCCGCCTCGTCGCCGCTGAGCGAGGCGGCGCGCGCTGCGCTGGAAGCCGTGGAAGGCGCGGCCGCCGACTGGCGCGCCGCCAACGATTCGATCGACGCCGCCGCCCGCCTGGCGCCCGGTGCCGGCTGGTATGAGGTCGAGCCGCTGCGCGAAGGACCGGCGGTGGTCGGCCGCGACGCGGCGCCTTTCGACAGCGTCCCCGGCCTCGGGTTCGACACCAATCGGGTGGCCGCCGGCATCGTGCCTCCGGCCGGGGGCATCGCCGGCGCCGGCGAAGCGCTCGCCGTCGACGCGGCGCACAACAACGCCTTCCGCGCCGTCAATGCCGCCTGGCGGGCCGGCGCCACGGTTGCCTGGGAGCCCGGCGCGGCAGGCACCAACGGCCAGCCGGGAAGCAGCGGCCGCTACCTGATTCGCGGCCTCGACCCGGCCGCCGCCCGGCAACTGGTCGATTCGCTGGCCTTGCGCGCCGAGCGGACCTCGGCGCGCGGCATCGGCCTCGAGCGACCCCGCATCGGCGTGTTCCGCCCCTGGAGCCCGAGCATGGACGAGGGCTGGAGCCGCTGGCTGCTCGAACAATACGGCTTCGATTTCACCGGCTTGCGCCCTCACCACTTTCGGGCCGAGCCGCTGCGCCAACGCTTCGACGTGATCGTGCTCGCCGACTACGGCAGCAACCAGATCATCGAGGGTCTCGCCGTGGGATCGGTCCCCGGGCGCTACGCCGGCGGCATCGGCGAGCAGGGCGTGCGGGCGCTCGACCGCTTCGTGCGCGAGGGCGGTACGCTGGTATGCATGAACGGCAGCACGTCCTTCGCCATCGAGCACCTGCGCTTGCCGGTGCGCGACCTCGTCGCCGACGCCCGGCGCGACGAGTTCTTCGGCAACGGCTCCATCCTCGAGGTCGCCGTCGATCCCTCGCATCCGGTAATGTCGGGGATGCCGGCGCGCGCCAACGTGTTTTTTGATCGCAGCCCGGTGTTCACGGTCGAGGAGGGGTTCGAGGGGGCGGCGCTGGCGAAGTACCAGGAAACGGGGACGCCGCTGGTTTCCGGGTACCTGCTCGGCGACGACAAGATGAACGGCTTCGCCGCTGCTCTCGACGTTCGCAAGGGCGCCGGCCACGTGATCCTGATCGGTTTCCGCCCCCAGTGGCGCGGACAGCCGTTCGGGACGTTCCGGGTGCTGTTCAACGCGGCGCTGTTTGCCGGCGAGGTGGCCGCCGAGGCGCCTGCGAGCACGGATTTCTGGAAGCCGCCGGAGCGAGAAGAGGAACACGCAAGACCAGAAGAAGACGGAGAAGAACCGGCGGGAGGCGAACAGCGATGAGACACAGGCCGGCATCCTCGAGAGACTGGCGGGCGTTCATCAGCGTAAAAGCCCGCCGCACGGTAGGGCGGCTATGAGCGGGTGGGCCGGTAGGAGACGAGCAGCGCCGAATGAGTGGGCGACCGAGAAGGGAATCACGTTGATCGGTTTGCTGCTCGTCGCCGGGCTCTGCGTGAGCGGCTGCCGCGATGGCGGTGCCGGCGCGGAGGGCGCCGGGCCGAAGGTCGCCGGGAATGCCGGCGCACCGGGCGCGGGCGGCGCGGCGAGTACACTTCCCGGCGATGCGTCGTTGCCGGAGGTCATCATGCCGGCGCCCGACCTCCCGAACCTCGAGTTCGTCGACCAGGCCGGCGAGCCGGTCTTTCTCGAGGAGCTGCGCGGCAAGCCGACGCTGCTGACCTACATCTACGTCAACTGTCCGATGCCCGAGATGTGCCCGGCCACGACGCTGCGGTTCCAGGAGGTCCAGCGGGCGCTCGACGAACAGATGCGCGATCGGGTGCGGCTGATCTCGGTGAGCTTCGACCCCGCCGACACCCCGGATGTGCTCGCCGGGTACGCGGAGCTCTGGGAGGTCGACCCGCAGGTCTGGACGATGCTGACCGGCCCCGAGGAAAGCGTTCGCGCCCTCGGTGCCGCCTACGGCTTCTGGTTCGAGTCCCAGGAAGGCGCCACCTTCCGCCACGCGATGATCAGCGTGATCCTCCTGCCCGACGGTTCGATGCATCGCGTTCTGCTCGGATCGGTTTGGGACGGCGCCGAGGTGGCGGACAATCTCACGCGGCTGGCCGCCGCTCGAGGTGAGCCGGCCATGCATTGAGCCTCAACGCCGTCATCGTATTCATCGGCGGCCTGGCCCTGTTGCTGGTCGGCGCCGAGCTGCTGGTGCGCGGCGCCTCGCGCCTGGCGGTGGCTTTGGGAATCTCTCCGCTGGTCATCGGACTGACGGTAGTGGCCTGGGGCACCGGATCACCGGAGCTTGCCGTTGCCGTCAACGCCGCCATGGAGGGCCGCGCGGATCTCGCCGTCGGCAACGTCGTCGGCAGCAACATCGCCAACATCCTGCTGATTCTCGGCCTCGCCGCGGTGATCGCGCCGCTGAAGGTCTCGGCGAGGGTCGTGATCCTCGACGTCCCGGTGATGATCGGCGTCTCGTTCCTCACGCTGCTGCTCGCCTTCGACGGGGTGCTCGGCACCTTCGACGGTCTTCTGCTGCTGGCGGCGCTCGTCGTGTACACGGTCTGGACGGTGTGGGAATCGCGGCGCGTCCGACGCGCCCTCCGCCGGCAGCTCGAGCGCGAGCTGGCCGGCAAGCAGGCCGGCGAGCCGACACCGCGCTGGCAGTTGCTGGCCTACGCATTGGAGGCCGCCTGGATCGTCGTCGGGCTTTCGCTCCTCGTGAAGGGCTCCGACTGGCTCGTCGAGGGGGCCTCGACGCTGGCCATCTCGTTCGGCTTCAGCGAGCTGGTGATTGGCCTGACCATCGTCGCCGTCGGCACCTCGTTGCCGGAGCTCGCCACCTCGGCCGTCGCCGCTGCCCGCGGCGAGCGCGACCTGGCGGTGGGCAACGCCGTCGGCAGCAATATCTTCAATATCCTGGCGGTGCTCGGCATCACCGCGGTGATCGGCGTCGATGGCATCGCCATCGCCCCGGTGGCGCTGTCGTTCGACATCCCGATCATGATCGCGGTGGCGATCGCCTGCATCCCGGTCTTCTTCAGCGGCCACGCCATCGACCGCTGGCAGGGCGCCCTGTTCGTCGCCCTGTTCGCCGCCTACATGACGTACCTCGTCCTGGACGGCATCGGCCACGCCACGGTGCGCGGCTTCACCACGATCATGACGATGGTCATCCTGCCGCTGGTGGCGCTGACGCTCGCGCTGGTCCTGTACCGGGCCTGGAAAAACCCGGACGTAACGTGACCGCGGCGACCGAGCCCTGTTGCGTCCTCGCCGGCCTCCTGGCCGTCGCGGCGAGCGCGGCCGTCTCGCCTGACTCGGCGACGGCAGGCGCGGGCGCCTCGGCTCAACTGCCGCCCTGCGCCGCCGACGCAGTGACGATTCGCGCCGCGCGCCTGCTCGACGGCCGGGGTGGCGCGCCGGCTGACGCCGTCGTCACGTGCGCGGCGAGAAGATCGCCGCAGTCGGCCCTTGCGAGGGCGCCGTGACGCATGACCTCGGCGACGCCACGCTGTTGCCCGGACTCATCGACGTGCACGTGCACATCGACTGGCGCTTCCAGCCCACGGGCGCTTCCGCCGGCGCCCCGACGCTCCCGCCGAAACCCTGGCCGAAGCCGAAGCGGCGATCCTCGAGAACGCCCGCGTCACGCTCGCCGCCGGCTTCACCACCGTACAGTCGCTCGGCAGCCGGCTCGACGTGCCGCTGCGCGACGCCATCGCCGACGGCCTCGTCCCCGGCCCGCGGCTGCTCACCTCTGCGGGACAAATTCTGCCCGGCGACCGCAGCCGCGAGGAGCTGCGTTCGCTGGTGCGCGAGCACCAGGCGCGCGGCGCCGACGTGATCAAAGCCATCGCCCCCAATGTCATCCCCAGCAACTTGGCTCGGCGCATGGTCGAGGTCCAGCTCCAGACGATCTGCGGCGAGGCGCGGGCGCTGGGCCTGCGAGCGATCGTTCACACCCAGGATCGACACGGCGTGCTGGCGGCGGTGGGCGCCGGCTGCACCCAGGTCGAGCACGGCACCTTCGCCGACGATGAGGCCTTGCGCGCGATGGCCGCGGCCGGTGTCTACTTCGATCCCCACATCGGCTTGTCGCTACAGAACTATCTCGAGCACCGGGAGCGCTTCCTGGGCGCGCCCGGCTACACCGAGCAGGACCTCGCCGCAATGGAACGCACGATCCCGCTGCTCGCTCCGCTTTTTCGGTGGGCGCTCGGCGCCGGGGCGCGGATGCCGCTCGGTTCCGACGCCGTCGCCGGCGCGCACGGCCAGAACGCCCGTGAAATCGCGGCGCGGGTGGAGAGCGGCGGCCAGCGACCCATGGACGCGATCGTCAGCGCCACGTCGCTCGCCGCCGAATCGCTCGGCCTTTCCGACACGATCGGCGCGCTCGCGCCCGGTTACGCCGCCGACGTCATCGCCGTCGCCGGCGATCCCCTGCAGGACATTCGCGCCTTGCAGCGGGTGGCGTTTGTCATGAAGGGCGGGCAAGTGTACTGAAGACGCGCTCGGGTTGGGGCCTCGTCCGACCGGCGGTGAGCCGCTCTGCAGGCGTCGACGAGTGACTTCAGGGCAGAGCTCGAGTCCGCCAAAGCGCGAGCGCTCAAGGGAGGGGTCGCGGCCTGCGGCCACGCTTACGTCGGCTCTCCCTGGCGTGGTCCCGACTTCATCGGCTGACGCATGATCGCGGACCTACGCGCTCAGCGATTGCTTACCGCTACGGTGTTCCAGCGGGTAGCGCGCGGGATGAGCGGACGCTCGAGAAGGCAGAGCGCCGGGCTGCTGTTGAGGCGCGAGAGTGCGTCAACCGGGGATTGCTGGCCCCGGTCAGCACGGAGCTTGCCAGATCACGTTGCCGTCGGCGTCGAAGAGGACGACGGCAGCCGGGCAGGTCGTCTCAGCGCCCGTCGAAAGTGTATTGATGTCAACCCGACCGATGCTGGCCCGTGGCACGCCATCGTGGTCCTCGAATACAAGACGCGTCGGACCGAGAAGGGCTCCCGATGCTCCGTCGCCGAAAACGAGAAGGCCGCCTTCGTAGAGTTCGGCTTGCTTCGTTCCGTTCACATCCAGTAGAGCCAATGTGGCTACTCCGGTCGGCTCGCCTGTCGCGGTCTTCCGCTCTCCCAAGAAGCCGCGAGTTCTTCCCTCGGAATCCACCAACTCGAAGCTGCTGGCTCGGATCTGCGTTTGAATCTGCTGCGGTCGCAGGGCCCCGAGGAGAACCGTCCCGGACAAGGCGGTCAAGACTACGATGCCCGTCAGCCTAAGCCTTCGATTCTCCCGCTCCAGATTCTCGACCCGTTCTTCCAGATTCATCGCACCCCTCTTGTGGTTGTCCCGTTCGCCCACCTCAAGGGTTCCTACCACGCGAGGGCGGCGGCTCCAAGGGCAGTACGGGCGTCGGCTGGCGGCGCCCCGGCGCTCGATCGGCTAGGACACCTTCCTAACGAACTCCACCTCAACGCCACTCCTACAACCCTCCGCGGCACAAGTGTACGTCCATCTGCCGTTTGGCCAACCGGCACCGCCGGCCTCGGAGTAAAAAGCGAGATCGCCAGCGAAGTTCGACACCGGGCGCTTCTTACAATATGGACATTCTCGGACGCCGATGACGCGGTCGCCCGATTTCGCCAGCACCGTGACTGGTTCTGCCAGGTTCGGGTAACGGAAATTGTATTTTCGCACGCTCGATTCCTTCTTCTGCCCGCGCGGCACCCCTTCTAACACGCGGGGGCTGTGGGCTCCAACGGGGCGTGATGTCTGTAGCAAAGCACCCTAGCGGCGCTGTTCTAGCGCTTGTACACGCTCTTCGCCGACGAGGCGAACGAGGACTGCACGAAGCCCCCGGCATGTCTCTTGTACCAAGAGAACCAGATCCTCGTAGTACTGGAGGTAGTCTTGAGCGCTCTCGTGGCCCTGAAGGAAGATCTCTGGATCTTCGTAGTTGGACTTCGCCCTCAGTCGGTAGAGAAAGCGTGCGACACCGGTCTTTCCGATGCGATCTGCGATTTCCTGTTTCTCTTCAGCGCTCAGGTTCCGCCGGGTTGCGCGCGAGTTCTTGCGGGGCGTCTTCCTTGCCTCTGCGAAGTTCGCCTCGAGCCTCAAGTCGTGCGTGGTGAGGAGAGCCTTGCCGATCAGCGGCAGGTAGAAGGCTTGGTCCGGCGTAGTGAGGTTGTTCGTGTTCCGAATCGACTGGACACCCAAGCTCAACTCTGCCACCCGGATGTTCTCATCTTCTGGGCCGCCCGCGCACGTCGCAGCGAGTACGCCGGGGAAGTAAGTGCAGATGATGCCGGTGATCACATTGAGGAATCGGGAGTGTCTTGTGGGAAGGTTCCCATCCTCGCGGGCGTCCACCACGGCGAGCCCGAAACCGTGCACTGCGTAGTAGCCTTGTACGGGAAGCCAGAAGCTCGCTTCGGCAGCGAGATCTGGATCCCGAGACGTATCGATCCGATCCATGAGTCCGAGCGTCAGAGATCCGCGGAGAAATGCACGTTGACCGTGTTCTCCAAGCCTTTTGTTTGGCCGCAGCGTGGAGAAAGCCCGTCGTTGCTCCATACCAGCTAGAAGCCACTCCGGTCCGCGGGCGCGCTGACGGTGGCGTATCGCCGCGGCGTATGCCCCGACGTAGTTCCGGTACGTTTTCAAGGCGTTCAGGCTGTCGCTCGACATCGCAATCCCAGCGGTCGGTTACGAGTCCAAGAGTGGCGAGGCGCCGCTGCCGGCACGCCGGAAGTACGCCCCGACAAACCTGGGTGGAGCCTGTTCGTTGTCCAGCCTTATTCGATTCTGTATTGCGACACCACGACAGGGGGCGACCTTCTCACTTTAAAGGAAGATAATAACGCTCGTGCCCGAGAATTTCCGGACGTTGCCTGCCCTTTTTCTTGAAACGACCTCCAACTACGAAGCCGTCGTCGCGCCTTCGCTCTCTGCCGCTGCTCGAGACCGATAGAGATCGTCCAGCGCCCGTCTTGCGCGAACGGGAATGCACGAGGCCAGGCGCTGAGGAACACTTGCCGCCGAGTCCTTCGAAACGCATCGCGCTCGGGCAGGGGCTCGCCGCCGCGCCCGAGCTCGCGGGTCAAGCCCCTTTCACCCGCGTGCTCGTGGAGCGCCTCTCGCTCGTCGTTCGCGAGTACGGCGTAGAAGCGGTGAGCTCCGGCGCAACCGGGACGCCCGAGGGCTTTCGCAGGTGAGGAACTTGAGGAGGCCTGGCGCCGTTGACAGCCTGTAGCCCGTAACGTTACAGTTATCATATGAAGGTGCGGAGGTTTGCCCACAAAGGCCTGCGCCGCCTGTCCGAGGACAACGTCTCGAGGGGCCTGAGGCCCGAAATTGTGGACAAGCTCCGCAAGATGCTGGCGTTCCTCGATGCGATGCAGGACCCCGGGCAGCTACCCGCCCTTCCCACGTGGAAGGCGCATGTTCTGTCAGGCGACCGCAGGGGCACATGGAGCCTGCACGTCACCCGCAACCGGCGGCTGACGTTCCGGATTGAGGATGGCGAGATCGTCGACCTCAACCTCGAGGATTGCCATTGAAAGGGAGCACGAAGATGGCCATGGCGAATCCGGTTCATCCCGGCGACTTCATCAGGACCGAGATCATCGAGGCGCACGGGCTGTCTGTTACCGCCGCGGCGAAGGTTCTCGGCGTATCCCGCCCCGCGCTATCGAACCTCCTGAACCAGAATGCCGATCTGTCCGGCGAGATGGCGCTGCGCATCGAGAAGGCGTTCGGCGTGAACATGGACACGCTGATGCGCATGCAGGCTGCGTACGACATCGCTCAGGCCCGCAAGGAGGCGGGCAAGATCCGGGTCAGCCGGTACCAGCCCGAATCCGCGCGCCCGGCGGGCCAATAGGTCTGAGTGCCATCGCCAGCTTGGCACACCCTTCATGTCACTCCGCCCGCAAGGAGATCACCGGATCCACGCGCGCCGCCTGACGCGCAGGCCTCCAGGTGGCCAGGACGGCGGTGGCAACGACGGCGATCGTGACGAGCGCGTAGGTCGACGGATCGGTGGGCGTCACGCCGAACAGCCGCGCCTCCACCCACCGCGATGCGGCCAGCGCCGCCGCCACGCCGGCGACCGCACCCGCCAGCACCAGGCGCACCGACGAGCCCAGCACGAGGCGGCGGATGTCGCGGCGGTCAGCGCCCAACGCCAGGCGTATGCCGATCTCGCGCCGCCGGCCGGCGACCAGGAACGCCATCAGGCCGTAAACGCCGACGATCGCGACCAGAAACGAGAGCGACGCGAAAACCCCGATGATGCGCGTCGCGAGCAGCGTGTCGCCGAAGGCCTCGGCGTAGTCGTCCTCGACGAAGCTGAGGGTCACCCGGAAGCGAGGGTCGACGGATCGGGCGGCCTGCAGCACCGCCTCGGCGCGGGCGCGGCTCTCGAGGCGCGCGATGACGCTCACGAAGCCGTAGCTACCACCGGTCGCGGCGGCGCGAAGCTCGTCGGGAGTCAGGGGCTCCGGCGGCGGAGACGGCCGCGGGGGAAGGTACATGCTCAGGTACTCGCGGCCGGCAAACGGCGTCCCCTCGCCCTGGCGACGCGGACGGTGGATCACGCCAACGACCTCGTACTCGTCGACCGGGGAGACGTTCGCGGCCCGAAACCGCCGTCCGACCGGGTCGGTCCCCGGCCAGAGCCGGCGGGCGAGCTCCTCGGTAATGATGGCGCTACCCGGGGGCTCGTCGTCGCGGAAGAAGCGGCCGTCGAGTAGCCCGATGCGCAGGACGGAGAAATAGGCGGGTTTGACGGAACGCACCGCCAGCGGCAAGGTCAGATTTTCCGGCGGCCGATCGTCGACGGTGACCTCGACGCCCGCCC